>OERG01000012.1_pt1 | contig 100866 bp, 91 predicted proteins | sample 1539951 | NCBI WGS metagenome assembly OERG01 (sample SAMEA3891870, study PRJEB23780) | metagenome | biome: terrestrial biome; feature: animal house; material: Caecal content | place: Italy | collected 2015-05-05
TCTCCGGCGGCGGCTCGCCCCCCCGGCCCGGGGAGATCTCCCTGGCCCACAACGGCGTGCTGTTTCTGGATGAGCTCCCGGAATTTCACCGGGATGTTCTGGAAGCCCTGCGCCAGCCGCTGGAAGACGGCGTGGTATCCATTTCGCGTGCGGTCGGGCGGGTCAGTTATCCGGCGCGGTTTCAACTGATTGCGGCAATGAATCCGTGTAAATGCGGGTGGTATGGTACACCGCGCTGTACCTGCACACCGCAGGCCGTTCGCCAGTACATCCGCCGCCTGTCCGGGCCGCTGCTCGACCGCATTGACTTGCAAGTAGCTGTGCAGCCGGTGCCTTATGCCGCGTTAGCTGGGCGCACAGCGCGCAGTGAAGAAGAATGTTCGGCCGTCATTCGCGAGCGGGTGCTGGCGGCACGCGCCCGCCAGCGTGACCGCCTGAGCGGGCTTGGACTGCACACCAACGCACAAATTCCACCGGCGCACATTGGGGAACTGTGCCCGGTCGATGCCGCAGGGCAGAACATGCTGGAATCGGCGTTTGAGCGCTTGGGACTGACCGCGCGCGCCTATGACCGTCTGTTAAGGGTGGCGCGCACGATTGCCGACTTGGACGGCGCGGACACGTTGGGCGCTTCGCACATTGCCGAGGCGCTCAGTTATCGCACGATTGACCGTTTGCGCTGATTACGCACGGTTATCCCCAGACTTTCCCAAGGGGCTGTGGATAATTCTGTGGATGATGTGTATAACTCGCGGTCAGGCGGTTTTCGACAGGATTTTTAGGAAAAAAATGCGATTTTTCGCGCATTTTCTGTTCGAGACGACCGCACCACCTGTAATCATTTTGCACATTGTCCCCACACTTATCCACAGACGGTGTACAAAAACAGTGCCACATTTTGGGGAACAAATCGTGCAGGATGTCCGTCAAAAAGATTGACATATCTGGAAATTTGTGGTGTAATAATTTTGTAACCGTATTGTAACATTTTCCGACTCTGGAACGCCGGTTTTCAGGAAGGAGTTTTTCCCATGAAGCATATACGCGCGCTTTGCGCGCTTCTCTCTGCCACGTTGTTGGGCACGTTCGCCTCGTCAGCCGATGCGCTGACCGGCGTTTCCCCTTGGGCACAGGCCGATGTTGTCGCGGCTTCCTCTGCCGGGCTGATGCCCGACACCTTCGCCGCGCTCGAAGCCAAATCTTCGGTATCCCGCGCCGAATTTTGCGCGGTTGCGCTCAATCTTTATGAAGCTGAGCGCGAAACCACGATTAAACGCACCAGTAAGGTGTATTTTGATGATTGTGATGACCCGGACGTGAATACCGCCTATGAGATGAAACTTATCTCCGGACGCGGAAACGATGTTTTTGCGCCCGATGAGTCGGTCAGCCGTCAGGATTTGTGCGTCATTCTGGACAGTGTGCGCACCAGTTGCGAAGTGGACAAGCCGGAGACTTCGGTTTCGGCGTCCTCTTTCCCGGATGGCGGTGATTTGCGCGATTACGCGGTTTCGGCAACCGAAACCATGTTGTCTGCCGGTATCATCAAGGGCGTAGAAGCCACCACGTCCAACGACCCCGAACACGCCGGGGAAATGGTCACTTTACTTCAGCCGCAGGGCACAGCAACCCGTGAACAAGCACTGATTATGGCCAGCCGCTTTTTAGATGCGTTTGATGCCGAGCCGCTCAAACCGTCCGATTTGATGGACAGCGTGGCCGCCGATGCTGAGGACGAGGAAGAACCGGAGGCCGAGCAGTTCGACACCGAAGAAATTGAGGACGAGCAGGAACCGGATGAGACGGTGGAAGAGGACGATGAAACCGACGACACCACACAAAATCTGACGATGGATGACCTGGTACCGGTTGCGGGCAGTGTGGAAGAACGGCTGGTAGAAGTGTTTGGCGAGGGCGGCGGATACTACACCGACGCGGCAACCGCACAGTCACACATGGTCAAAGTGACCGTTCCGGTGTGGAAGCTGCTGTCCAGCGGGCAGAAAATCCAGTCCACACAGACCATCGAAGTCAATGAGGCCATTGCCGATAAGGTGCAGGCGGTCTTTGAACAAATCTTTGAGGGCGATGAACAGTTCCCCATTAAGGACGTGGGCGGCTATTCATGGCGTAACAGCGAGAAGTCCGAGCACCGTCAGGGCACAGCAATCGACATCAACTACATGGAAAATATGGAATGTACGATTGATTCGGATGGCAACGTGGTCAAAATCACGACCGGCACGCACTGGACACCGCTGGCCGACCCGTATTCCATTCCCGCAGGCGGTGACGTAGTGCGCGCATTTGCCGAACATGGCTTTGCATGGGGCGGCGATGCGTGGACAAGCAAGCGAGACTTTATGCACTTCTCTTATTTTGGTACTTAAATTGCACCGGCGTAGACAGGTTTGTTTTTTGAGCCTATGTGAAAAATCCTGCCCGATTGGGCAGGATTTTTTTATATTCTCTTTCAAAAGTTTATGGTGCTTGACCACATCGACCACATTCCCGGACTACTGCCGGCCGAATTGTCCGGCTTGTTCCATGTTCTCACCCGCTGCGTGGGAACCTTTTTCGCCTATCTTGCGGTAGAGGGCTTTGTACACACGCACAGCCGTCCGCGCTATGCGCTGCGGCTATTCGGCTGGGCGGCGTTTATGGCGGCGGGCAACGCGGCTTATAACGCGATTGCCAACGACCCGCGGCTGCATCTGAGCAATAACATCTTTTTGACGTTGGCGCTGGGCGTGCTCATGCTGTGTATTCTGGCAGGCACGCAAGCCGACAAACCGGCGGGGCATCCTGCATTGCGCATTTTGGGTGCGCTGGTCGTGCTGGCAGTCGGGGCAGTGTTTGCCGAAGGCGGTATCGTTGTACTGCCGTTCATGCTGGTGACCTACCTGTGCCGAAAGCGTCCGGCATTGCGCAATGTGTTGTACCTTTTGGGTGCGATTGCGCTGTTTTTCATGAGTTATGTGCCCTATCCGACCGTACACGAAACGCTGCTCATGTTGTCGTATAACTCGGACTTTTTGTTTATTACCGTCCTGCCGTTTATCTGGCTCTATGACGGGACACGCGGCCCCAACACACCATTTTGCAAATATTTTTTCTATGTGTTTTACCCGCTGCACTTGTGGGTCATCGGGCTGATTGCACTGGTGATGCGCTGATATGGGGGCAGGCAGTAAAAAAGGCAGCCTTTTGGCTGTCTTTTCCCCTTTCAGCGGCTATTTTTTAGAAATATGTGGTTTTATGCACATAAAAAAAGAAAACCACGTCTGGAGCAAAATCCTCCAGCGTGGATAAAGCCATATGGTTGAGACACCTTGCAATTACTTGGTGCTCTGCTCGGATTCTTCGCCGTAAATCAAGTCATCAATATCAGGCGTGTCCGGATGCTGGGGGCGAATCTTGGTTGTGAACATAATACGCATACCTCCTTTGCTGTAAATTTCCGTATGGGGGAATTAGGATTCCCCGGTTCTTTGTACAGTATACCAGAAATGGTTGTCGAAATCAAATGAATTTTATGTAAACAATATAAGAAGTTTTGGAGAATTTGGACGAAAAGGGGCGAAAAAAGCGATATGCTGGTGCATATCGCTGCAAAATGTTGGGGAGAAAAGCGGATACGAAAAAACCCCCGCTCTGCCGATGCGACCCGTGATAATAACCTGCACGACTGAGCAGGTGGGTTTCCTATCTCTGACCGCTGCGCTTCCAACTTCCGTTTTTGATTCACGGGAGGCCTGCACTTGGTCAAAGAAGAGTTTTCGGAATCCCTAATACAAAATGTGGGTTTAAAACAAGTCGCTGTCAAACATTGCAGGGGGAAAGAGTCTTGCGAACAAGAGGGGAAAGGGGCGTTTTACTCGCCGTCCTCCTCGTACATGTCCTCAACGCGCTCCATAACAATGGCAAACACGCGGTCGGCCTCGGCGTCGTCCTCGACCGAAACCAGGACTTCCTCGCCGTCCTCTTCGACGACCTTGAGGATGACGACTTCGGCTTCCTCGTCTACGGCCAATTCTGCCGGAATAAATGCCATGTACATTTGACCGTCAACTTCGACGGTGTCGATGTGTTCAAATTCTACTTCGTTGCCGTCCTCGTCGGTCAGCACAACGTAATCGTTGCCGAAATCCTCGCTCATATTGCGTGAACCTCCATGTAGTAAGAGTCTATGCCGCGCGGTGGCGCTGCATTCCTGCTAAATTCAGGATACCCGAATCTGATTAAATTTTCAATGGGTTTTGATAAAAAAGTGATAGAAAATTTCGCAGAGAAAGGCGCGGGGCATCCGGTCATCTGGCAGGTTTAGAGTATTACTTTACGATAACAACGGGCATTTGTCAAGCAAAAGACGGCGTTTGCACAAGTTTTTCAAATTTTACATGATGGCTGGAATTTTTGCGCGAAATCCTCTTGACAAGCGACTTTTGGGACGTTATACTGTTCAAGTACAACAAAGTAAGGTGTGCTCCGGCATCGCCTTCACCCGCCGCTTTTCGCAAACGGGTTCACAGCAGTTTGGTTTGTGCTCTGGTATATGTGCGCCCCTGTGCGCATATGTTGGCATGACCACGGTGAACACGATTTCGGACAGCGCGGCTGTCCTTTTTTATTTGTTTTTACCCAAATTAGGAGGTGCGTTCGCTATTAGCAGCATGGAACATCAGATCAACGAAGATATTCGCGATAAGGAAGTTCGTCTCATCGCAGACGACGGTGAGCAGCTCGGCATCGTGTCCGCGCAGAAAGCGCTGGAAATTGCCATCGAAAAGGGTATGGACTTGGTGAAGATTGCACCGCAGGCCCAGCCGCCCGTTTGCCGCATCATGGATTACGGCAAGTTCCGTTTCGAGCAGGCAAAGCGTGAAAAGGAAGCGCGTAAAAATCAGCGCGTTGTGGAAATCAAGGAAATTCGCCTGACCCCCGGTATTGACGTCAATGACCTGAATGTAAAAGTTGGTCATGCCCGCCGGTTCCTCAAGGGCGGTGACAAAGTAAAGGTTTCCGTTCGCTTCCGCGGCCGTGAGGTCACCCATTCTTCCATCGGTCTGGAGCTGCTACAGCGCTTCGCGGAACAGTGCACGGAATTCGGCGTCATCGAAAAACAGCCCAAGCTGGAAGGCCGTCATATGCACATGTTCTTGGCTCCTAAGAAAGAAAAATAAGTTACCACAAGGTGCATCCCCTTTTCCGGATGCGATACACAGAGAGGAGTATACTAAAATGCCTAAAATCAAGACGCACAGCGGTGCAAAGAAGAGATTCAAGGTTTCCAAGAGCGGCAAAATCAAGCGCGCTCATGTTGGCCGCCGTCACATCCTGACCAAGAAGAACACCAAGCGCCTGCGTCACCTGCGCAAGGAGGGCTTCGCAGACAAGACCAACGTAGCAGAAGTAAAGCGTCTGCTGCCCTACGCGTAAATCGTTTTTCATTTCAGAGAGTATAACAGGAGGCTAACCTAACATGGCAAGAGTTAAGGGCGCGATGATGTCGCGCAAGAGAAGAAAGAAGATTCTGAAGCGCGCAAAGGGCTACTTTGGCGCGAAGTCCACCCACTTTAGAACTGCCAATCAGGCGGTTATGAAGTCCCTCAAGTATGCTTACATCGGCCGTAAGCACAAGAAGCGCGACTTCCGCCGTCTGTGGATTACCCGTATCTCGGCAGCTTGCAAGGCTTGTGACATCAACTACAGCCGTTTCATGAACGGTCTGAAGAAGGCTGGCATCGAAATCAACCGCAAGATGCTGTCCGAACTGGCAATCAACGACAATGCTGCATTCTGCGCACTGGTTGAGAAGGCAAAGGCTGCACTTTAAGTTTGTGTAGATTTCAAAAAAAGAGGACGTTTGAAACGTCCTCTTTTTTATTGCCTGCCCGCCGTCGCGGGCAGGGCTTCAAATAATATTTTTGGTTGATTCCGGCTTTTGCCGGAATCAAAAGGGGGATTGCGTGCGCTGCGGCGCACGCCTCAGGGCGCTGCCCTGAGAACCCGCAAGCCTTTGAAAAGGCTTGAGCGAAACTTTATTTGAGTAGATTAGATTCAATGCGTTTGCGGGCTTCAACACGATAAATGCGATAGCCCTGTGACGAGAATTTTTCTTCGTACTCGGTCATAACATTGTCATAGTCAGATTTGTGCAAATCCAGCGAGATATTTTGCAGCAGCCAACCGTTTTGACACAGCTCACCGAGCGACCATTCAAACAGGCGTTGATTGTCGGTCTTAAAGAAAATCGCGCCGTGTTCGTCCAAAATCTCATCGTAGACGGCGAGGAACGCACGCCAAGTCAAGCGGCGTTTGCGCTGGCGGTTGGGCGGCCATGGGTCGGAGAAATTCAGGTAAATCAGCGAGACTTCGCCGGGGGCGAAGATTTCGCCCAGTGCAGCCGCGTCAAATGATAAAAAGCGCAGATTGGGCAGCGCCTGTGCGACGGCTTTTTCGGTCGCCATAATCAGGGCGCCTTCTTCTTTTTCGATTGCGACGAAGTTGATATCAGGGTTGCGGCGTGCGGTTTCCAGAATGAACTGCCCTTTGCCGCAGCCGATTTCCAGCCGAATCGGGTGGTCATTGCCGAACAGTGCGCGCCATTGACCGCGCTGGGCGCGTGGGTCGTCCACCATTACGGGCGCACAGCGTGCAAAGCGCACATCTAAATTCTTTTTTTTGCGCATTCTCATGCGTTCCATTCCTCCAAATCGAAACTTTTTCCGCCTTTCATTATAGCCCATGCGCGCTTTTCTTGGCAAGCAAAATTGACAGATTTCCCCACAGACGATATAATAAAAACAACATTGTCTCTATTTTACAAGGTAAGGATTGAGTTTTCATGGCATTTGACCGTTCAAGCGGTGTGCTCATGCACATCACCTCGCTTCCCTCGCCTCACGGGATTGGTACATTGGGGCAGGCAGCATTCGACTTTATCGACTTTCTGCGCAGTGCCGGCCAGCGGTATTGGCAGGTGCTCCCCCTTGGGCATACTGGTTTTGGTGACTCGCCCTATCAGTGTTATTCGGCGGCGGCTGGCAATCCGCTGTTGATTGACCTTGACAAACTGGTGACCGATGGCATGTTGACCGCGGAGGAAGTGAAGGCGGCCGATTTAGACTGGAATCCGGATAAGGTGGATTATATCTCGCTGATTGAAGTGCGCTATCCGCTGCTGCGTCAGGCGTACGCGCGCGCAAAGAAAATGCCGCGTATTATGGGAGCGGTGCAGGCGTTCCGCGACTCTGCCGCCGACTGGATTGAAGATTATGCGCTGTTTATGGCGCTCAAAGAGGAGAAGTTCGACAAAGCGCCGCTGTGGGATTGGACAGATGTTGACATTCGGGCGCGCGAACCCAAGGCGCTGGAAAAGGCGCGGGAGGAACTCAAGGACGAAATTGATTTCCGCGTGTTCCTGCAAGCGGTCTTTTTTGCCCAGTGGGGCACGCTGCGCGCCTATGCCGCAAAAGCAGGCGTGCGCATCATTGGCGACATTCCGATTTATGTGTCGCCCGACTCGTCCGACGTTTGGCAGCACCCCGAACTGTTTAAACTCAATCCCGATTTCAGCCCCAAAAAGGTGGCAGGCGTGCCGCCTGACTACTATTCGGTGACCGGTCAGTTGTGGGGCAATCCGGTTTATGAGTGGAAGACCCACGAGCAGAGCGGCTACGCTTGGTGGATTTGGCGGCTCAAGCAGAACGCCGAACTGTTTGATATCATCCGAATTGACCATTTCCGCGGCTTTGAGGCCTATTGGGAAGTGGACGGAGGCGAAGAAACCGCGGTCAATGGCGTTTGGCGCAAAGGCCCCGGCATGAAGCTGTTCCGCGCGCTGTCTGCCGCCGTGCCCGAATTGCCCATCATCACCGAAGATTTGGGCGTTATCACCGACAAAGTACGCGCCCTGCTGCACAGCACCGGCTTCCCCGGAATGCGCGTGATGATTTTCGGATTCAACCGCTACGAAGATAACGACCATTTGCCGCACAATTATCCGGTCAACTCGATTGTGTACACCTCAACGCACGATTCTCAGTCCATCTGTGAGCAGATTCTGGATTTGTGCGAACCGGATGATGCCGCTTTTGCCAAGGCATATATCCGTTGGGACGGACGTGAGCCGATGGCATGGTCGGCCATCCGCACGTTGTTTGCGTCGCCTGCGTCTGTTGCGATGACGACCATGCAGGATTTGCTCAATCTGGGCGCGGATGCGCGCATGAACGTGCCTTCGACCGTGGGCGATAACTGGGCATGGCGCGTGCGCAAAGAGGGCATCAACCAAGATGTTGCAGCCTTCCTGCGCCAAGTAACCGACGTCAACCGCCGATTGCATCCGGTTCCCGAAGTGTTCGACCAAAAGCCGCTGGACGAAATCGAGGTGCAGGAGGTTACACCCGATATGGATTACGGTGCGCGGCGCTACTGGACGGACGTAAAAGAACAGCTTGCACTGCTGCGCAAAGCCAACGCATTCCTGACGCGGTTCGAGCCGGAGACACCGGAACCCAAAACCACCAACGCGCCGGCAGCCAAAAAACAGGCCGTAAAGCCGGTATAATGCCACAAACACACGCGCAGGCGGGAAAAGACTCGTCTGCGCGCTTTTTGAGACTTGAAGGAGAATATTATGAGTATCAAAGCCGTGATTTTTGACTTGGACGGCACACTTTTGGACACGCTCGGTGATTTGACGAGCGCGGTCAATACCGCCCTGCGCCGTCACGATTTCCCGCTTTTGAGTGAAGCCGATGTGTGTGCCCGCGTGGGAAACGGTGTGCGCAAACTGCTGGAACGCAGCGTACCGGCGGGCACTGCACGCCCGGTTGTGGATGCGTGCCTAGCCGAGTTTCAGGCACAATATGAGGAACATCTGGTCGAGCGCACCCACCCTTATCCGGGTATCCCGCCTGTCATTGATGCCATGCGCAGCCGTGGTGTGCGCATGGCGGTGTTGTCTAACAAGTACCATGCAGCCACCAGCCGCCTGATTGCGCACTATTTCCCCGGCGCAATGGCGGTCACGCTGGGCGAACGTGCGGGCGTGCCCCGCAAGCCTGACCCCACTTCCACCCTTGAGATTTTGACGCTGCTCGATGTCAAGCCCAGTGAAGTGTTGTATGTTGGGGATAGTGATGTGGACATGCACACAGCAAAGGCCGCCGGTGTGACCGCGGTGGGCGCGCTGTGGGGCTTCCGCGACCGCGATTCCCTACTTGTGGCGGGTGCTGACCACATCGTAGAGCGTCCGGAGGACTTGGTGCAGCTGCTCGACCGCTTGCAGCTCGACGCCGCCATGCACGCATTTGAGATGAACGGATTTACATGGACGTTCTGTGCGACGGCAGAGCAGGCTGCCGACTATGTTGCCAGCCAGTGCCGCGGCAAGACCGTTGGCATGGGCGGTTCGATGACGCTTGACCGATTGGGAATTTATGACCTGCTGAAAGACAGTGCTGACGTGCATTGGCACTGGAAGGGTGATGCCCTGATTTCGTCGGGCGACGTGTTCCTGACTTCGGCAAATGCGGTGTCGGCAATGGGTGAAACGGTCAACATTGACGGACTGGGCAACCGGATTACGGCTTCGGTATATGGGTTTGATACTTGCTATGTGGTTTGCGGTATCAATAAACTCACGCCTGACTTGACCAGCGCCATGCGCCGTGCGCGTGAAATCGCCGCGCCGCTCAACGCCAAGCGGCTTGCCAAGCGTACGCCCTGTGCGGTGGATGGCAAGTGCCATGACTGCCACAGTCCGGAGCGTATTTGCCGCGCAATGACCGTTGTGATGGCACCGCCCAGCGGGATGAAGCATTATGAAATCGTGCTGGTAGGCGAAGATTTGGGATATTAAGTGCAAAATAAAATATAAGCGCCCTGCTGTTTAGCAGGGCGCTTGTGTTTTGTATGGGGGATGGAAAGAAAAAAGACCATTCAAAATGAATGGTCTTAAAAACTGGAGCGGATGACGAGGCTCGAACTCGCTACCTCCACCTTGGCAAGGTGGCGCTCTACCAGATGAGCTACATCCGCATTTGTTATTTGTTCGCTCGGAACGATGTTTATTATATCAGGTGATTCGGGGATTGTCAACATAAATTTCAAATTTTTTTCAAAAAAGATTGCGCCTGCAAAACGGCGTGACTTTGCCAGCCGTATCTGCTACAATAAAACCAAAAGGAGGGCGGTATTTTGCGAAAAATAGTCTGTCTGGCGCTTGGATTGCTGCCATTCGGCGCTGGTTTTGGGATGAATCAGTGGATTTTGTCGCACCCCGAAACGCCCGTGCCCTATCAGGGCATCGGGTTTGCCATGCTGCTTTTATGGGCAATTGTGGGGTTTATCCTGTGTAATAAAACCATTTCGCCGCTGGAAACCGCGTTACGGCTCAATGTTTTGGGATTTTTGGTGCTGCTGGCATTGTTTGTCCAGACCGGTTCGGGCGCATTTTGGGAAAATGGGTTGGGCATTGCAACTCAGTTGTTTTTTCTGCCAGTGCTCAATATTGCAGTCACATTGCTGCCCAGTGCTCGGCAGCTTTCGGTGCTCTATGCCGGATGCTTTGTTCTGCTTTTGTTGTTCAGCTTCGCCGGTGCGCGCACGCGCCGTCGGCGGGATACCCGCTTCGCGCATTTATTTCCCGAAGAATAAAACTTGCCCGCCGTTCCAAATATGCGAACTGCGGGCAAAGTTTTTTTATGGCGCTTGCAGGCGCTTTTTGAGCGCGTCAAGCGTGATGCCGGTTATCAGTTCACCGTCAATGCGCACGTTGGGTGCGGTACGGCAAGCGCGCTGACAACCTGCGATGCGGTACATCCATTTGCCGCCCAAAAAGGTTTTGTCCGGCTGTGCGCCTAGTTCTTGCTCCAAGTAACGCCGGATTTCCGACCCTTTCCGCGTGCAGTTGACTCCGGTGCACACAGTCAGCGTGTGCGCCGCGCCCGACAGCTTCAAATCGGAAATGCGCTTGGCAACCGCCTGTAAATAGCTGGGTTTGACGCCGAGCAGCGCGGCAATCTGGGCTTGTGCTGCGCTGTCCAGCATCCCGCCGCAAGCCTGCTGCGCTTCGCGCAGACAGGACAACAAAGCGGCCTGGTCACCCGGCGCACCCTGATTTTTGTAATAGGTAACAATTTCCTGCAAAGATTCAGACATTCCACAACCTCCTTAACTGCGGTTCGAGCAATACGCCCCATTGGGGCTGTGTGTGCTGTGTGGCGGTTTCTCGGATGCAGTCGCACACAAAATCTGCCGCGCACTGTGCGGCTTGCGGCAGGGTGTGCCCGTTGAGCAGCGCCCCCAGCACCACCGCTGCAAATAAATCTCCTGTGCCCGGATAGTATGCCCCAATGCGCGGATTTTGGATGACCGTCACCTGCTCGCCCTGTCCGCACAGCGTCTGCACGGTGTCCGCGTCACCAAATCCGGTCAAAATGGTGTGTGCGCCGTAGCGTGCGCACAGCTCCTGCACCCAGCTTTCTGCTTCTTGGATATTTTCGGGCACACAGTTTGCCGGTTTGTCCAGCAGGACAGCCGCTTCGGTCACATTGGGCGTGATGACATCGGCATCCGCACACAGTTCGGCAATCTGGGTCACCAGTTCGGGGGTGCATATCTTGTATAACTTGCCGTTGTCGCCCATCACCGGGTCAACCAGCACAATGCCGTCGGGCTTTTTGCAGGTGGCGGCCAAGCGCACACAGGCGACCTGTTCAGGGGTGTTGAGAAATCCGCTCAACACGGCATCAAAGGTCAGCCCCAGTGCCTGATACTGCCCCAGCGCCCGCCGCATCCAGTCGGTCAAATCCTGCGTTTCAAATCCAGAAATACCAGCATGGGACGAGTATACCGCGGTGGGAAGCGGTACGCACTGGTGTCCCATTGCCGACAACGCGGCGAAAACCTGTGTCAGCCCTGCGCGCCCGACTGCCGACAGGTCGTGCAGCGCAAGCGCCATTTTTTGTGCCATTTTATTCCCTCTTTTCCATAGATTCGCTTTGTTTTCAGCATACAATTTTTTAGAAGCCGCGTCAATCCCCTTGCCAAATTCCAGCCGCGATGATACCATAATAATAGTTGTATGATTGCACCAAAGGAGGACTTATGAACCGATTTTTTCGTTTACTGGCACTGACGCTGATATGTGCGCTGTGCCTGACCATTCCGGCGTTTGCCGCGTCCACCCCGTCCGCATCGGAAGAAATGCGCGGTGTGTGGGTGTCGTCGGTCTACAATCTGGACTATCCATCCAAAGCCACAACCGACCCGCAGACCTTAAAGGACGAAGCCGACGCGATTTTGGATAACTGCGTTAAGTGGGGACTGAACGCGGTCTTTTTGCAGATGCGCCCGTCGTCCGACTCGCTTTACCCGTCCTCGGTTTTTCCGTGGAGCAAGTATTTGACCGGCACACAGGGGACTGCCCCGCAAGATGGCTTTGACCCGCTTGCCTATTGGGTGGAAGGGGCACACGCGCGCGGCTTGGAGCTGCACGCATGGATTAACCCTTACCGCATCACCAAGGGAAAAGACGCCGAGTGGAACAGCATGGTTTCTTCCCATCCGGCCAAGATGAATCCCGATTGGGTCATCAAGTACACCGACGGGAACTACTATTTTAACCCCGGCTTGCAGGAAGTGCGCGACCTCGTCACCCGCGGCGCGGTCGAAATCGCGCAGAACTATGACATTGACGGCCTACATATGGACGACTACTTCTACCCCGGCACCGATTTTCCCGATTCGGCAACCTATCAGAAGTATGGTTCGGGCTTTTCCGATATTGGCGACTGGCGGCGCGACAATGTAAACCAGCTCATCGCCCAGCTTGACACCGCGCTGCACAACGTGCGCGCCGACATTCAGTTTGGCATCAGCCCGTCGGGTATCTGGGCGAACAAATCGACCGACCCGCGCGGCTCCAACACCAGCGGCAACGAGCACTATGCCGCAAACTATGCCGACAGCCTGTATTGGATTGAGAACGGTCTGGTTGACTATATCATTCCCCAGATTTATTGGGAAATCGGTCACAAAGCAGCCGATTTCGCAACGCTGGCTGACTGGTGGAATGAAGCGGTGGACGGTACAGGCGTCCATCTGTATATCGGTATGGGTGCATACCGCTGTGCCGACAGCCCCAGCGGGGTTTGGGTGACTACCGACCCGTTATTTGAAAGTTTGCGCTATCTGGAACAGCAGAATAACGTCGGCGGCTGTGTCTTTTTCCGCTATGGCTCCATTCCTGCCGTGTCCGGAATGGCCGACCGCCTGACCGAATGGTATCAGACCATACACAATTCCAATACGGCTACATCCCCCTCGAAACCCAACGGCGGCAGCTTGGATGGACAAAATTTCTCTGATATTTTGTCCCAGTTCCTGCTTGCCATGATTCAGTAAGGCGGCGCACGATGCAAACGATTTTTGATAAGGATTACGAACTGACCTATGGGCATATTGACTGGCGCGGCATTGCCCGTCCAGATGCTTATTTTGAGTTTATGCAGGATGCCGCCACCGTACACGCCCGTCAGTGCCACCTCGACCGCGATGACATCGGGGCATTGTGGGTGCTCTCGCGCATGTATGTCGAGTTTGCACGCCCGCTGGCGGCATACGATGTATTGCGTGTGACGACGTGGTGTGCAGGCATCAAAGGGCCGAGCTGGCTGCGCGCCTTTGAGTTCTGGTCGAACGGGCAGCCCGCCGGGCGGGCAATTTCCAGTTGGGTGATACTTGATGCGCAGACTCACCGCATTTTACGCCCCTCTACCATCCCAGCAGCCGCCGAATATACCTGTGCCGCACGGGAAACCCTGCCCATGCCCGCAAAGCTGGAGGTGTCCGGCTTGCCGCTGCACCACACCCACCCGATTGTATATTCGGATTTGGACATCAACAACCATCTGAACAATGTCAAAATTGCCGCACTGGTCTGTGATTCGCTCGACCTTGGGCAAACCGATTTTGTCCGCACCGTGCAAATCAACTACACAGCCGAAACACCGGCGAGCTTGACCCTTTCCCTGCACGCCGACCGCAGCGGTCAAGATTTTCGTGTGTGTGGCTTGGCGCAAGATACCGTGCGGTTTGAATCGGCGGGCACGCTGACCGGGCGCTGACGCGCCAGAAAAACCGCGTGTCATGGGGCACGGTGTTTTAGGAAAGGAGGCTTTTCTATGGCATTTCCCGACGAAGTTGTTTCCACCATCTGTGCAATGTGTGCGCCGCGTTGCGTCATCTTGTACGGCGAAAAGCGCACGTTGTCAACCGACAAACTGAAAGCTGCCAGCCTGTGCATTGTCGTGCCCGACGGCACCGACAAACGCGCCTTACAGCAGCAGCTTTATCTGGCTATCCTTGCCGATGTGCCGGTCAATCTCACCCTGTACACGCAGGACGAGTGGAACCGGCTGACGCAGGATGACAGCAGCTATGCTGCGTGGATTCATCGGAAAGGGCGGGTGCTGTATGAGCCGGGCGCGTAAGGGCGGACGAGACAGCCTGTATTATTACAAATGGCTGGACAAGGCGCTGTTGGATTTGCAGGCGGCGCGCATCCTGATGACTTGGAACGGCGATGCCTGCAACATCGCCTTTCACTGTCAACAGGCGATTGAAAAAGCCCTCAAAGGGTATCTGCTCTTTAAGACCGGCCGCCATTACGATGGGCATAACCTGACCTATCTGTGCCGGCAGGCCGTTCAGCAGGATGAACAGTTTACCGAATGGCTGGACGAGAGTGCGGCGCTCAATAACCTGTACATTGAGACGCGCTACCCGACCGACCTGCCCTTGTCACTGGATGAGCGGGCTTGCCGTCGGTACTTTAATATGGCGGAAAATATGTTTGCCGCCATCCGGCAGGAGCTGTACAATGAGGGGCGGCCGCACAAAGTCAAAACCTGACCCAAATAGGGCGTGTATACAAAAAGGCGAGGTCTTATGACCTCGCCTTTTTTGGATATCAAATGGTTTTTTATTTTTGCAGCCAACTGGGTTTTACACGCATTCGCACACCGGCGGCAACGCCGAGTGCGGCGTACATGGTCACGACCGAAGTACCACCGTAGGAGAACAGCGGCAGCGTGACACCGACGACCGGGAACATGCCCAGACACATCAGGATATTCTGGAAGGACTGGAACATAAACATGCCCACAATACCCACGGTGAGCAGGGCGGAAAAGGTAGAACCGGCGCGGTAGCTGACATAGAGCAGCCGCAGTACCAGCAGCGCCAACAGGATAATCACCAGCAACGCCCCAATCAGGCCAAATTCTTCGCCCGCAACCGTGTAAATAAAGTCGGACTCGTTGACGGGCACTTTGCCGTACTGGGTTTGCAGTCCCTGCATATAACCCGAACCGCTGATTTGACCGGCACCAATCGCAATTTTACTCTGTGCGGTTTGGTAGTAGTAATCTTCGTTGCCATATAGGTTGTCAATGCTGGGGTCAAGCAAGACCAGAATACGCGCCAAACGGTAGCCGCTCAAAAACTGGAATACGATGGGCACCGAAGCCAGACCCAAAACCATACCGCCGAACACCCATTTATAGGAAATGCCTGCGGCAAAAATCATGGTGATAGCGATAAGGATATAGCCCATTGCAACACCGGCATCGTGCTGGGCGAACAAAATCGCGCCGAACGGCAAAAGCGCATGAATCCCAAGCTGAATGAGCGTCTGCCAGCGGTTGATTTCCTCATAGACCTGCATCAGATGGGCGGCAAACGAGATGATGAATAAAACCTTGCCGATTTCACCGGGCTGAATGGTGATGGGGCCGACTGCAATCCAGCTTCGGTTGCCGCCGACCGCCTGACCGACGATAAACATGGAAATCTGCATACACAGGTTGAAAATGAGCAGTACGCGCCAATAGCGCTTGATGTCCTCTAAGTCAATCAGCGACATCACGACAAATGCGCCCACGCCGATGACGGTGGCGACGCCCTGCACCAGCATAAAGCGGTCGTGAGCGGTCGAACTGGCGGTTGCCGAGTTGATTAAAACCAAACTGTAAGCCGAACAGCACAGTGCCAGAATCAGCAAATATAAATCGGTGTTTTTCAGATAGTGCGCAGCCGAGCGCAACGGCCTCATGGACATGGCCTCCCTTGTTCTCAATCATTAGCGGATAAGATAAAATCCATAAAAGGATGCAATATATGATACCACAATTTCAGCGGAAAAGCGAGAGAAAATGCGCTAGGATTTCTTTGGGATTCGCGGCTTGTGTGGTATAATGTAACCAACAAGTACAAACCTTTCAGCGGACGGAGGACGATAAGGGTATGATGACAGATATCGAAATCGCACAGCAGTGCACCATGCAGCCCATCACCGAGGTTGCCCAGCGTGCTGGGCTTTTGCCCGATGAATTGGAGCTTTATGGCAAGTATAAGGCCAAGATTTCCGGCGACGCTTGGCAGCGGCTCAAAGATAAGCCCGATGGCAAGTTGGTTCTGGTAACCGCCATCAACCCAACACCTGCCGGTGAGGGCAAGACGACTACCACGGTCGGTCTGGGTCAGGCGATGGCGCAGATGGGGCAAAATGCGGTCATCGCACTGCGCGAACCGTCGCTTGGGCCGGTGTTTGGCATCAAGGGCGGCGCGGCTGGCGGCGGCTATGCACAGGTCGTGCCGATGGAGGACATTAACCTGCACTTTACCGGCGACATGCACGCCATTACCGCCGCAAACAATCTGCTTTGCGCGATGTTGGACAACCATTTACAGCAGGGCAACGCGCTGGGCATTGACCCGCGCCGGGTACTGTTCCCGCGTGTGCTCGACATGAATGACCGCGCGTTGCGCAATCTAACCATTGGTTTGGGCGGCAAGGTCAACGGCGTGCCCCGCGAAGACCATTTTATGATTACCGTTGCGTCCGAGGTTATGGCGATTTTGTGTCTGGCGAACGATTTGGCAGACCTGAAAAAGCGTCTGGGCGATATTCTGGTCGCTTACACCTATGCCGGAGAACCGGTTCATGCCCGTGACCTCAAGGCCGACGGTGCTATGACCGCGCTGCTCAAGGATGCGATTAAGCCCAATTTGGTGCAGACGCTCGAAGGCACCCCCTGCCTGATGCACGGCGGCCCGTTTGCTAACATCGCGCACGGCTGCAACAGCGTACAGGCAACAAAGTTGGCGCTCAAGCTGGGCGACATCGCCATTACCGAAGCCGGATTCGGCGCTGACTTGGGCGCGGAAAAGTTCTTGGATATCAAGTGCCGCGCGGCTGGACTCAATCCGTCCTGTGTGGTGCTGGTGGCAACCGTTCGCGCCCTCAAATATAACGGCGGGATACCCAAGACCGAGCTGAACACCCCCAATGTACAGGCGCTGGAAAAGGGCATTGCCAATCTGGATGCGCATGTGGAAAACCTGCACAAGTTTGGTCTGCCGGTCGTGGTGGCAATCAACGCATTCCCGACCGATACCGACGAGGAAATGGAATTTATTGACGCACATTGTCAGAAAATGGGGGTACGGGTTGCGCGCTCGGAGGTGTTCGCCAAGGGCGGCGCAGGCGGCAAGGCGCTGGCAGAACAGGTGCTGGCAGTATTGGACGAAGGCCGCGCCGACTATCATCCGCTTTATGTGCTGGAACAGCCGCTGGAAGATAAAATCCGCACGATTGCAACCCGCATTTACGGCGCGAAAGAGGTCAATATTTTGCCCGCAGCCGCCAAGGAACTGGCCAATATAACCGCGATGGGTTACGGCAATCTGCCCATCTGCATGGCAAAAACGCAGTATTCGCTGTCCGACGACGCGGCGCTGCTCGGCCGCCCGACCGACTTTACGATTACCGTGCGCACTGCACGCCTGTCGGCGGGTGCAGGCTTTGTCGTGTGCGAGACCGGTGCTATTATGACCATGCCCGGTCTGCCCAAGAAGCCAGCCGCAGAAGCCATTGACGTGGACAACAACGGCAAAATTACCGGATTGTTCTAAAATTATCGGCTGAATATGCAATAAAAAACCGCCTTTTGTGCAGGATATTCTGTCACAAGGGGCGGTTTTATTGGTTCTTGCGGGAATTTGTCATCGGTTTCCAGCGAATGTGCCATTCTTGCAGGAAGGTTTCGCTGGTGTAGTGGGAAGCGCGGCTGACCGTCAGTGGACGCTGGGTGATACATACTTCAATCGTGGGCAATATCTGTGCGCCAATGTCGGCAAGCAGTGCCCGCGAGCGGGGGGAGGCTTCAGACGAAGCATCCGGATAGCGGATGGTCAGTGGATGGCCGGGCGTCATGCGAAAGCCAATCGAGGGGCTGTACAGCGTTTGGGAGGGGTCGTCGGTATAGCTGAGTGCGCAGCGGAATTGCTGTGAAATGGGGTCGTATAGCAGCAGGATGCGAAAATCGGAATCTTCCTGTAATACAATGGCTTGTTCCTGTGCGGTGATGTGGTTGGGGGTGTGTGCCGAGTGCGGCGGGAGTTCGTTGTAAATGCCGATGAGCAGGGCGGTCACCGCGGTGCCGAACAGCATCAAGTGAATGGCTGTCCTTCGGCTGTCAAAAAAGTCTGACCAGAACCGCATTACACTCACCTCCCAACGCGCAGATATCAGGTGTATATTTTTTGAAGTTCTTTGTATTTCTATGATACCATATCTGCTGCGCAGCGACAAACAAAACCGGCGAAAATTGTCCGATTGGGGTTTGTCAACCGGGCGCGCTTGTGGTATGATAAAGAAAGTTCTTATTTCGGGAGAGATAGCATGATGCACAAAATCACCCATTCGGATACGGAAACCGAGCAGGTCGGGGCAGCGTTCGCCAAGACGCTGGTGCCCGGCGATGTGGTGACGCTGGACGGTGACTTAGGCGCGGGCAAGACCGCATTTGCACGCGGGGTCGTGCGCGGCTTGGGGTATGAGGGGCGCGTGACCAGCCCCACATTTGCGATTGCAAACGAGTACAGCACGCCGGGCGGCGTGGTCGCGCATTTTGATTTGTACCGTATTTGCGACGAGGAAGCACTGTTTGAACTGGGCTTTGAGGAATATCTGGACGGCGAACGGATTTTGCTGATAGAGTGGAGCCAGAATGCAGGGGCGCTGCTGCCCGAACGGCATAAAACCGTGCGGCTGTCCTACGGCGAGCAGCCCGACGACCGCATTGTGGAAATCGAGGGAACAGACGCATGAAAATTTTAAGTTTTGAATCGTCAGCCGTTTCGGCTGCCGTATGCCTGACCGATGGACAAAAGCTGGTGGCGGCTTCATTCCAAAATTGCGGTCTGACCCACAGCCGCACATTGCTGCCGATGGCCGAGCAGCTTTTAGACAATGTGGGATTGACGCCGCGGGAGCTGGACGGCTTCGCCGTTGCAGCCGGCCCCGGCTCGTTCACCGGTATCCGGATTGGTGTGGCCACCGTCAAGGGGCTTTCGTTTGGCACGGACAAGCCGTGTGTGGGCGTATCCACGCTCGAAACGATGGCTTATAACCTTATTGGGATGACTGGTACGGTTTCCTGTGTGATGGATGCCCGCGCCGGTCAGGTGTATAACGCCCGGTTCCGTCTGAATGGAACAGGTGCCCCCGAACGTCTCACCCCCGACCGCGCGCTGACCATTGCAGCGCTTGGCGAGGAAATTGCGCAGAATGGTGAAATTCTGGTTGGAGACGGCGCACATTTGTGCTATACTAAGCTTACCCAAACGTGCCCGCATTTGGTGCTTGCGCCCGCCCATCTGGTTTACCCCAGCGCTTACGGTGTGGCAATGGCAGCGCTGCCGCGTTTTCTGGCCGGGGAGACGCAAACCGCACAGCAGCTCGACGCGGTATACCTGCGCAAGCCGCAGGCCGAGCAGATGCGGGACAGACAGAAAAACGGAGGTAATGTCAAATGACCATTGCGATTGGTAATGACCATGCAGGCTATGCGCTCAAGGTCAAGCTGATGGAAATGCTGAAAGATAAGTACGAATTTACCGATTACGGCTGCTACTCTGCCGAGCGCTATGACTATCCGGATGCCGCCGAGGCGGTTGCAAATGCCATCGTTGCAGGAAAGCATGAGCGCGGCATTTTGATTTGCGGTTCGGGTATCGGTATTTCCATCGCGGCAAACAAAGTGCCCGGTATTCGCGCAGCGGCTTGCCAGTCGCATTTTGCAGCCAAATATTGCCGTCTGCACAACGATGCAAACATCCTGTGCTTGGGCGAGCGCATCACCGGCCCCGGTGAGGCGGCTGAAATGGTCGAAGTCTGGCTGGAGGGCGAGCTGGAAGGCGGTCGCCATCTGGGCCGTATCGAGAAAATTCACGCAATCGAGGCAAAGCACAGCAAGTGATTGCCCAAGGGAAGGAGTAAGAGTATGGCACAGATTCATGTTATGGACCATCCGCTGATTCTGCATAAACTCAGCTTAATGCGCGACCGACAGACCGGCGTAAAGGAATTCCGCGAGGCTACCCGCGAAATTGCAATGCTGATGTGTTACGAAGCCACCCGCGATTTACCCATTAAGGAAATCACGATTGAAACCCCGCTGGCACATGCCAAGGCGCGTGTGATTTCGGGCAAGAAGATTGCCTTTGTGCCCATCCTGCGCGCAGGCTTGGGCATGGTCGAAGGTATGTTGGAACTGATTCCGGCCGCTAAGGTCGGGCATTTGGGCATGTACCGTGACCCGGAAACCCTCAAGCCGGTCGAGTATTACGCCAAAATGCCCAGCGATATCGCAGAGCGCGATGTTATCCTGATTGACCCGATGGTTGCGACGGGCGGTTCAGCGGCCGCGGCGGTGTCTGCGCTCAAAAAACGCGGCGTGAAGAATATCAAGCTGATGTGCTTGCTGTCAACCCAGATTGGTTTGGATGTGGTACAGCAGGAACACCCTGATGTTGAAATCTTTACCGCAGCAATCGACCCCGAATTGGATGAACATGGTTATATTATTCCCGGCTTAGGCGATGCGGGCGACCGCATTTTCGGTACGAAGTAACGCGGAAACGGCTAAATCAAAAAGCGCTGCGGGAACGCGGCGCTTTTTTGATGATAGAATGTAAAAAAATTGTGAAAAAGGAGAGAATCCAAATGAAACTGAAAAAAATGCTGGCGGTTGTGCTGGCGGCTGTCAGCCTGCTGGGTGCGACCGCGATGATGAGCGGATGCAGCAGCGAGGAAAAAGACCCCAAGGAAGCTTCTTACACCAGTCAGGAAGATGCCATCACGGCTGTGACCAAGGACACGCAGGAAGTTGCCGCGCAAATTGAAGTGCGGGATAACATGATGGTTGTGGTTTGGTCGAACCTGTCGGACGATGCCAGCGCACCATTTACCATGGGCTTGATTGAAAAGGATGGTGAAGACTGGAAGGTCACCAACACCAGCAATGTGACGATGGAAGACCAGTTCAGCGGCAAGGGCAGCTATCCGGTCAAAGGCCCACTGATTACCTATGCGGTTACCCCGTCGATTGATGACCCCGAAGCGGAAAATTATGCCGAGCACAAGGAGATAAATAACTGGTGCTTCCACTGGACAATCGTACCCGAATTGCCCGCATAAAATGGGATTCCAAAGGGACTGCGTCCCTTTGGCGCTCCAGACCGGGTCTGGTCGCCGTCCGCAGACGGCGAAATCCCCTTTTTGATTTTCCCGTCGGGGAAAATCAACTGACTGTTACGAGAGAGCGCCGCCTGTGGCGGCGCAAAAATAAACGCCCGCTTGCTCAGGCAAGCGGGCGTTCTTTTGTATCTTCTGGTTAAAATCCACCCCCAAGGGGCGGATTTTAAAAGGGAGTTGCGCGCCTGCGGGCGCGCCTTGAGGCGCTGCCTCAAGACTCCGGAAACCTTTTGAAAAAGGTTTCATCGAAAACTTTATTGGGGGGTGCTCAGCACGTCTTGGGCGGCGGTGAAGAAGTCGTCGGCTGCCCAGTCACCGTCATTTGCGCCAATCGAATAGTTCAAATCGCCATCTACCCAAGAAATCGTATGGTATACACCGTCAATGCGTTCTTGGCTGCCGTAGGAAATAAAACATTCCCCGCGGTCGGCTGCTGCCTGTTCCTCTGCGGTCGGCTCTACACCGTCAGGCGGCAGGAAGATGGTCGGGATTTCGCGGTAAGTGACCGTGATACCATTGATTTCGCGGGTATCTACAAGGGTTTTATCGCTCAGACTACCGTCATCTACAATGTTTTTATTTTCTGTGACCATCAAAAACGGCATGGTGTTGCCATCTTGATAATAGGCATCAAATTCCTGATAGCTGTAAGCGGTGTTGCCGTCGGCATCAATCGCATCAATCGGAACGGCTTCCATACTGCTGAACGCGGCACCGTTGAGCGTTTCGGGCAGACGAACGGTAAAACCGGCTTGTTTTTCGACCGTCGCCTGTTCGTCAAAATCGGTGACTTGTTCGCCCCAATAACTGGTTGAAGCCAGACCAACAATCGGGCCGGCAGCGAAAGCGCCACCCACCAGTACACACAACATCGCAGCGGCGGCAACTGCGAAGCGCATCCGGCGCGGACGGGTTTTGGTGCGGGTGAGCTGTACCTCATTCATCACGCGGGCGCGCAGCATGGGATTGGGGGAAACATCCTGCGCCAGTTCATGCAGGGAATCGTGCATATACTTATCAAATTTCATCGAACTCAACCTCCAAACTTGCTTTTAACTGTTGCCGGGCATGGTAAAGACGCGATTTGACCGTGCCTTCAAAACAGCCCATGACTTTGGCGATGTCCTTGACCGACATATCGTTGAAATAGTACAAAATTGCGGCCGTGCGCTGCTTGGGTTCGAGTGCAGCGAGCGCCTTCTGCACCTGCTGTGCACGGTCGGCGCGTAAGAGCGGTGCGGCGGCATCCTCATCGGTGGGTTCCTGACTGTCGTATAGATTTTCGACCGGCATTTCCCGCCGATGTTTTTGGCAGGTGCGCCAAGCGGTGCGGGTGAGGATGCGGAACAACCATGCTTTGACGCGGGTGGGGTCGTGTAGCTGGTTCATGGACTGGTAACACTTGACGAAGGTTTCCTGTACAACGTCCTCGGCATCTGCCCGGTTGCCGCAGATGAGATAGGCTGCACGCAATGCTTCGGTTTGATATGTTTCAAACAGCGTGTCGAAATCGGGGACGGCGCTGGAAGCAGAGGCCGCTGATATGCTGTATGCCATAGGGCTTCACTCCTTTCTTGCTTGTTCTGTGTAATAGAGCCGCATATAACCCGACCGGTTCACACAAAAAGAAAAAATTTTGCATGGCGGCAAAACAAAATACACATGTCCGGCAGTCTGCTCATAAAATGGATAGCATAGGGGCAAGGAAAACCGAGCGGTTATGGGGGAGCATATGGGAGATAGGAGGAGTTTTTGTCATGCAGGTCTATCAGGTGGGCGCGGCCAACGCGCCCTGTGTGCTGCTGCTCCAGAGTGAGAACAGCCCGGTTGTGTTGCCCCGCAAGCTATTGCAGCACTATCGGTTTTTGATTCCCACGCTGCACGGCAGTCCACAGGATGTGGATGATGTGCGGGCGCTGATGAAGCCACGGGGCAAGGTTCATGCCCTGTGCGCGACGGCGGCTTGTTGGCCGCTGGCAGAACAGGTGGCGGGCAGTTTGTCCGAACCGGTGTTTCTGGCCGAGTGCGGCAGCGGGCGGCCGGGTGGGATGCTGATTCCCGAATTGGAACAACGGATTGTAGTGGAGCCGAAAGAGGAGGGCACATGAAACAGCCAATTTTCCACGGCGCGGCAACCGCGCTGGTCACGCCCATGCACGAAGATGGGTCTATCAATCTGCGCGTGCTGGCCGATTTGGTCGAGGAGCAGATACAAAATGAGGTGGATGCCTTAGTCATCGCCGGGACAACGGGTGAAGGTGCCACGCTGACCGACGACGAGCGCAGCGCGGTCATTGCCTGCGCGGTCAAACAGGCAAAAGGGCGCGTGCCTGTGATTGCAGGGGCGGGCAGCAACTGCACGGCACAGGCGGTGCGTCTGGCACGCCTTGCCGAACGAGCGGGCGCAGACGGCTTGCTGGAGGTCACACCCTATTATAACAAAGCCTCGCAAGAGGGGCTGTTTTTGCACTTTCAAGCCATCGCACAGGCCACGCGCCTGCCGCTTATGCTGTACAATGTGCCGTCGCGCACCGGGGTCAATTTGACCCCCGATACCTGTCAGCGCCTGAGCCATATTGACAATATTGCCGCACTCAAGGAAGCCAGCGGCAATCTGGCGCAGATGGCTAAGATTCGCGCCCTGTGCGGCGAGGATTTGCGCGTTTATGTGGGCAACGATGACCAGATTACCGCCGCGCTTTCGCTGGGCGCGTGCGGCGTGGTGTCGGTGCTGTCCAATCTGGTTCCGCAAGCGGTACATGAGATGTGTACGGCGTTTGCCGATGACCCGTCACACAGTCAGGCGCTTCAATTTCGCTATTTGGAGCTTATCGACGCGCTGTTCTGTGAGGTCAACCCGATTCCGGTCAAACGCGCCTTGCAGCATATGGGCTGGCAGGTGGGGCCGTGCCGGTTGCCCTTGTCCACCTTACCCGCGGCACTGGATGCGCGTCTATGCGGGGTGCTCAAACGTTACGGCTTGTATGCGGCAAAGTAAACCGCAAAAATACAGAAAACGTGCGAAGCCCGGTGTCAGAACAAGGGCGACGCACGTTTTTTGTGTGTGAATAGACAAAAGAAGTGGGCTGCCTCGCAAGCGAGGCAGCCCGGAAAAGAAGCGGAAAAAAGAAAGGAATTACTGGGGAACCTTAACGTAAACACCGCCGTTGCGGCAGGACTCGGTTGCAGCCTGAGCCATGTAAACCGGACGCAGACCGTCGATTGCACCGACAACAACCGGCTTGTCGTTGACAACAGAATCAACGAAGTACTTCACCTGCTCGATGAATGCCTGGTTGTAGCGCTCGAGGAAGAACCACAGCGGCTTTTCAGAGTGTGCACCGTCTACGGTCATGATGGTAGCGGTGTTGAGCAGGTCGTTTCCGTCGGAAGCCATGCCCTTGGAGCCAAAGACTTCAACGCGCTGGTCGTAGCCGTAAACAGCCTGACGGGAGTTGTTGATGACAGCGATGCAGCCGTTTGCCATCTTCATGGTGACAACTGCGGTGTCAACGTCCGGAATGCCGGATTCTTCCTGCAGCTTGGGATTTACCAGGCAGGAGCCGACAGCCGAGATTTCAACGGCTTCCGAACCGGTTACATAGCGAACCATGTCGAAGTCGTGAATCATCATATCATAGAAGATACCGCCGGAAACCGCAACGTAGGAAGCCGGGGGCGGCTCAGGGTCACGGGAAGAAACGATAACGATGTGCGGGTCGCCAACCTTGCCGGACTTAACAGCATCGGCAACAGCCTTGTGGTTGTGGTCGAAACGGCGGTTGAAACCAACCTGGAACTTAACGCCCTTTTCTTCAACGGCAGCCATAACAGCCTTAATCTTATCTACATCGTAGTCAACCGGCTTTTCGCAGAAGACATGCTTGCCAGCATTGACAGCGGCCAGAGAGATAACCGAGTGGGTATCGGTGGAGGAGCAAACGAAAACCGCGTCTACATCCTTGTTGTTGATAACGTCCATGTAGTCAGCGGAAACGTTGGTGATGCCGCGTGCTGCGCACCAGTCGCGCGCACCGGACTTGTCAATCATGGGGTCAGCGACCGCGATGACCTCAGCACCCGGTACTGCGTTAATCAGGTTGTCAATGTGCAGCTTGCCGATACGGCCGCAGCCGACGACGCCAATGCGTAAATTTGCCATAACACATATCTCCTTTGAATTGATTTCATCGAGCTTTATGCCGCAATGGACATAAACACAATCTCTGGTTTTATTATAAAACGGGCGGGCAAAGTGGACAAGTAGCGGTCGAAAAATTTGTAAATAGAGCCAAAAAAGGTCAAATGTTTTGTGCATTTTGCGCAAGTTCAGGCGGGCATTTGGGCGGCGCGTGCTGTGCATTGTTCAAAAATCAGAAATGCACAACCGGGCTATTGCGTGGGCGTGCCCGCCATGATACCATGATAGCAGAAATCCAGCAGAAGAATGGACGGGGAATCCAGATGAAAATTACCTCTCAGATGGTGGCAGACCGGTGCGGCGTGTCCCGCGGCACGGTTGACCGGGTGGTGAATGGCCGCGCCAATGTTGCGCCCGAAGTGCGCGCGCGGGTGCAGCGTGCGATTGATGAATTGGGCTACCGCACGCCCGCTCAGCGGCGGCAGCAGCAGCCCGGACGATTGGGTACAACGGTCGGGTTTGTCATGCCCAGTTGGGATGACTATTATACAAGACAAATGCGGCGCGGGATTCAAGCCGCGCTGCGGCGCATTGGCAATCCGGCGTTTCGGGTCGAAGTGCGTGAACTAAGCAGCCGCTCCAATCAGGAGTATTGCGCATGTATCGAGGCGCTGGAGCGGGCACACGTCAACGGTATGGTGCTCAATGCCGCCGATACCGCCGCGATGGAACAGCAGATTGACCGCCTGACAGCGGCAGGCGTTCCGGTCGTGACCTGCAATTCCGATGTACCCGGCTCCCAGCGTGTCTGTCATATCGGGCAGGATTTGGTCAAATCCGGGCGCGTAGCCGCCGGATTGCTGGTGCCCGTGCTGGCGGGTGGGGATGTGCTGGTGGTGTGCGGCAATCGCGAGTTTACCGCCCATCGACTGCGCGTGGAAGGCTTTTTGGAACGGCTGTATGAACTGGAAGGCGACATCGGGCACGCGCATGTGATTGAGTGCATTGAACGCTATGACCTGACCTATGACGGCGTACTGTACGAAGTGCGCCGCAACCCGCGCTTGCGCGCCATCTATATGGCAAATGAGAGCGTGAAGGGCTGTATGGATGCGCTGACCCGCGCCCGCGCTCCCCAGCCCATCCATGTGGTGTGCAACGACCTGACCCCCCATGCCCGCGACTATCTGGCAGCCGGACGGCTGGATTTTGTCGTAGACCAGGACTTTTCCGGACAGGCACGGCGCAGCGTGGAAGTGCTGTATGACCTTTTGTGCCGCAGCCGTGCCCCGGCGCAAAAGGTCATACATGTGCGCACCAGTATCCTGTCGCGTGAATTGTTGTGAAGCATACGCCCCGCCATTGCCGCATAGTCTGCTGTTGATGCCCGTGTTTGGCCAAGTATCAATTGACGGCACAACCGCTCAGGCGTATAATAAGACTGACTTTCCGACCGACTAGTCGGTCGGTGCCGGATTATGTCGAAACAGCAGCTTTTTTAGAAAGTGAGAGAGTGTATGAAACAGCAGATTTGCGCGGCCTTGCTCGCCAGTACCATGTGTTTGGGGCAAGTGGCAGGCGCGACTTGGGTAGATGATACGCAGGTGCCCGGCTGGCTCAATCCGGGCGGCAGCGCGGTGACCGAGCCGACCGGCGGACAGCAGACGGCAGGCAGCGGAACAGTCATGGATGAAAGCCAAGTTCCGATTTGGCTCGACCCCAGTGCCGAAGCCGCCGGTGTGCCGTCCACGCCCCAGACCCTAATTCCCAGCACCGACCTTGCGCCGGGCACACCCGGCACGGTCACGACCAACACGGGCGACGTGTACCCGACCTATTGGCTGGGCTTTTCGAGCGAGGAAGCCACCCATTACCTGACCCAGCAAGACCCCGAACTGGCCAGCGCCGAAGTGCTGACCTACGAGCAGATAGAGCCGCTGGTGCGCAGCCAGAATAAAACCGTTTTGGCCAACCAGAAAACGTTGGAGAGCATCGAGGCGACTGACATCGAACAGGCAATCGAGGACATGGAAGAAGCGATTGACGCGATGGAACAGGCAATTGCCGCCATGCAGGAGTTGTCAAACGGCGTTGCCGCTTCGCTGGCGACCGTTGACCCCACCTTAAACAACGGCCTTGCCACTATCACCATTGGGCAGGCAACCGTAGTTTTGCTGCAAAACGATATTGCCCAGATGGAAAGCCAGCTTGCCCAGATGGAAAGCCAGCTCGAAGAACTCAAGAAAACCGACTATGAGCCATATGAACGGCAGTTTGCTGCCATTGAGAACCAACTGGTGCAGGCGGCACAGTCGGCGTATATTGGACTGATGACCATTCAGGAAAATTACATGTTGACCGTGCAGCAGTCCGACTTGACCAACGTGAAATACGCCGAGATGCAGACCCGTCAGGCGTTGGGGCAGGTGTCCGAACTGACCGTTGAGCAAACGCGGCTGGCCAAAGAGCAGACCGACAGCGCGATTGCCACCTTGGAACAGACCTTCCGCAATGCCAAGGGCGATTTTAACCTGCTGCTGGGGCGTGAAGCGTCCAGAAACTTTTTGATGGACACCGTGCCCGCGGTCACACCCGATATGCTGGCACTTTTGGTGCTCGACAGCGATATGCAGCGCGGTGAATCACTCAGTTATGACATTTATGCCGCCGAAAAAGCGGTCGAGGATGCCGAGGATTTAGACCGAGATACCGACGGCCGCCGCGAGAAAATCGAAGCGGCAGAATACCAACTGGAAAGCACGCGCGACACCTTTGAACAGAACTTTACCAAGCTGTTCCGCGCGGTTGCCGAGAAAAACCGGCTGCTTTCGGTTGCGCGGGACGCGCTGAGTCTGCAACAGCGCGTGCTGGAAACCGAAAAGCTCAAATATGACCGCGGCACGATTGCGCGCAATGCGTATATCGAAGCGCAAGTCAATTTTGACCAGGCACAATCCAATGTGCGTTTGGCGCAGATTGATTTGTTTGCTGCGTATATGCAGTATCAATGGGCCTGTGAAGGCGTGATGAGTACAAGCGGAGGAATGTAACCAATGAGAGGCAAACGCATAGCAGCCGGGCTTTTGACCTGTCTGCTGGTTCTGACCGGCTGCGGCAGTACGCAGCAGAACGAGCAGACAGATGAACAAACAACACAAGAACAGGGCACAGCCGTCGAGGTGCAGACGGTCGAGCGCACCGACATTTCTAATGAGAATATGGTATCTGGACAGATTATTGCCGATTCGTCGGTGTCGGTGGTGCCGACGCTGGCGGGAACCGTGCTCAGTCTGCCGGTCAAGGCGGGCGACACCGTTCAAAAAGGGCAGCTGCTCTTTCAGATTGATACCAGTCAGATTACCAGTTCATACAATGCACTTGAACAAAGCTACAATGCAACCCAACAACTGACCAACGAAGCCATTCAGACCGCGCAGAGCGCTTTACCACTGGCGCAGACTGCTGTGACAACGGCACAGACCAATTTTGAAAATGTGCAGGAGTTGTTCAACGTGGGCGCGGCTTCGCAGCTTGAACTTGACCAAGCGCGCACCCAGCTTGACCAAGCCAACAACCAGCTATCACAGGCAAAGTCAGCGGTGTCGCAGGCGCGCGCCAGCCAGCAGGCACAACTGGCACAGCTCGAAGCACAGATGGCGCAAATCCGGGCACAGGCGGCAGCCGGAACCGTGACCGCGCCGTGTGATGGGCTGATTACACAGGTCAACATCACACAGGGCGGCTTGGCAGGTCAGGCGGCAGCCATCGTGATTGCTGAGGGCGGGCGCACGCGCATTTCGGTGCAGGTATCCGAGGAACTGTTGTCGCAGCTCAAAGTAGGCGATGCGGCAGAAGTCACAGTGGGCGCGGTGTCCAGCCAGCCCTTCCGCGCTACCATCGCCACCATTGCGCCCGCCGCGAGCGAACAGACCGCACTCTATGAAGTGCGCTTGTATACACCGGTTGGGGTGAGTTATCCCATTGGGGCGTTTGCCGATGTGACCTTCTTTACCAATCAGCGGCAGGACACCGTGACCATTCCGTCGGATGCGATTTTGACCAACGGCACCGAACAGTATGTGTTTGTGGTGGACGGCGAGAGCGCCAAGCAGATAGCCGTACAGACCGGTGTGACCGGTGACGGCGTGACCGAAATCACAGCCGGTTTGGCAGGCGGTGAAACGCTTGTCGTCAAGGGTCAAAGTTATCTGTCGGATGGTGCCGCCGTGCGCGTGGTTTCCGAGGAGGAAGAACCATGAACATTGCAGACTTTTGTCTGAAACATAAGGTCACTACGATTATGGCCTATGTGCTGATTGTCATATTCGGCATTATGGGCTTTACCTCGCTGCCACTCGCGCTCATGCCCGACATTGAATTGCCGATGGCGGTCGTATACACGACCTATTCGGATGCCGGGCCGCAGGAAGTGGAAAACATGGTGACCAAAACCATCGAGTCGGCCTGCGCCAGCGTGTCGGGTATGGATGAAATCCAGTCGCTCTCGTCCGAAGGCTCGTCTATGGTCATGGTCACGTTTGCAAACGGCACCGACATGGATGAAGCAATGGTCGATTTGCGCGACCGCATCGACCGCGTGAAAGGGTTCTTGCCGGAAGATGCCGACACGCCCATGACCATGACCATCAATGTCGATTCGCTTCCGGTCGTGACGATTGGGCTAAAGGGCACCGACCTTGCCGCCCTCCAGACCATTGCACAAGACGACATTCAGCCCGCACTCGAGCGTATTGACGGCGTGGCTTCGGTCGATATCGCGGGCGGTTATGAAAATGAAATTGCCGTCGATACCGATGCTGACCGCCTGGCCGGGTATAATCTGTCGGTGTCGTATATCGCGCAGATATTGGGCGCGGAGAATGTCGCGCTGCCGGCGGGCAGCGTGCAGTCGGGGGCGCAGAGCTTTTCGGTTCGCACCGACGGCGAATACCAGTCGGTACAGGATATTGAAAACACCTTGATACCGCTTCCAGCAGGCGGTTCGGTGCGGTTGGGCGAGATTGCCGACGTGGCACTGAAACCGCAGGAACAGACCGCCATCGCCAAAATTGGCGGCGAACCCTGTATTACGATTTCGGTTAACAAGCAGTCGGACACCAATACCCTGCAAGTAGCCGAGCGCACAAAAGATGCGCTGGACGAACTGACCGCGCAGATGCCGACGCTGGACTGGATGATTTTGAGCGACCAAAGTGAAATGATTCACATGACCGTCAATTCGGTTGTGCAGAACATCGTGTTTGGTGTGCTGCTGGCGGCTATCGTGCTGTTTGTGTTCCTGCGCGACTTGGGCGCAACGGCGGTTATCTCGCTGTCCATGCCCATCTGCATCATCTCGGTTTTCCTCATCATGCAGGTGACCGACATTACCATGAACATGATGTCACTGGGCGGCATTGCAATGGGTGTCGGCATGATTGTCGATAACTCGATTGTTGTATTGGAAAACATCTTCCATTACCGCGCGGACGGATGCGAGCGCGCCCAATCGTGTATTGAGGGAACCAAAGAGGTTGCCCTGTCCATTTCGGCTTCCACGCTGACCACGGTTGCCGTGTTCCTGCCCATCGGCTTATCCGGCGGGTTAAGCGGCATGATGTTCCGTGAATTTTGTATCACCATCTGTTCGCTGCTGCTGGCCTCGCTGATTATTGCGCTGACGCTGGTGCCGCTGCTATGTTATATGCTGCTTGACCGCGGCGGCAAACATCAGCTTCGCACGCCCGACACCGGACATGACATTGCCGACCGTCCGGTGATGCGCAAATATAAAGCGCTGCTCGAACACTTCATTACCCACCGCAAAAAAGCGGTGCTCATTTCGGGCGGTATGATTGCGCTGTTTTTGGTTTCCATTGCGGTTGCCGGTGTGGAACTCATGCCTCAAATGGATGAAGGCGTGGTCGCGGTTAGCGTAGAAATGCCGGTCGGCTCCGAGCTTTCCGACGTGGCAGCCATGAGTGACCGTGTCGTAGCGGTTGCGCTCGAACAGGTGCCCGAAGTCGAGAGCATTTACTATTCAACGGGCGGGTCGAGCATGAGCACGACTTCTACGGCAGATATGTCGTCTGTGACCATTAACTTGGTCGAAAAAGGGCAGCGTGACCGCACGGCACAGCAGGTTGCCGACGATTTGCGCGCACCGCTGCAAGATTTAGCGGGCACAGAAATCACGGTCGAGGCATCCGGTTCCATGAATATGTCAGCCATGACGGGCGACGCGATTTCGGTGACGCTGCGCGGGAATGATTATGACGTGCTGACCGATGCCGCCAACCGACTGACCGAACAGCTTGCCGCCCTGCCGGGCGCGGTTGATGTCACGTCCTCGGCGTCGGCACAGGTGCCCGAAGTGGATATCACGCTAAACCGTGCCAATGCGTCGCGGTTTGGGCTGAATGCCGCGACGATTGGGCAGGCAGTGCGTGGGGAACTGTCCGGACAGACCGCGACTCAACTGAAAGTAAACGGTGAGGAAATCACGGTCAGCGTGCGCGGCGACAGCCGCGCCGAGGGCAGTCTGGACGCGCTCAAAAGTGTTATGATTCCCACTCAGACCGGCGGTTCGGTGCCGCTTTCGCTGGTGGCCGATGTCGATATCGTGCTGGCTCCGCAGAGCATCAACCGCTTGAACCAAAGCCGAACCATCACGATTACCGGTGCGGCTTCGGATGAAGTGACGACCGTCGAGATGAGCCAGGCGGTACAGGGGGTTCTGGATGACTTTTCGCTGCCCGACGGCGTGACCTATGAGACGGGCGGTGAAATGCAGGAAATGATTGATACCTTTACCCAGCTCGCCTATGCACTGATTGCGGCACTGGGACTGGTGTATTTCGTGCTGGCGAGTCAGTTTGAATCGTTTATCATGCCGGTCATCATTATGACCATTTTGCCCATTGGTTTGTTGGGTTCGCTGTTCACCCTGCCGCTGACCGGAAATAAAATTTCGATGGTGGCGTTTATCGGTATTATCATGCTGGGCGGTACGGTGGTCAACTCGTCCATTGTACTTATCGACTATACCAACATTCGCAGACGGCGCGGCGAGGACAAAAATACCGCCATCCTCAATGCGTGTCCGCGCCGTGTGCGGCCGGTGCTGATGACCACGCTGACCACCATTTTGGGTCTGCTGCCGATGGTGTTTTCCAACGGCGAGGGCGCCGAGATGATGCAGCCGATGGCGATTGTTATGATTACCGGTATGGTGGTTTCGACCATTGTTACGCTGCTGTTTACGCCGGTGTATTATTCTCTCATTGACAGTCTGACCGAGCGATTCAAAAATCGCAAGGCGCGTAAAATTGCACGCCATCAGGCAAAGACATAAATCAATCAAAGGAGCTTTCACATGACCGAGCTGCTGGAAAAGAACGATATTCGCAGCCGTCGCCGTCAGGCCATTTTGAATGCTGCCGCACAGGAATTTTGCCAGAATGGTTTTGAACATGCGCGCATGGATGCAATTGCCGTGCGCGCAGGCATTGGGAAATCGACGATTTATGAGTATTTCCCATCCAAAACCGCTCTGTTAAGCGCGGTTGGCGAGCAGATGGCGGCGCGCACCACAGGTGAAATTGAGGAGATTTTGCAGGCAGATATGCCGTTTCGCAGTAAAATGATTAGTTATATGCGGTTTTTGACCAGTCTGCTGGCGCAGATGGGGCAAAAGCTGCTGAACCTGTTTCGGGAAGATGCGTCGCTGGCGCTTCTGGATAAAATGGGGCAAGAGTATGCGACCGAGCAGTATCAATCTTTGGTGCGCGAGGTCACGCGGGCACAGCAGGCGGGAGAACTGCGCGCCGATTTAGACCCGGCGGTTGCCGCGTCGCTGTTGGTGTCGCTTCCCGCGACCATGTTCAAAAATCACGATATTTCAGTCGAAGCGCTGGTGGATTTGCTGCTTCAGGGGATGGGTGTATGAGAAAAGGAATGACGAACCGCGGCTGGCTGCGCGGATTTCCGGGCGTGGACAACTGGCGCAAGGTGCTGCCCGTGCGCAGCGGCTGGAGCACGGACGAAAAATATGAGATTTACACCCATACGGGTGAACATTATCTGCTGCGCGCGGCGGACGAAGCGCAGACCAAACAAAAATATGCCGAATTTGCCTTTATTCAGCGCTGTCAGGCGCTGGGATTCCCCATGCCCCGCCCGATAGACTGCGGCCTGCACGGCGGGCGCGTCTATCAGCTTTTGAGCTGGGTCGAGGGTGAGCCAATGGCAGGGGAACTCATCGGGATGCCGGAGGAAGAACAGTACCGGCTGGGGCAGGAGGCCGGCCGCGCGCTGGCGGCCATTCACAGTGTTGTGCTGGAGCCTGCCGAGCGCGAGGAGGCCGACGGCGAAGTAGAGGCGCGTAAGCGCATGGTGTTCCGCTATCTGGCCAGCCGTAACCGCATGGCGGGAGATGACTCGGTGGTCATGTTTGTAGCCAAGCATGTGGCGCGCCCCAAGCGGCTGGCAGGGCTGCACGGAGATTTTCACATTGGAAGTCTGCTGCTGACACCGGACAGCAAAATCGCGGTGATTGACTTTAACCGCCGTCATGTCGGTGACCGCTGGCAGGATTTCCAAAAGTCGCAGGCGTTTACCATCCCGCGCAGTACAGCGTTTGTCAACGGACAGATTCACGCCTATTTTCGCGGCGACCCGCCGGATGATTTTTGGGAAGCGTTCGCGTATGAAGTCGCCTATGGCGCGATTTCACAGATTATCTGGGCGGAATCGCTCGGCGTAGATATCGTGCGGCAGATGCAGATGAACTACGCACGCGCTATGCGCGATTTTCGCGGGTTTACGCCCTGCGAGCCGCCGCGCTGGTATGTGCAGGCGTAAGGTAAAACAAAAACGACCAAACAGGCAGCCTTTGGGCTGTGTGTTTGGTCGTTTGCTTTTTAAAAGGGATGATTTTCCCGTGTGCCGTTTGCGGGCAGTTACGGGATTTTGGGCAAGTTCAGCTTTTCCAAATCAACCGCGAGCGGGCCGCAGCCTGCACACTTGGAACAGTCGTGCATACAAGCCATCGGGTCATCCGGGTCATCTTCGCGGCACAGGGTCAAAACGGTGTCATCCCCCTGCTTTTCGCCTACAAGGAACTTGGCAGCGGCTTCTTCCGCCGAACCGGTCACGCCGGGAACCAGCAATACACCGAGCATTTCCAGCGCATTGCGCGAAGCAATGCCCAGTTCGCCGCAGATGAGCACATCTACGGCGTAGTGGCCGACAAAGTTGAGCAGACGGATATGACCTTCACCCGGACAGGTGACCAGCGTTTTTCCGGTCGGCTGTCCGTCCTGCGCGGTCACGATAAGAAATTCGGTGCAGGTGCCAAGGTCGGCGGCAACCGCGCCGTCACGGTATGCAATCGCAATTTTCATAGTCAACAGCCCTTTCACAGACGGGGATTAGAGCAGTTTTTCCAGCATGGAAGTGGCGCCCTGAAGCGATTCGGGCAGCTTGGCGTCCTCAATCTGTCCGGCGTCAACGGCTTCGGCTAACTTGGGGTCGATGGGCAGCTTTGCCAGAACGGGCACGTTATACTGTGCTGCAACTTCCTCGACGCGGCTTTTGCCGAACACTTCAATGTGCTTGCCACAGTCCGGGCATTCAATATAGCTGTAATTTTCGATAACGCCCAGCACAGGAATGTTCATCATCTGTGCCATTTTGACCGCCTTGCCCACAATCATCGCAACCAAGTCTTGCGGCGAGGTCATGACAATGATACCGTCCACGGGCAGCGACTGGAACACGGTCAGCGGCACGTCGCCGGTGCCGGGGGGCATATCGACGAACATAAAGTCAACATCCTGCCAGATGACATCGGCCCAGAACTGCTTGACCGTTTCTGCGATGATGGGGCCGCGATAGATGACCGGGTCATCGGCATTGGGCAGCAGGAAGTTGACCGAAATCATGTCAATACCGGTCGATGAGGTCTTGGGGTAAATGCCCTCCTCACAGCCCTCCAACTCGCCCGAAAGCCCGAAGGTTTTGGGGATAGAGGGGCCGGTGATGTCGGCATCCAGAATGGCGGTGTGATAGCCGCGGCGGGTCATGGCGACCGCCAGCATGGAGGTTACGAGCGATTTGCCCACGCCGCCCTTGCCTGAAACCACGCCGATAACCTTGCGGATGGTAGACAGTTTATTGGGGGCTACCTGCAAGCTCTTGGGCGTGCCGCAGGCAGAAGAACAGGATTCGCAGTTGTGCGAACAACCCATAAAAAACAACTCCTAACAATTCATAGATATTTTGTATTATACTGCAAAGCCGCATATTTATCAATGCGGGAATGATGCGAGAACCGCGTAAATGATGTGCGCAAAAAAACCGCCGCAGGATTATTCCGGGCGGTCTTGTGTGTCCGGGATGCGGGATTCCGCGTGTTTCCGGATGCGTTCAAAGGTTTCTTCGCTTAAAATGTGCTCGATTTTACAGGCATCCTGTTCGGCGATATCGGGGGACACACCCAAGTAGGTCAGATAGCGGGTCAGCAGCACATGGCGTTCATAAATTTTATCGGCAACTGTATGTCCCTGCTCGGTCAGTTCAATTAGACCGTGGGGCGCGACCGTGATGTAGCCGTTTTCGCGCAGACGCTTCATGGCGGTCGATACACTGGGTTTGGAAAATCCCAGTTCATTGGCGATGTCGATGGAACGCACCGAACCGTTTTGGATGGTCAGCCGGAGGATGGTTTCCAGATAATCCTCAGCCGATTTTTGAATACGCAAACGCAAAGCCCTCCATTCGTTGGGGTTTGGCTGGCCTTTGACATCAAAGACCTTCTTGTATATCCTAGCATAAATCGCACGATTTTGCAATTTTTTCCGGATAACACGCTTGACAACGAAAGTTAGTTGTGATAAACTTCCGGATAGATGGTTAAATAAAGCTAACTTTGAACGGACGAAAGGAGAAAGGTTCATGCCGTTGACCTTGGCAAGACCCGGACATACGGGTACGATTCAAAAGATTTTGGGACGAGATGAAGCGCGCCGACATTTGGAAACCCTTGGGTTTGTCGTGGGCGTGCAAGTCACGGTCGTGGCAGAGCGAAACGGTAACCTTATTCTGCAAATCCATGAGGGCCGCGTGGCGATTGACCGCACCACGGCTGCCCGTATCTTGGTCAGTTGAGTCAAAAGGAGGGGAACATAAATGAAAAGTCTGGAGCAGGTCAAGCCGGGGCAAACGGTTTCGGTCGTTCGTCTGCACGGAGAAGGCCCTATCAAGCGCCGGATTATGGACATGGGCATTACCAAGGGGGTTACCGTGTTTGTACGCAAGGTTGCACCGCTGGGCGACCCGATGGAAGTCACGGTACGCGGATATGAGTTGACCTTACGCAAAGCCGACTGTGCGGCAATCGAAGTGCAGTAAGAGCGGGCTTTTTTTTGGCGGCGACGGTTAGTAAGCACTAACAATTAGACGCCGCAAACCAATTGCGTGTACGCACAAAAGGGAGGTTTTTTTCATGGGGATGAAAATTGCACTGGCAGGCAACCCGAATTGCGGTAAAACAACGCTGTTCAATGCCCTGACCGGTGCCAGTCAGCACGTCGGCAACTGGCCGGGCGTGACGGTAGAAAAGAAAGAAGGCAAGCTCAAGGGACATTCTGACGTTACGATTCAGGATTTGCCCGGTATTTATTCGCTCTCGCCTTACACATTGGAAGAAGTGGTCAGTCGGGATTATCTGGTAAACGAACAGCCCGATGCCATTTTGAACATCGTGGACGCTTCCAACTTGGAGCGCAATCTATACTTGACCACACAGCTTATGGAGCTGGGTGTACCGGTCGTTGTCGCACTGAACATGATGGATGTGGTGCGCAAGCAGGGTGGTAAAATTGCATCGGCTGCATTGTCGCAGGCGCTGGGCGTGCCGGTCGTCGAAATCAGTGCGCTTCGCGGGGAAAACTGCGTGGAGGCCGCCGAAGCCGCCGTGCGGGCGGCACAGGCCCATCAAGCCGCCCCGCCGCAGACCTTCGGCAAAGAGTTAGAGCACGCGCTGCAAAGCATTTCCGAACAGATTGGTGCCCATTGCAAGCCGTCGCAGACCAGATGGTTTGCCGTCAAACTGTTCGAGCGCGATGCGCGCACCGAATTACCGCTGTCGCAGGCCGAAAAAGACGCGGTAGAAGCGGCGATTTTGACGATGGAGGATGCGGAGGACGATGACGCTGAAAGCATCGTCACCAACGCGCGCTATACTTGTGCTTCCAAACTCGCCCATGCCGCCGGACGCGAAGGCAAGGCACATAAAATGACCGGAAGCGACAAAATTGACCAGATTGTGACAAACCGCTGGTTGGGACTGCCCATCTTCGCCGGTGTTATGTTCTTAGTCTATTACTTATCCATTTCTACGGTCGGCACGATGATGACCGACTGGGTCAACGATGTGTTGTTCGGGGAAATTATCCCGCCTGCGGTCGAAGGCTGGTTAGTGGCAGCCGCTACCCCTGAATGGCTCAATTCGCTCATTCTGAACGGCATCATTGGCGGTGTCGGCGCGGTTCTGGGCTTTGTGCCACAGATGATGGTGCTGTTTTTGTGCTTGGCGTTCTTGGAGGACTGCGGTTATATGGCGCGCATCGCCTTCCTGATGGACCGCATTTTCCGGCGGTTTGGGCTGTCGGGCAAGTCGTTTATTCCCATGCTCATCGGCACCGGCTGCGGTGTACCCGGCATCATGGCTTCGCGCACGATTGAAAACGAGCGTGACCGCCGTATGACCGTTATCACAACAACCTTTATTCCGTGCGGCGCAAAGCTGCCGGTTATCGCGCTCATCGCAGGCGCACTGTTCGGCGGTGCATGGTGGGTCGGCCCCTCTGCCTACTTTGTCGGCATTGCGGCCATCATCTGTTCGGGCATTATCTTAAAGAAAACCAGCCTGTTTGCCGGTGACCCGGCACCCTTTGTCATGGAACTGCCCGCTTACCACTGGCCCAGTCTCAAAGGCGTATTGCGGCACATGCTGGAACGTGCGCTGGCCTTCATCAAGAAGGCGGGCACGATTATTTTCCTCGCCTGTGCGGTCATCTGGTTCCTGCAAAGCTTTAACTTCCGGCTGGAGATGGTGGACGAAAGCCAGTCTATTTTGGCGGCCATCGGTAATGTACTCGCGCCTATCTTTGCACCGCTCGGTTGGGGCGACTGGCGAGCAGCCGTTGCAGCGGTCAGCGGACTGGTGGCAAAGGAAAATGTGGTCGGTACGCTGGGCGTGCTGTTTGGCTTTGCCGAAGTCGCAGAGGACGGTATGGAATATTGGGGCGTGATGCAAGCCACCTTTACCGCCGTGTCCGCGTACTCGTTCCTTGTGTTTAACCTGCTGTGCGCACCTTGCTTTGCCGCTATCGGCGCGGTACGCCGTGAACTGGGCGGCAAGTGGACGCTGATTGCCGTCGCCTATCAGACCTTGCTGGCCTATGCGGTTTCGCTGTGCATTTACCAGTTCGGTTCGCTCATAACCGGCGCGGTCAGCTTTGGCGTGGGCACCGTTGTCGCAATTATCATTGCAGCACTGTTCCTTTACCTGCTGTTGCGCCCACAGCCCGGCACGACTGCAAAATTGCGCCGTGTGGCGGCCAAAGCATAAAGGACAGCTAACAAAAGGAGGTTGATTTTTTATGAATCTTCCCACAATCGTTATCGTGCTGGTATTGCTGGCAGCAGTTATTCTGGCTGTGCGCAGTATCGTGCGTGACCGAAAAAAGGGTGGTTGTTCGGGATGTCCGGGCGGCTGCTCGTGCGGCAGTCATACCAAGCAGAATGGCTGTTGTCATTAAACCTGTGCTCTTATCCTGATTCCCTTTTATGATATCCAAGCGTCCGAGCCGGTACTGCGTTGGCAGTACCGGCTCGGCGCGTTTGGATGCGGGAACGTCAAATTGCTTGTGAAATCCGGGCAAAGCTGTTATAATATAGAACATATTTGCAAAGCATAGACAACATGACGCAATGAGCGAAAGGAGCACCCTTATGAATAAAGCTAAAATTATCAAGCGAATCGCGGCTGGTGCGTTGGCGGCGTTGACCGCGCTGACCCTGACCGCATGTGGAGACAGTCAGCAAACGGCTTCGGTATCCGAGGAACAAAAGCAGGCGGTTGTGTTGACGGTCAATGACAAGGATTTTACCGCCACACAGTATGCGGCGGCATTCCTGTATAACCAGAACCGACTGGACAGTATGCTGTCGGGCTACGGTCAGCAGACTTCCAAAGACATCACCGACGCCGACGACCGCAAGGTGTACAGCGACAACATTGCACAGCTTGCCGAAAAGCAGTTGGCGTACCTGACCGTATGTGAAGAACAGATGCAGGCGGCAGGATTGACCGTGGAGGACAGCGACATAGAGCAGCAGCTCAAAGAACAGGCCGAGATGATGGGCGGCGATGCAGCGCTGGACAGTTATCTGAAAGAGATGGGGCTGACCCGCGAGCAGTACAGCGACTTTGTGCGCCTGAGCGTTATGGTCAGCAAGCTGCGCGAAAACTATTTTGCACAAAATCCCGATGCGGCGCGCAAGGCGTTTGACGAACAGTATCTGCGCTGCAAACATGTGCTGATTAAGACGGTAGATGACAACAATGCGCCGTTGGAAAATCAGGATGAGCTGAAAGCTAAGGCCGAGGACGTGGCAAAACGCGCCAAGGCGGGCGAGGATTTTGACACGCTGATTGCCAACTACAACGACGACCCCGGCATGGAGAGCAATCCGGATGGCTATGTATTTACCGAAGGTGAAATGGTGGATGAGTTCTATCAGGGCACCAAGGCGCTTGCAATCGACGGCATTTCCGAACCGATTCAGAGTACCTATGGTTGGCACATCATCAAGCGTCTGCCGCTGCGCGATGAAGATTTTGAGAGCAAAAAGAGCACGATTGAAGAAAGCCTGTTTTCCGATTTGGTCGATACTTGGCAGGAATCGGCAACCATTGAGGGCAAGGACGGCATCAACGAAATCAATCTGGATACGGCTACGGCCTATGTGCAGTAACGTGGTTGTTTGATTGCGTCACAATCTGCGCGCAAAGTGCGAAATTTGACGAAAAATACCCCCAAGTCCGACCGCTTGTGCGGTGGGGCTTGGGGGTGTGGTTTATGTAGCGGTCAGCGCGCTTGTTCGGTTGGAATGATGGGCGAAAAGGTCTGCGCGCGCAGCAGGTCGGCAAATTCCTTTGTATTGGCGGGAAGGGTCGGGCTGAGCAGACCGCTCAAGCCAATATCTTCCGGTCGATGGCAGTCTGAACCGGCTGTGCGCAGGAAAGAAGGTGCTTGCCGCTCGGCCAGTGCCTGTGCGCGGTCGTTGTGGTTGTTGTGGCGCGGATTGGCGTTGTAAATTTCAATTCCGTCTACGAATACCGGGTCGAGCGGGATACAGCCGGTACGGAACGGGTGTGCCTGAATCATGACCGCGCCCGCTTTGCGGGCATATTCGGAAAACGCCACCGCGCCCATCGACATGACTTCATGGGGCTGTGCGAGCAGGGCAGGGTCGAAGCCGAACAGCAAATAATCGTTCTGGTTTTCATAAAACCGCACTTCTGCGCCCAGATAGACTGGCATATCATATTTTGCAGCCGCCTGTTCCAGCCGGTGAAAGCCTTCGGTGAATTGGGGCATGACATCGCGGACTTGTCGGGCATCAATGCCCAGACGAAGCCAGGTGTCAACGTTGTAGTGGTCGGTGACGGCAAGGGCGTGATAACCGGCTTCGTGATAGCGCTTTGCCAGTTCTTCGGCTTCCAGCCAGCCGCAGACGCTGATATACTTGGTGTGCAGATGGGATTCGATTCGATACATGGGAAATAATCCTTCCTTTCGGTGAGGGGCGGGGCAATCCCGCTGTTTTCTGCCTTTTATCTTAGCCGAATGACGGGCAAAAGGCAAGAGAACGTGTGTGCGTAGTGCCTGCATAAAAATCAATCGACAAATTTGTATACCCTGTCGGAAATTGTATCTTTCAGAATGGCATAGAGGTATGATAGAATAAGATTAACTTTACGAAAACCATTCCATTGGCGCAATTTTTGCCGAAATTTTCCTGAAAGGAGTTAAGACCGGTATGGATACCCAAGCCACTGAGGTTGTCATGCACGAATTAAGTTATCTGGACGCAGTTGCGCGGATGCTGTGCGCGATGGTGATAGGGATTGTGGTGGGGGTAGAGCGCGGACGCAACCATCAGCCTGCCGGAATGCGCACGCATATGTTGGTTGCACTGGGCGCTTGCGTGACTATGGTGGTGAGTAATTTTCTGTTTGTGGAATTTCGGCCGCTGGGCGCAACGCCTGACCCTGCCCGATTGGGGGCACAGGTGGTTTCAGGCGTGGGCTTTTTGGGTGCGGGCACCATTCTGCGCGAGGGATTGTCGGTCAAAGGATTGACCACGGCGGCGAGTGTGTGGGCGGTTGCCTGCCTGGGACTGGCTGCCGGCGCGGGATACTATGCCATTGCGTTGACGGGCGCGGCGGCGGTCTATGCGATTTTGACCGTGTTTGAGGTGCTTCAGCGCAAAATGAATGTCAGGCGGCACGCGACACTGGCGTTGTCCATGCAATGCAGCGACCTTGCGGGCGTGATACATGATTTGAACCGCTTTGCGGTGCAGCAAAACGCCACATTGTCTCATGTGCAGTTTGATGAAACCAATACACACGGTATTTATCAGCTCAGTGCAGTCGCGGTGTTCCGAGGCGGACACCCGCAGGCAGACCAAGCCGTTTTTCTGGAAAAGCTGGGCGGCAACCCCAACTTAAAGAAATTAGAGACGACGCAGTATTAAAAAGGCAGAAAAATAAGCAAAATCATGTGCGCCCAGCCTTTCGGCGGGCGCATCTAAGGGAGAATGAGTATATGAACATTTGGCACGATATTGACCCCGAACTGATTCAGCCGGACAGCTTTACGGCGGTGATTGAAATTCCGGCGGGCAGTAAGAAAAAATATGAATTGGATAAGCGCACCGGTCTGATGCGGCTCGACCGCATTTTACATACTTCGACGCATTATCCATCCAATTACGGCTTCATCCCGCGCACCTATGCCGATGACGGTGACCCGCTTGACGTGCTGGTGCTGTGCTCGGAGACGCTCGACCCATCGATTATGGTGCAATGTTATCCGGTGGGCGTTGTGCGCATGGTAGATGGCGGCCAATGCGACGACAAAATTATTGCGGTGGTCGAGCATGACCCGACTTGGAACTTTTACCGCGAATATGATGACCTGCCGCCCCATATCGGCAATGAATTTGCGCACTTTTTCGAGGTGTACAAGCAGCTTGAGGGCAGACGCACGGCGATTTCCGAAGTATACGGACGGCGTGTGGCAGAGCAGATAGTGGCCGAGTGCATGGAACGCTATCTGGTGCATTTTTGCGGCAAGCGACCCGAACTTGACCGGCATCTGCAAAGAGATGAGACACCGGAAGAAGCCCTGTGAGCAAATCCGGCTGGCTGTCCCCGATTGGAGGCGGTCAGCCGGTATTTTTTTGCTTTTTTGTATAAAATAAAGTGGTGGATATGTCTGGTTTTTATGGGGACAGATGAAGTTCACGGGAATTGTTGACAGGTGCAACCATATAGCATATAATAGCTAACAGCATTAGAGAAAGGAGCCACACAAAATATGGAGCAAAAAGACACGATTTTGCAGGTGTTTTACGATTTGGGAGAGCTTTTTCAGGTTGCGCATCAGCAACATGCCCCGCATGTCTCGCAGGGCGAACGGCGGGTACTGCATTATCTGAGACATTTTGACAATGCCCGTTCGGGTGACATTAGCCGCGCGCTGTCGATTTCCACCGCACGGGTGGCGGCTGTGTTAAGGGGGCTGGAGCGCAAGGGCGAGGTGCGGCGTATCCAGCAGAATGATGACCGGCGGTGCGTCAAGGTGCAGCTTACCCCAGCGGGAAATGCGCGGCTCGACCGTATTTACGCGGATATGCGGGCGCAGATGGCATATATTTTACAGGCACTCGGCCCGGAAGATGCGCAAGCGTTCTGCCGTATTGTGCACCGTCTGCCTGACATTGTGCGCGCTTCCCATTCCGATAAAGCGCAAACGAAAGGAGATATTTGAATGCTGCATATTTTAGGCTATCTCAAGCGGTCTTGGAAGGCGGTCTTGGTCATCTTTGCGCTGCTGATTTTTCAGGCAAGCTGTGACCTGACGCTGCCGCAGTTCACCTCGGATTTGGTGGACATCGGCATCCAGCAAAACGGCATTGCCCATGCCGCGCCCGCCGAAATGCGCGCGACTACGATGGACAATCTCGGACTGTTTTTGACCGATGACGAGCAAAAACTGGTGTCATCGTTCTATACGCTGGACGGTGACCGCTATGTGTGTACGGCGCAGTCCAAAGCCGATTGGCAGACCTTGGATGAGGTGCTTAGTATGCCGATGGTGATGCTGGACACGATAGAAAGTTCGGGCAAGATAGATGTGCAGACCTTGCATGAAGAGATTGCGTCCGGACAGGTCACACGCCAGCACCTATTGGGGGCAGAAAGTCAGATGGAAAGCGAACTGTCCAGCATGGGCGGTTCGACCATGACCCAAAAGGCGATTTTATTTACCCAGAAAGAGTATGAGGCACTGGGCTACGACCTGCACGAAATGCAGATGAATTATCTGCTGACGACCGGCGGGAAAATGCTGGCGCTGTCGCTGGGCATGGTCATTGCGGCGATTCTGGTCGGTCTGGTGGCTTCGCGCACGGCGGCCGAATTGTCTATGCACCTGCGCGAGAGCCTGTTTACCCGCGTGGTGTCGTTCGGCAACGAGGAGATGACCCGCTTTTCTACCGCGTCGCTTATCACCCGTTCGACCAATGACATTCAGCAGATACAGATGGTAATTGTCATTTTGCTGCGCATTGTGCTGTATGCGCCTATTTTGGGTATTGGCGGTATTTTGCGTGTGACACGCACACAGACCGGTATGGCGTGGATTATCGCGGTTGCCGTGGTTGCCGTTATCGGTATTGTCGCGGTGCTGATGGGCACGGCCATGCCGCGCTTTAAGAAAATGCAGACCTTGATTGACAACCTCAATCTGGTCGCACGCGAAATTTTGACCGGCTTGCCAGTTATCCGGGCATTTAGCCGTGAAAAGCATGAGGAGGAGCGCTTCGACGACGCAAACATTGCGCTGACGCGCACCCAATTGTTTACCAACCGTGTTATGACCTTTATGATGCCGACCATGATGTTGACCATGAACTTGGTGACAGTGGCGATTGTGTGGTTTGGCGCACATGGCATTGATTTGGGTCGTATGCAGGTGGGCGACATGATGGCGTTTATCACCTACACCATGCAAATTATCATGTCGTTCCTGATGATTTCCATGATTTCCATTTTGCTGCCGCGTGCAGGCGTTGCGGCAGAACGTATCAATGAGGTGCTTGCGACCGAACCGCGCATTCACGACCGCGCCAAGGTCAAGGACGACCAGTTGACCGCGTGCCGCGGCGAAATTGTGTTTGACGATGTTTCGTTCCGCTATCCGGATGCCGACGCCGATGTGCTGGAGCACATCTCCTTTACGGCAAAGCCCGGACAGACCACCGCGATTATCGGTTCGACCGGCGCGGGAAAATCTTCCCTACTCAACCTGATTCCGCGCTTTTTCGATGTCAGCTATGGCCGTATCACGATTGACGGCATTGACATCCGCGACCTGTCCCAGCATCGCCTGCATGAACTGCTGGGCTATGTACCCCAAAAGGGTATCCTGTTTTCGGGTGATATTGAATCCAACCTCAAGTTCGGCGGTGCCGATATCTCAGATGAGCGCATGAAACAGGCGGCAGAGATTGCACAGGCGACCGAGTTTATTGAGAGCAAGCCCGAACGGTATGAAACCCCGATTGCACAGGGCGGCACCAATGTGTCGGGCGGACAAAAACAGCGCTTGTCGATTGCGCGTGCCATTGCCAAAAATCCGCGCATTTACCTGTTTGATGACTCGTTCTCGGCGCTCGACTACAAGACTGACGCGGCATTACGCCGTGCCCTGAGCGAACAAATTCACGATGCCACCACTATCATTGTTGCTCAGCGTATTTCCACCATCTTGCACGCCGAACAGATTATTGTGCTGGATGAGGGCAAAGTGGCGGGTATTGGCACGCATGAAGAATTGATGCGCACCTGTGCGACCTATCAGGAAATCGCGCGTTCGCAGTTGTCGGAAAAAGAGTTAGGAGGGATGAACCTGTGAGTGCAAGACCGATGCACGGCCCGGGCCGTGGCATGGTGCCCGGCGAGAAAGCCAAGGATTTTAAGGGCACGATTGGCCGCCTGTTGGCCTATATGGGAAAATTTAAGTTTGCACTGATTGGCGTCCTGTTGTTCGCCGTGGGCAGTACGGTGTTTAACGTGGTCGGCCCCAAGATTTTGGGACAGGCGACGACCGAATTGTTTCACGGTTTGATGGCAAAAGTGCATGGCACGGGCGGCATTGATTTCGGCAAAATCGGTATGATTTTGCTGTTGCTGCTCGGCTTGTATGTGCTCAGTGCGCTGTTTGCGTTCGTTCAGGGCTGGATTATGACCGGTGTGACACAAAAGCTGTGTTACCGTCTGCGCCGGGATATCTCGGAAAAAATTCACCGGATGCCCATGAAGTATTTTGAGTCCAAGACCGTGGGTGAAGTGCTCTCGCGCATTACCAACGATATCGACACCTTGGGGCAAAGCCTCAATCAGTCGGTCACCCAGCTTATCACGTCGGTTACGACCATTTTGGGTGTTATCGTGATGATGCTTTCCATCAACACCATTTTGACCGGCGTGACTATCATTATTTTGCCCGTTTCCATGCTGCTGGTTATGTTGGTGGTTAAGCGGTCACAAAAATACTTCCGCGCACAGCAAGCCTATCTTGGCAAAATCAACGGGCAGGTCGAGGAGACCTATTCCGGGCACAATGTTGTGCGGGCATTCAACCGGGAACAGGCGGTGCTCGATGAGTTCCGCGAAACCAACCAGATTTTATATCAGTCGGCGTGGAAGTCCCAGTTTTTCTCCGGTCTGATGCAGCCCATCATGCAGTTTATTGGTAACTTAGGCTATGTAGCGGTCACCGTGCTGGGCGCGATTTTGGCGGCGGCGGGTACCATTCAAGTCGGTGATATCCAGTCGTTTATCCAGTATGTGCGCAACTTCACCCAGCCCATCACCCAGATGGCGCAGGTATCCAACATGCTGCAATCTATGGCAGCCGCTGCCGAGCGCGTATTCGAGTTTTTGGCAGAGCAGGAAGAACAGCAGCTCGCGACCAGTCCGGTTCCGGGTTCGTCGATTGCCGGACAGGTCACATTTGACCATGTGCGGTTTGGATACGACCCCGAAAAGACCATTATTCACGACTTTTCCGCCGATGTGCAGCCCGGTCAGACGGTTGCGATTGTCGGCCCGACCGGTGCGGGCAAGACCACAATGGTCAAACTGCTTATGCGTTTTTACGATGTGGACAGCGGTGCCATTCGTATTGATGGGCATGATGTGCGCGACTTCAACCGCAGCGAACTGCGTGAAGCGTTCGGCATGGTGTTGCAAGACACTTGGCTGTTTAAGGGAACCATCATGGAAAATATCCGGTATGGCAGACTGGATGCCACAGATGAAGAAGTCATCGCGGCGGCAAAAGCGGCACATGTACACCACTTTATTCAGACCTTGCCGGGCGGGTATCAGATGGAGCTAAACGAGGATGCGTCCAACATCTCGCAGGGACAGCGGCAGCTTTTGACCATTGCGCGTGCGATTCTGGCAGACAATAAGATTATGATTCTGGATGAAGCGACGTCAAGTGTCGATACCAGAACCGAACAACTGATTCAAAAGGCCATGCACACACTAATGCAGGGGCGCACCAGTTTTGTCATTGCGCACCGATTGTCCACGATTAAGGATGCCGATTTGATTTTGGTGATGAAGGACGGCGACATCATCGAGCAGGGCGACCATCAAACACTGTTGGCGAAAGATGGATTTTATGCCGCGCTGTATAACAGCCAGTTTGAGGATGTTTCAGCGTAAAGGCGAATGTTATAACCATATAGAAAAACCGTCTCCCGATGGGGAGACGGTTTTTTGTGCGTTTGGGAAAATCCAAACCGTATATTGAACTTTCCGGGGGATTCCGCGCCCGGAACCCGATATCGCCGCATTGACGCGCCTGTGATTTTGCGGTAAGATGGAACCGAACAAAAAGGAGAGCCTATGAGAGAGATTTTAAGCGAAAATCAAGCCTTGCTGACCTATGAAGTGACGCAAGCGGGGGTATGTATTTTGCGTTGTCAGACGGCAGACGCGGTGGTACAGTTACCCGATACATTAGACGGTCAACCCGTAACCGCGCTGGGCGACTATGTGTGCGCGGCGCGTACCCCAGATTGGGCAGGACGGTCAGTGCGGCAGGTGTATTTGACCACGCGGGCGGGACAGCCCATACCGGAGCACAATGCCCGCGCCATCGAGCGGGTGTGCGTGCCGCAATCGGTGCGCACAATCGGAAACTATGCGTTTTATAACTGCGATAAATTAAAAAGTCTGGCGCTTTATGACGGTGTGCGCGAAATCGGACATGGGGCGCTGATGAATTGTACGGCGTTTGCCTATGTGGATGTGTATGCGCCCGAAGGGGCGCGTACCTGTCTGGCCGACCTGCTGGGTCAGACCAGCACACAATTGGAAGTGCGCTTGCACGCGCCGACCGGTGCGGCGCGTCTGTTGTTTCCGCCCTATCACGAGGAATTGCAAGACCTCGGCCCGGCGCATATCTTTCAGCGCCGCATTGAGGGTGCGGGCTATGCTTACCGGCAATGTGTCCAAAATGATGTGCTGTCTTTTGGACAATACGACGGTGCGTTTGAACGATTGCTGCGTATTCAGGATTATGAAACGGCTTGTCAGGTTGCACTATTGCGCCTGCGCTGGCCGCTCGGCTTGACTGTCTCTGCGCGGCAAATGTATCTGGACTGCCTGCGCATCCATGCGCGGCAGACCGCTTGTGATTTGGTGCGCGCTGGAGACACAGCGGGATTGACCGCGCTGTTGTCGTTCGGTGTGCTGGATGCCGCCGGTGCGTCGGCGGCTTGCGATTGTGCGCGGGAACTGGGGCGCACCGAAGCGGCGGGGCTGTTGTTGGCGGCGCTGCACCGCCAGACGGCGAACACTCCGCCGCGGATGCAAAAAAGTTATGATTTGTGAGGAAAGGGCACATGAAACCATCTTGGGACGCCGTCGGGCGCGAGATTTTGACCGCTGCCCGCAATGAATTATATTTGAATTTACCGTTTTTGGATGCGGCATTGTGTATACTGCCGTTTGAAACCGAATACGATACGCCGACGTTAGCGACCGATGCCAAAATGCTGTATTACAATGGAAGCTGGCTGGCATCCCGCTATGAGCGCGGGCGCAGTCTGGTATGTCGTGCTTTGCTGCATGTGGTGCTGCACTGCATGTTGCGCCACCCTGCCAAGCGCAAGGGGCGCGATGGTGAACTGTGGGATTTATGCTGTGATATCGCGGTGGAAAGCATACTGGATGAACTGGAATACCGCTGTTTGCAGCTCGAAACGCCCCATGTACGCCGCACCCATTTATACCGGCAACTGCGTACCCACATGCCTGTGTTGACTGCCGAGGCGATTTACCGCCAGTTCCGGCGCGAGCCGCTGTCCGACTACGACCGAGCCACCTATGCCCGTGAATTTTTGCAGGATGACCACAGTTTGTGGCAAAAAGCCGAGCAGCAACAGGAGCAAGACGACCCTTGGCCGCGCGTAGCAGAGCGGGTACAGACCGGTATGCAAACGGTTATGACCGAATCGGCGACGGGCGGCAAGGCGATTGCCGAGCAACTGCGCGTTGAGACGCGACCAGTGGACAACTATCAAGCGTTTTTGCGCCGGTTTGCCGTGCTGGGGGAGGAAATGGGCGTGGACACCGACAGTTTTGATTTGGGGTATTACGCTTACGGCCTGCGGCATTACGGCAACCTGCCATTGATAGAGCCGTTGGAGACGCGAGAGGTCAAGCGCATTTGTGATTTTGTCATAGCCATTGATACTTCTATGTCAACATCGGGCGAGTTGGTGCGGCAATTTTTATCGTATACCGCCGGACTTTTGCAGGCGAACGAGAGTTTTTTCAGGCATATCAACTTGTACCTGATACAGTGTGACGACCAAATTCGCGCCGAACAAGCTATTCATTCGGCGCGAGAATTGTCCGAGTATATGGAGCATTTTACACTCATTGGACAGAGTGCGACCGATTTTCGGCCGGTGTTTGCGCGGGTCGAGCAGCTCAGACAGCAAGGGGCGCTGCACAATCTGCGCGGGCTGCTGTATTTTACCGACGGATTGGGGCTTTACCCCGAACGTCGTCCACCCTATCAGGCGGCATTTGTCATGCTGTCTGACCAAGGGTATCCGGAGCGCGTGCCGCCGTGGGGGATTCGGGTGGTATTGGATGCTGACACGTTGGAGGAGAAAGGAAACCAATGAATATTAAACGAGCCAAACAGGAGATTACAAACACCTTGCGCGCCTATCTGGCGCGGGATGAATTTGGGGAATACCGGATTCCGCCGATACGGCAGCGTCCGGTGTTGCTGATGGGGCCGCCGGGCATCGGTAAGACTCAGATTATGGAGCAGATAGCGGCGGAAACCGGTGTGGGACTGGTTGCGTATACGCTGACCCATCACACCAGACAGAGTGCGCTTGGACTGCCCTATATCGACCATCACACCTACGACGGGCAGGAATACGCGGTCACATCGTACACCATGAGCGAAATTCTAGCTTCGGTGCATCAGCTCATGGAACGCACCGGCGTGCGCGAGGGCATTTTGTTCTTGGATGAAATCAACTGTATTTCTGAGACGCTCACGCCCATGATGCTGCAATTTTTGCAGTGCAAGACCTTTGGCAACCAGCGGTTGCCCGATGGCTGGGTCATTGTGGCGGCGGGCAATCCGCCGGAGTATAACAAGTCGGTGCGGGAGTTCGACGTGGTAACGCTTGACCGCGTCAAGCGCATTGACGTACAGGAAGACTTTGGGGTTTGGAAGGAATACGCCTATCAGCGCGGCTTGCACGGCGCGGTGATAACCTATCTGGACATTCGCAAAGACCATTTTTACCGCGTGGAGCCGTCTGCGGACGGACTGCAATTTGCAACGGCACGCGGCTGGGAGGACTTGTCGGCGCTGCTGACCACTTATGAAGCGTTGGATTTGCCGGTTGACCGCGAGGTGATAGGGCAGTATATCCAGTTGCCGCGCATTGCTAAGGAGTTCGCGAACTATTTGGAGTTGTACCGCAAATATCAGCGCGTGTACCGCGTGGATGAGATTGTACAGGGACAGTGGGAAGCAGTTCGCGCTTCTGAATTGGCGGCTGCACCGTTTGATGAAAAATTAAGTGTTTTGGGGCTGCTGCTGTCGCGCCTGAGCGAGCTTGCGCGGCTTGCATGGCGGGATGACCGCCTGACCGATGCGGTGTACGCCGATTTGACCCGCGTAAAGGGCGCGATGACGACCGCGCCGGTTGCGGCCGCGCTGGCGACGATAGAGCAAGAGCGGATGCAGGCACTTGCGGCGGGGCGCACGGCGGGCACACTGGATGCAGAGACACGGCACCAGTTACAGCAGGAGATTGCATTGCTGGAGCAGTACCGCACCGCAGCACAGACCGCAGGCGATGCGCAAGAAACCGCATTTGAGGCGGTCAAGGGGGCGTTTGCACAGCAGACCGACCGCCGTGCGCAGGCGGTGACGGCGGCGGGGCAGGCACTCGACCACACCTTTGTATTTTTGGAACAGGCGCTTGGGGACAGTCAGGAGATGGTGCTGTTTGCGACCGAGCTGACCGCGAATTTTTACACGGCATGGTACATTCAAACCTGCGGGTGTGAAGCCTATTTCCGGTACAATCAGGCGCTGTTGTTTGACGATACACGGCAAAAAATTCTGGATGATATCCAGACCTTGCGGCAATGAGCGGATGGGGAGGACAACACACCATGCAGTTATCCTTTGCACCGTTGGAGGGGATTACCGGATACCGGTTCCGCAATGCACATGCCAAGTGGTTCGGGGCAGCAGACCGCTATTTCACGCCGTTTTTAACGCCCAATCAGACCTATAAATTGACCGCACGCGAAAAAAATGATGTACTGCCCGCACACAATGCCGGATTGTGCGTGGTGCCGCAGTTGCTGACCAATCATGCAGAACATGCGCTTTGGGCACTTTCGGTGCTTGGGCAGCAGGGATATGGGGAAGTTAATTTCAATTTTGGCTGTCCGTCGGGCACGGTCGTGGTCAAGCGCAAGGGCGCGGGCATGTTGGCGGACGTGGACGCGCTCGACCGCTTTTTGGAAGCGGTTTGCAAGGGCTTTGACGGAAAAATTTCGGTGAAAACGCGGTTGGGATTGGAGCAGGCCGAGGAGTTTGCGGCAATTCTGGAAGTTTATAACCGGTATCCGCTTTGCGAAGTCATCATTCACCCGCGTGTGCAGCAAGATTTTTACAATGGCCATGCCGATTGGCAGGCGTTTGGGCAGGCGCTCGAAGTCTGTCGCCATCCGGTGTGTTATAATGGAGATTTGTTTACCGTGGATGATTATGCGCGGTTTTGTCAGGCATTTCCCACCGTGTCGCGTGTGATGCTGGGGCGCGGATGGGTTGCAAACCCGGATTTGGGCAACCAGATACGCGGCAAGGGGATGTTGGACAAGACCCGGCTGCGCGGGTTCCATGATGAACTGTATGCGGCTTATTGTGAAACCTTATCGGGGGAAGTTCCGGTGCTGTTCAAGATGAAAGAACTGTGGTTTTACCAACATGTGCTGTTTGAGAACGGTAAAAAAGTGCTGAAAAAGATTCGGAAAGCCAAGCGGCTGCACGAATATGAAGCCGCCGTCGAGGAAATGTTCGGGCAGTCTCTGCTGTCAAATGTTGGATATCGACCGGGAAAATTGTAACCAAAAACGATGGAATCATAGACTTAAAAGCATAAAATGACGGAAAATTTGCACAAATTGTGTGTAAATCACTTGTTGCAAATGGTTTTTAGTGTTATAATGAAATAAATTATTTTCCAAAGATTCTCATGGTGAAAAAAGGAGTGAAAAAATGAAAAAACGAATACTCAGTATGATGGTGGTATTCGCACTAATGGTCGGATTGCTTCCCACGACAACGGCTTTTGCGCGAGATGATGCCGACCCCATCACCCGCGCACAACTGGCGCAAGCAATTTATGAAAAATTTCCTCAGTCGGGCGGGCAGCAATCGGAATTTGAAGATATCGGCGACTGCACAGAGGAACAACAGAACGCTATCAATGCGCTGGCTTCGGCGGGGATTTTAAGCGGCACATCCCCTACGGAGTTTAATCCGAACGGTAAAGTGACACGCGCTCAGGCAGTTGTTGTACTCTGGCGCGCGACCGGCTGTAAAAGCAATCCGACAGCGGCAGAAGTTTCCTACGAAGATGTGAACATAGGGGACTGGTATACCCCTGCCATTCATGCGCTGACGGCTGCGGGCATTCTGCAAGGCACAGGCGGCGGAACATTTAGTCCGAATGACAGTGTCACGATTGGGGCAGTCAATGCACTCATTGCCAGATATGATTCGGCAGATTTCAGCGGTTTTGCAGATGGTGTCAGCCGTGTAGATATGCTCATGGAGACCTATGAGAACTACAAGGACAGCCCGTTGCAGGATAAAGTGAGCGAGGATTTTGAAACAAAATTGCCTGATATTGCCGTTTGTACAGAGGAAGAACAGCAGGCGATTAAGTTTTTTGAGGAATTGGGTGTTGTACAGGGACACAGTGATGGCAGCGGCTTCCATCCCGATGCTGCCGCATCCAATTTACAGATTGCAATGTTCCTCAAACGGTGCGCCGAGCTGGGTGCACAGCAGACCTTTTCTGATGATGTGATGTTGTTGGGCAATGAAGACTCGATAGCACAGGCGTTTGCATTCTTGGAAGCACAGGGCATTGATGTTACGGCTGCGCAGGAAAACCCCAATGCACCCGGTATTGTAGCAGATTTGAGTGCATGGAATCGGGCGTTGAATCCGGAAGCGCCGCGCTTTTCGGTTGAGGGGGGCGAGTATGATACACCGCAAACGGTTGAGATTACAAGCGATGCACCGGACGCGGTGATTTATTACACGACTGATGGAACCGAGCCGACAACCGAAAGTACGGTATACACAGACCCGATTGCAGTGAACGCGACGACAACATTGAAGGCGATTGCGGTCAAAAATAACTTGATAAGCGATACTACAAGTGCAACCTACACGATTTACACAGTAAAACCGCCGGTATTCTCGCCGGTTGGTGGTACATACACTTCGGCACAAAATGTTACGATTACAACCGACACGCCAGACGCGGTGATTTATTATACGACCGATGGCAGCGAACCTACGATGAACAGCACGCAGTACAGCCAGCCGATTGTCGTAAGCAGTTCGATGACGCTTAAGGCGATTGCGTATAACTTGGATGGGGATAGCAGTCCGGTTGCAACTGCGACATATACCATTCAAAAAGATAGCGGTGGTTCTAGCAGCGGCGGTTCGTCCAGCGGTTCTTCGTCGGGCAGTTCTTCGACTGGCAATAAGACCGAGACAACCGAAAATTCTGACGGTTCGACCACAACGACCGTGACCAGCTCTAACGGTACGGTGACCGAGACGACCAAGTACAAGGACGGCTCCAAGGAAGTTATCGAAACCAAGAAGGATGGCACCGTAACCACGACTACGACCGATGCGGACGGCAACAAGACCAAGACGGTTGAAAATCCGGACGGTTCAAGCGTGACCACCATTGACAACAAGGATGGCACTTCGTCCAAGACCACGGTAGATGAAAACGGCAAGACGGAGGTAAGTGTGGAACTGCCCAGCAGCGTCGTTAATACAGCGGCTGACAATGGCGAAGCAGTTGCACTGCCCATGCCCAGCGTGCGGGCGACTTCCGACAGCGAAAGCGCTCCAATCATTACAGTAGACTTGCCGGCAGGCAAGACCGTTCCGGTTGAAATTCCGGTGAAGAGCGTGACCGCGGGCACGGTTGCGGTATTGGTCAAGGCAGACGGTACTGAAGAAGTGATAAAGACCAGCCTGACTACCAGCGACGGCGTACAGGTTGCGCTGAGCGACGGAGATACCGTGAAGATTGTGGACAACAGCAAGAGCTTTGCCGATGTTCCGGCGAGTGGATGGCAGGCGGACGCGGTTGCGTTTGCGACCAGCCGTGAACTGTTCGCAGGCACAGGTGACAATACGTTTAGCCCCAATCAAAGCATGAACCGCGCTATGATTTGGACGGTGCTGGCACGTTTTGACGGTGCAGACACCACCCAGACCGGTGCAAACTGGTATCAGGCAGGTTTGGATTGGGCGGTTGCGCAGGGTATTTCGGATGGCTCCAACCCGAACGGTACCATGACCCGCGAGCAGCTTGTGACCATGCTGTACCGCTATGCGGGCAGCCCAGCCACTTCGGGCAATCTGAGCGCATTTAACGATGCCGCACAGGTCAGCAGCTACGCAGTAGACGCGATGACATGGGCGACAGAAAACGGCATTTTGAACGGCGACGGCGCGGGCAGTGCGAACCCCAAGGGTCAGGCATCCCGCGTGCAGGTTGCACAGATTATGCAGAGTTTCATTACCTATCAGAGCAAGTAAAACCAAGCACAAAGCGGTCAGCACAAAGCTGACCGCTTTCTTTTTTGAGCCTATGAGCATAAAAGAGAGTAAAACCGCCTGCCATTTGGCAGGCGGTTTTTGAATGTAAGGTTTCGGGGTTATGCGTGCGCCGGGTCGAATTTTTTGCGCACTTCGATGTAAGCTAAGATAGCTTCCACCGTGCCGTCAAAGCCCAGCTTTGCGCTGTTCAGCGACAGGTCATAGTTGCGCGCGTCTTTCCATTCCTGTCCGGTGTAGTATTTGTAGTACCGTGCGCGATAGTCGTCGGTTTTGACAATCAGGCGTTCGACATCGCGTTCGGGCAGGCTGTTGACCTTCATGGCCTCCTGCAAGCAGAAGTCAGCCGGAGCATGAACGAACACGCGCACAACGTCGGGCTGGTCGCGCAGGATATAGTCGGCACAGCGGCCAATCAGCACGCACGAACCCTCGTCTGCCAGTTGACGGATGATTTTGGCTTGGTAGTTGAACAGGTTGTCATCCTTGGTAAATCCGGCGCTTTCGGGCGAAAGCAGGCGGTTGCCCTGATAGCCGCCTTTGAGCAGGGAGCGCAGGCTGTGCGGTTTCTGCTCATCGTGGAACAGAACGGCATTGATGCCGCTGTCCTCGGCAGCCATTTCGATGATTTGGCGGTCATAGAACGGGATACCCATGCGCTCGGCGAGCATTTTGCCGACGGTACGGCCGCCGCTGCCATATTGCCGGGCGATGGTGATGATGGTTTTTTCCATAAAGACAAGCCCCCTTTGGTGTGTCCTTTTCTTTATTGTAACAGGATACGGCGCACGCCGCAAGGCGATTTATTCGCCCAGATAGGCTTTCTTGATGGACTCATCGTTCAGCAGGTCACTTGCCTTGCCTTCCTGCACGATTTTACCGGTTTCGAGGACATAGGCGCGGTGGGCGATGGACAGCGCTTTTTTTGCATTCTGCTCGACCAGCAGCACGGTTACGCCCTGTTTGTTGACTTCCTCGATGATTTTGAAAATCTCACCGACGAACAGCGGAGACAGACCCATAGACGGTTCATCCATCAGCAGGATTTTGGGGTGTGCCATGAGTGCGCGACCCATCGCGAGCATTTGTTGTTCACCGCCCGATAGCGTGCCCGCAAGCTGGCGGGTACGCTCTTTCAGGCGTGGGAAGCGCTCATAAACCATTTCCAAGGTTTGGGCGATTTCGGCTTTGTCGCGGCGGGTATAGGCGCCCATTTTGAGGTTCTCATAAACGGTGAGTTCGGAAAAGACGCGGCGGCCTTCGGGCACATGGGACATGCCCAGCTTGACGATTTGGTGACCGGGGGTTTTGACGATTTCGCGGCCTTCAAACTGCACCGAGCCGGACTTCGCGGGAAGCATACCACTGACCGTGTGCAGCGTGGTGGTTTTGCCCGCACCGTTTGCGCCGATGAGGGCGACGATTTCGCCTTGGTCAACGTGAAAGGATACATCTTTGAGTGCATGAATCATGCCGTAATAGACATTCAGATTTTCTACGGTAAGCATTGCCATATAAAAGCCCTCCTTTAGTCGCCCAGATAGGCCTTGATGACCGCCGGGTCATTGAGTACCTCTTTTGGGGAGCCTTGTGCGAGCAACCGTCCAAAGTTGAGTACATACAAGTATTCGCAAATGCCCTGTACCAGCTTCATGTCGTGTTCAATCAGCAGGATGGTTACACCATACTTTTCGCGCACCAAACCGATAGTCTCCATGAGTTCTCCGGTCTCGTTGGGGTTCATGCCGGCTGCCGGCTCGTCGAGCAGCAGCAATTTGGGTTCGGTCGCCAGTGCGCGGGCGATTTCCAGCTTACGCTGTTTGCCGTAGGGCAGGTTTGCCGCCAGCCCATAGGCTTCGTGGTCGAGGTCGAATACCTTGAGGATTTCCAGCGCTTTGCGGTCCATTTCCTGTTCTTTGGCGCGATAGCTGCCCAGATGCAGCATGCTTTCGAGCAGCGAATAGCGCACCTGATTGTGCAGGCCGACCTTTACGTTGTCCAGTACCGACAGCTTGGGGAACAGGCGGATGTTCTGGAAGGTACGCGCCACGCCCAGTTTACAGATGTCGTGCGGTTTTTTGCCGACGAGGTTTTCACCGTCCAGACGGATACCGCCGTCGGTGGGGCGGTAAACGCCGGTCAGCATGTTAAAAGCGGTGGTCTTGCCTGCACCGTTGGGGCCGATAAGACCGACGAGGCCGCCTTTTTCGATGGACATGGACAGGTCATCGACGGCGCGCAGACCGCCGAACGAGATGCCCAGCTTGGTTACTTCCAACATAGCCATAGTTATACGCCCTCCTTGCTGGCTTTACGCGCCGCGCGCTTTTCGAGCAGGCGGGTTTTGATGCCGGAGTTGTTGAAAATCATCATGACGATGAGCAGGATTGCATAGATGAGCATACGGTAATCGTTGACCGCGCGCAGCAGTTCGGGCAGTACGGTCAGCAGAGCGGCGGCAATGATGGAACCCCAGATGTTGCCCAGACCGCCCAGAACGACGAATACCAGAATCAGAATGGAGGTGTTAAAGTCGAATTTGGCGGCGGTGACGGTCGAGAAGTTCATGGCATACAGTGTGCCCGCCATGCCCGCGAAAGCTGCCGAGATGACGAAAGCGAGCAGTTTGTAACGGGTGACCGAGATGCCGATGCTTTCGGCGGCAATCTGGTTGTCGCGCACCGACATGATAGCGCGGCCGGTACGGCTGTGGATAAGGTTAAGTAGGATGAACAGCGTAACCAGAATCAGGACGAAGCCCGAAGTGAAAGTGGAAATCTTGGTGACGCCGCTGACACCCATTGGGCCGTTGATAATCATTTTGCCGCCTTCTTCGAGCGTGAAGCCTTGCTCAATCAGGCCGAAGTGCAAGCCCTTCCCGTCCACGCCGACATACAGCACGCCGACGATATTTTTGATGATTTCGCCAAATGCCAGTGTGACAATGGCGAGGTAGTCACCCTTGAGGCGCAGTACCGGCACACCGACGATGACACCGGCAACGGCGGCACACAGGCCACCGATGACCATAGCAACTGCCAAACGCAGCGGGGCGAAGGGAATGGCTTCGGCAAGGCTGGTGGTGGCGACGATGCCCGAAAAGGCACCGACCGACATAAAGCCGGCATGACCGAGCGACAGTTCACCCAAGATACCGACGGTCAGGTTGAGCGAAACGGCCATAATAATATAGGCGCAGATGGGGACAAGCTGGCCTTTGAGCGACGAGGAGATATTGCCGGTCAAAATCAGAATCTGCACGAGCACAAAGGCAATGATGACGATGCCGAACGAAATCACGCTGTCGCGCTTGTCTGCCAATAAAGTTCGAGATTGTTTCATTTGGCTCACCTCACACTTTCTCGCTCTTGTGCTTGCCCAGTAAGCCGTCAGGCTTGACCAGCAGCACGACAATCAGAACGGCAAACACCACCGCGTCAGAAAGCTGGGTGGAGATATAGGCTTTGGCGAAGATTTCGATGATGCCGAGCAGGATGCCGCCAATCATCGCGCCCGGAATCGAGCCGATGCCGCCAAAGACTGCCGCGGTAAATGCCTTGATACCGGGCATAGAACCGGTCGTGGGCATGAGCATGGGGTATGCCGAGCACAGCAGCACGCCCGCGATAGCGGCAAGGCCGGAGCCGATGGCAAAGGTCAGCGAAATAGTTCCGTTGACGCTGATGCCCATGAGCTGCGCCGCGCCCTTGTCCTCGGATACCGCGCGCATAGCAGTACCCATTTTGGTTTTTGTGGTAAACAGGGTCAGAGCGACCATGATAATAACGCAGGCCAAAACGGTGACGATGGTGACACCGGTGATGGTCAGTTGCCCGTCAAACAGCTTGACCGACCAGTCGCCCACAACCGACGAAAAGGTTTTAGAGCTGGAACCCCAGATAAGCAGGGCTGCATTTTGCAGGAAGTAGGACACACCGATTGCCGTGATAAGGACGGCGAGCGCGGGTGCCTGACGCAAGGGCTTGTAGGCCAGCCGTTCGATACCGATGCCCAGCACGGTGCAGACTACAATCGCCAGCAGCACCGACACCAGCGGAGACAGGCCGAGATAACTTGTTGTGCAGAAGGATATGTATGCGCCTACCATAATGACGTCGCCGTGCGCGAAGTTCAGCATTTTTGCGATGCCGTAAACCATCGTGTACCCCAGCGCGATGATTGCGTAGACGCTGCCCAAACTGATACCGTTAATCAGATAGGATAAAAAGGTCATGCGATACACCTCGTTCTTTCTATAAATGAGCCGATGATGCAGGGCGGAGGCTCGAACGTGCAAGCCGTCGCCCCGCACCATAGGCAGAAAAAAGCGCAGGAGAGCGCCGTGCGGTGATGTTGCCGGCTGCCTCTCCTGCGGATTTCGTACATTTTACTCTTTACATACCGACATAAGCGCCGTTTTCGATGACCATACCCTTGGGGCTCTTGGAGACCGTACCGGTCGAATCCCAGGTTACGCCCTCGCCGGTCAGACCGTCAAAGGTCAGCGTCGGGAATACTTCAATCATCTTGTCGCACAGTTCCTCTGCCGACATATCCGGTGTTGCGCCAGCGGCTTCGAGTGCTGCCTTATAAGCGTAAACACAGTCATAGGCATCGGCTGCGAACTGGTTGGGCACGTCGCCAAACTGTTCCTTGTACTTGGTGACGAAGTTCTGTGTTTTCTCGTCGGTTGCGTCTGCGTTGAACGGAGTCAGCAGCATAACGCCCTCAGCCAGAGAAGTGTCGAAGCCTTCCAGCGTCAGAATACCGTCCATGCCATCCACGCCGAAGAACTTGGGAGCGTAGTCCATGTTCTTAGCCTGCTGCAAAATCAGCGAAGCTTCCTGATAGTAGATGGGCAGGAACAGCAGGTCAGCACCGGCTGCCTTTGCCTCACCGAGCTGAACCGAGAAGTCGGTTGCGCTGGCAGCGGTGAAGGTGGTGGTGGAAACGATGTTCAGACCCTTTGCATCTGCTTCGGTCTTGAACTTTTCATAGATACCCGAAGAATACGGGGTGTCGTTCTGGTAAATGATAGCGATTTTGGTACCCAGCTGATTTTCCGCAATGTAGTCAGCCGAAGCGGTGCCCTGACCGGGGTCGGTGAAGCACATCTGGAACACATTGTCCTTTCCCTCGGTGACGGCGGTGGAAGAAGCCGACGGGGTCAGTGCAAAGATGCGGTCAGCGAAGTTTTCGGTTGCAGTTGCCTCACAGGGCTTTGTTGTAACCGAACCCAGAGAAAGCTGTACGCCCCAGTCCTTGAGCGCGTTGTAAGCCGAGACAGCCTTTTCTGCGTCGTTCTCGTCGTCCTCCATCTTCAGTTCAAACTGAATGGCGCCGCCCTCGGCGTTGATTTCGTCAACAGCAATCTGTGCGCCGTTCTTGACCGCGTTACCATAAATTGCGGTGTTGCCGGTCAGCGGGCCGGTGCCGCCGATTTTAAATGCAGTAGCCGAATCGCTGCCGCTGTTTGCGTCCGAGCCGCCGCCGCAGCCAGCCAGTGCGCCGGTGCACAGGGCTGCCGCAAGAAACAAACTCAGTGCCTTTTTCATTCTGTTTTCCTCCCTCTAAATGTTGCAAATCAAGCTGTCTTTATCAGAAATACATCTGTCTTTTCCGACAACTTGTTAGTATTATACACCTGTTTCATATAAATGTATAATCTTTTTTTGTATTTTTTAACATTTCGTCGCTTTCACAGTTTTACGGGTTAAATTGCTAGCACTTTTCGTCAATCTGACACCCGCCCGCTGAAAAAATCTTTCTCTGCCAAGGCATACCCGGTATTTTTTTGGTTTACAGTGAAATCAGCCCTTTGATTTGCGAAAAAACAGCGGCTGCACGAAAAATTTCCAAAATTTTTCTGCTCTGTTGATTTTTTCTCATGCTGTCCGGGCGGTCAACTTACATATTTGCTGTTTGCGCGCAAATACTACCATCATCATCAAGAAAGAACAATCCGATTCTGGGAGGAGATACGCATATGAAAGCAACGGGCATCGTGCGCCGGATTGATGATCTTGGCCGTGTCGTGATTCCCAAAGAAATCCGCCGGACCATGCGCATCCGTGAGGGCGACCCCTTGGAAATTTATACCGACCGAGATGGGGAAGTCATCTTTAAAAAGTATTCACCGATGGGCGAATTGGGCACGTTTGCGGGTGAACTGGCCGAAGCGCTCTCGCGCACGGCGGGGTTATCCTGTGCCATCTGTGACCGTGACGCGGTCATAGCGGCGGCAGGCGGCGCCAAAAAGGATATTTTTGAAAAGTCGATTTCGGGTGATTTGGAAATGCTCATGGAGCAGCGCCATATTTATGAACACACCGGTTCGGACACAGAACTGCATATTTCGGACGGCGACCCCTATCACGTCATTGTTGCCGCGCCGATTATCTCCGAAGGAGATGTGACCGGCTGTGTGGCGCTGTTGTCCGATGCGCAGGACACCGTAGCGACCGAAGTAGAAACTAAACTCAGCCAGACCGCTGCCAGCTTCCTTGCGCGGCATGTGACCATGTAAGCAGCGCCTTACGCGGCGGCAGCAGACTGTCCCCAGTTGGGGGCAGTCTTTTCTTTTTGCCGAATTTTGGCGTTATTTGGGTCAGTTTAAGTGCTTGCCTTGACGAATGCGGCCGGATTTGTTACAATCGCAAAGACCGAACGTTTGCGTTCGGATTTCGGCGGATTGTTCCGTAAAAGGAGACTCTGTTTTATGGAGCCACATGCACATACACGTTACGAACGTATGTTCCTATTCCTGTGGGGATATGCGGCGCTGTTATTTGTAGCCGGTCTGGTGCTTGGGCCACCGTCCAAGGTGCTGTCCGGATTGGTCAAAATCGTGTTGACCGAAGATGCCCTGATTACCGACTATGTTCTGGTTGCCGGACTGGGCGCGGCACTGGTCAATGCCGCCATCGTCACCGCCATCAGCCTGCTGATTCTGCACGCCGCCCGCGTACCAGCGAACGGTATTACACTGGTCGTTATCGGGTTGATGTCCGGATTTTCGCTGTTCGGCAAAAATTTCGTCAACATCTGGCCCATTTTGCTGGGGACTTGGCTGTATGCCAAGAGCCGCCGCGAGCCGTTCGGCAAATATGCAGCGACCGGATTGATGGGAACCGCACTTGCACCGGTGGTCAGCTATTTTGTGCTGGATAACGGATGGGGTACGCTGCCCACCGGCATTTTGGTCGGCGCAGTCATTGGGTTTATTTTGCCCGCGTTGTCGGCTTATACCTACAAAGTGCAAAATGGTATGAATTTGTATAATATCGGGTTTGCCTGCGGCTTGATTGCCGTGCTCATTGTGCCGCTTATCAGTTCGCTGGGCGCCACGCCGACAACCCAATACCGCTGGGCGACCGGTCAGGCTGTGCCGTTTGCCGTGCTGTTGGGCGGCCTGTCTCTGGCGCTGTTGGCAGGCGGTTTGTTCGGCTGTAAGCCAAAACCTTCTTGTGCATGGCATGGATATTTGCGCTTGCTGCGCACCAGCGGACGTGCGCCGAGCGATTATCTGCGCATGTTCGGCCCTGCGCCCACGCTCATCAATGCCGGTATCAACGGTTTGATTGGATTGGGCATGATTGCATTGATTGGCGGCGACCTCAACGGCCCTACGGTGGGCGGTATTTTGACTATCATCGGATTTTCGGCGTTTGGCAAACATGCCCGCAACATTTTGCCGGTCATGTGCGGCGTGCTGCTGGGCAGTCTGATTATGCACTGGTCACTGTCCGACAGTGCGGTGCAGCTCGCCTGCCTGTTCTGCACGACGCTTGCCCCCATCAGCGGCTATTTCGGTTGGCCCTATGGCGTGTTAGCCGGTTTCATTCATGCGTCAGTGGTGCTGTATACCGGCTCGCCGGTTGCGGGTATGAATCTGTATAACAATGGATTTTCGGGTGGATTGGTGGCAATCGTGCTGTATGCCATCGTCATTGCGGTCATTCGGCACCGTAGACCGGAAATTCAGGATGAAGACTATTTTGATTTGGTGGCGGATGATGAGCCAACGGCACCAAAAACAGCCTATACACTGACCGAAAAACAGGAATAAGCGGTCAAAAAAGAACCCTTCCAAAAGCGATTGAAAACATGGGGCGCGCCCGAATCAACGGGCGCGCCCCATGTTTTTCCTTTTTTCAGAAATACCCGATTGACAAAACAAATTTTCTCCTCTATACTGAAATAAAGCATAGGAAAACCGGTTTACTTATTCGGTGTATGCACCAGATTAGGAGGATTAAGAGATGGAAGTTAGAACAGCAGCATCCCCGAAGGACGTCAAACACTACACAACCGAAAGATTGCGCGAAGAATTTTTGATTCAAAACCTGTTTCAGGCCGATGAAATCAAGCTGGTGTACAGCCACATCGACCGCATTATCACCGGTGCAGCCGTTCCGGTCAAGCAGACTTTGGAACTGAAAGCCGGCGATGAGCTGCGCGCAGAGTATTTCCTGCAAAGACGTGAGCTTGGCCTTATCAACATCGGCGGTGACGGCGTTATCACCGTGGACGGCAAGACCTACGAGGTCTGCGCAAGAGAAGGCATGTACATCGGCCGCGGCAGCAAGAACATTACGTTCGCCAGCAAGGATGCCAGCAATCCGGCCAAGTTCTACATGAACAGCGCACCCGCACACACCACTTACCCGACCGTACACATTAAGCCCGAAGGTGAGGCACAGCCCGGTGTTGTCATCATCAAGGACGAAAACAAGGTCGAGACCGGCTGCATGGAAGATTGCAACCACAGAATCATCAATAAGTATATCGTAACCGGTCAGGTCGATAGCTGTCAGCTCGCAATGGGTATGACCCGTTTGCTGCCCGGCAGCGTATGGAATACCATGCCGGCACACACCCACGACAGACGCATGGAAGTTTACCTGTATCTGGATATGGACGACGATGCGTTTGTGATGCACTACATGGGCGAGCCGCAGGAGACCCGCCATATTGTAATGCACAATGAAGAAGCCGTCATTTCGCCCAGCTGGTCGATTCATTCGGGCTGTGGCTCGCGTGCATATACCTTTATCTGGGGTATGTGCGGCGAAAATCAGGATTACGCAGATATGGACCACATTGCAAACCGCGATTTGAAGTAATTCGGCGTGCAAGTTGGACAGCCCCGCACCCGGGTCGGGGGCGGGGCTGTTTTGTGCAGGATAGCGTACAAAACGGAAAGGAAGGTCAGCAGTATGAGCGAAATAAAAATTAAAATAGTCAATCAGATGCAGGAAACCTGCATGGAGGTTTGCGGAACCGATGAGGCCGCACTGGTTTACCGCGACTGCTATCAGGAAGGCGATAAAATTGTTATCAACGTGGACGACGTCAACACGTTTTACTGGATTTCGGTCGATGGCACGATTGAAAAATCGCTGGTATACTTGACCGGTGAAATGCAGTATGAAATTCCTTTTGGGGACAAGAAGCTGAACCTTTGCCCCAATGCGTTCGTAGGCGACCGCAATCTGGTCTATGTGCGCCGCGCTTACCCGTTTGAGGTCAATGCTTACCGCAATTTGGCATGCAACCCCAACGACCAGCATGGTTTGACCCACAGCTTCCCCCATGCAAGCGCCAACGTAGAAACCAGAGGAGAATCGGTTTTCGCCGCAATGAACGCCATTGACGGCGTGGTTGCGCCCTACCACCACGGCAAATGGCCCTATCAGTCTTGGGGCATCAACCAGAGAGAGGACGCCGAGTGGACGTTGGAATTTGGCAGAACGGTCTCGATTGACCGCGTGGTTGTATATCTCAGAGCCGATTTCCCGCATGATAACTGGTGGGAGCAGGCAAAGTTGAGTTTCTCGGATGGAACCGAGATGCTGTTGCCGCTTGAAAAGGGTGGACATGCCCAGACCTTTACTTTTGAGCCTAAGCAAGTAAGCTGGCTCAAACTGTCCGATTTGAAGAAGGCCGATGACCCGTCCCCCTTCCCGGCGTTGACACAGGTTGAGGTATACGGAACCGAACTTTGATGCACGATTGCCGGTCAATCTGCATTGCGAACGATAAAATAGAATTGCGAATCATTTACATCTTTTGCGGAGTATGGTAAAATAGGAGCATTGACAAACATCTAGGGAGCCTTATGCCAATGAAACTGATTTTAACCGATACGCCATTGCAGGACATCGACCAGAAAAGGGAAGATATTCGCTATTTTGACCTATCTGCGTGCAAAATCGCGCATTGTGTGGGCTGCTTTGGCTGCTGGACAAAAACACCGGGAAAATGTGTGATTCGAGATGACGCCGTGCACATTTATCCCTGCATCGCACAAAGCGACCGCGTGCTGTACGTCAGCCGCATTAAGTATGGCGGGTATGATACCATTATGAAAACCATGCTGGAACGGGCTATCCCGATTCAGCAGGCATTTATTCGGATAGTGGACGGAGAAACCCACCATGTACAGCGGGCAGTTGTGCCCAAGCAGGCGACGATTCTTGCATACGGCGAGATATCGGACGAAGAACAGGCATTGTTTCGGCAGTTGGTGGACAGAAATGCGCGCAATATGAACTTTGAGCGCTACGAAGTCCGGTTTGTTCCCCAGAACCTGCTGCAAGATGCGGTGAGAGAAGAGGTGCGCAAGTGGTAAATATCCTGGTTTTAAACGGCAGTCCGCGTGCCCCTCGTTCCAATTCCAAGCGCTATGCCGAACTGTTTTGCAAAGACTGCACCGCACAGACCCAATATTGCAACCTGTCGCCCAGTAATCATGTGGAAATCTGTGAAAAGTTGTCGGATTTTTCCGATGTGCTGTTGGTGTTTCCACTTTATGCAGATGCCTTGCCGGTTTCTCTGCTGAACTTTCTGAAAGTGCTCGAACAGCATCCGCCCAAGCAAAAACTGGTGGTGTCTGTGCTCATTAACTGCGGATTCATTGAGCATCAACAAAATGATATCGCAGTACGCATGATAGAATTGTTTTGCAAACAGAATGGATACCGTTTTGGCTCTGTGCTCAAGATTGGAAGCGGAGAAGCAATTTTAGATACGCCGTTTGCTGGACTGGCGGCGCGCAAAATAAAGCGGCTTGCCACTTCGATTGTGAACGCTAAATATCAAACCCTGCATATCACCATGCCCCTGACCAAGGGCATGTTTATCCGCGCTTCGACCACCTATTGGGTCAATTACGGCAAAAAGAACGGTGTAACCCGCGAACAAATGCAAACCATGCAGATTGAATCGGCATCCAGATAAGAGAAGAAGAAAAAGAAAAACTCCGTATCGAAATGATACGGAGTTTTTTTGTGTGGTGCTGCCAGCGGGAATCGAACCCGCACAGTATTGCTACCGAGGGATTTTAAGTCCCTTGTGTCTACCAGTTCCACCATGGCAGCCGATACCAGCTTAATTATTATACCAAATAAAGTCCGGTGTTGTCAATGCAGCACACAGAAAAACGGATAAAATTGGTGAACCGGTATGGGCATATGGTGCATGAGGCCTTGTGACCACTTACAGTATGGGTTTAATATTTGTCAAATGCGGAAGTATTTTGTGAGAACGGCACAGTGTTGAATGAAGTGCTGGGCGAAGGTTCTGCGGCAGCAGGCTCATAAACAGGTGAATATTCAGACATTTTGAACTTTTCAATCAGCTTTTTCAGCTTGCTGGCCTGACCAGACAATTCTTCGCTTGCAGCAGCATCTTCTTCGGCGGTTGCCGAGTTGGTCTGTACAACACTGGATATCTGGTCGATACCCTGTGTGACTTGGAGGATGGTTTGTGCCTGTTCAGTGGAAGCGGTTGCAATGACAGAGATTGCGGCGGTCACTTCTTCGGTAAATTCACTTGCTTTTTGCAGAGCATTGGCGGTATCTTCGACCAGAACACAGCCCTGTGCGACGGCGGCCACCGAATCTTTAATCAGTTCCTGTGTAGTTTTGGACGCTTCAGCAGATTTTCCGGCCAGATTGCGCACTTCATCGGCTACAACGGCAAAGCCCTTTCCGGCGGTTCCAGCGCGAGCGGCTTCTACGGCTGCGTTCAGTGCAAGAATATTGGTCTGGAAGGCAATGTCGTCGATGGTCTTTACAATGCGCTGGATTTCGTTGGATTTCTGGTTGATGACATCCATAGCAACGACCAGTTCCTGCATTTTCTGGCTGCTGGAATTGAGTTGTTCACCGGCAGATTTGCCGTGCTCGTCAGCGGATTTGGTATGTTCTGCATTGATGCTGATTTTGTTGGAGATATCCTGTGCGGTTGCCGAGAGTTCTTCAATTGCGCTTGCCTGTTCGGTTGCGCCCTGACTCAGAGCCTGAGCACCGATGGATACTTGGTCGGCGCCCATAGCGACCTGATTGGCAGCCGTATCAATTTCCTCAAATGTATCGCGCACGGAATCGCTGATTTCTTTCATAGAAGTCTGGATTTGTGCGAAGTCACCGACATACTCAAATTCTGGTTCAAAGTTGAGGTTGCCCTGTGCAATTTTCATCAGGCTTTCATGGATATCGGAAATGTATTTTTTCAGTTGGTTGCGCATTTTGTTAACCGAATAGACCAGCATACCCAGTTCGGAAGAATCGGCCTCAACAGCGGAGGTTGCAGACAGATTGCCCTTTGCAAATTCCAGCATTTCGTTGCGAACCGATTGAAGCGGAGAGATGACCTTTTTCTTGATAAAGAAGGTGCTGAAAATCTGGAATACGATAATAATGGCAACAAAGATTATCATTACAATTTGTATCACGGTAATGTTTCGTTGTTGCTGCTCAATTTCGTTGGTCAGTCGGGTGTCGATGGCCTCCAAAAATTGGCTTTGCAGTGATTGAATTTGAGTCAGATTTGTGGTATATTCATCTCCGAATACATATTGGATGGCCAAATCGGTGTTGCCAGACAGCGCATTATTCATCGCGGCTTCTTCAAGCGGCACCAAGGTATTAGACAATTCGGACATTTGTGAAATCAGCGCTTTTTCCGAATCGGTCATGCCAACGGTATCCATTCGGGTATAACCAGCTTCACGATTTTTTGTGGTGTTGACTTCGGTTTGATAGTTGTCATAATATCTTTTTTCGCTGGTAGCGGCGCACAGTCTGGCTTGGTCTGTCAGGTAACCGGAAGCATCAATAAACTGTTGTGCCCCTAATGTCAATTCTTTCTCATCGCTATACATTTGCAGTGCATGGTTGTTTGCAGCGATTGAACATGCGAACAAGGTTGCCATTAAGATAACCAATAGGATGGTACCCACGTTCAAAAGCATCAACAAAGTTGACTGTTTTACAGCCTTTTTCATAGTTTTGACCCCTTTTTAAAGTTGATATCCACCTTCGCCCGCTTACAGAGCACATGTGCAGGGAAGTAAAATGCCGTTTTGTCCGATGATAAGAAAAAGGTGTCCTTAATTTTGAAAAAGTAAGAACGCCCTTTGGATTTGGAAGCTCTTATTTTCAAGCAACAAACCGGTGAAGTACTGGATAAGATACTTGGGCAAATAAAGTACTTCCAATGTTTATTCGCAACATTTTCGGCATTTTTCCATAAATTTATTTATATAATACCGCGAGTAGGCGTAAAGAACAATATTTTTTCACAAATTTATACAAATATCTTTGGGTTATAAAATCGAGAACAAAAGAAAAGCGTAAAACCGGTGATACCGGAGAGATTAAAAAACGCGGGGAAAAACAAAAAACACCCCCAGATAGGCTGGGGGTGACACAAAAAGGGAAATCTCAACTTTTTTTGCTCTGTGCCTTGGCTTCAAAGCGTTCTTTGTCCACAATGGCGCGCTGATGGGTGCCTTCGCCAATCAGACCGGCTTCGTCGAATGCCGCAACCTGAAAGGTTAAAATTTTGCCGTTGGGTGCGATTTCGATGAGTTTGGTTTCAAAATGTACTTTCATACCGGCGGGCGTTGCAGCGACATGGGAAACATTCATCTGTGTGCCGACCGTGGTTTTGCCTTCGGGCAGGTAGGGGGCAACACTGCCGGCTGCTGTGCCCTCAATGCCGGCAATCATCATAGGGGTCGCGTAAACGGCAACCGAGCCACTGCCGACATTGCAGGCAAGTAAATTATCGGTGACGGTCAGTTCTTGATAACCCTGAATACCGAGTTCCATAAATCATTCCTCCTGAAAATAAAATGGGGATTCCCCTGTTAGAGTACCCGAAAGGGCAGCGGGTGTCAATCGGTAAAGTTAAAGAAATCTTAAAGGTTTGGCTACTAGGATTTTAAAAAAGTTTATGAGACAATAAAGGCAGATAAAGTACATCCCAATACGAATGATATCATTCGGCAGGGGGTGAAGGGGGCGCTATCATGTATAACATTTTGGTTTGTGACGACGACCATGATATTGTCAATGCACTGACCATTTATCTTTCGGCCGAAGGCTATCAGGTAATACCAGCTTATACCGGCGCACAGGCGCTGGAAGCGCTGGACAAGCATAAGATTCATCTTGCACTGATGGATATTATGATGCCCGAAATGGACGGCATTGCAGCGACGGCCAAATTACGCGAACGGTCTAATTTGCCCATCATTTTGCTGACCGCCAAGAGCGAGGACACCGACAAGGTGTTAGGGCTGACCATCGGCGCGGATGACTATGTGACCAAGCCGTTTCACCCGATGGAGGTAGTGGCGCGGGTCAAGTCGCAGCTTAGACGCTATACCTTGCTGGGCAGTATGCCGACCGAGCCGCAAAAACCGCAGGTCATCACGATAGGCAGCGTGATGTTGGACGATGAAAGCAAACTGGTCGAGGTGGACGGCGAACCGGTTTCGCTGACGCCGACCGAATACAGCATTTTAAAACTGTTGATGAGCAACGCCGGGCAGGTGTTTTCCACCGCACAGATTTATGCGGCGGTGTGGAAAGAAGACGCCTATGGGAACGATTCAACGGTTGCCGTACACATTCGCCATTTGCGCGAGAAAATTGAAATCACACCAGCCGAACCCCGCTATGTAAAGGTCGTGTGGGGGCAGGGCTATAAGTTTGAAAAAGGAGGGAAAACAACATGAAATCATCTAAGAAATATGCTGGCGGCACCAAATTGCTGGCAGCGCTGCTGTTATTGCTATCGCTGTTCGCCGTCGGTTATGGGAGCGTGGTAACGCTCTATGGACTGGTGATTGATGCGTTGGGCAATCGCCCAATGGAAGAAACCTCGTGGTTTACCATGTTGGTGGAAAGCGGCCCACAGAATGGATACCAAGGGCAGACCATAGAGGACCTGGAAGAATATTATGCCTTGCAATATGCGTCTACACCGGAGAGCATTGAGAGAAAGGAACAACTGGAAGAGCTGTATGACCCAAGTGTCACCAATATTCGCGCGCGTGTGACCGTTATGAGCAGCGAGGCACAGCAAACCTATCCGGTAAAGACGCTGGGGGGCGCATGGACACCCGCAACCGTTCTGGTGCAGTCACAGGTGTATGAGCAAGACCCGTCCAAACGGTTGGAAATTGGGTTTGACAGCGCATTTCCTGTGTATAATGATACGCTGGGACAGTACCAGATGGCATATGATTTTATTCAGGCACAGAGAGGCATGTTGATGGTGCTGTTGCTGGGCGGCGGCGTGGCATCGCTGCTGCTGATGCTGTATTTGCTGCTGGCGACCGGTCATCGCCCGGAGGACACCCCAGAAACGCCCATCCATTTACGCTTTTTTGACCGCTGGCCGGTGCTCGTGCTGGTCATTCTGGCAGGCTGTGTTTTGGCTGTGGCGGTTGGCGTGTGGGATAATGTTTATTCTGGCAATGCGGGCATTGTCGGCGCTTTCTCAAGAGGTGGAATTGCTGATTATGGCATTGATTTTCTTTTGCTCCTTGCGGCAGGTATGGCATGGCTGGTACTGTTGACCGGATTTTTCTTACTGCGCACAGTGGTCGTGCGCATCAAGGCGCGGCAGTTCTGGCGCACGACTGTCACTTATTATGTACTTCGTCCGGTGCTGCGGTTTGGCAAGCAGCAAGTGCAGCGGCTAGAACAGCGCCGGGAACAAAATCGGATGCAGCCGCAAAGGTATTCCACACAGGTGGAGACACAGAACGTCATGCCGTTTGAAGCAGACGGCGAGATACAGCCGGCAGAACCGGGTCGAATGGGCATGATTTTGCAGATTGATACCGATAAAGTACAGGAGCGTGTACAGGACTTTGCGCAAAAGGCGCAGTCTACCGCACGGCGCGCCGTGGACAAAGCAAAACAATTTGAGTGGCAAGGTTCGGGTGCACAGAGCATTTTTCAGCGTGCAGTGGAAGCGGTCAAGCGCCTATGGCGCACGGTCTGCGGCGCGATAAACCGAATGGGACTGATGGAGCAGGGAATACTTTGCAGTATTGGCGTGATTTTGCTATACCTGTTCTTTTATATCGTCGGCGATGGCAGCGGCGATGTGTTCGGCATTGTATTGCTGTTTTCGGCATTGGTGCTGGTTGGTGCTATCTGGGTACTGCGTCAGTGCAGCCGCCTGCAAACCGGGGCGCAAAAGCTGGCACAGGGCAATCTGTCCTATAAGATTGACCTGACTCATTTACACGGCCCGTTCCGCGCCCATGCCGAATGGCTCAACAATATTTCGGCGGGCATGGCGGTCGAGATAGAGCGCCGCATGAAAAGCGAACACCTGAAAACCGAGTTGCTGACCAACGTGAGCCACGACATCAAAACGCCGTTGACTTCGATTATCAATTATGTAGACCTGCTCAAAAAGACCGACCCACAGCCACAGGAAGCAAAGGAGTATGCAGACGTGTTGGAACGGCAGTCGCAGCGGCTCAAAAAGCTGCTGGAAGATTTGATAGAAGCGTCCAAAGCCTCCACGGGCAACATCAATGTGGATTTGGCACCGACCGATGCTGCCGAACTGCTGCGGCAGGCGGTGGGGGAGTACAGCGAACGGCTGAAAGAGCAGAATTTATCGCCCGTGCTCCGAATGGGCGATGAGAGCTGCACCATTTTGGCCGATGGCCGCCTGTTGTGGCGGGTGTTTGACAATCTGCTGGGCAATATTGTCAAATATGCGCTTTCAGGCACACGGGTTTATCTGGACATGAGCCAGCGCGATGGATGGTGTACGATTGCAATTAAAAACATCTCGCGCGAAGAACTCAATATTGAAACCGAGGAATTGATGGAGCGGTTTGTACGCGGCGATGCCGCACGCGCGACCGAAGGAAGCGGGCTGGGGCTGTCGATTGCGCGCAGCCTGACCGAATGTATGGGCGGAAGGTTTGACCTTGCCATTGACGGCGACCTGTTTAAGGTGACATTGGCCTTCCCGACCACGGCACCACTGCCCGAACAAAAAGAATGACCTTGGTTTTTGTGCAAATTAGCGGTCTATGTCTGTGACATAGACCGCTTTTTTGGCATAGTAGCAGAAAATACGCACGCAGAGAAAACACCCTGTTCAAAGTAGGAAAATTATGTTACAATAATCGTCGTTATCAAAGAAAATCACTTAAATATGTAACCAAAAAAACAGACCTCTCGTCTGGCACAGAAAGGAAATGGGAACGCATATGAAATGGTATCATAGAGCGGTTTCCGGCCTGCTGGCCGCATCGGTGGGCGTGTCGCTGCTCGGCAGCGTCCCCCATGCAGCCGCAGCCGGAAGTACACAACGCACCGTGCCGCTGAGCAGCGCAGCCACGGCAACCGGAGAAATCACGGCGACTTTGCGCATGGATTATCCGATTCTGTCGCAAAAACTTGAAAACGGCGATTTGAAAGTGACGCTGCTTCAAGGACAAAGCGAGATTGCACAGGGCAATCTAAACCAAGATGGAATCCTGAAATTCTCGCAGGGAAGCGCCACAGGTACGGTCACACTGCGACACGAAGATGACCGCGTTTCTTATATTGACATCGCGGCAAAAGGCCTGCCAGCGCAAGACGGTCAGAATGAATATCGTTTGCGCTTTTCGGGCAACGGCTTCAAGACTTATACCAGTGATGTTTTGACTTTGGACACGCACTCTAAGTCGTTGATTGCCGGAACTGGCGACGCGACCTTTACACAGGGCGACCTGAACGCAGACGGTAAGGTTGATGCAGCCGATGTAGAGCAGGTCAAAGAAAAGTTGAACACGACCGATGCAGCTTGCGACTTAAACGGCGACGGTAAGGTGGATATTTCCGACTTGGCAGCCGTGACCATGGCGGCAGGCGCGTCGGGTGATGCGCAGATTCGCAACACCAGCCTGATTGCGGCCAAGGTTGTGGACACCAACGCGGTTTCCGACGCGATTGCGCAGGCGGGCACAGTGGACGTGCAAAGCGGTGAGATTGCGTCGCTGTTCTCGGACGATGGCAGCACGGTCACGCTTGCACCCAAGGATGGCGCGTCCAAGATGGAATTGCCCATTCCGCTGGCATCGGATGCACAGCCCGACCAGTCGGTCGAGATGGAGCAGGTACAAATTGTCAGCTCGACCGCAAACCCGGTCGAAAAGGGCATCATCATCGTGGAGACTGCCGACGGCGAGCAGCTCAAGCAGACCTTTGGCGACGATGTGCCCGACGGCGTACTGGCCATGCAGACCCGTGACGATGGCCGCAAGGTCGTGACCATCTCGCTTGGCAAGCGCGTACCGGTCAAGAAAGTGACCATTGAAGTCGAAGTCAAGGACAATCAGCCGGTGGTCATTGAGCAGATTAAATTTGTACAGGACATTGTACCTGAAAATCCAGTTGCACAGGATGTACAGGTCAAGAATGTAAAGGCACAGCCGGGTGCCAAGGAAGTCAGCCTGACTTGGGACGAATTCCAGAATATTACCGGCTATAAGATTTACTATGGCACCAGCGCGGACAAGATGACCAACACCATCGAAACCGACCGCACCCAGTACACGGTTACTGGACTGGAAAACCTCAAGACCTATTACTTTGCCGTTGCACCGGTATCGCGTGCGGGCGGTCAGGTCTGGGAGGGCGGCAAGTCGGATATTGTGCGCGCTACCCCACAGCCCAACAGTGTGCCCGATAAGCCGGACGGCGTGACCGTAACGGCAGGGGATGGCTTGCTGACCGTAAGCTGGAAGCCGGGCAAGGATACCGAGTACAGCAAGGTGCAGTACCGCAAGAAGGACAGTGGAGCCGCCTTTACCGTGCTCGAAGGCAAGTATCAGACCGCGGCGACCATTTTTGGACTGGAAAACGAAACCGAATATGAAGTGCAGGTATACGGCGTCAACAACCGCGGCAACGGCCCGGTGTCGCTGACCGCCATTGGAAAGCCCGAAGTGCAGGACATCACCGCACCCGACCTGCCGACCGCAAACCGTCTGGATGCGTCGATTATCACTTCGGCAGATGTGCCGTGGGGCAACACCGACTATAACGCCAGCAAGGGTTCTCTGCCCGGTTCGGTCTATGACGGCAATTACCGCACGAGCTGGATTGCAAGTGCATGGTACAATTCGCGCGCGTTTACCTTCCATTTCGACAAAGCCTATGAAATGGATTACCTCATCTATGTTCCGGATTTGGGCAAGGATGTGCAGAACAACAGTGGAAACCGCTTCCGCGACTACTTCACCCGTTTTAATATCTCGCTGAACGGTCAAAAGATAGATGCGTCTAAGGTATCGTTTGAAAAGGCCAAGGACAACGAATATTTTATCGTCAAGTTCCCCAAAACCCAGGTCACTTCACTGACCGTTGAGGGCGTACAGTGGGACGGCGCGGGCAATATCAGCTTGTCCGAAATCGCGTTCTATCAGTATGACGGATTGGCAGACGAAATTTCGGCATTGTTCGACAACGACAGCCACACCGCACTCAAGAGCGGCGTGCAGGCTGACACCATCGCGGCTCTGCGCACCCGCGCACAGGCACAGGACGCTTATTATGTAGACCGTGCCGTTATGCTCGATGAACTGGACAACGCACAGCAGCTTTTGGAAAACCGTCAGGATGAATTGACCGTGCGTTCGGGCTTTACCTCCCGCAGCGCTTCGGCGGATGCAAAATACGGTCAGTCGGCTTCGGCACTCCAGCCGCTCGGCCTGTCCGCCCTGTCCAATCAGTCTATCTCGGTCTATGTCGAAGGACTGGGCGAGGGCGATAGCCTTTCGCTGGTACAGTGGCAGCAGTATTCCGAAAGCAGTGCGACCCGAAAGAATTATGCACTGCACAACGGCCGCAACCGCATTTACCTTGAACAAATCGGCAATGCCGGTTCGGGCGAGCGCGGCGGCTCGCTGTATGTCGAGTATCAGGGCAGCAACGCAGCACAAATCAAGCTGCAAGTGCGCGACACCAGCCAAAACCATTCGGTTATCACCGAGATTCCGCTGCTCAACCTGACCCCTGACCAGTGGTATGGAAAGAGCGAATCCGAGCGCAAAGCCGTGCTGCGTCCGTATGTCGAGGCACTCAAGGCGTATGTGCCCACGCTCAACCTGTCCGGTGACAGCGTAAAGCGCACCAATACACGCAACGCAACCGAGATTGCAACGCCGAGCGTGCTGCTGTCTCTGCCGGCTGACCAGGTGCTTGCCGGTTTGGGCGGCGCACAAGCCGACGTAGATGCAATGACCAATCAGCTTTACAAGGCTATCAGCGCATGGGAAGAACTGATTTTCCTTGCCAATAAGACCCAAGGCATTATTGCAGCCGATGCGAACATCAATACCTACGAGTACCCCATGCAGACCCGTCAGAATATCCGCTTCTCGCGCATGTTCTCCGGCGCGTTCATGTTTGCGGCGGGCACATATGTGGGCATTGACTACACCGAGACACGCGGCATGGTGACCGGTTACCCGCTCGCCCAGACCGCATACACTCGCGACAGCGACGATGTAAACGGCCTGTATGGTTGGGGTATCGCGCACGAAGTCGGACATAACATGGATAAAATCGGTTATGCTGAGATTACCAACAATATTTACTCGCTGGTTGCGCAGACTGCGGAATCGACCGGCGCACTGGTCGGCCCGTCCCGTCTGGAAGGCATGTACCCGTCGATTTTCAGCAAGGTTGCACGCGGCGAACCCGGTCAGGCTGGCGACGTATTCGTACAGCTCGGTATGTACTGGCAGTTGCATCTGGCTTACGATGAGGACGGCGACGCGCTGCACGGCAGCGGCCCGCTCGACTTCTATAACAAATTCTTTACTCAGTGGAAGGCAGGCGCACACAGCGATGCACCCACCAAGGACGCGCGTATTGCCCGCATTGCAGGCGATGTGACCGGCAAGGATTTGACCGAGTTCTTCACCCGTTGGGGCATGGAACTGGACGAGCAGACCAAGCAAATGTTGGCAGACAACGGCACAGAAACCCGCGATATTTGGTACTTAAACGACCAGTCGCGCCGCCTGCGCCTGAACGGACAGCAAAAGGTCAATGGTCTGAGTGCGTCGGTTGACGCGGCAGTGATTGCCCACCCAGACAGCGCAGATGAAAGTGTACGCAACACCGTGCGCCTGACCATCAATGTCAATGACGCTTCTATGGTACAGGGCTATGAGATTTTGCGCAATGACGACCCGATTGCCTTTGTCATTTCGGATGGACAGAATACACAAACCTATGATGATGTTGTGGGCGCAGCCAACAACATGGCATTCTCGTACAAGGTGCGCGTCATTGACAAGCTGGGCTTTGAAGCAGATGTGGCTTCGGCGCGTGAAGTGCGCATTTCCTACGACAAGGTGATTGACGCAGATACATACGATATCACCCGCGACGAGGACGGAACGGTTTTGATTACTGCCAAGAATGACGGCATCCTGCACACCAGCGGTATTAAAATCACCGGTGCGCATGTACCGCTGAGCGGCAGCTTTACCGTTCGCATATCGCAAGACCAAGCGGCAGACCAGACCGAAACCGTGGAACAAATTCCAGCACTTGAACTGGTTCCGGCGCAGCCGATAGAGCCGGAGCAGGGCGAAGAAGAAGGAATGAAGCCGGACGGCGAAGCCGACGAGGACACGTTCGAACAGCAGCCCGAAATCGGTGTAGGCGAGGTTCCCGACCAGACACCAGAGGACGAACTGCCCGCGGAGCCGGGACAGACCGAGGATGGTCAGCCCGACACCGAAGAACAGCCGTCGGATACCGAGGACACCACACCCCCGACCACTGACGAGGGCACAGCCGAGGAACAGCCGCCTGCACAGGACGAAAGCACCACAGGAACAGACGCTGACCAAGTGCAGGACGAGCAGCAGACCAACGCAAGTGAAGAACAGGAACTTCCGGTGTTTGGCGAGGTGCTGACCCCTGAACGTCTGGCACGGATGCAGGTTGTATCGGTAGACAACTATACAGATACCCGAACGGTACAGACCGATGACTGGAAGATTGCCAAGCAGAGCACATTTGACAAAAATGAATCGCAGGAGGACGACACCTTCCTGACCTACTTCAACAAGCCGGACGTATCGGCAGATGATACCCGTATTTGGATGTACGATGCCAAGCAGATTGCAATTTCCGGTATTCCGGAAGAGGTAGAACTGACCGACATTGCGCTTCTGAGCTATCCGGGCGACAACATTTCCTTTGATATCGACCGCTTCTTGACCGAAGCATTCGGTGAGATGGCGTCGATTGGCGTGTTGGAATCCGACTATACCTATGAAGTGAGCGGCGGTCAGACCGAAACCATTCCGGAAGGTACGGTAATCATCGTGGGTAGCTATCGCGGTGACCCGCGCTATAACAGCGTGCGCCTTGTGGGTAAGTTCCAGAGCATGGTTCCCGGTTCGTCCGAGGCACCAACCACGAGCGAAAAGACTTTGCCGGGTCAATTGCTGATGCTGGCCGAAATACCAGAAGATGGAGAGGTCAGCGACATTAGTGACGGTATCTTCCTCTATATCCCCAAAGACCAGGAGGCATTCCGCAAGGTCAATGAAGACCACAGCGACAAGCCGACCCTGAAAAATGAAGTTTTGATTGAACTCAAGGCCCAGATGTGGCGTGCCGAGGACACCAACGGCAGCAATCCGCGCATGACCAGTGATACCACGTTTATCAGCGTGCCGCGTTATGACAGTATGCCGGGGCTGAAACTGGAATCGGACGTCCGCCGGGCACGATAAGACCCAACACAGGAGGACACGATGAAACATTGGATAAAAACGGGCATTTGTGTGCTGACGGCGGCCACAATGCTTCCGATGACCGCGTTTGCGGCAGGACTTTCGATGTCCTTTGACCAGACCGGAACGACTGCCCATGTGCAGATGACCGATGTGACCACCGGCCGCTATGCGGCCGAGGTCACCTTCTCGGTCAAGAACGCCCAGAATCTACAATTTGAAAGCACGGCCGAAAGCCATGCGATAACCGTCGATAACGACACCGTAACCCTGTATATCGCGTCGCGTGCGCCACTCAATGCCGATTCGGATAAACTCGATTTTGGCACACTCTCGGTGTCGCCAGGCACCGAAGTGACCGCAGCGGGCAAGGCTGTCTTGCTCGACCGTGCCTTAAACCGCACCGAACTGACCGGACTGACGCTGGACATTCGGCAGGATACCGGTGACACGGGTAACGGAGATACAGACGGCGATTCCGGCTCGCAGGGCGGCAGCAGCGCAAGCGGCAGCGGTTCGAGCGGTTCAGGCAGCAGTTCGAGCACCAACAAGACCCCGACAGTTTCGGTCAGCGGTACCGGCGGCAAAGTGAAGGCCGACCAAAACGGTACAGTGACCATCACGCCCGATGACGGATACCGCATTGCAAAGATTCTGGTCAACGGCAAGGAAGTCGAAATTACAAGCAAGTTGACCGGACTGAAAAGCACCGATAAAGTCGTCGTAACGTTTGAAAAAATTGAGGACGGCGAGGACAGCCAAACACCTGCACCGTCGGTTTCGTTTACCGATGTGCCCGCCGGGGCATGGTATGCCGAGGCCGTGTCATTTGTCGTTGCGCGCGGCTTGTTCCAAGGCGATTCGGCAACCACCTTTGCGCCCAATGCTGACATGAACCGTGCTATGCTGGTGACCGTGCTGTATCGCCTGTCGGGTGACAGTGCACCGGCACAGGCGGCCGGATTTACCGACGTAGCCGCCGGAACATGGTATGCCGATGCGGTTGCATGGGCAAAGGCGAACGGCATTGTTTCGGGTGTGTCCAGCAGTCAGTTTGCGCCCGCACAGAGCATTACCCGCGAACAGACCGCGGCGATTTTGAGCCGATATAGCGCCTATAAGGGGCACACATTGCCGACTGGCTCGGCAGATTTTGCTGACCGCGACCAAATCAGCGACTATGCACAACAGGCGGTTGCTTCGATGCAGGCGGCTGGACTCATACAGGGACGCGAAAACAATCGTTTTGCGCCCAAGGAAAAGAGCACCAGAGCCGAAGTTGCAACGATTTTGATGCGCTATGTCAAGATGACCGAGCAATAAGTACCTCGCCCCCCAGCACGGCAAACTGCTTTCATAAAAAAATTCCCGCTTCGGCGGGAATTTTTTATTATATGCTTACTTCGACTTATCTACCGGCTTGCACAGCAGCGCAAATAGACAGCCGAACACAATCGCGGCTGCAATGCCGCCCGCTGCACCGGTCACACCGCCGGTGAAAGCACCCAGTAATCCTTGCTCTGCTACTCCGGTTGCCACACCCTTGGCAAGCGAATAGCCAAAGCCCAACAGGGGAACGGTTGCACCCGCGCCGCCCCAATCAACCAACGGCTGATACAGACCGAGTGCGGTCAAAATGACACCCAGCACCACACAGCCAACCAAGATGCGCGCCGGAGTGAGCTTGGTCTTGTCAATCAGGATTTGGGACAGCGCACAAATGACACCGCCCATGATAAAAGCGTGCAGATATTGCATGGTCTATGCTCCTTCCAAAATAACCGCGTGACAAATGCCGCCGATGCCCTGTCCCTGCTGCACCGAAGTCGGACTCATCAGCGCACCGGTTCCCGCAAAGATGACCCGATGCAGTGCGCCGCGCTCCATGCGGTCGAGAATGTCGCCGCACAGCACAGCCGCCGAGCAGCCACAGCCCGACCCGCCTGCATGAACATCTTGTGCACTGCCGTAAAGCAGCACACCGCAGTCGTCATAGGGCTGCCCCAAGTCAATCTGGTCACGCGCGAACAGGTCACGCAACAGACGACTGCCCACGCGCGCCAAGTCGCCGGTTAAAATTCGGTCGTAATCGGACGGCTGGGTATTGGTATCCTCAAACAGATGGGACAGCGTATCATAGGCGGCGGGTGCCATCGCCGCGCCCATGTTGTTGGCATCGGTCACGTCCATGTCAACAATCTGCCCAAACACAACATGCGTCACGCGCACCGGTGTTTTCTGGTCGGTCAGCACCGCCGCCCCGGCCGCAGTTGCCGTCCACTGTGCCGTCGGTGTGCGCTGCCCACCGTAAGCCAACGGAAAACGGTATTGCCGCTCGGCTGAGCAGAAATGCGACGAGGCCGCCGCACATAGACAACGTGCCGCCCCACTGTTCATCAGGCAGGAGCCGACAGCAAGCCCCTCCGCCATGGTCGAGCACGCCCCGTACAGGCCGACAAAGGGCACGTTGCTGCGCACCGAAGCCAGTGAAGAACCGATACACTGGTTGAGCAGGTCGCCCGCCAGTATCATATCAAAGTCGGCAACCGAAAGACCCGCTTTCCCAGCCGCCGTTTCAATGGCGATGCGCTGCATGTTGGCTTCTGCCAGTTCCCAAGTTTTTTGTCCGAAATGGGTATCGCCCGAAACCAGGTCAAATGTGCCTTGCAGCGGGCCTTCGCCCTCTTTTTGTCCCACAATCGCGGCATGAGCCGACAAATAAACCGGTGGGTCAAGCGCGATGGTGCGCCGTCCCAATCGTTTTGCCATAAAAAATCCCCTCCTATGTGGCTAGTGTGCCGCAAAGGAGGGGATTTATACCAGCAAAATAGCAAATCAGTTGGGTTTTGAGACGACCGGCGGCCGGAGCGCAGCAGAAAGCGATTGATACACTTTGAGCGTGGGCGCAAGCCAAACTTGACCGGTACCACGATAAACGTTGACCAGACCTTCTCCGCTGACAGCCGAACCAACCAGCGTTTTGGCGCTGCGCTCGACGGTGAAGTCCAAATTGCCCGAACGCAAAACCGCAAAGTTTCCATCGACTTTAAGGGTATCATTTTGCAGTTCAATGATGTCAATTTCACTCATGGGTACGGCTGATTCCAAAATGATGATACCCGGCCCGGTCAGCTCGGTTTGGAACAGGCTTTCGCCGCCGAGCGCGGCAGAGGATAGGGTGCGCTGGGCGACGGCGCGCACACTAACACTGCCCTGTGCGCAATAGAACATGCCGTCATCTACAATGACCCGTTCGGCAGGTGCCAGTTCGAGCACCAGAAAATGCTTGAAAGACGGCTCCAGCACCAAAAGACCGGTGCCGGTATATTCGGGCTGTGCCATCTGTTCACCTGTGACTGCACCGCGCAGCATACGGCCGAGCGCATTGCCCACGGTCACGCCGCTGACCATTTGCAGATTGCCCTGAAAATAACTCATAGCACCGCGCTCAATCGTGACCTTTTCGTTGTTTAAGTACAGCGCGATTTGACGTGCGCGGATGTGCTGCTGCTCCATGAAGTAGACCGATTGCGCCATCTGTGGGTCGGTCAGGCCGCATAGTTTTTCATATTCCAACACTTCTACGCGCAAGCCGCCGCTTTCAAATTCCTCCAAAACCCGCATGTTTTCACGGGTGCCAATTGCAGTTCGCATAAAAAATCCTCCTTATCATATGTGATTGCTGCTTTACGACGGCAAAAAGCCGTGTGTAAATTGACGAATGACCCCATAAGACACCGCCAGATTGAGGTTTTGCCCGTCGGTGAATCCGGCGGTCACAATGCCGATGAGGTTGCCGTATCGGTCGAGCAGCGCACCGCCCGAACTGCCGGGGGAAGTCGGCGCGGTGAACTGAATCATGTCGGTTTGTCCAAGCGTGCGGAATCCGGCAATGATGCCATCAGAAACCGAGTTGAACAGACCGAGCGGGCTGCCAATCGCAAAGACCTGTTGCCCGCGCGCCAGCGGTGGGCCGTCATAAAGGGGAATGGGCGTGCCCTGACAGCCGGGCAGACGCAGCAGCGCAAGGTCGTAATCGCGGTGATATTTTAGTAATTCATCGGTTTGATAGACCGCCTCGCGGTTTTCCAGATGAACGGCATAAGCCATACCATTGGAAACGACATGGAAGTTGGTCAGAATGATACCGCCGGGGGCGATAATGACCCCCGAACCCGACGAGCACGGCTGACCATTTGGCCCTAACACTTCAATCATCACGACTGACGGTGCAAATCCGGCCAGCGTTTCATAGTCCAAAGGAACCGTGTTGCGGTTGGAAACCGAAGCCGGTTGCGGACAAGATACAGCCGTTGCGGGAGCCGGTTGAGCTGGCACGGGCGCAGGTGTGCTGGCTGGACGCGGTGCCGTGCGTTTGGGGTGGGGCGGGATGGATAAGACCGGTTTTTTGTCGGGCTGCGGCGCGGCACAGGCTGCACCAGCCGTCGAAGCTGGCTGCTTGACCGGTTGCTGTACCGGTTCGGACAGTGTGCGCAGTATCGTATCTGGTTCAAAGGTTGGGTCGGGTGTGCCGGTCAGCACGTTTGCGCCCGGCAACAGCGGTTGGGTACCGGTTGGGCGCAATAGGGCAACGTCACAGCCCAATTTGGGCAGCAACGATAAAAACAATACGGCGGTCGGGTCAGGTTCACCCAGCCATACGCATTTTGGGCTATCGGATGCCGAACCGGTTGGAAACAGAGTGGGTAAACAATGGGTCAGCGCACACAACAGCTTGACCGCACAGTTGCGCACCATAGAAGCCGAAGCCTGTGGGTGCTGGGCGCGGTAGGTGTCGAGCGCGGCGGTCAGTGCGGTGCAGGGCAGCGCGGACAGCAGCGGGTCGGACAGTTCGGGCAGGGTGAACGGCTGACCGGATAACAGCAATTCGGTTTGCGCGGCGAGTTGGGCAGATTGTTGTGGAGATGGTCGGGTGTTGAGTGAGGACAGGCACAAAAAAACATGACCATCTGCCTGTGCACGCGCCTGTGCATGGCGCAAGGTCTGGGTCAACACATCGCGCGGTTCGGGCAGGCCGAGCCATTCGAGCGCATAGACATCTTTACAGGTGCCGTGAATACGTCCACGAATGCTGCAAAACGCTTGAAATTGTGATAATTGCATGGGATTTTGCCGGATAGACAGTGGCATATCTTGATAACCCCCCTTGGGGATAAAATTTCACATATTCATTGTACCATGGATTGTCGAAATGCGGTAGGCGGACACGGCAAATAAAGGTACAGTATATATCTAAATTTTACAAAATCTTTATTTGAAAAAAATACAGTTACAAGGTATAATAGCCGAAAGGCGTCCGAATACCCAGCCCACGGCACGAAAATTAGTTGTTTCGATAAAATGTACCGGACATACCGTGGTATGATGACGTTATACAGCGCAGACATCATAAAAATAGACAGAACGTACTCGGTATTGGGTGCGTGAGAAGGAAGGATATCATGGATATTTCGCCCTATGCGGTTGGCGCACTGCTCTATGCACCAGCCAATCAGCAAAATTTGGCGCGGCGGGTGATATCGGGCAACATCCCGTCACCGTATTCATTGGCACTGTGCTTGGAGGACAGCATTAGTGATGCGGCAGTGCCGCAGGCCGAAGAACAGGTTTTATATACATTGGAGGACATTGCGGCGGCAAAAGCAGACTTTTATCACCCCTTGGTGTTCATTCGGGTGCGTGACCCCAAACAGATAGAATCTCTTTATACCCGGTTACATGCCGGACGTGCGGTGTTAACCGGGTTTATTGCGCCCAAATGCACGGTGGAGAATGCGCCCGATTATCTGAGCGCGGTTGCGCGCGTCAACCGGCGGCAGGACAAGCCGGTTTACCTGATGCCTATTTTGGAAAGTCCGGATTTAGCCGAGCCAGACCAACGCCCCGCCCGTTTGCGGCAGCTCAAGACCTTGTTCGACGCCCAGCGCGACCAAATTTTGAATGTGCGCGTGGGCGGCAATGACTTTTGCCATCTGTTTGGACTGCGCCGGCGTGTGGATGAAAGTATTCACGAAATCGGCTGTGTAGCCCATATCTTGACCGACATTTTAGCCTGTTTTTCGCGCGATTATGTGGTATCCGGGCCGGTTTGGGAGTATTTCAGCGATGCGCGGGACGACTGGCGGCGCGGTATGCTGCGCGAGACAAAGCGCGACTTTTTGAATGGATTTATCGGCAAAACGGTCATTCATCCCAATCAGATTCCAGTCGTCAACGAGGTGTTGCGCGTGCGGCGCGAAGATTACGACGATGCCCGCCAGATTTTGAACATGGCCAGCAACACCCGTGTGCTGGTTGCCAAGAGCGCGGCAGGCGGCCGCATGAACGAATACAAGACCCATACCCGGTGGGCACATAAGATTTGTACACTCGCCGAGATTTACGGAGTACAGCCATGAACTTTGAACAAAAAGATTTGGTGCGCGTGGCGCGTCGGGAAAACAATACCAAGCGCCCTTACTTATTAGTTAATCCCTCACAGGGCAAACATGTGCCCGTGCCGCCGCACAAGGCTTTGCGCGTGTTTGACGCGCTGGGCGCGTCTGTGTGTGAGGTGGTCGGGGATGCACCGGCGCTGGTCATCGCTTTCGCGGAAACCGCGACCGCCATCGGTGCCGCACTCGCCGCCCGGCTGCCCGGTGAGGTGTGGCTCATGCAGACCACACGCGAAAGCGTGCCCGACACCGATTTCCTATATTTTTCCGAGACACACAGCCACGCCACCGAACAGCGGCTTGCAACCCGTGGACTGGCGGAAGTGTTGGCGCGGGTGCGCTATGTGATTTTTGCCGAAGATGAGGTGACGACCGGCAACACCATCCGGCACCTGATGGACGTTTTGTGCCAGCAATACACCGTACCGCATGTTACATTCGGTATTGCCTCGCTGCTCAACGGCATGACCGATGCTGTGCGCGAACAGTTTGCACAACAGGGCATTTGGACACGCTTTTTACTGCAAACCGATAACCGCGCGTTAGAACAGACTATGCAGCACTATGCGGGCGACGGTTTGCGCCATACAGTACAGCGGCAGGCGGTCGAGGACACACAGATTGTGCCCGTGCCGGGCAAACAGGATATGCGTCTGGTGTGCCGCGCGCAGACCTATCAGACCGCGATAGATGATTTGATACAGGTGGCTCGGCACACGCTGCTCGAACGGGCGCAAAACATTCTAGTGCTGGGTACCGAGGAATGTATGTATCCGGGCTTGCTGGTCGGACGCGCACTCGAACAAGATGGGTATACCGTACACTTTCACGCCACCACGCGCAGCCCCATTTTGCCCAGCCGTGAGCCGGATTACCCATTGCACACCCGATACGAACTGCGCAGTTTGTACGACCCAGAACGCATCACCTATCTTTACAATCTGGCGGCCTATGACCAAGTGTATGTCGTGACCGACGCACAACACCCAAAGCATGGTTTACAGACGCTGCAAGCCGCGCTTGCACAGGCGGGCAACACACAGGTCAAGGTGCTGGAATGGAGGAACGCATGAAATCAAGTTACCATGAAAGCGATGTGACCTTGCTGCTCAAGGATATTACCGGAAAGCTTACGCCGCTCAGGGCGGAGGAACGCGAAGTGTTTATCCAATCGGGCACGCACTATTCCGAGATGCTGCCCGCCGAGTATGTGCCCAGCCCGCGCTATATCGAGGCATACGAGCGGGCGCTTACCTGCGAAGCCGACCACACAGCCGCCGCTGTGCGCGCCTGCGCGCGCGCCATCTATGCCAGCAAAGGACAATCGGTGGTACTGGTGTCGCTGGCGCGCGCGGGCGTGCCCATCGGTATTTTACTGCGCTGGTATCTCAAAGCGCACTATGGGATAGACGCGCCCCATTACGGTATCTCGATTATCCGCGGCCGCGGCATAGATGCAAATGCCATGCGCTATCTGTTGGCGCGTTATCCGGCGCAGTCGCTGCAATTTGTAGATGGCTGGATTGGAAAGGGCGCGATTTTGACCGAATTGCGCCGAGAGTTGTCGGCCTATCCGGGGGTCAGTGACCAGCTTGCCGTGCTGTCCGACCCGGCTGGCCTAACCGAACAGTGCGGCACCCATGCCGACTTCCTGATTGCCAGTTCGTGCCTGAACAGCACGGTTTCCGGACTTATCAGCCGCACGGTTTTGCGCGGGGATTTGATTGGCCCCGACGACTTTCACGGCGCGGCCTATTACGGTGAACTGGCGGCGCAAGACCGCTCCTATGAATTTTTAGACGCGATTGCCGCACGGTTCGACACTGCGCCCGACTTGCCGCCGGTCACGCTGCCGCACAGCGGGTTAGAGGAGGCAAAACAGGTTGCTCAATCGTTTGGCGTGTCCGACATCAATTTTGTAAAACCCGGCATCGGTGAGGCCACGCGCGTACTGCTGCGCCGTCTGCCGTGGAAATTGTTGGTACGGCAAGACATGGTGGACAGCCCGGAACTGTCGCATTTATACCAGCTTGCGAGAGAAAAAGGCGTGCCGGTCGAACCCTATCCGCTTACCAACTATAAGGCGTGTGGTATTATCAAACAGCTTGCCGATACTTGAAACCGCGCATTGTCTCGGCAATGTTTACAAACTGTAAATAATTTGGCGGGTAAATGTATTGAAAAATGCCGATAAAAATGATAAAGTGATAATATCGTTTGATGGATTATTTCGTCAAAGTGCGAAATTGTCTGCAAAAAGAGCTTAACATAGAAGCAGGATGTTGAAACCATGTTGAAACGACAGCAGCTAACACAGTTTGACGACTTTTGGAAGCCGCTTTCCGAGCGGCCGGTGCCGGGGGTCTATTTTTGCCGCATTGCGGGGTATAGCCCCGAACTGGCGCACTTTTTGGAACAGGCGCTGGAAAAACGCGCACAACTTCCCATGCGCCTGACTGGAAAACTGCAAAATCCGGATGGCGGTCAACTGGAGTACCTGCACGAGATGCTGGGCGATTCTTTTAGCTGTGACCCTGCGTTTTTTGAACAGCAGCTTGGCAAATGGCTGCCTCGACTGTCGGCTGTACAGCGGGAAAATCTGGCGCAGTCCATTCATCAAACTCTTTTGGGCTTGCGTGCGCAGGGAAAAAATGATGGAATGCTGCGCAACGCATATATAAAATTTTTATGCTGGATGTATTACCGCTTTGAACAGCTTTTGCACCGGCTGGGCACCGACCCATTGCCGCGCATCCTGTATGATGGCGCGTTAAGCGCCCATGAATTGCAATTATTCTGTGTGCTGGCCGATGCCGGCTGTGATATTTTGCTGTTGGAACCGCAGGGCGACGGCGCATACCAGCGCCTTGACCCGTCCAATGCACAGACTACGCGCTGTGACTGGGCGGGAAACGCACCGTTTCCACAGGGCTTTTCGCTTGAACAACTGGTGAAGAACTATCGACCGCGCCCCGCGCAGTCCGCGCCGCGTCCGGCACCTGCCGCCCGCCCCACACAGAGCACCACACGACCGGCGCAGTCTCGTCCGGCACAGGCAACCACGCTGCGTCCGGCGGCACGTCCAGCGCCCCGACTTTCGCGCACGCCTGCCGAGTTATTCCCCAATGCGCCGGTTATCGCGGCGAACACTTGGCTTTCGGGCGACTTGGTAGCCGATTCGCTCAAACCGCCCGCCGAGCGCGGAAGCGAGCCCCAATATGTATACACCATGTTTGTACGGATTTTGGGCGTAGAGGACAAATCCGCCTATACCCGTGACCTGTTCCTGTGGCGTAAAAAGCTGGAGGACATCGGACGGCATGTGACCGTACTGGAACAACTGCCCATTCCTACCCCTGATGAAACCGCGCGGGTTGCGCGTTGCAACACGCAGTCGGCGGCACAGGTCATTGCCGGACTATTGCCCACGCTCACCCCAACTTCAAACGCCAAACTGGATGCGGCGGCGGGGCGCGCATTGGCCGAACTCATAACCGAGATGGAACAGGCGGGAGAATCGCCCATGCGCATTAAAAACCGCGCAGTCTATGTGATTTGCTGGTTTAACCGCTATTTCCGCACGCTATTCGAGGGGTATGCAGCTGGTAAACTGCCCGTGCTGCTGTATTTCGGCATTTGCCGCACGGCGTTTGAAGCCCTGTTTTTGCGGTTTTTATCGCGGTTGCCGCTCGATGTGCTGGAGATTTACCCCGAACAGGCAAGCGAATGTTGCCTGACCGACAAGCGGCTGTTTGACCGCATCTATTCGGACACGCTGCACTTGGACAAGTTCCCGCTGTCAGCCGATTCTACGGCATACAGCACAGCAGCGTTCCACGCTGAGCAGGAATTGACCGAAACGCTGTATCAGGATTCGGGCTTGTACCGCGCCCGCCAGTATCAAAAAGCGACGGCGGTTTCTCTGCAAACCATGTGCGAGGAAATTTACATCTTATGGGACAAAGAAGCGCCGCTCCGACCGGGCTTTGCCACGGTGGACGACACCGTATTGGTGCCCGTGCTGACCGCCAAGGTTAGCGGTATCAAGAACGGTGACACGGCGGCTTACTGGTCACAGGTCAAACGGATGATAACCCAAGATACACTGTGCATCACCCGATTGCCGTACAGTAAACCGTGTGACGATGCACGGTTCAATCCGGTGCCGTTTATCAAAAACCGCAAGCTGCAACGACAGGCGCTGCAAAACAGTCCAGCCTATCCATATAGCCTACTGCGTGCCGAAGTACAGGATTTTTTGCTGGACAAAGTACAAGCGCTGCTCGATTCCGGTCTGATTCGCGGCACATTCTCGCAGGGCATGGAATATAAAATTTTGTCGGTCGCCATGAATCTGCCAAAAGAAATCGTGCGCGTACTGCAAAAAACCGATTTTACCAAGGATGTGCCCAAAGTGGCAGTCGTCGCCACAGGCGAAGCCGCGTGCAGTCTGGAGGACAGCATTTTGCTGGCGCTGCTGCATCTTTCGTGCTTTGATGTGGTGCTGTTTGTGCCGACCGGTTATCAGATTATTGAAAAATATTATTCCGAGCCGCTGTTCTATGAACATCAGGCCGGTGAGTATTTATATGATTTACAGCCGCCCTATCTTGGTGGGCAGACTGCAAACAATGAAGGAATTTTCACCCGATTTTTTAGGAGGGGTCATGGATGAGTATTCAATTTGGTTCCCCGTCATCCGGACAGGGCACCGCTCCCCAACAGCAGGAAACATCAATGGAGGTCGTACCCTATAACATTCAGGACGACCGTGAGCAGATGACCAAGGCACTCGTGGGCACCAAAGAGGTAGACGACATTGTTTCCACCATTGAAGTGTATAATCTGGAAACCATCGTCGGCTTTGGCAATGAGGTCGCCAGCGAGATTGCAAAGTGCTCGGACGCGGTGTTAAACGGCATGAACATGCAGCAAATTGACGATTCGGGCGCTATGCTCAACGCACTGGGCAAAATCATGGACAAGTTCGACATCGACGAGATTCGAGAGCAACCCGGTTTCTTTGGCCGCCTGTTTTCTAATATGCGCAAGCAGCTTGACAAGATTCTGGACAAATACCGCACGATGGGCGACGAAGTGGACAAGATTTTCGTGCAGCTCAAGCAGTATGAATCGGAAATCAAGGAGTCTAACCGCAAGTTGGAGCAGATGTTCCAGTCCAATGTGAATTATTATCACGACTTGGTCAAATACATCTTGGCGGGCGAACAGGGCTGTCAGGAAATCGCCAATTATATCGCCCAGCGCCGTACCGACTTGGAACAGACCGGTGATACATCCATTCAGTTTGAACTGCAAACGCTCGAACAGGCACAGATGATGCTGGAGCAGCGCACCCATGATTTGCGCATTGCCGAGAATGTCGCAATGCAGTCCATTCCCATGATTAAGACCATGCAGTTTGCCAACATGAACTTGGTGCGCAAAATCAATTCTGCCTTTATCATCACGCTGCCCGTATTCAAACAGGCGCTTGCACAGGCTATCCTGCTCAAGCGGCAGCGGATTCAGGCCGAAGCCATGAGTGCACTGGACGAAAAGACCAATGAAATGCTGCTGCGCAACGCGCAGAACACGGCAGACCAGTCGCGCATGACCGCGCAGCTCGCGTCGGGCAGTTCGGTTAAAATTGAAACGCTGGAAAAGACTTGGAAAACCATCGTGCAGGGCATTGACGACACCCGCAAGATTCAGGAAGATGCCCGCCGTCAGCGCGAATCCGACACCGAGCGCCTGCGCGTCATTCAGGGCGAGTTTGAACAGATGATGCGCGGTAACAATAAACAAAATTAAAATCTGTCGTTTCGATAGAACAAGGAGGAATTTATATGCCTATCAGCCTGCAAAAAGGACAAAAAGTTGATTTGACCAAGGGAAACCCGTCGCTCAAGCATGTGCTTGTCGGATTGGGTTGGGACGTGAACAAGTATGACGGCGGTGCAGAGTTCGACCTGGACGCCTCTGCATTCCTGCTGGGTGCAAATGGGCAGGTGCCGGGCACTGACGCATTTGTATTTTATGGCAACCTCAAGCACCCGTCTGGCGCAGTTGAGCACATGGGCGATAACCTGACCGGTGCGGGAGACGGTGACGACGAGCAAATCACCGTGGACTTGACCAAGATTCCCGACAACATCGACAAAATTGCGTTCACGGTCACCATCTACGAGGCCGAGCAGCGTCGTCAGAATTTCGGACAGGTGTCTAATGCGTATATTCATATCATGGACAGCGACACCAATCAGGAATTGATTCGCTATGATTTGGGCGAGGACTTCTCGATTGAAACCGCAATCGTAGTCGGTGAGATTTACCGGCATGGCGGTGGCTGGAAATTTAATGCAGTTGGTTCGGGATTCCAAGGCGGTTTGGCTGCACTGTGCGCAAACTATGGAATTGAAACCTGCTAATAGAGAGAAAACCTAAGAGGAGGGCGTTATTATGCCAGTATGTTTGCAAAAAGGACAGAAAGTTAGCCTGACCAAGGATAATCCGGGGCTGGACAAGGTGATTGTCGGCATTGGCTGGGATGTCAACCAGTACGACACTGGTTCCAGCTTTGACCTTGACTCGGCGGCATTTTTGCTGACCGGAGCGGGCAAGGTAAGCTGTTCGGAAGATTTCATCTTCTATGGCAACCTCAAGCATCCGTCAGGTGCAGTCGAGCACATGGGCGACAACCGCACCGGTGCTGGTGCGGGTGATGACGAACAGATTCGGATTGAACTGTCCAAAGTGCCGGCAAACATTGAAAAAATTGCCTTTACGGTCACCATCTATGAAGCGGAAGCGCGCAACCAGAATTTTGGTCAGGTCAACAATGCCTTTGTGCGCATCTACAACGAAGCGACCGGCGAAGAAATGATGCGCTACGATTTGGGCGAGGATTTCTCGATTGAAACCGCAGCGGTCTTTGGCGAACTGTATAAAAATGGCGGCGAATGGAAGTTTAACGCCATTGGTTCGGGCTTCTATGGCGGTCTGGCCGCGCTGTGCGCAAACTATGGTGTAGAAACCGAATAAACGGATAAAATATCCTTTGTAGGAGGGAAATGATATGGCAGTCAGCTTACAGAAAGGTCAAAAAGTCAGCCTGAGCAAGGAAACCCCCGGATTAAATCGCGTTATCGTCGGTTTGGGATGGGATGAAGCCAAGCCTGCCAAGCGCGGTCTGTTTGGACTGGGCGGCAAAACGCAGTCGATTGACTGTGATGCTTCGGCTCTGGTGTGCATTGACGGCAAGATTCAGAACAATGCAGATGTGATTTTCTATAATAACCTGACCCATCGTTCGGGGGCAGTCAAGCACATGGGCGACAACCTGACCGGTGCCGGTGAAGGCGATGACGAGCAGATTGTGATTGAACTGGATAAGCTGCCGCAGGAATATGACCGGGTTGTGATGTGCGTCACTATTTATCAGGCGCGCGAACGCGGTCAGCATTTCGGCATGATTCAAAACAGCTTCATTCGTCTGATAGATGCGCGAAACAATCAGGAAATTTGCCGCTACAACCTGACCGACCAATACAACAATGCAACCGCAGTTGTATTCGGTGAGGTGTACCGCAAGAACGGTGAATGGAAGTTCAATGCAATGGGTCAGCCGCTTCAGGTTGGCGGTATTGCCGAACTGGTTGAACAGTTCCGTTAAAGCTGAGCCTGTTGAAAACGTGTTGGAAATGGGGAGAGCATATGCCCTCCCCGTTTTTCAGACAAGATTTCGAGAAGAGGAATTATCTAAATGCACAAGAAATTCAAAGGACTTTCGGCGGCTGAGGTCGAAGAAAGCCGGAAAAAATATGGCGCCAACAGCATCCCCGAAGCCGAGCCGGAAACCTTTTGGCAGCAGTTCTTAGAGGGTTTCCAAGACCCGATGATTCGCATTTTGTGCGTCATCGCGGTTATCATGCTGGGCATGTTTGCGTTGGGGCAGAGCGACTGGTATGAACCGGTCGGCACCATCATCGCCATTTTGCTGGTCAACTTTGTATCGGCAAAGACCGGCGTTGCCAATGACCAAGCCTATCGAAAACTGAAAGAATCCCAGAAAAAAGATACCGTCAAAGTGATTCGTGACGGCGCGGTCAAGGTCATTGAAGCCGACGACGTCGTTGTAGGCGATGTTATCCTGCTCCAGTCGGGCGATAAAATCCTAGCCGACGGCGTTCTGGCTGACGGCGCATTGTCGGTGGACAACAGCGCCTTGAACGGTGAGGCCGAGGAGTGCCCCAAGACCACCGCCCCCGATGGATTCTGCATCCCGGAAAACATCACGGGCGATACCTTTGTCGATGCGCACAGCCTGTTCCGCGGCGCAACCGTGCTCGACGGGGAAGGCTACATGGTTGTGCAAAAGGTCGGCACCGCCACCATGATGGGCAAGATGGCAAAGGACATGGAGGACAAGGAACCCGATTCGCCGCTGAAAGTCAAGCTGAACAAGCTAGCGGGTCAGATTTCGGTCTTTGGCTATGTCGGCGCTATCATCATCGCGCTGGCATACTTCATCCACTTTATTTTGCTGTCCGGCGGTTTGAGCGCTTATTTACAAACGGGTGCGCTGTCTATCTTTGGCGATATTATGAATGCGGTAGCCATTGCCATCACGATTATCGTGTGTGCCGTGCCCGAAGGTTTGCCGCTGGTTATCGCGCTGGTGCTCATGCAGAATACCGGCAAATTGCTCAAAGTCAATGTTCTGGTGCGCAAGTCCATCGGTATCGAAACAGCCGGTTCGCTCAATATCCTGTTCAGCGATAAAACCGGTACGATTACCAAGGGACAGCTTGAGGTTGTTGAGTTTTTCGACGGCTGCGGGCAGACCGTTGACATTGCCAAAGCACCAAAAATGGCCGAGTCGCTGCACATGAGTATCGGCAAAAATACCGGTGCGCTGTTCGATGACCAGCACCATGTCGTGGGAGGCAATATGACCGACCAAGCGCTGCTCAAGTTCTTGGGCGAGGACACGTTCCGCGCACTGGCTGACCGCGCAGACTGCGAAATTGGCGCACAACAGGACTTTAACAGCGCCAACAAGTTCAGTCAAGCCTATTTGCCCGGTCAGGGTCGCACGTTCTATAAGGGTGCGCCCGAACGCCTGCTGGCAAAGGCAAATCTGTGCTTGGATACCAATGGAAATGAAGTTCCGGTGGACGAAGTGCGACTCAACGCCAAAATCGACGAGCTGGCAAACCGTGCCATGCGCGTGTTGGCGTTCGGATACAGCCGCAAGCAGCTTGTACGCGATGAAATTCACGACGATTTGGTGCTGATTGGACTGGTTGGAATCCGTGACGACGTGCGTCCCGAAGCGCGCGAAGCGATTGAAGAAGTACAAAAGGCCGGTATTCAGGTCGTTATGATTACCGGTGACCGCAAAGAAACCGCAATGGCGATTGCGCGCGAAGCCAATCTGTACCACGGCGGTGATGAAATGGTGCTGACTTCGGCCGAACTGGCTGAGATGAGCGACGACGAGGTAAAGAAGATTATTCCGCGAATCCGCGTTATCTCGCGTGCGCTGCCGACCGATAAAAGCCGTATGGTGCGCTTGTGCCAGGAAATGAATCTGGTTGTTGGTATGACCGGTGACGGTGTCAACGACAGCCCGGCACTCAAACGCGCTGACGTTGGCTTTGCAATGGGTTCGGGCACCGAAGTTGCCAAAGAAGCCGGTAAACTGGTCATTCTGGACGACAACTTCAACTCGATTAAAAACGCCATCTGGTATGGCCGTACTTTGTATATCAACATCCTGAAATTCTGCAAAATGCAGTTGGTTATCAACTTAGCAGCCGTCTTTGTCTCGGCTATCTCGCCGTTCCTCGGCATTGAAAGCCCGCTCAAAGTTACGCACCTGCTATGGATTAACCTGTGTATGGACTCGCTGGCATCGCTGATGTTCGCCGGAGAACCGGCGCTCAAAAAGTATATGCGCATGAAGCCGCGTCGCCGCGACGAAAGCATTATCAGCAAGCCGATGGCCATTCAAATTATCATCATGAGCATCTGGTTGACTATCATCAGCATTGTATGGTTCATGGTGCCGTTCTTCCGCTCGTGCTTTGTCACCGAAGCCCAGTGGTATACCGGTTTCTTCTGTATGTTCGTGTTCAGCTTCATGGTCAATGCGTTCAATGTGCGCAGCGACGGCTTGAACGTATTCGAGCACATCGGGGAAAACCGTCGGTTTATTCATATTTGGCTGGCGATTATGGTTGTACAGGCCATATTGGTTTCGATTGGCGGTGTCATTGGCGAAGTGTTCAGTTGTGTACGCTTCGGTCTGGACGGCTGGTTGGCTGTCATTGGCATGGCGCTCACCATGTATCCGGTTGACCTGATTCGTAAGGCACTGACCCCCAAGCCCAAGGCTTAAACGTTTGACTGACCCGCGCCCCCATCGGGACGCGGGTCTTTGTCTGGAGGTTTCTATGGACATCTTTGCATCTGATTTGGATAACACCCTGATTTATTCGTACAAACGCGATATCGGCGCAGACAAGATACTGGTAGAGCGCTATGAAGGGCGGGGCGTATCCTTTATGACCGCCAAAACGCACCACTTGATAGACAAAGTGCGCAAGGTGATGCGTTTTATACCGGTTACAACACGCTCGACCCAGCAGTACCGCCGGATTCTGTTTTCACCCGACTGGATACCACAGACTGCATTGACGGCAAACGGCGGTGTTTTGCTGCGCGATGGCGTGTCCGATGCCGATTGGTATGCCACTTCGCAGACTTATACCCAGTCGGCGGAACCCGCCTTGCAGCGGGCACAGGAGGTCTTGGAACGTGACCCCGACCGCACGCTGGATGTGCGTCGGGTAGACGGCCTGTTTGTGTTCACCAAAAGCGCCAATGTGCCCGCAACACTGGAACGCTTGCGGGCGGCGGTGGATGATGCGCAGGTGGAATTGTTTGAAAACGGTGCAAAGGTGTATGTGGTACCGCGGGCACTCGATAAAGGGTCAGGCGTGCGCCGCCTGCGTCAGCAGTATCCACAAGCACGGGTCTTTGCCGCCGGGGACAGTGTGTTTGATTTGCCGCTGCTCAAACAGGCCGATGTCGCGTTTTGTCCACAATCTCTCGGTTATACCGGCCATGCCGGGCAAGAAGTCGTGACGGTCACGCCACAAGACGGCATTTTTTCCGATGTTATTTTGCAAAACTTATTGCACCGCTAAAACCCACCAGTCTCAAATTCATATAAAAAACCTGCCATTTATGGCAGGTTTTCATTTTTTACTTACTTCCGATACACATACACGACTTTTTTTTCCTGTTGTTGTTCCTCAATTAACTTTTGCTTGAGCATATACGGCAGCAGCGAGTCTAAAAACTTCTTTGCGTCGTTTACCTGTATACCGTTGCGCGAAAAGGGCTGGCGGGCAGACAAACCTTGCACCACCTGTTCGAGTTCTTTGCGCGTCATGGGGCCGTTTTTCTTGAGCGCACCCCGAATCCGCGAAATCCCTTTTGCCGAAAGCATGGCATTGAGGTCACGCCCCTGATTCTGGCTGCGCCACAGCCCCCAGGCATAGAGCAGCGCAGTCACCAGCGCGAACAGCAGCACATAGGGCACATAGCGCAGATAATCGAAGTAGGTCACTTGCGCACCTCTCCCTTCCATGAAATCAGGCGGTTATCGTGCATGATTTCCAGAAATTTGATAAGCCGTGACAGTGCTTTTTCCATCGAGCCGAAGTGCGCTTCCAGCTCCTGTGACAGCGCAAAAACCGTTTTTTCGCCGTCAATGGCCTGCCAGATAAAGCTGCCGTAGGTGTCCAGCTTGATATCACTGACACGCGGACGGTGAAAAAAACGCTGGGCAATGCGGTGATAGAAGCCCTGCCACTCGACCGATACGGTCACGATGCCATCTTCTGCGACATGGGATGCAAACGCGGGGTTTCGCACCGGGACAAAGTCCATATAGTTCCCGGCATTTTTCTTTTTGGCCATAGGGCAAAAACTCCTTTCCTGCGGGGAAAAAGATGCAGCCAACCCAAACTGGGCGGGCTGCATCGGGCAAATGCTGTATCTCAGAGTAAAAGGTTAGTTGCTCTTTTTCTTGCCCAGGCAAACTTTGACAAGCGTACTGAGCAGTGCAAGGAATACGACGATGGCACCAATCGAGCCAAGGGATACGAAGCCAGAGACATCGACCAACTTATCCCAGCCGAGGACGGCCATAACAGCCAGCAGGACGCCGACCAGACCTTCACCAGCGATAAGGCCGGAGGTGTACAGGATACCGCGGTCAATGGATTCCTTCTTGTCAGCGTCAGAGAGCTTGCGGTGCTCCATGATGAAGCGGATGATACCACCGCACATAATGCCAGCATTGAGGCTGAAGGGCAGGTACATACCGACTGCGAACGGAAGCACCGGAATCTTGAGGATTTCGACCACAATCGCAACGAATACGCCAGTCAGAATGAGTGCCCACGGAAGCTGTGCATTCATGATACCTTCAACCAGCATCTTCATCATGGTTGCCTGCGGGGCAGGAATCTGGTCAGAGCCGTAGCCCCAAGCCTGGTCAAGCAGGTACAGAACGCCGCCGATAGCTGCCGAGGAAACGACAACGCCAATCATTTCGCCAATCTGCTGCTTTTTGGGGGTTGCACCGACAATAAAGCCGGTCTTGAGGTCCTGCGAGCAGTCGCCGGCAATCGCCGCGATAACGCAGATGATACCGCCAATCGAGATAGCGCCAACCATACCAGTGGTGCCGGTGGTGCCGGTTGCCTTGAGCAGCAGGGTTGCAATAATCAGGGTTGCAATCGCCATACCCGAAACCGGGTTGTTCGACGAACCAATCAAGCCAACCATACGGGAAGAAACAGTTGCAAAGAAGAAGCCAAATACAACGACGATGACTGCGCCAAGCGGGCTGACCGGGAAGGCCGGAACCAGCCAGATTGCAATTGCAATCACGACAATCATCACCAGCAGAGCGGGCATGGGCAAATCCTGCTCGGTGCGCAGGGTCTTAGAAGCCGCATGGTTCTTGCTCATGCTGCGCATTGCCTGCATAAAGGTGCGGCCAATCAGCGGCAGGTTTTTAATCAGGCTGATGATACCGCCGGCAGCAACCGCGCCTGCGCCGATGTACTTGATATAAGTGCCCCACAGGTCGCCGGGAGCCAGCGAGGAGATGGGGTCAGAGCCGGGGAAGATGACCGAATCGCCGCCGAACAGGGCAATCATGGGCATGAGTACCAGCCAGCTCAGAGTCGAACCGGCCAGCATGTAGCTGGAAATCTTGGGGCCGCAGATGTAACCAACACCAGCCAGTGCGGGCAGAACCTGCACGCCAACCGCTGCACCCTTGTAGCCCGAAATGTTGTAAACCACTTCGCTGGGGAACAGCTTCATACCGTCAGCGATGAACTTATACAGCGCCGAGATACCCAGACCGGCAAAAACCGTGCCAGCCTTAGCGCCGCCCTGTTCACCGGCGAGCAGGACTTCTGCACATGCCGTACCTTCAGGGAACGGCAAAACACCGTGTTCTTCAACGATGAGGGCTTGACGCAGCGGAACCATGAAGGCAACGCCGAGCAGACCGCCGACCAGTGCAACCAGGAAAATGGTGATGAGGCTGGGCGGGTCGATGATGCCGTCCTTTGCCCACAGGAACAGAGCGGGCAAGGTGAAGATGGCACCGGCTGCAACCGATTCACCGGCAGAACCGATGGTCTGAACCAAGTTGTTTTCCAGAATGGAGTCCTTGCGCAAAATCACGCGGATAATACCCATCGAGATAACGGCTGCGGGGATGGAAGCCGAGATGGTCATACCGACACGCAATCCAAGGTATGCGTTGGCCGCGCCAAAGACGATAGCTAGCAGGACGCCAATCAAGATGGAAGTCACCGTAAATTCGGGCACGATGCGGTCGGCCGGAATATACGGTTTAAAGTCATTCTTGTTGTTTGGCATGGAATGCTTTTCCTTTCTAAAATTCCTCTTATTTTGTGTTTGCCGTGAATTTGCCTCTGAGAAAGCAGCAAATGTTTGACGAACTTCGACATTATACCATCTTAGCGCACGAAAAGAAAGTGTTTTTGATGCCAAAGATGGAAATTTATGCGGATTTACACAACATTATGCCAAAATCTGCGAAAAATTTAGCCGTTTGCCAGTCGTGCCAGCACGTCTGTAAGCAGACGATAGAAGCGCTCGAAGGAGTCGAGGGGCAGATATTCGTCCGGCGTATGACAGCCGCGGATGGTCGGGCCGACCGCAATGGCGTCCAGTCCGGGCAGCGCGTCCGAGAACAGGCCGCACTCCAGACCGGCGTGCAGCGCCTCAATTTTGAGTTCTGCGCCGAACAAATCGCGGTAGCTTGCAACGAACGTGTCACGGACGGGCGAAGTTTCAGCAAAGCTCCAACCCGGATATGCACCGGCAATCGAGCAGTCAAAGCCGAAGGTCTCGGCCAGCAGGAACAGACAGTCTGTGGTGTATTCCTGAAGCGAAGCGACCGAAGAACGGGGGGCAAAAATCAGGGTTGCGGTGTCGGCATCGGTCTTTGCGACACCCAGATTGAGCGAAGTGACCACAAAACCATCCTGCTTGAGGTTGCGACGGCGCACGCCATTCGGTGCCAGACAAATCGCGCTGACGTAAGCCTTTGCATCTGCCTGCGACAAAACCGACGCTTGGCCATCTTCAACCGAAGTGACACACTGGAAGTCCGGCTCAAACGGGCAAAGCTCGGTGGCAAAGTCGGCAGCCATTGCGCGGGCAATCTCCTGCGCCTTGTCGATTTCCTGTTCGGTGCAAACCAAAGTCGCGTTGGTTTCGCGCGGGATGGCATTGTCCTTGGAGCCGCCGCCGAGTTCTGCCAACTGTGCACCGGTTTCATGTAAAATGCGGTTGACAAGACGGGCAATCAGCAGAATACCATTCTGGCGTTCCTTGTCGATGTCGGTGCCCGAATGACCGCCGAGCAGACCGGAAACGCTGATGTGCAGCAGCTTACCCGATGCCATATGGCGGGTGATGGGGCGGGTCATGGTGAAGCGCATACCACCGGCACAGCTTACCGTAGCAATGCCCTCTTCTTCCGAGTCCAAGTTAATCATGGTGCGTGCGCTCAAAAGCGACTTGTCCAGACCGGCAGCACCGGTCAAACCGGTTTCTTCCTGCGTGGTGAATACGCACTCAAGCGCCGGATGGGTCAGGGATTGGTCGTCGAGCACCGCCATCATCAGCGCAACGGCTGCGCCGTTGTCGCCGCCCAGCGTGGTGCCGTTGGCGGTCAACACGCCGTTTTCCACGCGCAGGTCAATGCCGTCGGTTTCAAAGTCGTGTTCCACGCCTGCCAGCTTTTCGCATACCATGTCCAGATGACCTTGCAGCATGACAGCAGGCTTGTTTTCAGCGCCCGCACTGGCAGGCTTTTTGATGACGACGTTGAACAGGTCGTCCTGATGGCACCACAGGCCGCGCGCTTGGGCGAATGATACCAGATAATCGCTGACCGCTTTTTCGTTGGAGGAACCGCGCGGAATGGCGCTGATTTCCTCAAAGAAATGGAACAGCTTTTCGGGCTGGAATCCGGTGATTTTGTAAGTCATAACAAAACATTCCTTTGCATTGAACTGGATAACGCCAGACCGCACGCGCGGCCGGCTGTAAACCCTTAGATGTGACAATTTTAACACTTTCTTATGCTAAAATCAATGTTATTTTGCGGAAAAAGAGGAAAA
>OERG01000015.1_pt1 | contig 96481 bp, 81 predicted proteins | sample 1539951 | NCBI WGS metagenome assembly OERG01 (sample SAMEA3891870, study PRJEB23780) | metagenome | biome: terrestrial biome; feature: animal house; material: Caecal content | place: Italy | collected 2015-05-05
TAACTTTTTGGGGTCACTTCAAAATAAGATACAGACCTTTTTCTATTTGTGCTTATCAATGAGATTTATATAATAAGACGTTATAAAGGAATCATACAGACTGGTTGGAAATCAGTTTTCTTTCTCCTGTTTCCAACGGGTGAGATGGGGAAAGACTTCCTGCAAAAGTGCAGTTGCCTGCTCAATCGTCATGTCCGGATTGGAATTGGCGAACAATGGCGCGCGGCGGGCAATCATTTCTTCCATCGTACAATTTTCGGTAAAAGTTCCGTTTTGGTAGCAATAAGTACAGTATAGCTGGCTGGGGGAACCATCCGCTTCAGTACCACAAATAGAAGGGGATAGCGGCATCCGGCAGCTTTGACAGAATTTCATGCGTTCCATAATAAACCTCCCTCATTTTGTGTTTTTATGATACCGCTTGGGCGGCTGGTTCGTCAAGTTGAACCACCCTGTTTTTCCATCGCTTCTGCCAGTTTTTGCAGCGCTTTTTTCTCGATACGTGATACATAGCGACACGCCTATTGTAAACGATGCCCTCTAAGAAATCGCCTCCAGCTCGTGGAAGCGGAATTTGATGATGATCTCTTTTTCCTCGGTCAGCTCCACCCGCTCGATGAGGCTGACCAGCAGTTCCCGACTGGTCAGTGCCGAGTCCAGAAACTGTTTCACCAGTGCCTTGGCTTTTTCTTCGGTGTTCACCGGCTGCTTTGCCTGTTCCTGTAGGCTCTTCAGCCGATCTTCCAGAACCGTGCGGTCCATCTTGACCTTCTGATAGATGCGCTGAAAGTCCTCTTCGGAGAGCAGGCCATTCAGCCGGTCCATGTACATCTGATCCAGATTGGTGGTCAGCGTAGTGATTTTGGATTGCAGCGCTTGCATCTCCGCTTCACAGCTTGTTGCCTTGCTAGCGTTCTCCACTGCTTCTTCTGCAATCGGGCGCAGCCGGTCAGGGTTCAGATAGGCCTGGCAGACCTTCCGCACCTTGGTAAGCACAGCTTCATTCACAGTTTCTTCCTTGATGGAATGACAGGTACAGACGCCTGCCTTGGTGAATCGCTGATAGGTCCGGCAGACAAAGAACAGGCGATCTTCACCGGCTGCATTCTTGCGGTTAAGCACCGCCATGGGATAGCCACACTCGTGGCAGAAAATCAGCCCTTTCAAGAGAAAGTCATAGGTCCGGCTTCGGGTGTGCTTGCGGCTATTCACCAGCATCTGCACCTTCTGAAAAGTTTCCGGGTCAATGATCGGCTCATGCGTTCCTTCTACTACCACCCAGTTTTCTGGTGATTGCCTCAGACACTTCTTGGATTTATAGCTGATCTTCACCATGCGTCCCTGCACCATATTGCCGATGTAGGTCTCGTTTTTCAGCATTTCAGAGATCCGCTCACTGCTCCACAGACCAGTGTAGGGACCAGGATTTCCAACCTTCCAACCGCAGTAGGTGGCTGGTGTTGGAATGCCTTCTTCGTTGAGCGTGGTTGCAATTTTACGGCAGCTCATGCCCGAAAGAGCCAGAGCAAAGATTCGCCGTACCACCGGAGCAGCTTCCTCGTCAATAACGATCTTGTTTTTCTCGGTGGGGTTCATTTTGTATCCGTACATGGGCTTGCCGCCGATGAACTGTCCTTTCCGCTGCTTATCCCGCTTGACGCTCTTGATCTTCTTGGAGATGTCCTTCGCGTACATGTCGTTCATGATGGCACGGAATGGGGTGATGTCGTTGGCCGTGGAATCCACGCCGGTGTCGATGCCGTCCAGCAGGGAGATATACCGCACCCGATGTTCCGGAAAGTACCGTTCCATATAGTGACCGGTCATGATGTAATCACGGCCTAAACGGGAAAGATCCTTAGTGATGACCATATTGACCTTTTTGGTTTCGATGTCGTCAATCATCCGCTGGAAACTGGGACGGTCAAAACTGGTTCCGCTCCATCCGTCATCCACATAAGTGTCAAAGACGGACAGCCGGTGCTGTTGAACAAACTCCCGCAGCAAAGATTCCTGGTTCTGGACACTCTGGGATGGTCCTTCGTTTTCATCCTCCTTTGATAGTCTGATGTATAAAGCCACATGGTAGTCCATGGGGTTGCTTATCTCTAAGTACATACCATACCTCCTGAGATAAGCGGCCATTCATCGACATTATTGTATCGTAACTTTTCCATATCCGGCAAGGATGCGGTGAAGATACAGCCGAAAGGACTCTTCCAGAAGCTCCGGCAGTGCTCTCTCGGCTGACTCAAAAACACAACGTACAACAGGGGCGTTTTTCGGCATGGTATCATCCTCCTTTACGATATAGAAAAGAATATGTGTAAATCCGCTATGCATTGCCTGTCCATTGAAAAAGGCATAAAAAAATCGCCACCCGTTCGAGTGGCGATGAGAGTTGCTTACGAAATAGAGGAAGCATTTGCACAGACTGCGTCCCAATCGGATACACCATATCCTCGCATAGAATCTGCTGCAATCAAAACAGCGAATACAAAGGGACGAATCCACTCGTCGCTGGCGCTGCTGAGGATGGATTGTATGGTCAGGTCATCATCTAGCTGCAAGCGGATTTGGAGAAGTTCTTTTTCGGTTTGGAACAATCCCGCAAATTCGTTTGGGGCTTCCTCCTCGATAGAGAACGTCTGTAAGCTGTGCAGGATTTGTGTTGCTTGTTGGTATAGGGAGGTAGTACTGAAATCGTGAATGTCCGGTAATTTCATGTTTTTTACTCCTTTTCAAGAATTGTGTTGATGGTTTCGGAACTTTTCAGTTTGGTTGAAAAATCAAGGTGGACATACAAATCCGCAGTGGTTTGATAAGTGCTGTGTCCCAGCCACTGCTGCACTTCCAGCAATGGAACCCCAGAGGAAATCAAAATCCCGGCACAGCTATGTCGCAGGTCATGAAACCGTATCTTGCGCAGGTTATTTTTCTGCAAAAAAGACTGAAATCGGCGGCTCAACTGATCGGGACGGAAAGGCATACCGTTCTCGTCCAAGCAAAGCCAACCGTTTTCTCGCTGATACTGGCGTAACAGGGGCAGTATATTTTCTGGAATGGGCAAGGTTCGATAACTTGCCTTTCGCTTCAGTACCTCCCGGTTGTGCACTTTGCTTTTTCCATGCAAAGATGTTTGCGTGACGGCACAGCGAACAGAGAGCAATCTGCGATCCAAATCCAGAGCTTCCCAGCGAAGTCCCAGTACCTCACTGCGCCGCAAACCAAATACAAGAGCCAACGCCACAGGAAGTTCCAGAGTTTGTCCATGGAGTAGATTCAAAAGCTGGGATGCTTCCTCGGTGGAATAGGTCTGCGGTAAAAAATCAGCCTTGCGAGGTTTAGATGCCTGCCTTGCTGGATTTACTTCAATCAGGCCAAGAGCAACCGCCTTTTCCAATGCAGTGTGAATGTTGGCATGATGGCGCAAAACGCTGGTTGGGGAAAATCCTTTTTGAAGCAGCCAGTCATAATAGTTTGTGATGTCTCCGGTTGTCAGAGCCCGAAGTGTAATCTGCCTTTCTTTAAAGTATGGGATAATGGATTGTTCGACAACCCGACAGTAAGATGCAAATGTTGTAGGTGCTACGGTGGGGCGAATTTGCGCCAGCCAATCTCGCATAAAGTCGGAAAACATGGGCCCATTTTGTAGGTCATGTTGCCGTTCTTTCGTAAAGGCTCTTCGCAGATCCAGCAGCATCGCCTCTGCTCGCCGTTTGTTTCCTTTTTCCTTCAAGTGGGTCGACACCGATTTTGTTCGCCGTTTCCCCGTACTATCTTTGTAAGATAAAATCATCTGCCAATATCCATTTTGCACACGCAAGTGTCCAGCAACCATACATAAAACCGCCTTTCCTAATATTGGTGATCTTATGTTATAATGGCTACTAGGCACAGTGGCAGACGAAGCAGACTCAAAATCCATTACATCTGACAAGGCCGTGGAAAAATCCACGGCCTTGTTTTGTTTCTTCAAAGGGAGCATCACTCAAACGACGCACTATTTTTGATTGATGGAATGAGCGATGCATGATATAATAAAATCACTCTATTTCGATTATGAGGTATTGGAATGAGAAATAAAAAGCCTCCTTTTGAAATCACAAACCAGATGATTGACTATGTAGTGGAAATCGCTGAACTGCTCGGAAGACTGAATGTGACAGATGCGCTTTCTTCAAACCCTACTTTGCGCCGCAGCAATCGAATCCGCACCATACATGGTTCGTTGGCGATTGAGCAGAACACCCTTTCCTTGGAGCAGGTAACGGCCGTACTGAATGGGAAGCATGTCTTGGCACCCCCAAAGGATATTGCTGAAGTCAAAAATGCCTATGAAATTTATGAGCGGCTTGATGAACTTGATCCTTATTCGGTGGACGACCTGTTGATTGCCCATGGTATTATGACTCGGGGCTTAGTCGAGGAATCAGGCATGTTCCGAACACGACCTGTAGGTGTGGTAGACAGCGAAGGACATGTCCTGCATTTCGGTACGCTTCCACAATATGTTCCTGCTCTGGTCATGGAGTTGCTGGACTGGGTAAAGACTAGTGAGGTTCACATGCTCATTCGCAGCTGTGTATTCCACTATGAGCTGGAGTTAATCCATCCCTTTGCCGATGAAAACGGGCGTGTGGGCCGCCTGTGGCATACGCTGCTACTTTCTAAATGGAATCCAGCGTTTGCCTGGCTTCCGGTAGAGTCTATTATCCATGACCGCCAGCAGGAGTATTATGATGCTATCAACGCCTCCAACAATGCCGGAGAGTCCACGGTATTTATCGAGTTTATGCTCTCGGCCATCAAAGCATCGCTCATGGAAGCAATCAATACGAGCAATGAAATGAGCGATGAAAAGATGGATAAGGCAACCCTTCGATGGAAGAAAATTGAGGAATATCTTAAAACTCACGACTATATCATGAACGCCGATGTGCGGGAACTGTGTGGGGTATCGGCTGCGACAGCGAATCGAATTCTAGCAAGTCTTGTAGAAGAAGAAAAATTAAGCAAATACCGTGAAGGCGGACATTGGGCATACCAGAAGATATACGGGTTTTGATTTAACCATTAAGAATGCTGATAAATATTGATGTCTAAAGCTCAAAGGAAGGAGCTATATGATGGATCTAGACGAGGTAAAAAAGACAATACAGAACTTTTTTCAGGAAAATACAGTAACTATTGTTGGGTCAGGACTATCGCTAGCTGAAGGTATTCCGGGTATGAATTCTTTATCTAGTGAGTTGCAACTTAGAATTCCTACAATGATAGCTGATGCAGACGATGTTGACAAGTGGAAAAAAATAAGCTCCGACTTATCTAGTGGAGTCGGCCTAGAACAAGCACTACACAACACTAAGCCCACCTTGGGTTTAGAAGAAGCCATTAGAAAAACTACAGCGGAGTATATTGGAGATGCTGAATGCCTGGTGCTCCAAGATATTATGTTCAAACAAAAGTGTCTGCGTTTTTCCCGATACATTAGTCATTTCAATATTCGAAATAATGGACTGATCGTAATTACCACTAATTATGATCGCTTGATTGAGTACGCATGTGAAATGAATGGAATTCGGATAGACACATTGTTTATAGGAAACTACTTTGCAAAATATTCACCGAGTCAAAGCAAATATATGTTTTGTACAAACATATCAAAGCGCAAGGGAAAACCCATAGCAGAGTTCGCACCTAGAGTAACTATTCTAAAACCGCACGGTTGCCTCAGTTGGCATATGATAGGCGGTGATCCATACTCAATACCACAGGCTCCATTTGCAGATAGCCTAATCATTACTCCTGGAATCAATAAATACAAAGAAGGGTATAGTGTTCCTTTTGACATACACAGATCAAAAGCAAATGAAGCCATAGATGCAGCTCAACGGTACATCATAATTGGTTATGGATTCAGTGATGATCATTTGGAGACTCATTTGGTGCGCCAATTGGAAAATGGGAAACCTGCTTTAATTTTGACTTATTCACTTTCTGATAAGGCACGAAATATTATACGTCGCAGTAAGAACATCACAGCTATTTGTAGTGATGGTAATAACGGCTCGGTCGTCCTAACATGTGAAGGTGAATATACATTCTTGAATCTAAATCTTTGGGATTTGAATAACATGTTGGAGGAGGTATTTTAATGGAGCAACTGTTGAACTTTTCGGATATTGATTTGCTCGGGCGAGTAACACATGTTGATACAGAGCAAATTATTGTTGAAATTGAAAACCCACTTATTATGGGGCAAATTTGTGTTGGGAAGCTTGTAGCAATCGAGACTGGAAAGCGCCATGAAGTTCTTGTAGCATTAATCGATAAAGTGACAAGAAAATATATTGATGAATTTGACGATGATGAGAGTGATGAAAATGAAATAATGGTATCGTCGGCAGATTATATTAAGGTTAGTATTATAGGCACTTATCACTCTGTTTTTGGTGATGCTCATAACATTTTCAAAAGAGGAGTTGATACTTTTCCGCAAATCGAAAGTAAATGCTATAGCATTAATGGTACCAATCTACAGAATTTCATGAATATTTTGAGCCAAAACATATCTACTGATAAACGACTGAAAATAGGTTCATTCATGATGGACACTTCCGCCGAGGCTGTCCTTGACGGCAACAAATTTTTCCAACGTCATGCAGCGATACTCGGAAGTACCGGTTCAGGTAAGAGTTGGTGTGTTGCAAATATTCTGGAAAAAGCAAGTACTCTTAAGCATGCAAATATTATAGTATTTGACATGCATGGCGAATACAAGAAACTTGCGGAAGGTCCTGATGCAATCGCTGAACTGTATCGTATTGCTGGTCCTGGTGATTTAGAGAATCCGGATAAAAGTGTGTTGTTTCTTCCATATTGGCTGCTAAACAGAGAAGAACTTCTATCTATGGTCTTGGATCGAAGTGACTCTAACGCTCCTAATCAGGCGTCAAGATTCACCTTGCATATTCGTGAGCTCAAGGCAGAAACATTAACAAAAGAAGGGAAAACTGATGTTTTAAAAACATTTACAGTAGATTCTCCGATTCCTTTTTTAATGAGTGCTTTAATTGATAAACTAACCATAGACGATACCAAAAAGAATGTGGGTAAAAACGGACAACCTACAAAAGGCGATTGGGAAGGAAAATTGACACGTTTTATATCAAGGTTAGAGGCGAAGCTTGATGATAAAACATATGGTTTTATGTTTCAACCACCTGAGCAAGCTCAAAACTATACATGGTTAGGTGAAATGCTTTGTGGTTTGCTAGGATATTGTCAGGATAGGCCAGGAATAAAAATTATAGATTTTTCTGAGGTTCCCTCGGATGTTCTTCCTGTGGTTACAGGCACTTTGGCGCGACTGTTGTACAATATGCAGTTCAGGATGGAATCTAATAAGCGTGTACCATTTACTATAATTTGCGATGAAGCACATCTATATCTTCCGATTAAAGACGAAGCAGATGCGGTTCAAAAGCAGGCTTTGTACAATTTTGAACGTATTGCGAAGGAAGGTCGAAAATATGGGGTTTCTATTTTAGCTGTTAGTCAACGTCCGGCAGATGTTAGCAAAACCATTTTAAGCCAGTGTAATAATTTTGTCGTTTTAAGATTAACAAACGAAAAGGACAAAAGTGTGATTAAGAACTTGCTGCCGGACTCACTAAAAAGCACCATTGAATTCTTACCTTTGTTAGATGTGGGTGAAGCACTTGTGGTTGGCGACTCTATTTTGCTCCCAAGTAAAATACTTTTAGACAAACCGGCTACAACACATCAACCTATCAGTGCAACAAAAGATTTTTGGGATGATTGGGATTGTAAAACACCTAATAATGAGGCTGTAATTAAAGCTGTCGAAGCTTTGAGACGGCAAAATAGGTTAGGATAATTGAGAAATATCATACCTGATGAAAAGCCGCTTATCTTCCTAAATTTTTGCCGTTTACAATAAGCGCGAAGCTACCCAAGTCACGCATGAAGCCCGGAAAGCCTGTCTACATCAGGCCTTCCGGGCTTCGTTTACATTAGTGGCGCTCTGATACATAAGAGCGAGAAATAGAAAGTGATTTTGCAACTTCTCGTTGTGGCAAAGGGTCATGGCCATTTAGCCCATAGCGCAGGGCAAGAATATATTGTTCCCGCGGTGTCAGGCAGCGGGAAAGACATTCATACATCGTCTGATAGCGGTCGCTCATTTCGATTAAGTGTAGCCGTTCATCCTCGATGCTGATGGTATCTAAGAGCGACAGGGAACTTCCATCGCCATCGGCATCCTGTGTTTCGTCAAGAGAAACTTCATTTTGAGATTTTCGCCCAGCGCGGAAGTGCATGAGGATTTCATTTTCAATGCAACGGGCCGCATATGTTGCAAGGCGTACACCTTTATGCGGTTTGTAAGTGTTGACAGCCTTAATCAAGCCGATAGTGCCGATGGAAATGAGGTCATCTTGTTCGGCTGGGTCAGCATAGTATTTTTTGACAATATGGGCAACCAATCGCAGGTTGTGTTCAATGAGTTTATCCCGTGCCATGTGGTCGCCCTGTTCCATTCGAGACAGGTATTCCTGCTCCTCGTCGGCATTCAGCGGGCGAGGGAATGAACCACCAATTCCCTGGACGCGAAGCATAAGAAACAGTGCGTGCATCCAAAATAGCATAAGAAAACGCCCCTTTCTCAAGATAGAATAACTGTATTCGCGTACAAGGTCGTCCTATGCCGGAAAAGGGCGTATGATTTTGGGGGAGTTAGGGGAGTTTTGCGGTTCGGCCGAAGAAAAATAAATATTGTTGTAAAATGCCGTTGTAGGGAGCATATCGCGCAAACGGATAGCCGTTGGGATAGTGTGCATCCAGTACGCGATGAATCCAGACATCTTTGGGAAAAGCATCCAGCCGGTGAAACCCAAAGAGCATGACACAATGGGCAATTTTTGTGCCGACACCGTAAAAAGAAAGCAGAGATTGCAACAGTTCTTCATCACTTTGTAGGGCAAGTGAATCAAACCAAGATGGATTTTGTGCGACGCGCTGCGCCGCTTGTTGGATGTAAGGCAATCGGTATCCAAGCCCGCAAGCGGAAAGTGTGGTTGTGTCCAGATTGGCAAGTTGTTCAGGTGTGGGGAACGCATAAAGCAGGCCGGTTTCATCTTGGTCAATGGGCGTGCCCGCGCTGCGGCACAGTGCTTCGATAGATTTCTGAATGGCTGGGATAGATTTTCGTTGAGAAAGCAAAAAAGTAATCAGCATTTCCCAAGAATCCTGTTGTAGAATACGGATACCTTGTCCGTACTGTGCGGCTTGGGTAAGATATTGGTCGTGTGGGTCGATGTTTGCGCGAATGTCGGCATAATTGCGGTCAAAATCCAGATAGGTATGCCAGAAAGACACATCTTTTGAGCAAACATTGTGTAAAAAGAGGGTGTCTGGGGCGGTTTGTTCCATCAAAACCGTTCGATTTCCTGCAATAACACGGCATTGACCGTTTGGACGCGGATACCAGCGGAAGCACTGCCCACTCTGGGCAATTTTAGCGGCATCGAAATCATCTGTCAGGTGAATCTGCATAAAAGTCCTTTCTTGTGTCGAAAACATTGCTATTTTATCGCAATCAGTATAACAAATTACATGCAGTCACGCAACTGCAACCGGTTGTCAGTTTTTCGACGGCGTGGTATCATAACAATAAGAAAATAAGATAAAGGGAGTGGAACATAAATGCGTATTCTGGTTGCGGAGGATGAAAAAGACCTCAATCGCTTGCTGTGTCAGACGCTGACGCGCGCCGGATATGGGGTGGATGCCTGTTATAACGGAGTGCAGGCAATGGATTGCCTGCACTGTGCGGATTATGACTGTGTGTTGCTGGATGTCATGATGCCCGAAAAGGATGGACATGCAGTTTTACGGGAGATGCGTGCGGCAGGCAAAACCACACCGGTTATCTTTTTGACCGCACGGGACAGCGTGCGAGATAGAATCGACGGTTTGGACATGGGCGCTGACGATTATTTGGTCAAACCCTTTGATTTTGAAGAGTTGCTGGCGCGGATTCGGGCAGCAACCCGAAAATACAGTGGAGAAAAAACAAGAGAACTGGTTTTAGCAGACCTGATTGTAGATACTGTTACACACGATGTCCGCCGAGCGGGTAAAGTCATCAAGCTGTCGGCCAAGGAATATGCCATTCTCGAATATTTGATGCGCCATAAAGAAGCGGTGGTTTCCCGCACGCAGATTGAAGACCACATTTGGAACTACGATTATACGGGCGGGTCGAATGTGGTGGATGTGTATATCACCTATCTGCGCAAAAAAATAGACCAAGGGTTTGATAAAAAATTGTTGCATACGGTGCGAGGAGCCGGTTGGATTTTGCGGGAGGAGCCATGAAACGACTGTCAGTTCAAGCAAAATTAACGCTGTGGATTACCGCATGGATGCTGGCGCTTGTGACCATTGTGCTGGCTTTTTTATTTGGCATCAGCAGTCAGGTTGCCATGCAAAGCGCACAGGAACAGTTGTCAAGTTTTGTACGGGGCAATTTGAGTGCGATTACAAAGGAAAATCAGACGTTACAGTTTGAAGAAGGGTTTCAGTTTACCCGCAATGGAATGTATTTGTTGGTGTATAATGGCTCAGGAGCGTTGTTGGCAGGGCAAACACCGTTGTCTTATCCGGCAACTGTGGCGTTTGAAAATGGTCTGACTCGACCGGTTTCGGATGAAGATGAGGAAGATGTGTATTTGACATTGGACTTTTGGCTGCCATTTGGCTGGGATGATGGCGTATGGGTGCGCGGTGTCATGCAGATGCCCGAATGGAGCGATGCCATAGAACGCCTATTTGGTATGTCGGTGTTGCTGTTGCCTGTGATTGTGCTGGCGAGCGGGTTTGGCGCTTATCGGATGGTGCGCCGCGCGTTTCGGCCAATTGACCGGATTGTAAAGGCGGCCAGCGAAATCAGCGAAGGGCGGGATTTGTCCAAGCGGATTGACTTACCACCCGGACGGGATGAAATCAGCCAGCTTGCAGCGGCATTTGACCAAATGTTTGAGCGACTGGAACAGGCATTTGAGGCTGAGAGCCGGTTTACTTCGGATGCGTCCCATGAACTGCGCACCCCTACGGCGGTTATTTTGGCGCAGTGTCGGGAAGCGGGAAAACATGCACAGACCATACAGGACTATGCCGAAGCGATTGCCGTTATTGAGCGACAAGCTGACCGAATCTCTAATTTGATTGGACAGTTGTTGCAGATGACGCGGCTGGAACAGGGAACGGTGTCCATCTGTCGGGAAGAAGCCGATTTAAGTGAATTGGCAGAGGTCGTGTGCGAAGAACAGCGCACGGTGCATCCAGAGCGTTCGATAGAAACATGGCTGGAACCCGGTGTTTGCACTTACTTTGATGTGACCTTGATTACACGGGTACTGCAAAATCTGCTGGCAAATGCCTGTCAATATGGTGGCCCCCGCATTATGGTAGAAGTGCGCAGAGCGCGTGATTCGGTCGAACTGTCGGTGTTTGACAACGGGAAAGGCATTGCACCTGAAGAACAACAAAAAATTTGGAAGCGGTTTTATCGTGTCCAAACCGCGCGCAGTGCAGGAGAGGGCACCGGATTGGGGCTTCCCATGGTGGCACAGATTGTGCAACTGCATGGCGGAACGGTGGAGCTAGACAGCCGTGCCGGATGGGGAACAAAGTTTACCGTTCGATTGCCGGTGGTAGAGCAAGAGGAGATACAGAAAACGGAGGAAGTTCTATGAAACTGCTGCATTTAGCAGACCTTCATCTGGGCAAACGGGTCAATGGATTTTCGATGTTGGATGACCAGAGGTATATTTTGTCACAAATTATCGCGTGTGTGGATGCAGAACAGCCGCAGGCCGTCTTGATTGCGGGAGATGTCTATGACCGGGCGGTGCCATCAGAAGAAGCAGTCAGCTTGTTTGATGATTTTCTGGTGCAGTTGGCGCAACGCAGATTAAATGTATTCGTTATCAGCGGCAATCATGATTCGGCTGAACGGGTGGCGTTCGGCGGCAGGTTGATGGAGTCCAGCGGCATTCATTTTGCGCCCGTGTATCAGGGCAGTGTACCGCCGATTGTGCTGCACGATGAGATTGGAGAAGTGGCATTTTATTTGATTCCCTTTTTAAAACCGGTGCAGGTGCGCCGGTTTTTCCCTGAAACGTCGATTGCAGATGATACCACTGCCATACAGATGGTGATTGATAACTTGGAATTGGATTCGACCAGACGAAATGTTGCCGTTGCACATCAGTTTGTGCGGGGAGCCGCGCTGAGTGGGTCGGAAGAACTGGCAATCGGTGGACTGGATGTGGTGGATGCGTCAGTGTTTGTACCGTTTGATTATGTTGCGCTGGGGCACTTGCATGGAGCGCAGCGGGCAGGAGCGGAATGGATTCGGTATGCCGGTTCGCCGCTCAAATATTCGATTGCCGAACGCAATCAGGCAAAGAGTGTGACGGTAATAGAATTGGGACAAAAGGGGCAGATAGACGTTCGATTGCTTGCGCTGCATCCCAAAAGAGATGTACGGCAGTTTACCGGATTGTTTGATGAGATGATGGCGCGTACACAGGTATGCGACGATTATTGTGAAATCATCTTGACCGATGAACAGGATATTCCCAATGCACTCAGTAGACTGCGTGCGCTGTATCCAAACCTGATGCACATGGCATATGACAATACACGCACGCGCACTCAATCAACCGTGTGGGATACAGGCGTCATGCAGACCAATCCGACCGATTTGTTTGAAGAATTTTATATCGCGCAAAATGGGCAACCGATGAGTTCACAGCAGCGGGCATATATCAACCAATTGATTGCCGAGATTTGGGAGGAACCAGAATGCGACCCATCAAATTAACAATATCTGCTTTTGGGCCATATGCGGGAACAGTGGAACTGGATATGGACAAATTGGGCACGACTGGCTTGTATCTGATTACGGGAGATACTGGCGCGGGTAAAACAACTTTATTCGATGCAATTACCTATGCACTTTATGGAGAAGCCAGTGGCAGAAATCGAAGTGTAGGCATGTTGCGCTCTAAATATGCCGATGCGAAAACGCCAACTTTTGTTGAAATGGTGTTTTGCTATCGAAATGCACAGTACACCATCCGGCGCAATCCAACCTATGAACGGCTGGCACTGCGCGGGGATAAGATGACGCAGGAATCTGCAAAAGCCGAACTGACTATGCCGGATGGACGTGTGCTGACCAAAATTAAAGCAGTTGACACGCAGATTCAAGAGATTTTGGGGCTGGATTACGGGCAATTCACTCAGATTGCCATGATTGCGCAGGGAGATTTCAGAGAATTGCTGCAAGCTAAAACCGATAAACGGCGCGAGATTTTCCGCTATCTCTTTCAAACTGAACGGTATCAAAAACTGCAATCCCGGCTTTCTAAAGATGCAAAGGAGCTTGCCGAACAATATCAGGATATTGCGCATTCGGTGGCACAGTGCGTCAGAACCGTTCGATGCCCGCAAGGTCATGCGTTGGAGGAAGAATGGGACGCGGTGAAAGCCGGGCAAAGAGATTTGACTCAAACTGTTTTGACGCTGCAAGGTTTGGTGGATGCCGACGAAGACAGTCGAAAGAATTGCTTGGAACAACTGGAAAAAATAGAAAAACAAATAAGTGAATTGGAAGAAAAGATTCGACAGGCTCAGCAAACGATACAGTGGAAAAATAGTTTGGAAAATCTGCGACAGCAACACGCGCAAATGGAACAAAAATTACAAATTCTGGAACAAAAAGTGGATGCAGCACAGCAGAATATGACACAGACACATCAGATAGCTGAGCAAATTGCACTGGAACAAACTCTGTTGCCACGTTACGAGGAGCTAGAGCGCAAGACAGAGCAATTAGAACAAAGTCAACAGGAATGGAATCGTATACAGCAAAAATTGCCACAAAAGCAGCAAGAATTTGAAGAGATAGGGCGGCGAATAGAGACTTGTAAAGAACAGTTAAGCAGTCTGAAAAATGTAGAAACTGAATTACAACAACTTGCATATACAAGAAAAGAATTGGAACAATATGCGCGCGAGTTGCAAACCCTGTCAGACAAATGGACGGATTATCAGCAGATAACGGTGAAAAACAGTCAAGCTGTTCAGCAGTTAGAACAAGTGGAAATAAGTCTAAAACAATGTGATAATTGGCTGGAACAGGATAGAAAAGAATTGAATTGTGTACAGGATGCAGGACAACAACTTGCCATCTATGAAAACGAACACAATCGCTTGCTGGAAAGAGAGAGACAGCTCAAACAGCTTGATAGCAAGCATAGCAACTATTTGGAATTGCTTGCGCAGTTGGAGACAGCCCAGCAACACTTTTTGCACATACAGCACGAGTATGAACACAAACAACGGCAGTTTGAGGCACAAAACCGCGCTTTTTTGAATGGTCAAGCGGGATTGTTGGCAAAAGACTTGGTTGATGGGATGCCGTGCCCGGTGTGTGGCGCAACCGAACACCCCCACTTGGCACAGTTGGCCGACCAAGTGCCGACCGAGCAGGCGTTAGAGCAGGCGAAAAAAGATGTAGAAACCGCATTGCTAGAGGAACGTCAAGCCAGTGGAGCGGCTCTGGCTGTCCGAACCAAGCTGGAAACAGCACAAGCCGATTTGTGTACATTGGCAGATGCGTTACTGGGAGACGATATGTTGCAAGGTCTCGCGCAGCGACTATACGCACAGCAACAGATTTTAAACGAAGAACTGATACAAATTGACCAAAAAGTCTACACGGCAAAACGGATAATGAAGCGTCGGGAGATTTTGCAGACACAGATATCTCGGCAGGAGCAGGAGCAAAGACAGTTGACCGCAGAGGTGCAAAGCAAGCGAGATGCTGTGACATCCAGCGCAGCACAGATGCAAGCCGCTCGAAAGGATACCCAAAAGTTGGCGTGTGACCTGTTCGGTGAATGTCCATTGGAACAGCTTGAACAAAAGCTGTCTCAGCAAACAACAGAGACAGCACAGCGACAAACGCTTTTGGAACGGCAAATTTGTGATAAAACTGCCATGAAAGAGCAAAGAGATACGCTGGAAACAGAATTACCGCGCATGGAAAACCAACGGGAAGCGCTGCAACAGCAAATAAAAGATTTCACTGTGGAGCAGACGGTACTGTATACCACCATAGAGGAGCGGAAAACACAAATTTCTCATCTGCAAAAAGAATTGCACTATACAGACTTGATGGCAGCAAACCGGGCAATCGACCAGATGAAGCGCGAGAAAGAGTCAATTCAAGCCGCATGGACACAGGCGCAAGAACAAGCCGCGCAGGCAAAGCAGGAAGTCAGCAAAATGGAAGGGCAAATTCAGACGCTGAAAGAGCAGATAGCAGCCGCACCGGAAATTGCGCTCGACGACGTTTTAGCGCAAAAACAACAAGTGCAGACCGAAAAAAATCAAATACAGGCGCAAAAAGACCAATTGACGGCCGCATTGACCGTCAATATGGATAACTTGCATCAGCTTGAACAAATTGGAAAACAACAGACCGAGTTGGAAAACCGACTCAAATGGGTACGTGCGCTTGCGAATACAGCCAATGGAGAGATTGTCGGCAAAGAAAAGGTGATGTTAGAGACTTATGCTCAGGCGGCTTATTTTGACCGCGTGGTAGAGCGAGCAAATCTCCGGTTTCGCGTTATGTCTGGCGGCCAATATGACTTAGTTCGCCGCAAGGAAGCGGGCAATCTGCGCAGTCAAAGCGGCTTGGATATGGATGTCATCGACCATTACAATGGTTCTTGTCGGGATGTGGCTTCTTTGTCCGGTGGAGAAGCGTTTATGGCATCGCTGTCGCTTGCCTTGGGGCTGTCGGACGAGATTCAACAGTCTGCGGGTGGGATTCAATTAGACACCATGTTTGTAGATGAAGGGTTTGGCACGCTGAGCGAGGATGCACTGGGGCAAGCCATGGCAGCGTTACAGAATTTGACCGAAGGCGGAAAACGTCTGGTCGGTATTATCTCGCATGTGCCCGAACTCAAGAGCCGCATTGCACGGCAGGTCATTGTCAGTAAAGATAAGTCTGGAAACGGCAGTCGAGTGTATATTCGGACAGAATAAAGCACAAAAATATTAGATTTTTTGTGTTCCGATTGACCAGACCGGATGATTTTTTGCAATTTCTGCATTGTTCTGTGCCATGACCCCGACCAATGCGTGCGGAACGTAACAATCTTCCAGATAATGACATTCCTCTAGAGTAAGTGTCAGTTCGGTTGCCGCAACCGCACTGTCAATATGATGTAGCTTGGTGGCGCCGACGACAGGAGCGGTGACACGGGTCAATAACCATGCAAGTGAAATTTCAGTCATAGAAACCCCATGTTTGTCGGCCAGTTCGGCAACGCGGGCTAAGATAGGGGCGTCTTGGTCGGCTGTGCCGCCGTATTTTGATTGTGCATAGGAATCCTCTTGCAGTCGTTTGGAGGTTTCGCCCGGACGTTTGGACAAACGGCCGCCGGCTAGGGCGCTGTAAGGGGTAAGCGCGATATTTTCTTCGCGGCAATAAGGAACCATTTCTCGTTCTTCTTCACGGAAAATCAGATTATAATGCCCTTGAACCGAAACAAATTTTGCAAATCCTTCCCGTTCAGCCAGTGCGTTGGCCTTGCATAACTGCCATGCAAAGCAATTTGAAATACCGATGTAGCGGGCTTTTCCCGAACGAACAGCGTTGTTCAGGCCGTCCATGATTTCATATAAGGGCGTTTGATAATCCCACATGTGATAGATATATAAATCCACATAATCCATGCCCAAATTTTGCAGGCTTTTGTCTAACATGCGCCGAATATGTTCCTGACCGGAAATACCCGCTTCCATTTCCTCCATTGTGCGGGGCACAAACTTGGTTGCAACCACAACATCGTCACGTTTGGCAACATCGCGCAATGTCTGTCCCAGATATTGTTCACTGGTACCGTTTTGATAGGCAATCGCAGTATCAAAGAAGTTGATGCCCAGCGAAAGACCATGCTGAATGATTTCGCGTGAATGAGCTTGGTCAAGTGTCCAAGTGTGTTGTCCGGTTTTTGCATCGCCAAATCCCATACATCCCATACAGATACGGGAAACCATTAAATCAGAGTTGCCGAGCCGTGTGTATTTCATAGGGAACTTCTCCTTTTATAAGATGATATTTCAGAGTTCTTGTCATATGTAGAATAACACGTTTTTTTCAAAAGGTCGAATACTTATTGACTATGGCACATCATGCGCAAGATGTATTATTGTGCCCCAAAAGCGTTTGGAACGCAACAGGAAGGAAAAATGGTTGCTACTTGCGAGGGTAGGAAGGAGTTGCTATAATCTGGTTATAAGGGGGGATACTGTGAGGAAAAAATGTTTTATAGCCGCTGTTGCGGCAGCTTTGCTGCTGGGTACAGCAAATGCGGCTGCATGGGATGGCACAGCGATAAGGATGAATGATTAGGCGCGCGCAGGGGTGCAGAGTGCTTATGAAAGCGGAGCGGTGCGGGAAACATGGTTTCCCGTGCAGGATTATACCCAGCCGATTACGCGCGAGCAGTTTACGACCCTGTTGGTCGATTTGATTGCGCAAGTACGCGGCTTGGATGCGCGCACATTGGCCGAACAGCTTGGGGTGTTCGTTGCCAATGATTCTGGTGGCATATCCTGTTTAGAAGGTGCCTTGACAGCGGCAGGACGCTTTGCTGATACGCAAAGTGCCTATGTAGAAGTTGCTGCACGGCTGGGGCTGGTGCAGGGCGATGAATGGCAGCAGTTTCACCCAGAGCAGCCGGTTTTACGCGAAGAAGCGGCGGTTATGATGCAAAATTGCATGGCGATATTGGGCATTACCGAGGCCAATCAAATGCCCGTCAGCTATACCGATGTGTATTTGATTCCACGCTGGTCGATTCAGGCGGTTCGTTTTGTATCTGGAAGAACCGACCGGATGGGACAGCCGCTGATGGGCGGCGGAGAAGGGCGTTTCGATGCCGGGCAGGCGCTGACCATAGAGCAGGCTATTTTGTCAGCAGGGCGTATGTTGGATTCAGTGCAAGTTACCGGATATGCTGAGGGGTGGCAGCAAGCACCCGGATATGATACGGTCACATTGGCGCTGACATTTGGTGGAGATTGCACATTGGGGCGCAATCGCGGTTCTGCCTATGGCGGTTCGCTGGATGAGATGTATGACCGCAAGGGCGCGGCTTACTTTTTCTCTGGCATTTCAGAGTTTTTTACCGATGACCTGACGATGGTGAATTTTGAGGGTACGTTGACAAATTCCACCGCAGGGGCACAAAAAACGTTTGTTTTTCGTGGGCGGCCAGCCTATGCAGACATTTTGAAAGCTGGAAGCATTGATGTTGTAACGGTTGCAAACAATCATTCGGCCGATTATGGGTCAACCGGTTTTGCGGACACACTGCGTTATCTATCCAATGTCGTGCAGGTATCCGGCTATGAGCACATGCCAATTATCACGGTCAAAGGTGTGCGCATTGGGTTTGCCTCACAAGTGGGATGGACATTTGACAGCACGCAAAAACGTTGGATTGAACGTGCGGTGCGCAGTCTGCGCGACCGGGGAGCCAATATCATTGTATTTAACTACCATTGGGGCATTGAGCGCGCTTATCACAGCAATGAAACGCAGCGAGCCATTGCACATTACTGCATTGACCAAGGCGCGGATTTGGTGATTGGACACCATCCACATGTCGTGCAGGAAGTGGAGACTTATAAGGGAAAACAGATTGCTTATTCCCTGGGAAATCTTGTGTTCGGCGGCAATCGCAATCCATCGGACAAGCGCTGTTTGATTTTTCGGCAGAATTTTACCGTAAATTTGGATACCAAAAAGATACAGAACAGCACCTATCAGGCGCTTCCCTATCAGGTTACATCGACTGCGGGCAAAAACGATTATCGCCCTCAGCCGCGTGCGAATATCAGTGGATAAGGGGGAGAAAAGCAAAAAATGACAATTTATTTACAAAAAGCTTTACTTTATAGACAGAGTTTGATATAGTTCTTTACGGTGTTAGAATGTTAAAATTTGGTATGCTGTGTTTATAGATACACAGCATACCAAATTTTGCGTTCGAGCGCGGTACAATAGGGTTTTGTTGAGATAACATAAAAAGGAGAGACAGATGATTTAAATGAAGCAGGGAAGGAATACAAAAAATATCAAGCTATCAACGAAAATTGTATTGCTGTCGGGTGCGATTTTGCTGGTTCTTAACCTGTTATTGGCCATTATTATGAGTGTTTTGACCGGTACAGGAATCAACCGCAAACAAAATGCTTTTTTGCAGCAGGTCACAGATAATGCACAGCATCAGATGACCGACTTTATAGATAAGTATACAGTACTTACCGAAATGCTGGCGGAAAATCCGCAGATTCAAAGCGCGATTTTGGCGAGCAATCCAGCGCAGCCCTATTCATCCCAGCCCAATTACTAGACTTTGACCACGCTGTTGTTCGATACGACAGAAAAGTACAATGACATCATGGGCATGGGCGTAGGCGTTATCAATGAAGGATTGATTTATACCAAAGATGGAAAAATTTTGGATGATATTGAGTCTTTGCCTGTTTATGATGTTGTAAATGAAAAACGCACCATTGTGACCCAGCCGTTTGTCAACGAGGTGACACAGACGCTCAATGTTTCCATCTGTGCGCCTATCGCTTCGGCAAACGGAGATACAGCAGGATTTGTAACGGTAAATATCGGCTTGGATGACCTTTCGGCCTTTTCGACCGCACTCGCTTTTGATGAAACCGGAAGTGTGACCCTGTTGAGCAAAGATAATGTGGTAATGGGGTACAGCAATCCGCAGTTGATTGGACAGACCTTTACCGATATTGAAATGTCGGACAATCTGCGTCAGGAACTGGACACACCGAGCGGAAATACCATGAAGTATACCATATCGGGACAGGAACGCACCGGTATTGTGACACAGATTCCCGATTATGGTTGGAAATTGATTGTGGGCATGTCAACCGAAGAATACGGTGCACAGGCAAATAGTACGGTGTTGTGGCTGCTGTTCCTGTTGGTTTTGAGCACGGTCATTTTGGCATTGTGCCTGCGGCTGCTGATTGTCAAAAAATTGCGCCCACTTTCCGAGGTCAACCACGCTTTGCGAGAAATGAGCAAAGGCAATTTACAGGTGTCGATTGCACATAGAAGCAATGATGAGATTGGTCAAATGGCGGATTCCATGCGTTCCTGTCTGGAAACGTTGTCTATGTATGTCACTGAGATTGCTTCGGTGATGAACCGATTGGAAAAAGGCGATTTGACCGTATCGTCTAACGTGCAGTTTAAGGGCGATTTTATTCCGATTCAGCATTCTATTTTTGGCTTTGTGGAAGAACTGAACTATTTGATGCAGTCTATCACACAGGCATCCGAACAGGTTTCGGCTGGTTCGCAGCATGTAGCGTATGGTTCGCAAGCCTTGGCGCAGGGTGCAACCGAACAGGCTTCTTCGGTAGAAGAATTGTCTGCAACCATTACACAGCTGTCTACGACTGTAAAGTCGAACTCGGAGATGGCACAGAACGCAAGCGTAAACGCAACGCATGTCAATGCGCAAATTGCAGAAAGCGGCGAAAAAATGAATCAGTCGCTTGAGCTGATGCAGCAAATTCGCACCAGCGCGGCCAAGGTTAGCGGCATCATCAAGACCATAGAGGACATTGCATTCCAGACCAATATCCTTGCGCTCAATGCAGCTGTGGAAGCGGCGCGAGCAGGTCAGTCAGGTAAGGGCTTCGCGGTTGTAGCTGATGAAGTGCGCAATCTGGCAGAGAAGTCGGCAGAAGCGTCTAAGGCAACAACTACGTTAATTAGCAGTATGGTGGCCTCGATTGAGCATGGCAGCGAGAGTATGCAGGAGACCAAGCAATATATGGATAACGTGGTTGCGGCAGCTTCTGAGATTACCGCCGTTTTCCAGAAGATTTCCGAGGCTTCCGAGCGCCAAAGCACAGCGATTACACAGGTTACACAGGGCACTGGACAGATTTCCAGCGTTGTGCAGACCAACTCGGCAACCGCAGAGCAAAGTGCGGCTGCTAGTGAACAGTTGTCCAGTCAGGCAGAAAATCTGAAAAACCTCACCCGTCGTTTCCGCATCGAACCGCAAAGCGAGACGTTCGGACAAGAACAGGAATCAGAAAGTGAATTTTAAAAAGTCGATATAAGACAAAAAAGACCGTTATTTCAGATGAAATAGCGGTCTTTTGTTTTGTGTTCAAAAGAGGTCAGGTTTCGTGCAGGGGCACAGAAAAGATAAGGCGAAAAATATTGTCCTGTTGCTCGGTTTGTATCAAACCGTGGTGGCGTTTTACGATGTCGGTGATAATGTGCATACCATACCCGTGTTTTGGAACAGCGTGTACAGAAGGGTTTGGCCGGGGGGATTGTGCATTGGTTCGGCTATTGGTGCAGGAAAAAATAAAAAATTCGTGCTTGGTGTGCAGGTCGAGCGTTAAAAAACGGTGCCCCGGAGGGCACACAGATGCAGATTGCAAGGCGTTAGATAGGATGTTTACAATCAAGGAAGTCAATTCGGTGTCGGAAAGTGGAAGGGTAGGCGGCGCTTCTGCGTGGACAATCTGAACCGAGATACCGGCATGAATGGCGGCGCTCAGTTTTGCGTTTACTAAGATATCTAAAAAGGGATGTCCGCAGCGCATGATTGGAAAAATCTGCTGGTGTTGCCCGATTAAATTGCGCACATAAGCACAAGCCTGTTCGAGCGACTTTTGTTCGAGCAGGCGATAGAGTACATTTAAATGATGGGTCATGTCATGCCGAATACGCATGATTTCTTCCGATTGGGTGCGCAGAGCGTCATAACTGGATTGTGTGAGCTGCATACGCTCGGATAACTGTTTGATTTTGGTATGACATTGCAGAAATGAGGTTACAACATAGGCGGCGAGGACGGATAAGCCACTTGTAAAAGAAATAGGATTCCAGTGGGGGAAGTAGGAGCGCGAAGCGGCGTCGAGTGAACCAACGACCGGCAGTGCGTCGGATATGTGACAGAGAAGAAGCAGAGGGATACCACCTGCGAAAAGAAGCCCAACCCCTGTGAATAAGCTGGTCAGGCAAAGTACCTGACAAAAGCGGTTTCCATCTTGCCATTCGACCAAACTGATAAAAAAATGATAAGTAAGATAACGGTATTCAGTGCTTGTACCCAAAGAAGGCAATGGGAAAGGATATCTGCTTCGATAAGTGGTGATGCGAGATACAAAGCAATGGAACCGACCTGAATGATTTGCAAAATGCGTATTAACATAGTAAAACGATGGATATGGAGAGAAAAAAATATTAGAAGTATCGTTACAGTGCATAGTGCGCTGATAGTAGACAAATGAAACGGCAGATTGATACAGGAAAATAGCTGTAAGGGCGCAGAAAATAGGACACAGGCAGTCAAACAAAAGGATAAAAGGGATAATAAAAGAAGTTCCTGATTACGGCGGTGGGAATTGGAGAAAGACCGAAGAAACACAATCAATAAAAGTAAGCCGAGCAAAAACAACAGTATAGCGGGCAAAAAAAACCACTCAAAGACAAAAATTGTGGGAGAAGGGGCGATAAAATTTAAGGAAATGTCGCGCACAAAAACCAATAGGCTGAGTACAAACGCTAACAGAGCGGTAAAAATTATGAGGATATTTTGTTTCATAAAAAGACTCTCCGTGAAAATAAAATCCAAAATAGACAAACCGCCCCAATCCAGAACGGGTCAGGGCGGTTTGCACAAGTTACATATTTTTTTGAATGGTTAAAATATTTTTTCCGTCGCGGTATTCATATTTGACTGTGTCCATTAAATTTTTCACCATAAGAATACCAAGACCTCCAATCGAGCGTTCGGTTGCCGAACACGCGATATCGGGTGCATCGTGGACAAGTGGATTATAAGGGCGGCCTGAATCCAGAAATTCGATGGTCACTTGTACCGGCTGGCGCCGGACTTCACAGCGGATGGTTGCTTCCCCCACGTCTGGACGATAGGCATAATGTGCAATATTGACGAAGATTTCTTCAACGGCAATTGCAATCGCATGAAAGGTTTTGGGGGGACATGGGAAGGGAGAAAGTGCCGTTTCAATAAATGTAAGAACGGTTTGCAGTTCTTCCAGCACAGCCGGTACGGTAAGGGTGTTCATGGCAGTTCCTCCTTCGGTGTGCAAAGCGTATGCAGTTTAAGTGCAAGCATAGTGGTGTCGTCCGCCTGTTCCACTCCTTTGGCAAATTCATCGACTTGGGATTTGATATAGGGGAGCAGTTGACCGGGAGACATGCCTGCGGCCTGCTCGTCATTGAGTGCGTTTTGTAATCGCGTCTCCCCGTAGAGTTCCAATACTGCGTTTGTTGCCTCGGTCACACCGTCGGTATACAGAAACAGACTGCTTCCAATAGACAGCGTAATTTGAAATTCGCGGTAGCGCGTGCCTTCCATACCAGCCAGCACAAAACCGGGATGCACATTCAGCCACTCATAGTGCCCATCTGCCGAGCCAATCAGCGGCGGATTGTGTCCAGCGTTGGCATAGGTCATCACGCCGGTTTTCAGGTCAATGATACCAAGAAAGGCGGTGACAAACAGACCTTCGCCGTTATTCTCACATAATTGTTCATTTGCACGGTAAAAAATATCTGCGGGTGAACCGCTGGACTGAGCCTGATTGCGGATAATGGTTTTTGCGATGACCATAAACAGTGCAGCGGGAACACCTTTGCCAGATACATCGGCAATGACAACGGCAAGATGGGTGGAATCCACCATAAAGAAGTCGTAGAAATCGCCGCCCACCTCTTTGGCCGGATTCATCGTTGCATAGATGTCAAATTCACATCGTTCGGGAAAAGCGGGGAAGATGTTGGGCAGCATATCGCGCTGAATGTTGCTGGCAACACTCAATTCGGCTTCGGTCTTGTGTGCACGGGAGGCCCAGAGCGCAGTAGAAAAAATCTCCCAGTATAAGACGATGAAAATAGAACAGATGATGAGATAGACCAGAATGAATGTGATGCGCGTGTTAGGCGTGCTTGGCAGGATGCCTTGTGCGTTGGTAATGCGGTTGATGGCGAAAAACGCCAAAAAGGTATAAACCGGAATGGCAACATATTTTTTGATTTGCCGTCCCAGAACGACAATTACGCTTTGAACGGTGTGGCGTACCGTGTGACGGTATAAAAAGTACAAAGCGATAAACCAGATAACTTTAATGCTGTCGAATAATACAATGGATTGCACGTTGTATGGATTGGACGCGTGAGAGATAAAGCTGAGTGTGGTGCCACAAAAGAAAAAGGTTGTGACATTGGCAATCAAAGACCCCATCACGGGCACAAAAATTTTTGCCGATGTACATTCTTCGTATAAAAGTAGCGTGGGCGGAACCGAGATGACCATAATCCCCACAAGTGCAAGCGTGTCATTGGTAATATCAAGAGAGTAGCCAAACAGTGCAACCGCAAAATGCAGGACGAGAAAGGCACTCCATACAGCCAGCGTGCGCGGGGTCGTGTATTTGCGTGTTAAGGTGGTGTCGGTCAGTGCCGCCGCCAACAAAAGCGAGAGTGTCGCCGCCAACGAAAACAAGGCGGTAGACACAAAATCAACTTGCATGAGACAACCTCCCAAAATCAGCGCAGGAACGTGCCGAGCGTATCCAGACCGGTCAAATAGGCGTTCAGGTAAGCGGGGGTAATGACTGGCCAATGAAATCCTTCTTGTGCCAGTGCATGGAGAGAAAAGCCGCTTTCACAGGGCGTTTCCACCAAATGCCGCCCGCCAGTGACGCGAGTTAAAAAACCGTCGAGTGCGCCGCGCAATTCGGGATGTTCGGCAGCTTCCGATAAAAATGCGTCAAACGCTTGGTCGGAAAGCACTTCGATAGGGTAGCCAATCGCCGCCAACTGTTCCAGCAGATGAGAAACCGGTAAGTCATGGTCGTCAAAAATATGAAATACGGTATAAGGAGCTTGGCTGCCTGCCATGCAGCAAATTGCGCGCGCAACCGCATCCACTGGAGAAAAATTGACGCGGGAATGTGCCAAAGTATACGGGCATCGACCGGTTTTTACCATAGATTGCAGCAATTTGGCAAAGCCATTGCTGGCCTGATTCATCTGAAACTCTCCATCACTGAGACGGCCTTGTAAATTACCTACCCGCATGATTTTGGCGCGCAGACCGTTTGGAACTTGCAGTAAAATGGACTTTTCGGCTAAAAATTTGCTTTCCAGATAGGCATTTGACAGGTCTTGCCGCAACCAAAGGCGCTGTTCACTCAGACAAACGCCCATATCAGCTTGTTCTTGGTCAATGAAGCCGCCTACACTCAAGGTAGAAATATGGATAAGTGCGGCATTGTGTGTCATACAGAACGAAATCAGGTTGTGTACACCGTCTACATTGGTCTGACGGATGCGGTCATCCACTCCGAAATGGCTGACATTTGCAGCACAGTGAATGATAGTATCAATCGAAACACCGGTGGGCAAGTCGGCAATTGGGTCATGTAGAATATCGCCGTTGATTGCAAACAATCGCTTGCCGAAAGCGGTGTCAAAGCTATTTTCAAAATAGTAGAACAGTGCGCCCTTTAACCGCTTTTCGCAAGTGATTCGGTTTTTGGGGCGTACCACACAATAAATGGTGCTTTCTGTGGTGGTGAGCAGTTCATGCAAAATATGAATACCCAAAAATCCGGTTGCGCCGGTTAGCAAAATGGTGCCCAGTGCATGCGTTCCTTTTTGATAATCGTAGTTTTTGCGCAGAACTTCTCGCAGAATGGTTTGTTCTTCGGATGTACATAGCGCATGTTGTTCACTTGAAGGGAGCAGAGAAATGGGGCGTGCAGGTATCAAATTTTGGTCGGTCTGAACACATTGGGCGAGTTCCCGCGCGGTCGGGTGTTCAAATATCATACCGTATTCCAGCGTAATGCCCGCGCGTTTGGCAAGCAGCACAATGCGGGCTGCTTGCAGAGAAGTGCCGCCAAGTTCAAAAAAACTGTCGGTTACGCCGATTTGTTGTTCGTCCAGATGAAGCACTTGGGAAAAAATTTGACATAGAATTTGTTCACATGCCGTATGCGGTGCAATGTAAGTGCGTGTGATGGCAAGGTCAATTGTGGAAAGCTGCTTTTTGTCAATCTTGCCGTTGGTGGTGTGGGGCAGGTCGGGCAGATAATGAAACACATCGGGCACCATATAGCGTGCTAGAAATGCACCGGCGTGTTGTTTGAGTGCTGCACTGTCATAAGGAGTGGGAGCCGCGTAATAACAACACAGATGCTGACGGCCATCAATTTCTTTGACCAATGCCGCACATTGCCGGACACCTTCATACGATTCGATGCACCGTTCCACCTCGGATAGTTCAATCCGCAAACCGCGCAGTTTGGCTTGTTCATCGTTTCGACCGTTGTAAATCAGACGGCCATCGGGCAGGGCGTAGCCCAAATCACCGGTTAGATAAACCCGTTCGGGTATCGGGCTGTCGGTCAGTGTGATAAAGCGTTGGGCGGTCAGTTCAGGGCGCTGCCAGTAGCCGCGCGCCAGTCCAAGACCACCAACCGCAATTTCACCGAGGGTGCCAGGGGGCACCATGCGCTGCTGCTTGTCTAACAGATAAATATGCGCACCTGCAATCGTTGCGCCAATCGTGATTTGCTCGTCAATCAGACCGATGGTTGCACCGATGGTCACTTCGGTAGGGCCATAGCCATTATAAAGTCGAGCAGAGGTTGCCTGACGCAGCGCATGTAACAACGGTTGGGTAAATGCTTCTCCAGCTGCAAGTACAATGTCAACACCTTGTATGGCTTGATGAAAGGATGGTTCTTCCAGATAGGCCAGCAGGCGAGAAGGGGTACAGTGCAGAATGTTGGCGCCGCTTTCGGTCAGGTAGGATGCAAGAGCAGCCGGATTGTTCATACCGTTTTCATCGGAAAACACAACCGGAATCCCGTTTAATAGCGTTATAAACAGCTCAAACATTGAGATATCAAAGCAAATGGAGCCAACCGCGACAATGCCCTTTCCGTTGTAACAGATATCGCGGTTAAAGTCATTGTTGTCGGGCTGTGTGAAATTTACAATGCCCCGGTGTTCGAGCATGACGCCTTTGGGTTTTCCGGTGGTGCCCGAAGTGTAGATGAGATAGCACAACCAGTCTGGTTGGATGTTGGGAAATGGTGGTGCAGGGGTGGGCGGCTGGGACAGCAAAGCTTCGGGCGATATCACCGGACAGCCACATAAATTGGATATGTCGGAAGTGGTAATCAGGGCAGCGGCGTTGCTGTCTGCCAAAATGTATCGAATCCGTTCTTCTGGATAGGAAAAGTCAATGGGGACAAAGGCGGCGCCTGCCTTTAAGATGCCCAATAAAACCACAGGAAGTGTGGTGGTGCGTGGCAGCAGAAAGGCAATCAGGGATTGCGGTGCAATGCCTCGTGCCAGCAAGTTTTGTGCCACGCGGTCGGAAGCCGCGTCCAGTTCGGAAAAGGTATAGCAAGTGCCCTTGCCAGACAGTGCCCGTGTGTTTGGTGTTTTGGCGACTTGTCTGCGCAGACGAGATACAATGGTATCGGTTTGGTCAAAGGGTAAATCTGGCCCTGTTTGTTGCTGGAACAGGTACTCTTTTTGTGCGGAGGAAAGCACCGAAAAGCAATTCAGCGGGCAATTTGACTGTGTGATTGCTTGGTCAATCAGGTGTAACAGGCTATCGGCAAAGGCGATGATTTCAGAGCGTGCATAGTATTCGGCACGATAGTCAATCAGCAGTGTGTAGGCACCGCTGTTCATCCAGTCGGCAATTTGTACGGTCATCAGGTTGGTCATCGCACCGCCTAAGTGCGCATTCCATTGCACCTTAATACCGTGGGTTTGTAGATGGTAGGGTAAAAAAGACAGTGTAAAATGAGAAAGTGCGGTGTGACGGTTTTGCTGTGTACAGTCAGACAGAATACGGCTGAAACCGTAAGCTTTGTGCTGTGCTGCCAGTGCGCTTTGCGATTTGACCTGTTGGCATAGCGCTGCAAAATCGGTTTGCGGTGTCAGGTGTACCCGTACCGGCACAGCTAGTGTAAACATGCCCGAAGCGTTGTGGTGTGCATCGGTGGGGCGGTTCTGGCGCGGTACAACAATGGTTACATCGTCTGTACCCAGTGCGCGAGATAGATAGAGCGCATATGCCGCAAAAAACACACAATAGACCGAAACACCAAGCCGCTTGGCCAGTTCTCGCAGTTGCTGGGAGCGTGTATGACCAATACAGACTCGGTGCCAATCGACTTTGTGACTAAGCGGGCTGGAAAGTGGGTGGGGTGTGGCACCAAGAACGGCATCTTTTAAGGTTTCGTGCCAGAAAGCGGCATGGTCGGTACAATCGTCCGGTGTCGTGAGCAGGGGCAGAAAGGAGTTAAAGGGCGGCGGGTTGATGCCAGCAAGAAAGCAAAACAGGTGATTGAGCAGCGCGACCAGTCCGCAGGTGTCCGAGATGATGTGATGCACGCGCAGAAGCAGCGCAGTGTGTGCCGGAAACGTGAGAATTTGTGCGTCAAACAGGGCGTGCGCATAAAGTGGAATCGGTTGGCGAGACTGTGCATCAAAATAATCCTGCGCGGCCGATTGGTCGATAAAGGGTACACACCGGCACGCAAACGGCGTATATCCGGCATCGTATTGCATCGGGCCGTCATCGGTTTGGACAATGCGCAGGCGCAGAACTTCGGTTTGCTGCACCAAACGATTGAGTGCATGGTTTATCTGTTCGGGTGTGATTTGGTCGAATGTCAACAGAACACTTTCGGTAAACAGTGCTTTGTCTGGACAATGTTCGGCGGCCAGCCAGATTTGCATTTGCGGCTGGCTGAGAGCAAAGAAGGGGGCTTGAGGTTGCATGGTAGATTACTCCTCGTTTAGAAATAGAACCGGTTGGTTTTTGTGGCTGAGAGGCAGGCAAAGTGCGGCAGCATAGCCGGAAAAGGCGTGGCACATGCGGCAAAAAAAGGGTAATGTGTGACCCTTCTCACAGACAAGAAAGCCGTTTGACAGTGGCTTGGTGCGAAAAGTATCAGCCGGTCTAGCGGGGGTACCGGTTTGTTTGCGATAACTCTCCCACATGACCCATGTGCGCAAAAATTGTAGTTGATTTTGGATGTCACAAAAACCCATTATATTAGCCAGCTGTTTCCAATCGGAAAGGGATTGGGACAGCGGTTCAACATCAATGCCAATCGGCACATCGGAGAGTGCGCAAACGGCAAGGTCACCGGCATGAGATAGACTGAACGCAATGGGATTGTTGGGGAAGAATGGTTTTCCATATGCAGTCCAACACAGCGAACACAATGGTGGAACAACACATCCGCTAACGGTAGCCCGCTCTAGCAGGGAGTAGGCGGCCAAGGAATGTCGTCTCTGGGTGTCGCTGCGCAAAGCGGAAAGCTGTTTTTGTTTTTTGGGGGGCAGTTGTGTAAAAATGTGTCCAAGTGTTTTGGCATCCACAGTAGAAACCATACAGGAGAGCACAACAATCATGTGGTTTCGTGCCCTTCAATGGTCAAAATATCGGAAAACCCAGTCATGTGAAACACTTCCATGATTTCATCGGACACGTTGCGCAGGCACATCGACTGCTTTTTTGCCAGCACAGCTTTTTGCCCAGTCAGCAGCGCACGCAGTCCGGCTGAACTCACATAGGCTAGTTCACAAAAATCCAGCACGATATCTTTTCCGCCTTCAATTTCAGACAACAGCGTTTGCTGAAATTCGGGCGCGGTGGTCGTATCAAGGCGACCGTTCAGTTGAAGAAAAATTTGATTGTTGTGTACGTTTCTTGTGATATTCATAGAAAACACTCCTTGTAAATAAAAAAATGATACAAAGCATGGGTGGATAAAACCGATGCGTTTTGTATTTGTAGGATAAAAAACAGTGCGAAATTCACCAGAGAGCAATTACAATGCCCGTAACAGACCCGTTATAGACAGGACTTCCCTTTTGTGGATGGCTGTGGTAAGATAGGGCTATTCGCAAAAGGAATTTGAAACAATAGCAGAGAAAAGGCAGGTGTACAGGCATGGGTGAGCAAGTACAGATTGTGATTTGTGGTACACAGAAGCAGCAATCTGCGCGGCTGGAAGCGTTACTGTCCAGTTGGGCAGAAGAAGCCTGTGTGTGCTTGTGCATGAAAAAAGAAGGGGCTGATTACCTTTCTGCCCGATACTGTGCAGATTGCAACTTGCTGTTTGTGGACAGTGAAGGCATGTTTTGCGATACGGTAGCCCAAATCCAGAAAATGCGCGAAAGCTGTCCCCAAATGGGGGTTATTTTGCTGTCGGACAATCCAAAATTTGTGATTGAAGCATATCAGTGCCATCCAGACGGCTTGATTCGCAAACCGTTGACCTACCAAAAACTGTGTGAGGTGATGGGGCGGTGTTTTTTGTACTGGCAAGCTGGAATCCGATGGATGGATTTGCCAGTCAATCACCGGCGGCTGCGAATTCCACTGTGCCGACTGCATTATATGGAAGCTGCCGGACGAAACACGATTTTGTTTCATGCGAACGGGCAGATTTTGGTCAATTGTTCGCTTGGAGAGACCGAAAAACAGTTGATAACGCCACCGTTTGTGCGCTGTCAAAAAAGCTTTATTGTACATTTGGGCGCAGTCTGTGAACTGGTGGGCGGTGAATTGGTAATGAAGGATAACCGGGTGATATCCATTGCGCGACCGCAGATTCGGCACATCCAGCGGTTACTGGACGACTATCGCAAGGCACGTCGGAGGGAACAAGAATGAAATTGTCGATACTCATTTGCGATGACCTCGCACAAGACCGTGCGCAGTTGCAGGAACAAGTGGAAGATTACGCGGCTCGCCATCAGATTGAAACCGAGATTCAAACGGTGGAGAGTGGGACACAGTTTTTTGCACAATTTCGCCCCGGACGCTGGGATATGATTTTGATGGATATTTATATGCCGGGGATTTCGGGCGTGGAAACAGCACGACTACTGCGCAAACAGGATGCCGACTGTATCTTGATTTTTACAACGACCAGTGTGGAACACGGGTTCGCCAGTTATGAAGTACAGGCAACCGACTATCTGTGCAAGCCGATTGACCAGCAAAAGATGGATAATACGCTAGATTGGTGCTTAAAAGCGTGGCATGACCGGTTTCGCGTGTTGCGTGTGCGCTCGGAGTGGGAAGAAATTTCCATCCCGCTGCGCGACATTCGTTACATTGAAATCCGGCAGCACACCGCGCATATTCACACGCAAGATAGGGTGATTCAGACACCAAAAGGCATTGCCGTGTTGGAACAAGAAATCAATAGCGCCGACTTTGTGCGCTGCCACCGCAGTTTTCTCATCAATTTGTGCTACGTTGCACGACTGGAAAAGCGCGATTTTATTTTGACCGACGGTACGCGCGTGCCTTTAGGCTCGACTTGTGCCAGTCGGGTTCGGAAAAAATTTGCAGAATGGATGTTTGTCAGTCGGTGGGACTGTGACAGTCAACCACCGGTTTTATAAGCGTTATCAAGGGAAAAACGGGCCGAAAGGTCCGTTTTTTTCAATTATAGCACAGCCAAAAACTTCCAGTTTTGCATTTCATGGCACTTTTGAATCGTTTGTGTCGAACTGCTTAAAATCGTGCGAAAAAGGCGGTAAAATGGGGAAGCAATAGATAAAAGGGAGTGAAGCAGCAATATGGCAGAATATTTATCCCCAGGTGTTTATGTAGAGGAATATGATTCAGGCGCGACACCCATGCAAGGGGTGAGCACCAGTACGGCGGGATTTGTCGGGCTGGCAGAGCGCGGCCCGGTCATCGGTCAGCCGCAGCTTGTGACCAGTTTTGCCGATTATAAGCGTATGTATGGCGGCTATCTGAGTGCAGCGGGTTATGGTTCGGCACGCTATCTGCCGTATGCAGTTGAGCAATTCTTCGCAAACGGAGGTGCCCGTGCCTATATCATGCGCGCAGTACCGGAAGATGCAAAGACGGCCAGTTTGACCGTAGGCATACTGCGCTTGACAGCAGCCAATCCGGGTGCATGGGCAGAAAAAATGCGTGTGACCGTCATGGCATCGAGTAAGGCCAAAACACAGGTTTTTGAAGTCAATGGAGCCGAGCTGAAACTGAAAAATGCAAACGGGTTCCAAATAGGCGATGTTGTAGAACTGTTTGACGGTCAAAACACAGCATATGCGACTATTAAAAATGTACTTGATAAGGTTGTTACGCTGGATAGTCCCTGTACATTGGCAGTTGCTGACCAAAAAGTAGGTACGAATAAATATATTCGTACCTGTGAAATCACCATTTCTGCCCGACTGGATGACACGGTGGAGACATATGAATACCTATCACTAAAACCGGAAGCGCTCAATTATGCGCCGGTCAAGACCGAAAAAAGTGATTTGATTCGCGTTGAAGTGCTTGCGGCTCCTGTTTCTGCGGCACCAGCTGTACAAGAACCAAAGAAAGAGGAAGGTAAGGACAAAAAAGACCCTGCGCCGACACCCGCACCGGTCAAGACCGGTATCACACCCTATGCGTTGTGCGGCGGCACAGGCACACAGATGGTGCTGACACTGACGGGCGGCAGCGATGGAAGTGTATTGCGTGTCACGCCCGATGCGTATATGGGTGCAGACGGTGGGCCGGGCAAACGCACCGGTTTGCAGGCATTTCAGGAAAATGATGTGGTTTCGGTACTGGCGATTCCGGGCGTGACCGCACCCGAAGTACAGGCGGCACTGATTGGATTTTGTGAAAACCGAAAGAGTTGCTTTGCCATTTTGGATGTGCCGATGGAGCACAAAAAGACAAACGATGTGGCAACTTTTCGTGATATGTACGATTCAACCTATGCCGCTATGTATCATCCGTGGCTGCAAATGTACGATGCAGGTGCCAAGCGTTCGGATTATTTTCCACCATCGGGCGCAATGGCTGGCATTTACGCGCGCAGCGATAACAGCCGCGGTGTACATAAAGCACCAGCAAATGAGGTTGTACGCGGCTGTACCGGCCTGTCCTGCAACTACAATACAGGAGAACAGGATATTTTAAATCCGGTCGGTGTCAATTTGATTCGTGCGCTGCCCGGCCAGGGCATCCGTGTCTGGGGTGCGCGTACCATCAGTTCTAATGGCCTTTGGGAGTATATCAACGTGCGCCGCCTGTTTATCTATATCGAAGAGTCTATCCGCGTCAATACCAACTGGGTGGTATTTGAACCCAATAGTGAGACGCTTTGGAATCGCGTCACCCGCACCATTTCCACCTTCCTTGCAACTTGTTGGCGTGATGGTGCGCTGGCTGGTTCCAGCCCTGACCAAGCGTTTTTTGTCGAGTGCGGCCCAACCACGATGACACAGGATGACATTGACAATGGCCGATTGATTTGTCAAATTGGGATTGCGCCGGTCAAGCCTGCTGAATTTGTGATTTTCCGCATCACACAGAAAACGGCTTCCGGTGAATCATAACGCCTGATGCGGGCAGAAAGGACGAACATAAATGGCTATCAATTATCCATATCGAGTTTTTCGATATCAAGTCGAAATTGACGGCATCAGCCGTGCGGGTTTTTCCGAGGTATCGGGTATGAACGCGACCATTGATGCAGTCGAGTACCGCGAGGGCGATGACCTGCGCAACACCCCGCGTAAACTGGCTGGTTTGACTAAGTTCGGAAATGTCACATTGCGCTGGGGCGTTTCGGATGACGCCGATTTTTTGGACTGGCTGTATTCGGTATCCCCAACCAATACAGCGCCTCCCACTGGCATGGTGCGGCATAATGTGACCATCACATTGATAGATGATGCGGGCAATCCTGGCCCGTCTTGGAATTTAATCAATGCTTGGCCGGTAGGCTATACCGTGCCCGACCTGAATGGTATGGGCGGTGAAGTCGCCATTCAGTCACTGGAACTATGTCACGAAGGCCTGGAACACACGCCCGGAAGTGTGGCGGGTGAGCCTTCGCCGATTTAAGCCCTTTCCATCTTCTTACCCTTTCCATACCGGTTTTCTCTGTGCGTTAGATTTGGGATACAAAACCGGCCTGCCCTTCGAGGGCGGGAAGGCGGCATAAATTCATTTTTGCCGCTTTCCGACCCGCGAAAGAAAGGAGTTGTTTCATTCATGGAAACCGAATTTGAATTTGAATTGCCGCGCGGTTATGTGGACGCAAACGGTGACATTCATCGCCGGGGCACCATGCGATTGGCGACCGCAGCCGATGAAATTTTGCCCTTGCGTGACCAGCGTGTGCAGCAAAATTCCGGTTATCTGACAATTATTTTGCTCTCGCGCGTGATTACCCGTCTGGGTACCCTCACCACCATTAACACCCGCGTGATTGAAAACCTGTTTACCATGGATTTGGCCTATTTACAGGATTTATACCAGCGCATCAACATGGCAGAATTGCCCACCTATCGCGTAACTTGTCCGCATTGCAATCAGGAAATTCAGGTGCCGCTGGATTTTTTGCTGGACTCACACTGACCTTGTATCCACAGGAACGATTGTATCAAGAGATGACCTTTTTAGCGTATTACCTGCACTGGTCACGCAACGAGGTCATGCAGCTCAGTCATTTAGAACGCCGCCGTTGGTGTCAGGAAGTTTCAGCCGTCAATCAAAAGTTGAGCGGAACAGAGAACAACAATACCTTTGTGTTTCGATAAGGCAGGGAGGTGAGCACCGATGGGCATGATATATCCCCAACCGTTTCGTGCATTTCGATTTTTGGTGGAGATTGAGGACGGCGGCGCGGTTGTCGCCGCATTTTCGCAATTTTCGGGCATCAAAATGGAAGTAGACACCGTACAGGCGCGTTCGGGCGATGACCCGCGCGGGGTACAGGATTATGTGCCGGTTTTGACCCGATTTATGCCGGTGACGCTGACCAAAGGCGTTGTAGGAGACAATGATTTTTTAGACTGGCTGTTCTCGGCAGCGGCTGGAGACCAGACCGGGCCGAATGGGGCTCATCTGCGCCGCACACTGAATATTGTTGCGCTGGACGATGCAGGAAACCGCGGTGTAACTTGGTCGCTCAAAGACGCGTTGCCCATTGGTTATGAGTTGATGCCGATGGATGGCGGGAAAAGTGAAGTGCTATCCGAAAGCCTTACCTTTGCCATTACGGGCATGAAGCGTCAGACACACTGCGCATCCAATCGCACATAGAAAGGTGAGCGGGACAGATGGCTTATTTATCGGGCGCCTATTTTTCGGTTTTTCTGGCTGGTGCGGGTGTGACGTTGCAGGGCAGTTTTACCAGCGTTTCTGGGCTGGATATGGAACTGGAATATGAAGTGTTCAACGAAGGTGGGCTAAATTATCCGCGTTTCTTCTTGAAACAGAGTAAGCCACAAGTACTGGTGTTGGAGCAGGGGACGGTCACCCATGCCGATGCAGTTTCTTTTTTGATGCAGAACAGCAATCTGGGCATGTCGATTGCACTGGCTGGAACGGTCACATTAAAAGACAGTTTTGGAACACCGCAGCGTACTTGGAACATTATCGGCGCGTATCTGCAAAGATATGTCGGCCCCACACTAAACAGCAATCAGGCTGCATTGGCGGTCAGTCGAATGGAATTGATTTATAATGGGTGCTATTGATGAAGGGCATGGGCAGTATCAAATCGAATATGACCCTTTTGAAAACAGACAGCCCCAGACCACTTTTTCGGTTTTTTCCAGTTTTCGAGCAGACCGAGCGCGAACGGTTTGGACAGCGCAGCGCTTATCAGCCGATTGCATTGCAATTTCTGCAAGAAAAACCGCAGCTTTTTCCACAGCGTCCACCGGTATTGCATTTGGATGTCAATTTGAATGTCGTGCTGGAATCACTCAAAAAAGAGAGAGAAAAACGGGAAAAACAGCAGAAAAAGGTCAATGAACGCATTTTGGAACGGGTATATCTGTTAGAACGACAGATAGAACACACCGGTATGCGTTTGCCGCGCCTGACCATCCAATTCGGGCAGTCAGGGGATTTTATGGCGAATACAAGACCAAATGCGGCGGTCAAGATTATGCCCGATGTGCACACTTCTCGTGTCGGGTTGCGCGTCAAACCGGCGATTTTCCATTATCCAGAATGGAGTAGTCAAAGTGGTGTCCGTATCCCGTGGGCAGTTCCCACACTCACACAGGCGATTGGTGAGATGGTTACAGCAGCCGTGCAAAATACATGGATGGAAAGTGCGCCTGTCCAAGAAACATGGAGAACACCCCAATCATATCGGCAGTACGCGAAGCCCCATGAAGTTCAAAATGGTACACAGACTTGGGCGGCAGTCGTACGGCAGGCGGCACGGACAGGGCACTGGCCGGTGAAAAATCAAACCGAGCTTGTACATAGAATCGGTTTCACAAGTGCTTCTTTTTCTCCAGTGAGTTTGACCGATTTGTTATATGGTCGCCGTAGACAGCAACCGCTTGTGCTGCGCACGCCAGTGCGCACAGATATACAAAGTGATTGGGAGCGGGAACAAGCCAACATAGGAGAGCGCCGAAAGGCACAGCAGGTTGTCAGACAGATAGCGCAAACTGTGGCGCTGACTTTGCAACACAATAACAGTCAGACCGAACAGCACAAAAACCGTGTACCTGCGTCAGGGATGGAAACTATATCGTTGACGTATTTGCCACAGCGCATAGAAACGGCTGTATCCACCGAGCCAACCGCGCCGCCCAGTGCTGCGCAAGCAAACAATCATCCTCTGCCTGAATGGGCGACACGGTTTGCCGACTTTGCGGCACAACCGTCCAAAGCTGGTCAAATAGAATGGACGGCACCCCAAGCGGTGCGCCGTCCGGCGAATATCGTATATCGAGAAGATAAAGCGCAGGAATTACCGCAGGCGAAAGCAGTTTCCCTGTTGAGCGAGGGAGAACTACGGCGTACAGCCGATAAGGTTTACCGGATGATTCAAGAGCGTTTACGACGAGAATTGCGGCGCAGTGGACGGTAAAGTACGCATGTCAAAGGGAAGTGAAAAAGATGTTCGTGGGTATGCCAAATCCCAATCTTTTGATACCGCTCGAAAAAATGAGTATCCAGAATCTGCACAGAAAGACAACTATTTATGTACTGTATAACCCGGAGAGTTATGAACAAACACGCAGTATCAGCTTGGCAAATCAGTCCAGCATGTCCAGCAATATGCCGATTGTGCAGTTTGTGTCGGGTGGAGCCGAACAATTGCATTTCACGCTGTTTTTTGACAGTCTATCGGCAGGAGCCGAAATTGGAGGCACCAAAAGCGACCGCGCTAAATTTGCCGTAAATAGTTTACTGCCATCGGCACAAAAGCAGATTGACGTGCGCACATATACCGAGCGCATTTATAAACTGATGCGCATAGACCCCAGTTTGCACGCCCCGCCACGACTGAAACTGGAATGGGCTTCGCTTCAGTTCACCGGCTATCTGGTCAACTGTACCCAAAAGTTTGTCAAGTTCAATGAACAGGGCACGCCGGTGCGTGCAACGTTGGATTGTACCTTTCAGGAATATGTGGAGCCGGGCAAGATTGCATCGTTGACCCCGAACGAGTCACCGGATACCACCAAATATCGCACGGTTACGCAGGGGGATGCACTTTGGTCATTGGCGGCGCGTGAATATGGACAGCCCGCACAGTGGCGTGAGATTGCAAACGCCAACGGCTTGACAAATCCGCGGAAACTACGAACAGGTGATATGTTGGTGCTTCCGGGACTGGACTAACGAAGGGGGACTTATGGATAAAGGCAGTTATACCTTTGATGAACTGGAACGCAAATATGATAACTTTTTTGCACCAGCATTTGAAATTAAAGTTGGAAATCAGACCTTTTCCAGCAGTACAGTACCCATCTATGCGTTAGAAGTGGACTTGAATGCGGACGGCAACGCCAGCGGCTGTTCGTTTCAGATTGGCGGGCAATATGACTGGGAGAATAGCCAATGGAAAACCGAGCTAAAAAAAGCGCTTAAACTGGGCGCGAAATTGTCGGTTCAAGCCGGGTATGTCAAGAAAAAGGAGATTTTTTACGGATATATTGACGACTATACATTGGAATATCAGCAGAATGCACCGCCTGTGGTGTCGGTGTCTGGAATTGACGGACTGGGGTATCTGATGAGCTTGCGGGATAAGCTGGCCGCCGGACAGAAAAAACCGGCAGCAGTGGTGCGGGAATTGCTTGGTAAGTGTGTTTCGGCAGGCTTTGCAAAAAAAGTCACCGTTGGGTCACTCGACGGTTTTTCCACACCCATTGTCAAAGAATCCAAGGTCGATGCGTGGAAATTTCTCAAAAAACTGGCAGAACGGTACGGAATGTCACTGATTGCACTCGATGGGGAATTGATTTTTGATGACCTTTTGACCAATACCAAGCCGATTTTGACCTTGACCGCAGGTGTCGGACTGCACAGTTTTTCCAAACGGGTTTCACTTGCGCATCAGATTGGACAATATGAAGTGCGTGGACGCGATGCAAACCAGAAACAAATTCGCGCAGTCGTTACCAGTGTCACGGTGGGCGGCAGCGGAAAAAGTGCGGTACAACTGGTATCCGGACTCAAACAAGTGATTCAGCGTGAGGAAAATGAGTATGTGCGCACGGTTGAAGAGTGCAAACGGCTGGCACAAAACCGGATGAATCACATTGCCTTGCAGATGGTTGCGGGAAACGGCACCTGTGTGGGGATTCCCGAATTGATTCCCGGACGATACCTTGAGATTGACGGGCTGGACAGCGGCACATCGGGGCTGTATTTTGTATCCAGCGTCAAACATTCCTTTCATGATGGCGGTTATGTGACTTCATTTACTGTAAAGGGGGCGAAAACCGAATGAGTTTGACCGACCAGATTGCGCCATTGTTGGACGAAGCAGAGCAAACACAGCAAAATAGCCGCGTCGTGCGGCATGGGGTTGCGCTGGCGCGTGTGACCAACTGTATCAAACAGGACACCATTTACCGAGTCAAATGCCTGATTGTCGGGGCAGATGACGATGAGGAAACCGACTGGTGTGACATCATTTGTCCGTTTGGCGGTATGTCTTACGGTGCATTCTGGCGGCCGCGCATTGATGATTTGGTAGTGTTGGCGTATTGGGACGGCGACCCCCATCGCCCGGTTGTAATGGGTAGTCTGTGGACACCCGAAGTCAAACCGCCTGAATTTGTGATAGAAGGAAAGACACAGGATTATGCCATCTGTACGCCCTCTAAAATCGAGTTGTGTATGCACGATGAACCAGAAAAGCATCAATTCACCTGTAAACTGCCATCTGGTGCGATGATAACGATGGATGACAGCGCAAAACAAATACAGATGCAGGATAAAGATGGGGAGAATGTGATGCGGCTCAACTGGCAAAATGGTGAAATCGCCTTGAAAGCCGGCAAAAAACTGACCTTTCAAACCGGAGATACGATGGTGACGATGGAAAACAACGGCAATGTCACAGTAAGCGGGAAAGGCACATTGTCTTTTGATGGGACGAATGTTCAGGTGAAGGCGAAATCACAGTTTGAAGCGCAAGGCGGAACGGTCGGGATAAAATCCAATGCGACAATGGATTGGAAAGCGTCGGGGATTATGACCGCACAGGCTAAGCTGGTAAAAATCAACTGACGGCAAACGGAGGAAAACCAGTATGGATGGCAAGGCATTTTTAGGACGTGGGTTAAAATTCCCGCTTGCGGTAGACCCGCGCACCGGAAAATTTGCGATGGTTGAGCAGGAAGAAGATATCCGTGAAGCCATCGGCATTGTGTTGACCACCGTACGCGGAGAACGGGTTATGCGCCCCACGTTTGGTTCCAATGTCATTTCTTACACCTTTGCCACCGCCTCCAGCTCCATGATGCAGAGCATTGCACACGAAGTGCGTGAGCAGTTATTATTTCACGAACCCCGCATTGTGGATGTGGAGGTGGTATGCCGGGAGGCAAATCAGTTGACCGGAGCGATTGTGGTCGAAGTGGCGTACACCGTGCGCAGTACCAACAATCGCTATAACCATGTGTATCCGTTTTATCTGAGTGAAGGCGCGGAGGGGGGCGGCGCAAAGTGAAAAAGCCTGTTTTGGATGGGCGTACCGGTGACGACCTGCACCGTCAGTTGTCTGCGCTGGCACGCACCTATACCCCCGAATGGCGATTGGAGGATACAAAAGATGACCCCGGAGCCGCCATTGCCGCGTTGTTTTGCTGCATGTTGCAGCAGTCGATAGACCGCTTAAACGCAGTACCCGACCGGTGGTATATCGCCTTTTTGAATGGTATTGGGTTTCGTTTGCCGCCCCCAACTCCGGCGGTAGGTTTGATGTATTTTGCACCCTATGATATGGTGACGCAGCCGGTCACCGTTCCGGCAGGAACACAGGTTTTTACACCGGATGCCGATGGGGAAAACATTGTGTATGAGACAACGCGCACGATACAAGCCACTTCGGCAAAACTGACCGATATTTATTACGCCGATAGTGCATTAGACCGCATAGAGCAGTTGGACTTAACCAGTCCGCAGCCTTTTTTTGCGTCTTGTGCACAAAACTTGCAGCGACATCGTTTTTGGTTCAGTCAGCCCGATGTCTTGCGCTTAGATGGGCCGACAAGTATTGAGGTGGAATTGCGGCAGGCGGTACGCGGTTATGAAATACAAACCGCCGAACGGCTGGCGCAAATGAAGTGGACGTATGAAGTGGACGGTCAAGAAAAAACGTTTGAGCAGGTACGCGCACAACAAGGCCGAATTGTGCTGGAAAAGCAGAATGATTGCCCGATGCAACCTGATGAACAGGGGAATTTGTGCATTTACTGCACAGGAACACCCGAACAGGAACTTGTGTTGGAACAAATTCTGGTGCGCTCGGTACCGTTGGTATCTTGCGCGGCAGATAGCTTGTTTGCAGGTGATTTGCCGCTGGATGATGGGGGATATTGTTTTGGGCGCAGACCGGCACCATATGCCTTGTTTTATCTGCGTTCGGATACCGTACTTTGTAAACATGGCGCGACTGTGCATCTGTGTTTGCATTTGAAAGCCTGTGTGGACGAGCCACCCGAACAGCAGCCACAATATGACTTTACCCAAAATTTGATTGATAAAACACAAGCTGTCGTGCGCAAGCCCGATGAAGCATGTATCACGGCCGTCGTGTGGGAGTACTTCAACGGCTTGGGCTGGCAAACGCTCGCCGTGACAGGTAACCGCAATCCTTTTTCGGGCAAGCAGGATGGAACGGTGGAGCTTCGGTTTGTAGTTCCCGCTGATTTAGCCGAAATACCGGTCAATGCCCAAATGGGGCGCTATATTCGGGCGCGTGTAGTCGAAGTGCAAAACCTTTTTTCAACTTACGCCCGCTGGTATGTGCCCTATGTATGCAACGCTTTTTTTCAGTGGTCATATGAACAGGCGGTTCCCGTGTGTGCTTGCGGCGCGCAAAACAATGGGAACTGCACGGAACTGCACGAAGCGCAAGCAATGACACAGATGCACTTGCCTGCGCTGATACCCATGCAGCCCGCACCATGCGCGATGTATATTCGGTTTGACCGTTCTCCTCATGCAATGCCGCTTTCGCTGTGGTTTGAAGTGGTCGGGCGTGTCCCGATGTCTGAAACACTTGTCTGGGAGCAGGCAACGGTGGAGGGTTTTGCACCAGTTGCATGTGTGGACATGACCGACAATCTACATCACACCGGACATGTGTTGCTGTATCTGTCCGAGCCGTTGGCAGAGGTGACAATATTCGGTCAAATTGGTTATTGGCTGCGGGTCAGTCGTGGGAATCAGGCTGCAAGGGCGGTGCCATATATTGTGTCGGCGCGGCTCAACACCATCGACGCACAGCAAGTTGAGCGGCAACCCGACCAGTATTTTGATGTTGGGGTTTATGAAGCGGGAAAAACCGTTCAACTGAGCAGCGTACCGGTGATTTCCTGTACGGTTTGGGTGGATGAGAGTGGTGTTTTATCGCAGACAGACGCACAGGCACTGGCAGAACGTAACCCCGATAGCACAGAATTGGTGTGGGAGGACGGTGTATTGACCCATTGCTGGGTACGTTGGCAACCGATAGAAGCATTGTCGCTTGAAAAACCTGATGCAAATGTATTTGTGCTCGACCCTTACACTGGCACCGTTACGTTTGGAGATGGACGGCATGGACGGGTGCCGCCGTCCGGTGACCGCGTGATTCGGATTGCATCGGTGAGCGGTGGAGGAACACGGGGTAATGTACCTGTCGGGCAAGTACATGCGCTGGTTGGCGCCTTGCCACGGGTGGAAACCGTGCAAAATATTGGTGAAATGAGCGGTGGAACCGACCGCTTTTCCCGTTCCCGCATCGAGCGGGTGGCAAACAAGCGGCTGCGGCATCGTGGTCGGGCGGCAGGAACGATGGATTTTGAAGAACTGGTGCTTGAGGCGTTCGCACAGGTTAAACAAGTGCGTTGTTTTTCCCAGCGCGATGAAAACGGGCAGTTTGCGCCCGGACATGTGACCGTTGTGTTGATGGGCAGTCAATCTGGACAGACATCGGATGCGCTGTGCGATGCGGTCTATGAATTTTTGGCTGAGCGCTGTTCCTGTTGTCTGGTTGCAGAGGGGCGGCTGCATGTATGTCCGGCGACTTTGTTGACGGTGCGCGCACAGATAACGATTGGATTACAGCGACCAGAAGATGCGGCAGATGTTCAGGGACAGGTGATGGCGCGCGTCACGAAACTGATTGACCAGACATGGCGTGCGCGGCAGATTGGTGAACAGATTCGACCGGATGAAGTTTGGTCGGTAGTGCGTGATACGCCCGGTGTTCGTATGATTGAGCGCATTTTACTGGAAGGCGTATACGATGCAGAGGGTCAGCAACACATGACGGCGCTGGACAACGGAAATGATTTTTTGTATGCGGTTGTACAGAGTGGTATCCATCAGGTACAAATCCGTACATAAAAATCAAGTGAGACAGGCGGAATTTTGACAGGGAGTGACAATGGACATGTTGGTTGCGCGCAAATTGGATGACCAGAGTTTTGAGGAAATTGTGCGCGAAGCGGTGGGGCAACTGCCCTGGCTGTGCCCGACATGGACAGACCACAATGCACACGACCCCGGCATTACTATTTTAGAATTGCTGGCATGGTACAAAGAAATGCTGCAATATCAGATGGAGCAGCTGACGCCAGCTTTACAGCGTAAACTGTTGGCACTGACCGGAGTGCAGCCGCTTGGGGTACAACCGGCGGTGTGTGCGCTGGAAATTGCACCCGATACGCCGCCGCGACTGCAAGGTGCACGGTTAAGCAATGCACAAGATATGGAGTTTGAACTGATAGAGCCGGTGCCCGTATGTGATATTCGGTTGCAAACCGTTCAAATTGAGCGGGAAGGGAAATATCTCAGCGTAAAGGGGTTGTTATCGGGAAATTTACAGCTCAAACCGTTTTGTTTTGGCGGTCAACCGGGCAGTCGGTTGTGGCTGGGCTTTGCTGGTTCGGCGGCATCTGTTCGCTTGTGGTTTGATGTCGTGACACCGCAAGGGGTAGCGCGCAATCGGTTTGCCCCCGGACAACCGCCACCGCGTGAGATATGCTGGCAATTTATGGGTGAACAGGCCGGTGGGCCGACACAAGACCAGACGCACAATCTAAGTCAAAGCGGCTATGTTACACTGGCTGTACCAGAGGTTTGGCCGATTGGCCGTGATGGATTGCGCTGGCTGTGCCTTTCGCTGACCGATGCAGGGTGTGAAGAACAGCCGCGTTTGTGTGGGATTTCTGACCGGCGATACCGTGCCGCCCAACAGACCACCCGTGCGCGCAGTCATTTTTTTACCGTTTTGCCGCAGCAAGACCAATCGGTTTGCCTGTCCGATGCGCTGGCACAGCAGGCCGAACTAGCTGTTTTTGTGCGGTTGAAAGAGGGATGGGAACAAACAGTGCCCCATCAAATTTCGTTGCAGGACAATCGCCGAATCGTAAGAATCAACGCGGCACAGGCTGCCAGCGATGGTGCGCCCAATGTGTTGGTGGTATGCCTTGACCCGGTGCGTGTACCCGATTTGATATTTGACATGAAGGGACGTCCAGCCGAACAGATTTTTCTTAATTTACAGGGGCAAACGGTGTTGCCGCGTCCGTTTCGTCTGATATGTCAGACGTTAGAGCCAGATGGCGTGATTCGGCCAGCGGTTTGGCATTGCGTCCAAGATTTGTATGCCTGCGGCCCGCGCGACCGCGTGTTTGTATATGATGCAGCGCGCGAAACCATACAGTTCGGGGACGGACGGTATGGGGCGGTGGTGTCGCCCGGAAAAGGCGCGGTTTTGGTCATGGACTTGGTGCTGTCGCGCGGGGGAGCGGGCAATATCCCGGCAGACGCAGGGTTGTATTTTGTTGAGGATGGGCAAGCGGTGCATAATTTGGCAGCGAGTGGTGGACGAGATATGGAAGAACTGCAAGAGGCTCACGCACGGCTGCAATATCGGCTGGAACACACCGAACGCTGCTTATCGGCAGCAGACTATGAGCGGCAAGCACAAAATACTCCCGGACTGCGTGTGGCGGCGGCTAAAGCATTGCCCGGTTATGACCCGGATGCACCAACCAGCGGCTGTTGTGCGGCAACTGTAACCGTTGTGGTGATTCCGGCTTCGGATGCACCGTATCCGATGCCGGATACTCGATTTTTGCAAGCGGTACGACGGCAGTTAGAGCAGCACCGCACCATTGGGGTGCGAGTGCTGGTCGTTCCGCCGCGCTATGTGTCATTTGACGTACAGGTTCGTGTGCGCACACAAGCCGGTTTTGAACAGCAAGCAGCATGGGAAGCGCTCAAAAGTGTGTGTGCCATTGGGTCGCAAACGATTGGAAAAACCGTGTTTCGAGCGGACTTGATGGCATGTTTGCAGCATGTGCCCGGTGTATTTGAAGTGCGCCAGTTGAAGTTTACCGCAGTCCAGCCAGGCGGTATGCTGACCGCACAGGGTGATTTGCGTGTACCACCAGATGGAGTTGCCGCCTTGCGGCACATACATTTGACCAAAGTGGGTATTTGAGGAAAGGGAGAACAGTTTTGCAGTTTGTCAGTGATTATTTGACCATTTGCCGACAGGAACAGTGGCGGCAAGGAATATTTTTTGACATGGACTGCGACGGGGATAGCCTGTTTCTCGCGCCACGCTGCCATAAAGGGGCGTATTGCCTGCCACCGCTCGATAGTGGAGAAAATGGGTTTGTTTGGAGTCGGCTGCGGGTAGATGCGGTTTTGCCTGAAGATTGCAGTTTACGGTTCTATGTCCGGGCGGCAGACACAAGCCAATGGCCACAATGGGAAGCCCTAAGAAAATCTGCTGAATCATCGGATAACACAGGGATAGAACCGCGTTTGCAAGGCTGTTTTGGTATGCCGCTGCCCGATGGCTGTGATGTTTGGCTTGATTGTGTCGGTCGTTTTTTGTGGATTGCAGTCGAACTGACCGCCACAGGAATCAAAATGCCCGAAATCCGAGCGGTATCCGTGCGCATGGCAGGTGACCATATGATAGAATACCTGCCTTCTATCTATCGCGGACATGATTTTACAGCGCGGTATCTGTCCATTTTTAACAGTATGATGCAGGATGTAGAGGATGCTGTGACCGCGCTGCCGCGTCAGCTTGATACCGATAGCGCCAGTATGGATATGCTGGAATATTTGGCCGAATGGCTGTGTATGGAACCAGCACAGCCCAATTTGCGCAGACGGCTCAAAACAGCATTGCAAGATTTTGAAACGATGTACACGGTTGCCGGGATAAAACGGAGTGTGCGCCGTTTGACCGGTCGGCAGCCGTATCTGATAGAACATTTTGCGGTTGACCCAAACCGTGCAGATTGTCACAATCCGACTGTATACCGCCGACTGTATGGTGAGCAGCCCTATCGTTTTTTTGTGCTCCTGCCAGAAGGGACATTTCCACGTCGAGACCAGATGGAAGCATTTACAGCACAAATGCAGACCTGTATTCCGGCGGGCAGTGAAATGGTACTGGTATTGCTCAAACCGTGTATTCAACTTGATTGGCACACCTATCTGGGCATCAATTCTCAGATTGCAGACTACATTCCGGCGGTCATGGATGAGACTGTGACCATTCACTATGACACAATGATTGGAGGAGCCACATCATGAGCAATACCGATTTTTTCCCGATTGAGCGCAATCGGTATTTTTATGGAAAGCTGCTGACCGTGCGTGATTTTGAGGTGGAACAGCGCTACCACCGCGTCAAAGGGCAGCTTTTAAACCGGTTGTCTTTGGGAGCAGGTGTGGTTTGTGGTCTGGGGGTCATGGCAAGCGACGAGAACACGCTGCTGATAGAAAGCGGGATGGCACTCGACTATCAGGGGCGAATGATGGTGCTTGAACAGCCGTTGGTGCGCAAGCTTGCTATGCTGGACGGGTATCAGGATTTGACCGGTCACGCCACGGCCTATCTGTGTATGCAGTATACCGAAACCGACTTGGAACCGGTCAATGCAGTGGGAACCGATGCCGGAGAAAATCGACAATGCAATCTCACACGGGAGCAAAGCCGGGTATACTTGACCACTCAGCCGCCTGTATATGAAAATCTACTGCAAGCAGCCGGTTGGGAAAATGTGTCTGTGCTGTATGCGTCCAGCGACTTGACCCTGATATTGTCAGCACCAGAAAACATTTACGGTGGACAGTCGTTCGAGGTGCAGATACTTGTGGTCAAGAATGAGAAAACACCACCGGTCTGGTTCCGATTGGATGGGGAAAGCGCACTGGTTGACAGCGAAAGCGGTCGAATGTGCTTGGAGTTTCAACAAAGTCCGGAGGAAAAACGATGTGTGTATACGGTTTCGTTTTCCTATGCGGCACGGCGGCTGCAAGATATGGACAGCGACCTGTTTGTAAATGGTGGGGAGCTGGATTTAGAACTGGGTAGCCATCGGTATAAAAATTATATTGAAATCCCAGTACGGTTGCATCTGTGTAGCACAGAGCAGCAACTAGAAGCGCGTAACCGCTTACAAGACAATCTGGAACGTCGTCTGCGCGGTCAGGAATTGCCGTTGTATTTGGCAAAATTGGAACTCATTCAGTCGGCAGGCAGTGTGTTTGTCGGCGGTGTGACCAATCTGCCGTTTGGGCAGATACTGGGACGCAGGAGCAGATCTGCACACACCGATTGCGGCCCGCAGTCGGTCACAACCACCGTGCGCAGTCTGGAGTATTGGCAAAAACCCGATGTCAAAGCCGCATATCAACCGGCAACCGGTGAACTGCACTTTGATTTTGGAATTCCGTCCCCCGAACAATATGATTACACGGTTGCGCATGGTACGGTAGATTTGACCTTGCCGGGCGGTTTGCGCGTCAATAGCCGGGTGTTTTCCGATGAGATTGCGCACGGGTTAGGGCCGGGGGCGGTCGATATCCGTTTGAGTTTAGAATATACTGACAAGACCAGTCAACAGACCGTTTTACTGTATGGCAACAGTGAGGTGTTCAAAGGCAAACATACGCCCAGCGCCCCAATTTGGGCGGAAGCCGCCGCACTGGTCTACCCGGAACATGGTACCATGCGAATTGGCTTGTGGCTGCATGATATGGTGGACGGCAACCGCGTAACCGTGCATTATTTTGCGCAGAAGCCAGAACGAGATACCGACCGGTTGATTGGGCGTAAAACGGTGAAAATTCAGATTTCGCCCGAATTTTCGCGTGTTGCTTGTCGGGGAACTTTGCAATTTCGGGCAGATGTCAGCGGCAGTGCGGATAGACATGTCCTTTGGCGCGTGCGCGAGGAAAACGGTGGTGTAATTGACCAGAACGGCAATTATCAAGCGCCAGAACAACCGGGTACTTATGAGATTGTCGTACAGGCAAGTGCAGAGGAATCGGCTTGTGCAAGCGCGTTTGTGATTGTGGAAGAAAGGAACCCGTGAGAGGAGAGAGCGCATGAAAACCATGCTGGTACGGGAGCGTTATAAAGTAGTGCAGGTATGCGGCATGGAAACAAGTGGCGCAGGAGTATCAAGCATGGGAACAGCAACCTTTGTTCAAACAATGGGGAATGCAGGCGTAGAAGCAACTGAAACGTACAAAAAATCGGGGGTGAGGACGGTGAAACACATGCGAAATATGTGGAGCGGCGCGGTAGTTGTGTTGTTGACCGTCCTGTGTATGGCGCTGTTGTGCCGTTCGATGCTTTTGGATTGCTGGTCGATTCTCTGCAATGGATATGGACAACGTACCTATTTGACCGCTTCGGTGAATGGCAGTACAGTTAGCCTGCTTAGTCAGGAGGGCGACCGGTTTCGGTTGCTGCTCGCAACGCTGGACGGCAAACGCACACAAGAAAGAACGGTAGAGCTGCCTGTTTCAGCCACCCAATGTATGCAGCCCGAATTGCACGTTTCACTTAGTGGAACGGCGTTCTTAACCGTTTACGAGGCCGCAGAGGGGCAGGGTGCAGGCTATCTTGCCTTGTATCGTCTGCCCGTTCAAGGTGCGCCAGAACGCTTGTTGTATGAACCTTGCTTGGGGCAAACAGTCAGTGAACGGCTCCGAAGTACTTATTTGAGTGGTATCACCGAGCGGGAAGGCAAGATTTCGTTTGCATTGGTGCAGGGTGAAAGTGCTACGGTGTATACTGGTGCGCGCACACAGGGTGGTTTGGAGCGGCAGGAATCACAAAAAATGACCTATCTGGCAGATACGGCGGTGTTACCCGATGGAACCTTGATTTATGGTGGAACCGAATGGCTCATGTTGGATGGGCGGCGCTCGGCTTTTTCGGTCAGCGGTCGTATTATCACCTATTTGACCCAGACACAGGCCGGTTTGTACTATATTGACGGCATAAGTCAGAATGTCATGTACTGCGATGAAACCGCATCGCAGAGCATACAGGTTTTGAACCTGTCCGAACAAGCAGAACTGGAGGGATTGACCAGTCTTTCGATTGCCGAGGATGGGAGTGTTTTGCTTTTGCGGAACGGCCACACCTTGGAACATGTGCGCCGGGACGGTGTAACCGATTTGACTGGTATGTTGTATCGCAGTCGTGCCGCTAGTGTAGGTTTACTGATTGCGCTAACCGTGGCAACGATAGGTATTGCAGCTTTGCTTTGGTATGTGTTGTGCGGCAGGCGACATGGCTTTATGCCATTGGCAGTGCGGTGGGGTGTGTTATTAGCGCTGGCCGCAGTTGTGACGGGTGCTGTGCTGAGTGAATTTGTCGTGCGTCCGATGGTGCAAAACAGTTTCGCGCGTGAAATGCAAAGTACACTGGCGAGCACCTCTGTGCTTGCAGTTGGACAGGGTGGTACGTCCGTACAGATAAGTACCCGCATGGAAACTGCTTTGTCCATTGTAGGCGATGGTTTTTATCAAGCCGCAAAGACTCATGTGTATCAAAAGGTGCAGGATGAGTGGCAAACCGTGGATGCACGGCAAAGTTTTCCGGCACGGTGTAACGCTCGATTGTCGTCTGGATTTTCGGACGATTTGGCGGAGCAAGCCCTGCAAGCGGGCACTGCCTTTGCTGAGACAGACGAACAGTTTTGTTTTTGTCTGAATTGGGAGGGCAAGGTTTTACAGACTACGGTGCCCAGTCAGGCAATGACACAGGCAGTAGATGAAATGTGTATGCGCATCTATCAGCGCATATGGGCGGCGCTTACCCTGTTTTGGGCGCTTGCGGTAAGTGCGTTGGTGCTGGTGGGGCGGCAGCTATACCGCACAGGACGTGCAATGGAACGGTTATCCAAAGGGCAAACCGATGTCTATTTATCTATGAAAACAGGAGATGAGCTGGAAGGTTTAGCGGCTTCGTTTAACAGTATGGTGCGTTCTATGTGCAAACAAGTACAGCACACCGAACATATGGTACAGTCCTATCGGCGGTTTGTGCCCGAACGAGTATTGACCTTGCTTGGAAAATCTTCGGTGCTGGAAGTGGACAAACACACGACAGCCACGCGGCAGATGTCCATTATGATGGTGTGGTTTACCTTTCCACAGCCTGTGTATGCAGGCGACACACGCACATTGTTTGACAGTATCAATGCCGTAATTGAACACACGGCGGCGATTGCCGTGCGCAAAGGCGGAACGGTATTCAATTTTGCCTATAATGGCTATGATGTAGTGCTGGAAAGCGACACGCGCAAGTTGGTCAGCACAGCGGTTGCGATACAGCAGCAAGTGTTAGCACTCAATCGGCAGCGCCAAAAAAGCGGATTGCCCGAAGTGACGCTGCGCATTGCGCTGGATGTTGGGGAAGTCATACTGGGCATTGTTGGAGATGAAACACAGATGGAGCAGACCACGATTTCGGCAAGTTTTACGACGACACGCCACTTGATTGACCTGTGCAACCGATTGGAAGCGGGAATTTTGTGTACCGAACAGGTGATTGCAGGGGCAGAGGGATATGCCAGCCGTTATATGGGAAAGAGCACCTTGGACGGCAACCCGTTGCGCGTGTATGAAATTTTTGACGGTGACCCATTTGCCGTGCGCCAGAGCAAGGAATATACAAGAGAGCGGTTTGCGCAGGGGATTTTCACCCTATATAGTCGAGATTTTGCCGAGGCCAAGCGCATTTTTTTGGAATTGGTGCATGAAAATCCGCAAGATGGCGGTGCGCGGTATGCGCTGTATCAGGCAGACCGCTTGGAGAAACAGCCCGCGCAGACCGTCGGTTTGGAGTCCTGAGTGGAGAGATAAGAGGAGGAACCGGTTTTGCTCAGTCATCTGATGACCCAACTGCTGCGGTCTTTTGGCGTTTTTTTTCGCACCATTCGCGCGTTCGTGACCCGTCGCTTGGTAGGCATTTGGGCGCGTGTGCGGCGTATGACCAACCTTTCCAGGCAAGCCACGCGGATTGCAGCAGATTGCATGCAATCGGCCGCGGCACTTGCCAAAAAACCGTCGGGGCGCAGCGACTATATTGAAACTAAGCGCTTACTGATTGCCAAAAAGCTGCTATTACTGCTGACCGTTGGACTAATTGTAGCCGCTTTGCTGGTTTACTTTGTGGTATGGCCGTTCGTGCTCAGCCATTTTTTGACCGCGCGGTTTTATGTTCAGGACAGCCGGATTGGTGCGTGGAGCGGCAGGGTGATTGTGTATTCTGATGAACAAAAAACCATACCACTTTATGAAGGCAAGCTGGTTGAGGGGCTGTTGCAAGGCAAGGGCATCGAGTACGATGCGCAAGGGATGCTGAGCTATGAAGGTTTTTTTGTAAACGGGGTGCGTGAGGGCAAAGGTACGGCCTATGAACAGGGAGTCATAGTGTATGAAGGCGACTTTTCCGCAGATGTTTACGAAGGGGTTGGCCGACGTTACGCCGACGGTATCTTGAATTATGAGGGTATGTTTTCAAACGGTTTACCCAATGGGGAGGGCGTCTCATACTATGCTGACCGCACCATTCAATATAAAGGCAGTTTTGTGAATGGATTATATGAAGGAACGGGCACAGCTTATACCACATCAGGGCGCATGTGCTATCAGGGTTCTTTTGCGCAGGGGGTATACAATGGGCAAGGCAAACTATATCCAGCCCAAGGACAGCGTATCGAAGCGACATTTGCCGACGGACAACCCGACGGAACGATTGCATGGTACAAAGACAATGTGTTGTACTATCAAGGACAGGTAAAGGGGATGCAGCCGTCTGGGTATGGCACACTGTATGCGCCAAGCGGAAAAATCATTTATCAGGGACAGATGGCAGATGGAACACTGGACGGAGAATGGCTGGTCAACCAGACCGCAGATGATTTGCGCGCTGCACTGGGAGAACAGACAATCACCGAATATCCAGATGTTTTGGGCGGTTTTGTGGTTTCTGCACCTGCAATCGGGCTTGCGGCGCTGTGCAGCTATCAGACAGAGGAGCAGCAAGCAATGGTGCGGGCGGTTTATCTGGCGCAGCCACAGCAAAAAAATGTTTGTCTGCTTCCGGGGCAGGATTTTGTGGCATTGGACGCATGGGGCACGTCAGCCGCACACACGCGCACTTTTTCGCCCATTCCGGGTATATCATTGACGGCGGGAAGCTATCAAAGTAAGCGCTATACACGGGAAACCTGTCAAGCGGAAGTATTGTACAAGGAACAAGAGCTAGTCTTGCTTATGTGGAGCAAAACGGGTACAAACACTGGTCAAAGCAGCAATGCTGCCAGTGTGTCAAAAGATGATGTACAAATGAACCAAAGCGAGCAGGAGCGACTGGAAACTTTTTTAGCTTCATTAGACCAGATGGACGTGCCGCAAGAAACCGTGCTGCAAAATCTATATTACGGTAATACCGCACTTTCCCACGCGTTTTCAGGTTGTCAGACTGCAGAACAGGCGGCGGATGTACTGGATGCTCTGTGTGATTATTGGGTCAGTGCTGAAAAACGGTTGGGACTGGAGCAAAACCGCGAACGTACACAGACATTATTGGAAGATGAACGGGCTTCGCTTGCGCGCGGCACAGGAGATGCACAGGCGGTTGAACAGTTGACTGCACAAGTGCAAACATTGGACAGCGCAATCAATCAGTGTATCAGTCAGATGGCAAAAGCCAGTATACAGGCGCAGACGGCGGGCGGTGCAGACCCTCAGAATCTTGCCCTGTCCGGTTTGGCAGCTTTGTTCCATCCGGCAGCACTTGATGTGCAGGAATTGTCGTTGGTGGCGACGGCATATGCACAGAGTCAAGCCACATCCGAACAGCAAGTGGATGGGCCAGCCATTGCGCTTTCAGTCAAAACAGCGCTCACCGACCTGACCACGGCATATAGTGCTGTGCAGAGTGCGCGTACAGCCTGTGAAACAGCGGTCAGTACATCCAGCCAAGCGGCCGGGATGTATGCAATGGGGCAGACGGGCAAGTCCGAATGGTATCAGGCGCTTTCTGCGCAAGAGGATGCACAAACTGCATTATGTGAGGCGGTCGGGGCATTTGTGAAGCAAGCCAATGCCCTCAACCAGTTGACGGGCGGCTGGGTTTGCCGCACGCAAGATTGGTTGACCGATGAACTGGAACCATTTTATACACCGTCGGAATGAAGAGAGAAAAGGGAACAGTATGGCTGATTATACAGCGATTGTAGAAGCTGGGAATGCGTTGGTAGAATTGCTGCGCGCACAATTAACACCCGAACCACTGGCCAATCGGGACACGATTGCGCTGTGTTCGCCTTATGAGAGTGCAGCACATCAACTGACCGTGCATTTATACCATATAGAAGAGGAAAACCACAGTATGACCAGTGGGTATGAAACGGTAGGGCAGACGTTGCAGCGGCGAAGCCCGGTACAGATGCTGCTGCGCTATCTGGTGACCGCACATTCACAAGCGCCTGTTCCATTGCGGGAGGCAGACCAGCATCGCATTATCGGTGCGGCAATCCAGACGGTACGAGATTATCCGGTCATTCCGATGCAGTATTTAAGCGGCTCCTTGGCAGAGGAACGCGCACAGCTACATATTTTAATGGAGCGCGTACCGATGGAGCACATGTTAAAAATGTGGAATCAAACGACCAAGGATTATAAACTGTCCTTTGTGGTGCAGATGACCGGTGTAAACATTGCTTCTAAGCGGGAACGCACAATTTCTCGCGTTACCGACCTGACCGTACAAACCCGTCCAATATCGGGAGGCGGGCTATGATACGGCGGCGGGTCAGTGCGGTGGTTCGCTTGTGGGATGGCTTTTTGGGACAGGCCGTAGAAGGAGCGCAAGTACAATGTCAAATAGATGGTATGATGTACAAGCCAATTTGTAAGCCGGGGGGTTACTTGGTTTGGACAGACCTTGCCAACGGCACACATACTTTGTCGATTACATTGGCTGGATTCGAGCCACAGACACTGATATTTTCTACCAGTTCCCATGATTTTTTCAATGGCTGCATGGTGCTCAAGCCAGACCGCACCCGATACCCAGTGCGCGGCATGGTTACACAGCTGGATTTGTGCTTACAAGTGAATGATAAACCATTGGCACAAGAAAAATTTTGGTTGTGCATATCCAATAGCCCTATGATGAAAATTGCACAGGATATTGCGACAGCCGGTAGCGACACCGTGCGACTGTTTTGCAACTGCCGAACGGCTGCACTGGCGTTGCCCATGCCGTTTTTGCTCGATGCGCTTCAAAATCCCGAACTGGTTTTGCTGTGTACATGGGATGGGCAAACCGGACGGCTGCAAACACCACTGGTGCACAGCCACCGACGCGGCAGCACATTGTTTGTCGCCCAGCAGTATCAGACCGATGAACAGGGCAAGGCTTGTATCTGGCTGCGTGAGCCGGGACACGTGTTGGTTTACCAGAACGAGCGGGTATACGCGCTGACCCTCATGCAAGGGCAGAACACTTGCACACTAGATGTATCGTTACGCGCAGAAAGGAAGGATTGAAATGGCCAATCCGGTCACGGTAACGGCGGTTTGTACCTGTTCTTTTGGCACGTTGCCAGCAATGTTGCCGGTCAATTCACAGAACTCCGTGTACCTGTGCAATTTGATGGCTGCCACCATTATGGACAATCATTGTCCCAGCTTTGGGATGTGCAATTGTCCGAGCAATCCGGCAGTCATGGCGGCGACTGCGGCGGCGATGGGGGTATTTACGCCCAGTGCGTGTACGCCTGTAACATTGACACCGTGGGCGCCCGGCGTGCCCAAAGTTTTGATTTGTGGAAAGCCGCTGCTTCAAGATACCAGTAAACTAAATTGTATGTATGGTGGAGTGATTACTGTCAGTTTCACACCAGCAAAAACTATTCAAACACCATAATTAAAAGGAAGGAGATAAAAATGCAGGGGCAATCCGTGGAACCAAACAAGGGATATCAGACCCAGTGGGAATTGCTGTGTGATTTGTTTGTGTGGCTGGATGTAACCCTATATTTTTATTATGTGCATCATCAATGGCTTGGGCCGTCCAGTGAGATGAAAAATATGCTTGGAACGGTCGTGACGCGCGAGGAATTTGAATATCAGTTGTCCAAAGCGGCACAATGTGGTTTGTGTGACCAAGTATGTCCAGAGGAGACAGAACAGATAGAACAGGTATGGCAAACCATTGCGCGACGGCTTCAATATACCGATTACACCAAAATGCCGCTGCTTCAATTGTTTGAACGGTTTGGGCTGGATGCGTTTGTACAACAGTGTGTGATACTGGCTTACGCCGTTGTACTTGACCGCAAATATGAAAAGTTGCTGGCGTATTTGCAGGATGATATGACACACAAAACCTTGGGTACGGCATTGGCTGTGCAATTGTTTTTGCCGCGCGGCGGCAATATGGAGCAGTTTTTGATGTATTTTCATCGGACTGTGCCCGGAAAGGAATTGTTTGAACCCGATGCCCTTACACAAGGTATGCTTGTATTACGGCCAATGGTGTTGTCTTATTTATCCACCGGTCGTGTAGAGACTCTGCCCGGAATGGTATATTTTGATGGTGCGATACAGCGGCCACCCGAACCACTCTTGGTGCAGCATACGGTGGCAAACTGGTTGGACATGCAAATCCGGGAACAGGATTGCGGTGTAGTTTGTCTGTTGGGAGCATCTGGAAGCGGCAAGCGGTTTCAAATCGAGCATCTGTTTTCACGTCATCAAGCGCGGGGGATTTTTTGGACATTTGACCAGCAGGAATGGCGTACACAGGCCGAACAAGCGGCGTTAGCAGCGCGGTTGCAGGGCGCATATCTTTGCATATGCCGGTTGGAAACGCGCACTGAAAATGGAGAAAGGATAGCGGTAGAAACCGATATTTTACAAGCGCTTAGTCGTTTGGATACCGGAAAACGGCCTTTGTTTTGGCTATCCGAGCGACCAATTCACATACAGTTACCACATTTTGTGACCCAGCACATTCCAGAATTGACCGAACAGGAACGAATGACTTTGTTTCAAGCGCATCTAGGCGCATACCCGTTGGGACAAGATGTTGCTCTTTGTGAACTTGCGGCAAAGTTTGTTCTTTGTCCGCGTCAAATTGGTGCAGCATGTGAACAGGCAATTGGATTGGCGCGGCAGTCGAATCCAGCGGTTGTGGATAGTGCGGCGCTGCATCAGGCGTGTTATCAGCAGTTGGTGCATCGTCTGCATACCTTAGCACAGCGCGTTCCGGCTGCTTATACATGGGAGGATGTGGTATTGCCGCCCGCCCATAAGCGGCTGATGCAGCAGGCGTGCAGCCATGTCCAGTATCGCTATGAAGTCTATACTACATGGGGATTTGCAGATAAAGTCCCCTATGGACGAGGACTGTGTATGCTGTTTGCAGGTGCACCGGGCACAGGCAAAACGATGTGTGCACAAGTGATTGCAAATACCTTACATATGGAGTTATATCAAATCAATCTGTCTCAAATTGTCAGTAAATACATTGGTGAGACCGAAAAGAATTTACAGGCGGTGTTTGAGGAAGCAAAACACGCAAATGCAATCTTGTTTTTTGATGAGTGTGATGCCATCTTTGGTAAGCGCAGCGAAGTCAAAGATTCACACGACCGTAATGCCAATATCGAAGTGGCCTATCTGTTGCAGCAGATAGAAGCGTATGACGGCGTGTGTATTTTGGCAACCAATTTCATCGGTAATATAGATGCCGCTTTTTTGCGGCGTATTTCCTATATCATTCATTTTCCTATGCCAGATGTCGGTATGCGTGAACAAATTTACCAGCGTATGATGCCCAAAGGAGCACCAGTTGCAGATGATATTGATTGGAAGTTCTTGGCACAGACCTTTGAATTGTCCGGTGGCCATATCAAAAACATTGTGTTGGTTGCGGCGTTTATGGCTGCCGAGCAAGGGCAACCGATTTCCATGCGGCATTTGCTACGCGCAGCAGTAGGAGAGATGAAAAAACATGAAATCGTCGTTGTGCGCGAGTCCCTACGCGAATATGCCGATTTGCTGGAGGAGGAAACATCCCAATGAAAAAAGGCAAGGGGTTGTGCAGACATTGGTTGGTTGAAAGCACGCTGACGGTTAGCGTGCTGGTCGTCGGAAGTGTGTGGTTTTGGGCGCAATGGAGTGACCGGATTGGTTATGTGAAAACAGGAGCCGTGATTGCAGTTTTTACGATAGGGATGGTCGGTTTATGGGGATATCGGTTTCAAAAAAAACTGTGTCAGCCGCTAAAAGCTATTGCGCAGGCTATACAGAACGGGGAACAAAAAGGCATTTGTTCTGCGTGGCGCGTGCAGTCGGATGAGATTGGTTTACTGGCGCGTGCAGTATCTGAGCAGATGGAAACACAGGATACCTACTGGGAAACGCACTGTAAACAGGTAATTGCGCAGACAGAACAGCGTACAAGGCAGTCTATGGCAGAGGAGATTTGTTGTTCGACGCTGCCCCAGAGACTGCCAGACTTGCCAAGTCGTGCGCATTTTGAAGTGAATGGTTTGACCGTGCGTGGAACGACGGAAAATTGCCAATTTTATGATTATTTCTATATTGACCCCGGCCTGTTGTGTATAGTCATTGGAGAGACACCCGGAAAGGACGTTGCACAGGCCATGTACATGGTCATCGCACAGACAACTATTCGCAGTCGCTTGCGGCAAGGGCGTTCTTTGGAAGAAACGATGGGCGATGTCAGCGCACAACTTTATGACTTGGGCAGTCCATTTTGTTTAAATGCTTTGGTTGGAACGCTGAATACGGCCGATGGAAAGTTTACCTACGTCAATGCTGGGCAGCAGCGTCCGTTGTTGATGCGAAATGAAAATTGGTATGAATGGTTAGACATACCGGTGTATGCACCGCTCGGAATGAATGAACATGTTGTTTACCGAGCGATGGAATTGCGCTTACGGCAGGGAGACCGTATTTTCCTGCACACAATGGGGCTGGATGAACGAAGTGGTTGTGACCAGCCAGCTTATGCAGAGCAGCAGATGCGTATAGACCTAAATTTGACACGCGGCGGTAATACAGATGGTGTACAGATATTAAACCAAATACGGCAGGCGGCTGAGCACTACTGCGCGACATCACATTTAGGTTATGCCATGCTTACACTATTATATTGTAAGGGAGAAAAGGAATTGGCACATTGTAATGTGCCGGCGCAGCCCACATACGCAACCGAAGTGGCGGCATTCCTCAAAAAACAATTCGAGGATAATGCGATTGCACCACGGCATTATGCAAAACAGGCCGTACTGGTCGATGAGCTTTTTACCTTATGTTGCCGAAATGCGATGCAGGGAAGCAATATTATGGTGGAATGTGGAGTGGCTCCAGATGCTCAGATGGTTAACATTCGCATGACGGCTGTTTTAGGGGGAATTAACCCGTTAGAGCAAAAAAAAGATTCACCTGCTCAAAGTGCGGTTGATTTTGTTCAGCAAAATACCGATTATATCACGTTTCAGCCCGGAGAAGAACAGGATACCATTACAATGGTATGCTTTTTGACAGAAAATGAAAGATAAAAAAGATTCTGTATGAAGACGCGCCCCCATTATGAAGTTCCAGACCTATTCAATCTTCTGCCTGTGGTGGCCGCTGGACTTATCTGGCGCATGGACGATAATATTCTATTCTTTACAAACTCATTAACAATAGTGGGTGTCAGTTCTCGGATGCCCACGTATTTCCAAACAATGGCTGCAAAGCTATTAAAATCGGCTTGATCCCGTTCAAAGGTTTCTACCGCTTCCCGCCACGTTTTGACCTGCTCTGTCAGTTCCTTTTGCTCCGCCTCATAGTCGGCAGAGAGTTTCAAGAACCGTTCATGGCTGATTATACCGCTGATGTCGTTCTCATAGACATGTGCCCTCGTACCCGAATTAACGGACAGAAAAGTCAATCATAAAATGGAATAGAAAGGGGTAATAAAATAGAACAGCAAAAAAATAAAAAAGGTGTGGTACCACCACGATATGACGATGCCTTCAAAGCAGGAGCAGTGAAAATGGTAACAGAGCAAGGTCAGGAGCCCAAAGAAGTTGCTCGAGAGCTGGGCATTTGCATCGACACCCTGAGCAGCTGGCTGAAGGTTTCTGGAATGCAGTTGGGTCAGGTGAGTCGCTATAATCGCCAACAGCAGCGTATTCGGGAGCTAGAGACGGAGATTCGTACACTGCGTAAGCAATTCGGTGAAAAAATGAGCAAACTTTGTGTAAACCTCCTGAGTGGTGTAGAATAGAAGCACCGCACAGGCGGTTTACACAAAGCTTGTGATAGTCTCCATGATGCTGATTTTTGCATTCCGCCAAGGATAAATGCGGTTGATCCACGGTATCGCGATTACCCACACTACAAAGAAAGACAATTCGTGGAGTGCTTTTTTATGAGAGTCAAAGATTGCCGCAGGATAGCTATACGTTTTGAAAAGATTGCTTGTAGGTATCTCACTTTTCTTCATTTGGCGGCTACTTTGCTCTGTCTTACATAATTTCCCTTACTTTTTAGTTTAGAAACACACTCTAACAGATTTCTAATCACTATGGATCTTTTTATATGTTCAAATTGATTTTACAATTTACCATTTTTATAAAATTTTTCAACCCCAGCTACTTCTCAGTTGCTGGTGGCATTAAAGAAAACCGAACATTGTTTCTATCACAAATTAAATGACTGTCTTCAACAATCAGATTTGCAACTTGGATGGATGATCTTCTATGCCGATACTCCCATTTAAAGTTTTCATCATGTCTTTCTTTTTCTGATACTTCAGGATGTGTAAAATAGAAAATATAAGCATGATTATTATTTACTACCACATCGGCATGTGCACCAATACTACCATCATCTTTCCTGTTACCAGGTATTCTTAGAATATTTTCTTTTCGCTCCCAATGACAGGCATCTTCGCTTCGATAAACCCCTAATCCGCACCAAGGATCTGTAATCATCCAGTATGTATCTTGAAAATAAAAAACATTAGGCCCCTCATGAGGACAATCTGTGATTTCCGGACCAAGCACTTCCCAATTATATAAGTCGTTACTTTCTGCTGAATATGTATAAGAATTATTTACTTCATCTTTATACCACATCTTATATTTTCCTGGTGTCACTTCAAATACACATGCGTCAATTACACGATCGGAGGATAGGGGAATGATTCCTCGAAAATTCCAATCCCACAAATTATTACTGGTATAATGTAATATATGTCTTTCACAATTCCAATCATTGGGAATGCCGCGTACATAGCTAATATACATATGATATTGACCTTGAGCAAAAATAATTTCTGGCGCCCAAAATGTATTAGTCCCAGGTTCAAATTCAAGATTATCCAAACTTCCGCGATATATCCACGTCTTTCCAAAATCCTTTGAACTGGCAATCCCTATTTTAGTTCCATGCATATAGCTGACACCATGATTTATTTCACTAGCCCGCCGATTGGTATAAAACATCCACCAAGCCTGTTCATTATGATTCCAAATCACAACAGGATCTGCTGCCCCATCATAAATTGGGTCTTGAAATAAAGGCGCATTAGGTATAAATTTTTCCATATTGCCTCATCCTTTCACTGCTCCACTTGTAATACCAGCAATAATATGTTTTTGCATAATAAAATATAAAAACATGTTACTGGAATTAAAACTATCACCATTGTACATAGAATCACCGTCCAATTGTTAGCAAATCCCACTCCTTTATATACTTCCATTATTACAGCAATTCAAGTTAAGATTGCAAGTATCCAGTCGCATAGAACAAAGGAAGATAAAGCATCTGTGCACCGACAGATTGGATTGCCTGCCGGACTTCATCAACCTTATGCGTACGCAAATTGTTCATGATTAGAATATCGCCTAGATGCAATGAAGGGGGTCAAAAAATTGGTCACATAATCCAGGAAATGTTCCCGATTGACTGCTTCAGAAAACTCATGGTAAATCATTGTGCCATCCATACGAATACAGGATGGCATAGTTGTAGATTTTGGCGTGTTCAGCGGCGCATAATCATAAACACGTTCTTTCCCAATCGCACGCCCATATCTCCGTGTCAGGTTAATATTTACACCACCAAATATACTGACAAGCACAAAACAAAGTAAATATTTTGACGTATAAAAAAGAATCGCTAACTTTTGAGCGATTCTCTTAATATTTTTATAGGTGTGAGCAATCCGTAAGCCGGGTTCTGTCGTGGACGGTCATCTATCTGGGACGCGCGTCGCCGCACGCCTCAAGCCATCAGTTGGAGCGACCAGGTGAGTCATAGCTCCGGTCGATGTTGCTGCGGATAGAGTTTACAGACCCCCCATGTTACCATGGGGCGTGGTGAGCTCTTACCTCGCCTTTCCACCCTTACCAGACAAAGAATCTGGCGGTATCTCTCTGTTGCACTATTCCTGAAGTTGCCTTCGGCAGACGTTATCTGCTATCCTTACCCTGTGCAGCCCGGACTTTCCTCATACCGGTCAAGCCGGTACGCGACCGTCAGGATTACTCACGGTGTTTATTATACGACAAAAAGAGTGGGTGCGTCAATTATAATCGTTCAAATCGGGGGTAAAAACTTGAAATCATGCGATAAAGAGAGTAGAATAGACAAAGACAAAAGGGGAGATTATTTTATGATGACCGCATTGGAACAATATTTGCAGCAAATTCGGGAAAAGCGTATTGCCGTAATTGGAGCAGGTGTCAGCAATATGCCGCTCATTGCGCTGTTGCGCAAAGCTGGCCTTTCGGTTACCGTGCATGACCGTAAGACGGCAGAAGCATTAGGAGAACAGTACGATAAATTACAGCAATTGGGTGTTTCCTTGGTGCTCGGTGAGCAGTATTTGGATGCACTGGATGAAGATATCATCTTCCGTACACCCGGCTTACATCCCAATCATCCTGCACTGACTGCTGTGCGTGCGCATGGGGGAGAAGTCACAAGTGAAATGGAGCTGTTCTTCCGGGTGTGTCCGTGTAAAATTATTGGCATTACCGGTTCGGATGGCAAGACCACCACGACAACGCTGACATATGAATTTTTGAAACATGCGGGCTACACTTGCCACTTGGGTGGCAATATTGGTAAACCACTGCTGCCCGAAGTGGATTCTATGCAGCCAGATGACCTTGCGATTGTGGAATTATCATCTTTTCAGCTCATGGGGATGCAATACAGTCCTTACATTGCAGCCATCACCAATCTGACCCCAAATCATTTGGATTATCACAAGGATTTTGATGAATATGTGCAAGCAAAGACCAGCATTTATACCCACCAGAAAGAGGGAGAGCGGTTGGTGCTCAATGTCGATGACCCAGTGACACGCACCTTAGAAATTGGTCGTGGGCATGATATTCGCACATGTAGCAAGGTAGTCAAGCCGGAAAACGGTGTATATCTGCGAGAAGGTGTGATTTACGTTGCCGACAATGGGCAAGACCGCGTGTTGATGAATGCGGAAGATATCCGGATTCCCGGCGCACATAATGTATCAAATGTCATGATGGCAGCAGCGATTGTACAGGGATTGTGCAAAGATGAGGATATTGTGCAGGTGGCCAAGACATTTGGCGGCGTGGAACACCGCATTGAATTTGTGCGTGAATTGGATGGCGTGCGTTATTATAATGACTCGATTGCATCTAGTCCCACGCGCACAATTGCTGGACTGAACTCGTTTGCACAAAAGTTGATTTTGATTGCTGGTGGATATGATAAGAACATTCCATATGATGTGTTGGGCGAGCCGATTTGTCAGCATGTGAAAACCTTGCTGCTGACCGGTGCAACGGCACCTAAAATTCGTGCGTGTGTAGAGCAGGCAGCCGGGAGTGAAAAGCCTGAAATCATTGATGTGCCCGATTTGGCGGCCGCTGTCCGCACAGCAAATGCGATTGCGCAGCCGGGAGATGTGGTCATTCTCAGTCCGGCAAGTGCGTCATTTGACTGTTTCCGCAATTTTATGGAACGTGGAGAGCGATTTAAAGAACTGGTACATGGATTAACTTGAACGAATTCGGGCGCGTGATAGCGCCCGAAAAATTTTTTCAAAATTCCTTTGATTTTTAATGTTCTTTTAATACGGATTTCGTATACTTGAATCAAACAAAAGCAAGTCACAAAAAACATTTTAAATAATCAAGGGAGTGAAACGCATGAAAAAGGCGATTTTTTTCACAGCAGCATTACTTGCAGCGTTGACAGTAGGATGTAATGCGAACAACCAGACCGTTCAGGCAGATATTATCAGCCAGCAGGAAGCAGAAAGCGCCGCATTGACCGCTAGTGGCATTTCTCAAGAAAACGCCTCGTTTTCTCGAACTGAACTTGAAATGGACGACGGAAAGCAGTATTATGAAGTTGAGTTCATGGCAGATGGAGAACGATACACTTATGATATTGATGCAATGACCGGCACTGTCATTTCATTTGATGTTGAACAATCGAAGGATAGCGCCGCACAGCCGCAAACGCAGACACAGACCCAGCCTCAAACCCAGAACCAAACGGCTGCAACCGGTATAGACGAAGCAGCAGCCAAGCAGACTGCGCTGAAAGACGCAGGGTTGACAGAAGATGCCGTGACCTTTGTGAAAGTAAAGCGCGAATATGACGATGGCCGCGAACGGTATGAAGTGGAATTCTATGAGAATACATCTTATGCCGAATATGACTATGAAATTGATGCGGCATCGGGTGAAGTCATCAGCCGAGATTATGACGCGGAAGACTATTCTGCACCTCAACAGAGCGGTACGAAAGTCAGTGAAGCGACCGTAAAACAAACAGTATTGGCGAAGGTACCGGGTGCAACCGAAAGTGATATGCGGATGAAGCTGGAACGCGATGACGGTCGCGAGCAGTATGAAGGCACGATTATCTATGATAATATTAAGTATGAGTTTTCGGTAGACGCATATAGCGGTGCGATTCGAGAATGGGAAAGTGAGTCGGTTTTTGATTAAACCGTCCTTGTTACACATAGCAGAACCGATACGGCTTGAAGTGGTATTGTGAAAAGGAGGAATTTTTCATGAAAAAGCAGTTTTTAGCATTGACACTGTCAGCAGCCCTTTTGTGTGGCACGGCGGCAGCCGGTTGGGCAGCATCGGCCGATTTACGACCGGATATCAATGTGGTCATTGATGGCACGACACGCACATTTTACAATGTCAACGGTCAGGAAGTACACCCCATTAGCTATCAAAATACGACATATTTGCCCGTTCGTGCGATTGGTGAGTTGATGGGAAAAAATGTAAACTGGGATGCTTCAACTTTAACAGTCAGCATTGGTGGTACCCGTGTGACCGGCACGACCAGCGGCACACCGGACAACAGCACCAAAGCGCAGGATATTACATTGACTGTGCGCCCGGAATACACAGTCGTGATTGACGGCACAACACGCACATTTTACGATGCCAAGGGGCGCGAAGTAGACCCGGTGGAATACAGTGGTTCGATTTATCTACCCATCCGTGCAATTGGTGAATTGATGGGAAAAACGGTTGGATGGAATGAGAACACACAGACGGTTACTTTGACTGGTGGTTCGACCGTTACCGATTATGATACCGCCAATCCGACCACACCTACCACGCCCAGTCAAAGCGGAACCATCAGCATGGAGCGTGCAAAGGAGATTGCGCTCCAACATGCTGGTGTATCGGCGGACAGCGTTCAGTTTTTAAAGACCCGCTCAGACTATGAAGACGGCGTATTGGTCTATGAAATTGAGTTCGTGCGCAAGAATGGAAACATCTGGCAGGAATATGACTATGAAATCGCTGCTGCCAGCGGCAAAATTGTCAGCTATGATTCCGAGGTTGAAACATCCTATTCCTATTCGGATAACAGCAGCAGCATCAATACAGCGGTCAGCGCAGAGCAGGCCAAGCAGATTGCACTCAGCCGCGTACCCGGTGCAAGCGCATCCAATCTGATTAAATTTGAACAGGATTATGACGACGGTCGATTGGAATACGAAGGCGAAATTTATTACCAAGGCTTTGAGTATGAATTTACCATTGATGCCCAGAGTGGAAAAATCATTGACTGGGATGTAGACCGTTAAAGTGAATACGTTGCTGGAATACCCGCCAATCGTTGGCGGGTATTCCTTTTGTATGAGATGGGTAAAATTTTGTGCTACCTCTTGCGAAAGGCTGAAAGCTATCGTATAATAATTTTAACAGTAGTGTGCAGAGATTGAGAGACACATGAAGACAAAAAACGGCGTGATGAACCGTTTGTTCTTCGTGTGTCTTTTTTTCGCACTTTTTGCAATCGGGAGCAAACACAGAAAGGTACAGATGGGAAAGGAGAACGGGTAGATGCAGTATGATGTGATTGTCATTGGTGCGGGTGTAACCGGTGCAATGGCTGCCTATCAGCTATCCCGGTATCAGCTCAAAGTATGTGTGTTGGACAAACGTTTAGAGCCTGCGGCAGAGACCAGCAGCGCCAATAGCGGCATTGTTCATGCGGGCTATGATGCCAAACCGGGCAGTCAGAAAGCCGCGCTGAATGTGCGTGGTAATCTGCTCATGGAGGGAATTTGCAAAGATTTAGATGTGCCGTTTCGGCGTATCGGCTCGCTTGTTGTGGCGTTCAGTGATGCGGAGGCCGCAACCGTGCGAGAACTTTACGAATCGGGAAATCAAAACGGTGTGCCTGAATTGCGCATCATTGATGCAAAGGAAACTTACGAGCGGGAACCAAACTTACAACCGGGTGCAGTGTGTGCGCTCTATGCACCTACAGCGGGAATTGTTTGCCCATATGAACTGACCACGGCCGCACTGGAAGTCGCCTGTGTCAATGGGGTGGATTATGTGCGTTCTACCCAAGTAACCGGGATTGAGACGACCCCCGAAGGGTTTGTCGTGACCGCTGGTGACAAGCAATGGAATGCCAAAGTGGTGGTCAATGCGGCTGGATTGTTTGCCGACCAAATTGCACATATGGTAGGGGATGACCGCTTTACCATCACACCGCGCAAAGGCGAGTACATCCTTTTTGAAAAAAGCATGGGAAGCAAGGTCAATCATGTGGTCTTTCAGACCCCTGCCAACGGCTCCAAAGGCGTACTGGTCGCACCGACTGTTGACGGCAATCTGTACATCGGCCCCAATGCCAATGTGGTGGAGGACAAAAACGACACGTCCACGACTTGGACAGGGTTGGAAGAAATCAAGACTTGTGCCGCCAAATCGGTTGGCGGGTTGGATATGCGCCTTGCCATCACCAATTTTGCAGGCCTGCGCGCAACACCTTCAACGGGAGACTTTATCGTAGACAGCCCGATTACCGGTTTTGTCAATGCTGCCGGAATAGAGTCGCCCGGTTTGTCGGCTGCTCCAGCGATTGCCGAGAAAGTGGTAGAGCTGGTGCGCAACAGTGGGCGAGTGCAACTGCAATCTTGTCCGAATTGGGTGGCGCAGCGTGAACCGGTTGTGCGTTTCCGTGAGATGACCAACAGTGAACGCGCCCAACTGGTAGCAAAAAATCCAGCATATGGCCGCATTATTTGCCGCTGTGAAACCGTAACTGAACAGGAAATCCGCGACGCCATTCGGCGCCCGGCAGGGGCACGTTCGGTGGATGGTGTCAAGCGCCGCACACGCAGCGGTATGGGAAAATGTCAGGGCGGATTCTGCGGCCCGCGTGTGGTGGATATTTTGGCACAGGAACTGCAATGTGAGCCGACTGAAATCACCAAATTCGGCGGTGCATCTTATATGTTGACCGGAAAAACCAGATAAAGGAGGGGACGGCAATGGAAAAACGCAGTGTAGTTATCATCGGCGGCGGCCCAGCGGGTCTTGCCGCAGCGGTGGCAGCAAAGGAAAATGGCTGTGATGACGTCCTTATCTTAGAGCGTGACAGCGATGTAGGCGGTATTTTGCAGCAGTGTATTCACGCGGGATTTGGTTTGCATATCTTCGGTGAGGAGTTGACCGGCCCGGAATATGCCGCACGGTTCCATGAACAGGTTGACCAGTTGGGCATTTCCTATAAATGTGATACAATGGTATTGGACATTTCACAGGAGCGCGTTGTAACAGCGGTCAACAGCAAAGATGGTATTTTGCAGATTCAGGCGGGGGCCATTGTGCTGGCGATGGGCTGCCGCGAGCGCAGCCGCGGTGCGGTTGGGATTGGCGGCACCCGTCCGGCGGGTATCTATACCGCCGGAACTGCCCAGCGCTTTGTCAACATTGAGGGCTATATGCCCGGTAAAAAAGTGGTTATTTTGGGTTCGGGCGATATCGGTCTTATTATGGCGCGCCGTATGACGCTGGAGGGCGCTGAAGTCAAAATGGTGCTTGAGGTCATGCCGTATTCGGGCGGACTCAAGCGCAATATTGTGCAGTGTCTGGATGATTTCGGTATTCCGCTGCGGCTGTCTCACACGGTTGTCGAAGTGCGTGGTCACGAGCGGGTCGAAGGCGTTGTGATTGCGCAAGTGGACGAAAAGCGCCGCCCAATTCCCGAAACCTTTGAGTATGTGCCGTGTGATACCCTTTTGTTGTCGGTTGGCCTGATTCCCGAAAATGAACTGAGTGCCGCGACCCATATCCCGCTCAATCCGGTCACAAATGGCCCATTTGTTGACCAGTCCATGATGACACGGTGTGAAGGCATTTTTGCGTGCGGAAATGTGGTACATGTACATGATTTGGTCGATTTTGTAACGATTGAAAGCCGTTTGGCTGGCCGCGGCGCGGCGCAGTTTGCACGCGGGCAGCGCAAGGATTCCGGGCATCATCTTGACGTAAAACCCGGTTTTGGTGTACGATATGTAGTACCTTCTGAGATTGACCCGACCGCGCTTCACCATGATGAAAAATTTTTGTTCCGCGTCAGTGATGTGTTTACCGATATGGAACTGGAAGTCAAGGTGGATGGACAGGTGATATATCACAAACGGGTTGCACAAGCCGCGCCGGGTGAGATGGAATCGGTACAGATTACCGAGCAGCTTGCACACAAGTTGACCGGTCAAACGGTTGAAATCGGTCTGCGTCCGGCGCAGTGAGGCGAAGGAGGGCAAAATGGAAACGAAAAATATGACTTGCGTGGTTTGCCCGCGCGGATGTGCCCTGACGGTCACGGTGGATGGTGGCACGATTGTATCGGTCACGGGAAATACCTGCAAACGCGGGGCGGCATATGCCGAAGCCGAGCTGCTGCACCCAGAGCGCATGTTAACTACGACCGTGGCAGTGGACGGGCGTTCCCGCATGTTGGCTGTGCGCACGCGCACAGCCATTCCCAAAGATAAAATTTTCGATATCATGCACGTTTTGTATACCGTCAAGGCACAGGCCCCTGTACACATCGGGGATGTGATTGTGCCCGATGTGTGCGGAACGGGCGTGGACGTGGTTGCGTCGCAAAACATGGCATAACCATTCCCATCAGCAAAGAACAAGAGAGGATACCAATGTCAAATCGAACGATTCAAGAAGCACTTGCAAAACATCCGATTATTGCAGCCGTACATTCCAAGGAAGATGCAGAGATTGCGGCACAATCGCCGTGTATGGTTGTATTTCTGTTGGGCGGTAAACTGTTTGAAGTCAAAGAAATGGTTGACCGTCTGCATGAGAAAGGAAAACTTGTCTTTGTGCATCTGGATTTGGCCGAAGGCATTGCCAAGGATGCCAGTGGTGTGCAGATTGTGGACGAGATTGTACGCCCAGACGGTGTGATTACGACCAAAAATAATTTGGTGCGCGTGATTCGGGAACATGGGATGCTGGCTGCTCTGCGCTGCTTCATTATGGATGGGCAGTCCTATCGAAAAGCGGTTCAGGTCAGTGGAAATGTGTCGCCCGATTTTGTGGAAGTGATGCCCGGTATACTGCCCGGCAATGTGATTGCTGAATTTTGTCGGGAAACCGGAATTGCAGTGGTTGCCGGTGGGCTGGTGCGCAGTGCGGTCGAAGCCAATCAAGCATTTGCCGCCGGTGCGCAGGGGATTTCGACTTCCGAACACGCTTTATGGGCGTTGCCGCTTGGCATGGGTCGATAAAAATGGTAGAATGGCTGCGTTGAGATGTACCGGATTCGGTTCGTGATGACGCTGCTTTGCAGGAAAGCCGTGTGGATGCTCACCATCTGCACGGCTTTTTTGTATGGAGAGAAAGAGAGGGTTTTATGGATTTATTACAAAAAAAGTTGTTCCTGTTTGATATTGATGGCACGTTGGCGGTAGGTGATGCGCTGCTGCCGGGAGCGGCTGCATTGTTGGAAGAAATTGCGCGCAGAGGGGGAACCAGTTTGTTTATCACAAACAATTCCACCCGTAGTCAACAAGATTATGTGAAACGGTTTGAAGAAGTGTTTGGGCTGCACACCCATGCAAGTCAATTTGTAACGGCATCCTATCTGACCGCGCGCTACCTCAAACAAATCTATGGAACTGCACCGATTTATGTGCAGGGGACGCGGTCTTTTGTGCAGGAGCTGCAAACCTTTGGATTGAATGTACACACAGAACTGCCATGTGAGCCAGTGTGCATTGTCGTGGGATATGACAGTGAGTTGACTTATGGCAAACTGAGCCGGACGGCACAGTTGTTGCAACAAACGACGGTTCCGTTTTATGGGACAAATCCCGATTTGCGCTGTCCGTCATCGTTTGGGTTTGTGCCCGATTGCGGCGCAATTTGCGCCATGCTGACCCAGACGACCGACCGCATACCGACCTATTTGGGCAAGCCGTCGGCACAGGTCGTTGCCGCCTGTCTGGAGCAGACAGGATATTCCGGGCAGCAAACGCTTGTGGTGGGCGACCGCTTGTACACAGATATTGCCTGCGGGCAGGCTGCAAAGGTGGATACCTGTCTGTTTTTATGTGGCGAAGCGTGCGAGAACGACCTGCAAACGACCCGATTTATACCCGATTTGGTGCTGGAAGGCCCACAAGCGCTTGTTGAGGCGATGCGCACGGTGGGCAGCCCGTGAGTTTACAAGATTTTTGCATAAATCTCACGCTGATTTGGTCGAAAGATGCGCAAAAGCTGTGATATAATCAGGACGGCACAAGAGAGATGCAAAAAAAACACAGCAAAGTTTACGCCGGAACGCGCGATTTGTTTCAACAAATATGATTTTGGAAACATTACTTGTGTAAAGTAACCAGAAATGCGAAAAGCAAGCGTTTTTGCAAAAATTGGCGCGTCAGACTGCACAAAATTCGACAATCAAATTCATAGAAGTCGATGAAAGTGTCAATTTGAACAAAAATGTTTGCTTACGGCGGTTGCGCTTTGCCAATTTGCATGGTATCATGTGCAATGTAAACAGTTCCCGATTCGTAAAAAGTTGTTTGTTGTTTATATTTCATAATCGAAACGGCTTGGACTTCATCAACCCGCTGCCGGTCGATTGCCTGTCTCACAACAAGGCACCAGAAAACTAAATAACGCACAGCTTTCTTTAACCTGCGAATGGGGGGTGCACGAAAGGTATTCTTTCGTGCAGCGGTACTTTTTGGAGGTGCAAGAAACTTGGTACACATTACAGCTCATTCGGGTTGCGATGACACGCCGGATAATTCGCTTGCGTTTGTCCGCCATGCGTTGCAGACCAGTGCCGATGCGCTGGAAGTTGATGTACGGAAAACAGAAGATGGCATCCTTGCGATTTCTCACGATGCGATTGTCGCTGGACAGGACGCGCCCGCATTGAGCGACGTATTTGCGCTGGTCGCGCAGTCCAATCGGTGGGTGAATTGCGATTTGAAGGAGCCAGATTTGGAGAATGCTGTGATAGACCTCGCCCGTGCGCATGGTTTGTTACAGCGTCTTATTTTTTCCGGAACTGTCAGCCCTGCGCGCGTGCAACAGCAACCATCTTTGCGAAAAGATGCGCGCATTTACATCAACATTGAAGAATTGATTCCCGGCTTGTATCAGCGATTGGAACACGGTGATGTGCTGACCACGCAAGTCATGGAACAGGCGGCAGCACTTTGCAAACAATATGGATTTGAAGTGATAAACGTCTATGAAGCGTTGTGCGTGCCTGCATTTATGCAGGTGATGGACAAGGCTGGAATTCGGGTTTCGGCTTGGACGGTCAACGACCCAGCCCGTGCGGCTGAGATTGCGGCATATTCGGTGACCGAAAACATTACAAGCCGTGCCCCCGAACGGATTCGACAAGCGGTAGAGGATGCGCACAAAGAATCTTGCTGTTGTGAAAAATGATAGGAAAAAGAGAAAAAGAAGAGTAGGTGATTCAAACGTATGTTTAAATATCTCAATCCCAAACGCTTCTATTTTGCGGTCGGAAAACGTAAGTTTTGGGAGTTCATCGTGCTCGCGGTGTTTATCCTGTTTTTCTATGGGCCGCTATTGAATATGTTCATGATGGCATTCGCGAACGTGTATGAGCCGCCGCATTTGCTGGCAAGTGAATGGGGTCTCAAGTGGTGGAACTTCATTTTTGAGCAGGAAAGCCTGCGTTCTTCTATCATACAGTCTTTTGTGGTGGCTGTCATCACAACCATTTGCTCCATGATTATCTGTATCCCGGCGGCGTATTCGCTGGCGCGATTCAAATATCCCGGACGCCGGATTTTTATGCTGTCGTTCCTGCTGACCAACGCATTCCCTAAAATCGGTATCTTTATCTCCATCGGTGTTTTGTTCTACAAGTACAACCTGATGGGCACTTTGGCCGGTGTTGTCATCATTCATATGATTAACTCGATGATGTTCATGGTTTGGCTGCCGTCCAGTTCGTTCCGCACCGTGCACCCGCAGCAGGAAGAAGCGGCGCGCGATGTTGGTGCAGGGCCGGTGCGCACATTCTTTAAGGTCACATTGCCCATGGCCATGCCGGGCATTGCGGTTGCAACGCTGTACACCTTCCTCGGTTCGATGGAAGAGGCACAGGGCACCCTGCTGGTTGGCCTGGGTCAGCTCAAGACCATGCCGGTTGAAATGTATGGTATCATTCTGGACTATCCCGGACAGGCTGGCGCGGTCTTTGCCATCCTGCTGATTATCCCGTCGCTCGTTCTGATTTTCCTGATGCGCAAGTACATCGGGCCGGATGCGATTGCCGGCGGCTTTAAGATGAAGTAACCAGAGGAAGTAGGAGGAGTTAGACGCATATGAGCGAGAAAAAAATAAAGCTGCAACTGAAAGACCTGACCAAGAAATATGACAACGGCGACGGCGTTGAACATATCAATCTGGATATTTACGAAGGGGAAATCGTGTCTTTCCTTGGCCCTTCGGGTTGCGGCAAAACCACCATTCTGCGCGCCATCGGCGGCTTTCACGATGTGACAAGCGGCGATATCACGATTGACGGACAGAGCATTGTCAATTTGCCGCCTGAAAAACGTCCGACGGCAATGGTGTTCCAGAGCTATAACTTATGGCCCCATATGACCATCTATGAGAATCTGGCGTTTGGCTTGAAGCTGCGCAAGATTCCCCAGCGGCAGATTGAAGAAGATATTAAAAATATGCTCAAGCTGGTTTCTATGTCGGGCTGTGAAAAGAAGTATCCCAGCCAGTTATCCGGCGGTCAGCAACAGCGTATTGCAATCGCGCGTTCGCTGCTGCTCAAACCCTCGCTGCTGCTGCTCGACGAGCCGTTCTCGGCATTGGATGCCAAGATTCGCCAGCAGATGCGTGAGGAACTCAAGAAAATCCAGTCGGATTTGGGCATCACCGTCGTGTTCGTCACCCATGACCAGGAAGAAGCAATGACGCTTTCTCATCGAATCGTAGTTATGAACAAGGGTAAGTTCGAACAGGTCGGCTCGCCAACCGAGATTTATGACAATCCGAATTCCAAGTATGTTGCTTCTTTCATCGGAGAGATGAATTTTATTCAGGATGGAGAAAAGATTATTGCAGTTCGACCGGAAAATGTCAATGTAATCGTAGGCGGAAGCGGCATGGTTAACGGTAAGGTAAGAACCATTATGGTACTCGGACACTATGTATCCGTTAATGTGCAGTGTGGGGACGATGTCATTAAATGCTTTGTCTCCCGCGAAATTTCAGACCAGTTGGAAGTAGGCGACCCGGTTGGCCTGGATTTCGAGAAGTATCATACGTTTACTGAATGAGAGGAAAGAGAGGAAAAATACCATGAAAACCAAGAGATTGTTTGCAGTTTTGACGACTTCGGCATTGTTGGCAAGTATGCTGGCCGGTTGCGGCGGCGGTGGAAGCAGCGCGGATGGCGGTCAGGAGTCGGGCAGCTCCAAGGAGCTGAACGTATGGGCGACCGGCTCGGATAACGTGCGTCAGACTTTTGAAAAGCTGGTCAAGGACTTTAACGAAAACTCTGAATATAAAGACCAGTATGAAGCAAAGCTCAACTTCATGCTGTCGGGTACAGGCGGCGGTACGCTGGCCGATTCGCTGGTTGCAGCTTATCGCGCAAAGCAGACCGACACCAAGTTTGATGTTGTCGATTTGGGCGACGATGACCTGACCAAGATTTTGTCGCTGACCAGCGAGGACATTCTGGACGACCTGGACATGTCCAAGATTCCCAATGCAGAGGGCGTAACCGCAGAGCCGGTTGCAGCTAAGGGCAAGATTCAGCCGTACCGCGGCACAACCGTTATTCTGGCATACAACTCGGAAACCGTTCCGGAAGACGAAGTGCCCAAGACCATGGACGAGCTGGTTGAATGGATTAAGGCACATCCCGGCCGCTTTGCCTACAACACACCGGGTACCGGCGGTGCAGGCGATTCCTTTGTGCGTACCTCGATTTACAACTTCATTGATGACGAAACAGCACTGATGAGTTCTGACCCCAAGTGGGAAGAACAGTGGGATGAAGGCTTCGCCTTCCTCAAGGACTTGCATCCTTACATGTACAAGTCGGGCGACACGGTCGTTTACCCCAACAAGAATCAGGGTACCCTTGACTTGCTGACGCAGGGCGAAATTGATATGTGTCCGAACTGGGCCGATATGGTTCTGTCTCAGCGCAAGGCGGGCACCGTACCCGAAAAGATTAAGATTACCACGATTGAGCCTTCGTTCACCGGTTCGGTACAGGGTATCGCGGTTCCGTCGTTCAGCGGCAACAAGGAAGGCGGACATGCCTTTATCAATTATCTGCTGTCGCCCGAGGCTCAGACCATTCTGGTGCAGGATATGGCAGCGATTCCGCTGAAAACCGATGGTGTTGACCTGACCGGCGCAGAAGAACTGATGAATATGGACGTTTCGGCATTCCGTACTCAGGCGCTCGGTGATTTGGTTACCGACCTGAATGCACGTTGGGACGAGGAAATCGGCACACTGGGTTAATCGCCTACAAATCTTGTGTCCGAGGTAATGAATCATGAATAAAACAAAAGAAAGAAAACGGCTGCTCATTGGATACGCTTTGGTTATGCCGGCGTTTCTGGTGGTCATGCTGACGGTCGCCTATCCGATTCTGTCGTCGGTCATTATGAGCTTTCAAGACCCTGTGACCGGTGCGTTTACACTGGAAAACTATAAATACTTCTTTGTAACGCCGTCACAGCTCAAAAATATTGGGTTTACGCTGTATGTTGTTGTGGCAACCGTTGTGCTGGCGATTGTGATAGCGTACTTGTTGGCGCTCTATCTGCGCTTTGTCAAGTCGCCCATCTCCAAAGCCATCGGCACACTGTATTTGCTGCCGCGTTTTGTACCCGGTCTGGTTGCGGTGTATGCGATGATTACCATTATCCGCGACAGCGGTGTACTCAACCGTATCGCGCTGCTATTTGGCTACGATTTCAAGCCAGCGATGATGTACCACGCCAGCGGCCTTATCATCATGAACCTGTGGTTTAACATTCCGTTTGCCGCACTGATGATTACCGCCGGTCTGGGTGCGATTCCCGATTCGGTCATCGAATCGGCGCGTGATGTCGGCGCAAGCAAAATGCGCGTGTTCCGCTCGATGATTTTGCCCTTGTCCATTAAGGATGTTGTCATTGCTGCAACCTTTGTGTTCATGAGCAATGTTGGTTCGTTCACAACCCCGTACCTGATTGGCGGCAACAGCCCCAAAATGCTGGGCATTGCGCTGTTCGACCAGTTCAATAAATATTTGGACTATAACCGCTCGGCTGCGCTCTCGGTCATCATGTTCCTGATTTGTTCGGTTTCCGCAGGCGTGTATATTTACACCAACCTGAAGGAAAAAGAGTGGGAATAATACAGTTCAGAGAGGAGAGCCACGGCTCTCCTCTTTTGTTTTGAAGATTGGTTAAAAATTAGGAGGTCTGCTGCTGATGGAAATTCTGCTGCAAAAAGAGATTGTGTTTACGGTCAAGGATAACCGCACCAATTATTGTATCTCGTTTGAAACCGAACGGGATTATGACCATCTGGAATTTGTGTGTGAATATAGCCCCAAGACCATTTCCGACCCCGAACTGGTCGCGCGCGAAGTGGCACAAGGGATGGAAAAAAGCGGCTGGACAGGCAGAAAACTGTTTCCAGCCGACATGGACGAGTGTAAAGTGTTGATGAATCTGGTCACATTTTCGCTTGACTATGAGGGAGAATATGTGGGCTGTGCTCACCGCCATGACCCGGAACAGGTGATTGTGATTTCTGAACACGGTTCTTCCAGTGGCTTTTTTGCGCGCAAGGCGGCAAAAGGAAAGTGGAAAGTTGTGCTGAATGTACATGCTGCCATTCCGGAACATGAATTGACCTATCATCTGACTGTGATGGGCTGCGACAAACCCGATTATGCGTACCGCCCGTTTGAGATGCACACCCATACCCGCCATTCGGATGGACGGTTCCAGGTTGCAGAGCTGGCACAGGCGGCACACGATTATGGGTATGCGGGCTTTGCGCTGACCGACCACAACACCGAGGCTGGACAAGCAGAGCTGACACCCGAATTGGAGGCACAGACCGTTCCCGCCATTCGCGGCATCGAATGGACGACCTTCTTTGGTCATATGTTGGTGCTCGGCTGCCATAAATATGTTGACTGGCGCTTTGCCCTGCCCGAAGATATTGACACCTATACCGCACAGATTCGGGAAAACGGCGGCGTTGCCGGTGTTGCCCATCCGTTTAATATCGGTTCGCCCATGTGCACCGGCTGCCGCTGGGATTTCAAGGTCAAAAATTGGGAAAATATCACCTATATGGAAATCTGGTCGCAGGAAAATCCCATGATGCGCACCAAAAATATCATGGCAATGGAATGGTGGACAAAGCTGCTCAATGAGGGGCACCGGTTGGCCTGCACCGCTGGACGTGACTGGCATTGCCGCGACACCGAACCGCCTGTGCTCAGTGCGACCTATTTGGGACTGCCTGACGGCAATGTGACCGAACAAAATGCGCTTGATGCGCTGCGTGCGGGGCGCACTTATGTCACACTTGGTCCGACTATGGACATTACCGCAAGACAGGGCGAAACCAGCGGCGGTCTGGGCGACACCCTGCACACAGGTGACTGTGAAGTGTATGTGGATGTGGGTGAAACCGAACGCCGCGAACATTGGGCGCGCTGGGGTATCGCCGTGCGCTCGGTGGCAGTGACCGGCCCCAATGGAACGGTCAAAGCACCATACACGGGCGAGTTGTGCCGCATCAAAACACAGGGCGACCGTTGGCTGCGCGTGGAGCTGTACGGCGACAAACAGGGACAGTATGACCAGCTTCTTGCCGTATCCAGCCCGATTTATTTTGCATAATCGGTAAACATCGCCATAAAACTGGAAAAAGCAATCTTTTTAGGACTTGTAATTTTGCCTTCTCTTGTATATAATGGTAGTACTGATGCAATGTAGGAGGTGTTTTACAGGATGCTGAATAATTACGGTCAGATTATCGGGACATTCTTACCCATCATTCTGATGATTTTGATTTTCTACTTTCTGCTCATTCGTCCGCAGAAAAAGCGCGATAAGGCCGAACGTGATATGCGAAATTCCATTCAGGTCGGCGATGAGATTTCTACCATCGGCGGTTTTATTGGAAAGGTCGTAAGCATTAAGGATGAAACGATTGTAATCGAGACAACGGCAGACCGCACCAAGCTCAAGCTGTACCGCTGGGCTATCCGCGGTAAGGAAGCGGCACCGGTCGAAAAGGTCGAAGAACCCAAGGAATAACCGGGCCTGCCCCCGAATAGCTTTGTAACAAAGTCATTTGGGCGGGAGGGGACACGATGAAAAAGAATGAATCGGCGCCGCCAGCAGCGGCCGTGCTTGGCGCGGCCGTTTTGACCGGCTTTGTGCTCACGCTGTTGTTGATGGCAGTTTGTGCGCTGGCCGTACTGCTGGGCGCGCTGGCGGCCGACCGCATTGGCGTGTGGGCCGACCTTTGTCTTGCGATTGGCAGCCTGTGTGCCGCATTCTTTGCGGCAAGGCGCTCGGCTTCTTGGCAGCCCTTGTGGGGCATCGCCGCCGGTGTGCTTCTCTTTGGCTGTCTCGTGATTTTGAGTTTCGCGTGGTTTGGTCAGCCGGTGCATCTTTCGCGCCTGCTGATAAACGCGGTGCTAACCATCGTCAGTGCGGCGGTGGGCGGTGCTCTTGGCGCCAGACGGCGTCGGCGCCGCAGACGTAAAAAATAAACACATTTAGGAGGTACTTATCATGACCCATATCAAGACTTTGACTTCTAAGACCCTCAAGCAGACAGCGGCTCACGGCGGCTGTGGCGAGTGCCAGACCTCTTGCCAGTCTGCATGCAAGACCTCTTGCACGGTTGCAAACCAGAAGTGCGAGCACAGCAAGTAATTTTGGAACAGGAACCAAGCTGCGGGGCGTGCCAAACGGTACGCCTCGCTGTTTTGTGTCGGAAATCTCAATCCAAACGATATCATAAAACGGAGGAAAACCAACGATGATTCATCGTTTTACCAAAAAGGGCTTAAATTTTCTGCTCGATGTCAATAGCGGTGCCGTGCATCTGCTCGATGATGTATCCTATGCCGTGTCCGGGCTAATTGATGAAACTATGGACAAGGAGTGCCCGCAGACCATTGTAGATGCACTGCCGCAGTACGATGCACAGAGCGTGCGCGAAGCCTATGCTGAACTGTATGACCTCAAGGAGAATGGTCAACTGTTTGCACAGGATGATTACATTGACGTATCCAAGTATATTCCGACCGATGCACCGGTCAAAGCACTGTGTCTGCATGTTGCGCATGATTGCAATTTGCGTTGCCAGTACTGCTTTGCTTCGACCGGTGACTTTGGAACCGGCCGCAAGATTATGCCGTTTGAAGTGGCGAAAAAGGCAATCGACTTTGTTGTAGCACGTTCGGGCGCACGCCGCAATATTGAAGTCGATTTCTTCGGCGGAGAACCGTTGATGGCGTGGGATACGGTCAAGCAGACCATTGATTATGCCCGCGGATTGGAAGCCGAGCACGGTAAAAAATTCCGCTTTACCATCACAACAAATGGTTTATTGCTGGACGATGAAAAGATTGACTATATCAATCAGAATATGGACAATGTTGTATTGTCGCTCGATGGTCGTCCGGAGGTCAACGACACCATGCGCAAGACGGTCAATGGCGGCGGAAGCTATGACATCATTGTACCTAAATTCCGCAAGCTGGTCGAGCAGCGCGACCCCAAGCTGGATTACTATGCGCGCGGTACGTTTACCGGAAAGAATCTGGACTTTGCTGACGACGTGCTGCATATTGCCGATGCGGGCTTTGACCGCTTATCGGTGGAGCCGGTTGCAGCCGAGGATGGATGCGGCTATGAGCTGACCGAAGCTGACTTGGAGCGCATTTACGCCGAGTATGACCGCCTGACCGATTTGATGGAGGAGCGCCGCAAGCAGGGCAAGCCGTTCCACTTCTTCCATTTTATGGTAGACTTGAATCAGGGGCCGTGTGTGGTCAAGCGTCTGCGCGGTTGCGGTGCGGGCTATGAATATGTGGCAGTCACACCGGAAGGCGACATTTATCCCTGTCATCAGTTTGTCGGCAATGAAGCATTCCGGCAAGGCTCGGTGCTCGACGGTACATTTGATTTAGACATTGCACATAAATTTGCGTCCATGAATATTTATACGCGCGAAAAATGCGGCGACTGCTGGGCAAAGTTTTATTGTTCGGGCGGCTGCTCGGCGGCAAACAACAATTTCAGCCATGATTTGAATGTGCCGTATGAGATGGGCTGTAAGATGGAAAAGAAGCGTTTGGAATGTGCAATCTACCTTAAAGCAGTCGAAGCGGCAGAGGAAGATTTGTAAAACCCCACGAATTTGTGCGTTCTGCTAGAATTACCGTTGCAAATTTTGGTTACATTGGCATATAATAAGCGTGTAAATGAAAGACAAAATAGAAAACAGCGGTGATGCTGTATGAAAGGCAGAACAGAGTATGGCACATAAGATACGAATTGCATGTCTCGGCACGAGCGATTCTCTCTCTCGTGCTGTGGACGCACTGTTAGATAATCAGGTCATTCCGGCAGAAAATATCTTTTTGTCCCGGACGGACGGCCCACAAGTGGAACGTTTTTCGGCAAGCGGTTGCCAGTTGTTGCCCGATGATATGAATGCAATTGTCAAAGGGGAACTGGTGCTGGTAGCGGCTCCGGGTAACGAAATGGCTTCGGTACTAGCACCGGTTTGCGGCTGCACGTCCGGGCGCTATTTGATTGCGGTCAGCGACCGCGCACAAGTTTCGGATTTGTCCGAGCGCGTGGCAAATGGCACCCAAATTATGGCAGTCCAGACCGAAACCGATGATAATGGAACGGTTTGCGGTAAGGCAGAGTATGGCAAGGGTTTTGTTGCCTATATGAAGCCGCCCTGTGAGGACATCGTGCGCGCGATGATTCCAAACTTGACCGTTTGTAATTAAACTGCATATTTGAAATAAGCTGAGAATACCTTGTTTCATAGGGATGTACAATAGGAGGCACAGACGATGAAACGACAACGGGTTCTCAGCTTTTTTTCCTTGCGGTCTTTGTGGGATACGCCGCATATGGTCTTTTTGGTTGTGATGCTGTTGTGTGGCGCACTGGCGGGCAGTTACACTGGGCTGCGCTGCGGGCACACAGAGGGGGCGTTGCTGGAAGAATTGGCAGGGCAGATGGTGGCGCAAGCTCAAGTAGGAGATGGCACTGTTTGGATGCTAGTGGGAAAAGCGCTTTGCAGCGTGCTGGCATGGCAGATTGCGGCCGTGTTAGGGGGGATGTTGCGCGCGCATAGCTTGATATTGTCTGGCTTGTGTGCGGCACGCGGCTTTCTGCTCGCGTTTGCAGCGGGGGCATTCCTCAGCACACTACAATTGCGCGGACTGCTGTTGGCGTTGGTGACTGGCGGCGTTAGCTCCATTGTTACGGTACCTTGTTTGCTATTGACTGCAACCGCTTGTTTTTTAGCTGGGCAGGAGGGCGCGCGCAGCCGCGGTGGATATTGGTACGCGCTGGCGCGTTATCGCAGTGCAATTATCTTGTGCACTACCTTAGCACTTTGCGGCGGTGTATTGCGTGTTCCTATGCTGTTTTTGGCATCTAAAATCGGATTTTGACAGTGTAAAAAGTTTTTTGCAAAAAAATTAAAAAAAGGCTTGACGAAAGGGACATCATGCGCTATAATAAATATCGTCGCTGAGAGAAAAAGAAACTTCTCAGATACACAAGTTTATATTGTATGGAGAGTTGGCTGAGTGGTCGAAGGCGCACGATTGGAAATCGTGTGTGCGGTAATCCCGTACCCAGGGTTCAAATCCCTGACTCTCCGCCATTGAAAGCACTGAAACGCAATGTTTCAGTGCTTTTTCTTGTTTTTTTACGCAAGAAAATATTAAAAAAAGATTTTTAAAAATATATACGTTTATCATTGAAATTGCACTCTGTTTTGGGGAGAGAACAATTTTTATATTACCTTTAGTGATTTGTGAACACAAAGACGGGAACGGTTGTGCGCTGTATTGCATTTGCTATTAGGAATAAAAAAGACGAGTATTCTTATAGCTTTTCAAATGCTATAAGAATACTCGTCGTGGTGCGAGTGACGGGACTTGAACCCGTACGCCTTATGAGCACACGCCCCTCAAACGTGCCTGTCTACCAGTTCCAGCACACTCGCGTGATACATATTTTAGAACGCTGATTTTTTAGCAGCTATTATAGTATATAGGAAAGATTAGGATTTGTCAAGAAAGAAGGGAAAGAAAAAGGAGATAAAGATGCACAAAAGAAACAGTGTTTTCTTGTTGAAAAAAACCGAAGATTGCGGTTGACTTTTATTCAAAAGAAATGTATACTAACATTGTAAACAAAAGAAAGAGGTGCTTGAGGATGCGTATCACGCACGAGGCAGACTATGCAATCCGTGTTGCGTTTTGTCTTGCAGAATGCGGCGGTAAGCTCGGTGCAAAGGAAATATCAGAGCGGACCGGTGTTACGCTGCGGTTCGCGCTCAAAATCCTGAGAAAGCTCATTCAAGCGGGCATGGTGCGTTCTTATAAGGGCGCGAATGGCGGTTATGAGCTGGATATGGAATCAGCAAAAATCAGTATGGGCGCGATTATTGAGTGTATCGACGGGCCAATCACAATTAACCATTGCTTATGTAATGAGTTCGAGTGCACCAGAGTCCAGTCCAAAAGTATCTGCAATTTCCGTCGTGTCTTCGGGTCTATCAATACGATGATTCGAGACGAGCTTTACCGTGTTACATTAGACCAATTTTTAACTTAAAAAAACATTTAGGAGGAAAAGAATTATGAAGTTCGTATGTTCTGTATGTGGTTATGTTCATGAAGGCGATGCAGCTCCGGCTGAATGCCCTATCTGCCATGCACCGGCTGACAAGTTCGTTGCACAGACCGGCGAAATGACTTGGGCATCTGAACACGTTGTTGGTGTTGCAGCAGACGTTCCGGAAGATATCAAGAAGGATTTGCGTGCAAACTTTGAGGGCGAGTGCACCGAGGTTGGCATGTATCTGGCAATGGCTCGCGTAGCACATCGCGAGGGTTATCCGGAAATCGGCCTGTACTGGGAGAAGGCTGCATTTGAAGAAGCTGAACATGCTGCAAAGTTTGCAGAACTGCTGGGCGAAGTGGTAACTGCTTCGACCAAGAAGAATCTGGAAATGCGTGTAGAGGCTGAGAATGGCGCTACTGCTGGCAAGACCGACCTGGCTAAGCGTGCAAAGGCTGCAAATCTGGATGCAATCCATGACACCGTTCATGAGATGGCACGCGACGAGGCTCGTCACGGCAAGGCATTCAAGGGTCTGCTGGAGCGTTACTTCGGCTAATTTCATATTTGGAATCAGCAAAGCCCCGGATAACGATGTTATCCGGGGCTTTTTTGCATTCAGCTCATTTGTGAAAAATAAATTTATTTCAAACGACAAGAACAGCCATAGGGGAACGTAGTGCCTGTTGTTGCAGGATGGCTGGCATCACAGCAGACAAAGTCGGTGTCGATGTAGTTAGCAAAGCACTGTACTTGTAGATTGCGTGTTTGGCAGAGTGAAACAGGCGGTTGAGATGGGGTATCGAGGTTTTCAGGTAAAACGAACTTGATACATTTGACCTGAACATTTTGACAGCCGCTTTGATAGTGGGCTGGCAGCGTAAATGTTTTCATGCCACGCGATTGTTTTGAACCATCTGACAGGATTTCGGTCAAGACAACAGCGAGTGCGACTCGTTTTCCCGGACATACGTTTTGAACCGTAGCATTCAGTTGCACGATACGTCCAAGCGATTCCAGAGACAGGTCACCGACATCAATGGTGACGGAGTCGGTACAGCCGGGGATAGAAAAGTCAATCGGTGTAGGGCAGGGTTCAGGGTCAACAATTGTGGGGCAGTTCACTGTGACGGTAGGACTGGGGAACGTGACAGCATTGCCTTCGGTATCACTGTATGTAATGGATTGATTGACTTCCTTTACACCCGAAGTTTGCGCAACATGCTGTACATAAAACTCCAGTACGGCACCTTCGTCAGCGGTAACGCCCAGTGAGGCAATATTCCATTCCAGTGTGTGCGTATCCAACACGTTGGCACTTCCCACAGTAGGGGTAAGCAGGCTGACAATATTGAAATCCGGATTAAGCATTTCATGAATGATAATATTGGTTGCGCCGGGTTTGGTCAGGTCTTTTGCAAGTTCCTCAAAGAAATCTTCTAGCTGCATATCGTCGGGCGCAATTAAAACGTAGGAAGCTGCTGGCTGGCTTGCCCAAGTGTTAAGCGCATCCACATTCAGTCCGCTATCTCCGTTCAGTCCAATACAGTAGACGGTAATCCCATCGTCTTTTGTCGCTTGTGCAATCGGCGTGGGGTCTGGGCCGGCAGTCGTTTCGCCGTCTGTAAACAGGACGATGATTTTTTGATTGGACGATGCAGGTTCAAACAGTTCAATTGCCTTGGTGAATGCGTCGGCATGATTGGTGGAGCCGTTTGCAACCAGACTGTCAATGGCGGCATCCAGCGTGGAAACTGAGGTGATGAGCTGCGTATTTGCGACGGCAGTATCAGAAAAACTGACAACTGCGATTCGGCTGCCCGAACCAATCGTGCCAGTAGCTGCACCACCAGTCGTTTCCGATATGATTTCGACAAACTTCTTTGCGCCTGATTTCATGTTGCTCAGTGGGGAGCCGCGCATGCTGCCCGAACGGTCAAGCACCAGCACAATATCGACCGGATTGGTCACGATATTCGGCGATGCTGTCAGCGCCAACGTGATTTTCAACGTACCGTTGCAATCAATTTGGTCGGTGCTGACCGTCTTGTTGGAAAATGTAACACCCAATGTCATTTCCTCCTTTTGTTTGGGAATACTCCATCTTATGCCCAAAAAAGACAAAAGGATACACTGTTTGACAGTATGCGTATAAAAAAGCGTCCGGATGATTTCCGGACGCTGAAAAAATATGAATTATCCTTTTTTGTAAAGAATACGGATGGCGTTGAGCACACAGAGCATAGCAACACCGGTATCTGCAAAGACAGCCAGCCATAGAGAAGCAATGCCAGCCAGTCCAAGCAGCATGACCGCGATTTTGATGACCAGTGCAAAGACAACATTTTGTCGGGCAACGCGCACCGAAATACGGGCGATATCAACCGAATCGACAATGGCCAGGGGGTCAGAGGTCATAAAGACGATATCGGCGGCTTCGATAGCTGCATCGGCACCAGACCCCATTGCCGCACCGACATCGGCATTGGCAAGTACAGGCGCGTCGTTGATGCCATCACCGACATATAATACAGCACCATGTTGCTGACGAATTTGCTTGAGTGCTTCCAGCTTTTGTTCGGGCAGCAGACGGGCGCGCACTTCCTGAATGTCCAGTTGCTTGGCAACCGATTCGGCGCTTTCCTGTGCGTCGCCGGTGAGCATAACTGTCACCAAATCTTGCTTGCGCAAATGCTTCATAGCAGATTTTGCGGTAGGCTTGATGGTGTCTGAAATGACCAGACAACCGGCATAGCGTCCGGCAGCAGATACTAAAACTTCTGTACCGGCCTGCGGAGAAGTGTAGCCGGAAAGGTCAATGCCTGCGGTTTCCAGCAGACTGCGATTGCCACACAGAACGGTCATACCTGAAATCATGGCCACAATGCCTTGCCCAGCAATTTCTTGAATCTTGTCGGGTTTTACCAACTTAATGCCGCGTTCGCGTGCAGCGGCAAGGACGCTCTGGGCAATCGGGTGGGTGGATTGCGATTCGGAAGTGGCTGCCATAGACAGCAAGGTTTGCTCATTGATGCCCGCTGCGGGAATGGTGCGCTGTACTACGAAGTTGCCTTTGGTCAGAGTTCCGGTCTTGTCCATTGCGACAGCATGGACGTGGCGCAAGGCTTCGAGCGAAGCGCCGCCTTTAAACAGAATACCGTGTCGCGAACCCGCACCAATGCCGGCAAAGAACGAAAGCGGCACACTGAGCACCAGCGCACAAGGGCAACTGATGACCAGAAAACTGAGCGCGGTGTATAACCAATGGCTCCATTCGCCTGTGATGACCGACGGGACAACCGCGGTCAGCAGCGCGACGACAACTACGATAGGTGTATAAATGCGCGAAAAACGGGTGACAAAACGGTCCATTTTGGGCTTGCTTGCCGCTGCGTTTTCGACTGCGTCCAAGATACGCGTTACCATGGAATCAGATAGCGTATGGGTAACTTCAAGTTGAAGGGCACCAGTGCTGTTGACACAGCCCGAAGTGACGGCCGAACCGGGATGCACACCGACCGGAACCGGTTCGCCGGTGACTGGTGAAGTGTCAATGCGGCTGTCACCCGCGCGTACAATGCCATCAAGCGGGATACGGTCGCCCGGACGCACCAGAAGTAAATCGCCAACCTGTGCCTGTGCCGCGGGTACAGTATGTACAACACCGTGACTGTCAATGCGGTGTACAACTTCGGGGCGCAGGTCAATCGCTTCCATAATCTGGCGGCGACTCTTTTCGACCGCACGGTGTTCAAAGAATTCACCGATACGGTAAAACAGCATGACACCGACCGCTTCGGTGTAAGTACCCATCGCAATCGCGCCCAATGTCGCCAGAGACATCAGGAAATTTTCGTCAAATACATGCCCGTTTTTGATGTTTTTCAGGGCGGTCAATAGGATATCACCGCCTAAAATGACATAGGACAGGCACAGAACGAACATGGAAACCAGCGGTTGCGGTACCAGAAAATCCAGCAGCACGCCGACCAGCATTAGAGCTGCACCAATTAGAATACTGCGCAGTTCATGCGGGTTGGCTTCTTCGGTGAGTTGTGCGCCAGTGCTTTCGAGCGGTTCTACAATGGCATCCGGTTCAACTGACATACACACTCGGCGGATTTGGTCGAGACGTGCTTCTGGGTTGTCGGCAGCCAGACGAAGTTGTTTGGTAGCGTACACCACCACAGCGTCGGAAACGCCGGGCAGTTTACGGATTTTTTCTTCCATCACGGCTGCACAGTGGGCACAGCTCAGGTTGCGGATGCGATAAATCCGACGCTCACCCGGCACATCGCTTTTGAGTTCGCGTGCAGGGGCTTCCTCATGTTCGTGGTCGTGTCCGCAATCACAATCATGTGTGTGCTCATGCGTATGTTCGTGCGTGTGTTCGTGGTGGTGTGCATCGTGTTCGTGATGTTCGTGATGCTCGTGTGTATGGTCGTGTCCGGAATCATGCGTATGTCCGTGGGAATGGGTATCTGTATGGTCATGTGCAGGTTGGGGTTCGGGTGCCGTTTCCGGTTGGATTTCGTGTACCTTGATAGATTCAGTTTCGCGCAGATTGGACAATTCGTGCTCGGTTTCGTACTGATAAGAGGCTTGCGGATATACCGGAACATCGTCGGGCAGGGTGTCCAGCACATGGTCAAGTGACGCATCTGGAGTGTCGTCTGCTGGTTCGGCAATTTGGGAGGTATCGGGGTCTGTGTCCTTGGATGCCGTATCGTCTGATACGATTGGGTCGTCGGGTGTGGATGACATCTCATCTTTGGATATATCCGAAGTGCTGTCGTCGGAAACGGCAGCCGATTCGGGAGTATCCTCGAAATTGGGAACAAGTTCAGAGTCGAGGAGCGCGTCATCCTCGTCGGTGAGAGGGTATTTGCGCACGGAATCTAGGCTCATAACATCAACTCCTTTTGGGAATGTATGAACAGTCATTCATATGTTTCGATAGTATCATAACGCAAAATGCAGTAATTGTCAAGATAAAACCGTCAAATTGTGTCAGATACCAAGCGAAAAATTACGTTTTTTGCATAAATCAAGCGGTATCAATGAGCATCCGCTTTTGCGTTTTGATTATACCAGAAACAGCCCTAAAAAGCAAATGGCGCTGCTCAAAAAGCAGCGCCAAGAGTGCTTTACATTAGGGATTTTGCTTGTTGGGTTCCTGCTCACAGTACAGGCAGCGGTACTTGCCGTTTTCGCCCAACACAAAGATATGGTCGATTTCTTCTTCGATGGTTGTAATGCAGCGCGGATTGCGGCAGCGAATGACGTTTTTCAAGGTTTTGGGCTTGACGAGCTTCTTCTTTTCCACGATTTCGCCGTTACGGATGGTGTCGATGGTGATATCGGGGTCGAGATAGCCCAGCACATCCAAGTCAAGGTCAATCATGGATTCGATTTTGATGATATCCTTATGACCGTGCTTACCCGAACGGGCGTTGCGGATGAGGGCAACACAGCAATCGAGCTGGTCAAGACCGGCGAGGTGGTAAATTTGCATACCAGTGCCTGCTTTGATGTGGTCGATAACGATGCCGTTTTGGATGGAATCAATATTCAGCATAACAGTTAAACCTCCTTGTCAGCCAGACCCAGCAGGGTCATGATGAGTGCCATACGCACAAAAACGCCGTTGTGTGCCTGCTCAAAGTATGCGGCGCGCGGGTCGTCATCGACCGGCAGGGCGATTTCGTTGACGCGCGGCAGCGGGTGCAGTACGGCCATATCTTCCTTGGCCAGCTTCATCTTGTCGGCTGTCAGGATATAGGTGTCTTTCAAACGGATATAATCTTCTTCGTTAAAGAAGCGCTCACGCTGTACGCGGGTCATATACAGGATATCAAGCTGGGGCATTGCTTCTTCTAAGCTGGTCATTTCCACATATTCAATGTTGCGCGGCTTGAGTGCTTCGGTAATGACGTATTCGGGCACGCGCAGTTCTTCAGGGGAGATGAGCACGAAGCGGATGCCATCGTAACGCGACAGCGACTTAATCAGAGAGTGAACGGTACGGCCGAACTTGAGGTCACCGCACAAGCCGATTGTCATATTGTTCAGACGGCCCTTGCGGCGGTAGATGGTAAGCAGGTCGGTCAGTGTTTGGGTGGGATGCTGGTGGCCGCCGTCACCGGCGTTGATGACCGGAATGGAAGAATAGTGTGCAGCGCGGCGCGGTGCACCTTCCTTCGGGTGACGCATAGCGGCAATGTCCGCATAGCTGGAAATAACACGGATGGTATCGGCTACCGATTCGCCCTTGGAAGCCGAGGAAGAATCCGCGCTCGAAAATCCCAGAACCGAGCCGCCCAGATTGAGCATGGCGGCCTCAAAGGACAAACGGGTACGCGTAGAAGGTTCATAGAAAAGCGTAGCGAGCTTTTTGTGTACGCAAACATCCTGATAAGCGGTGGGGTTTGCGGCGATACGGTTTGCGAGGGCGAGCAGCTGCTGCGTTTCCTCAACGGTGAAATCGAGCGGGTCAATCAAGTGACGCATAATATCCTCCTAAATTTATGATTTCCAGGGATGTATAACAATTCGGTCGGACTTTTGCTTATCCTAATGATATAATTTACAATCAGGCTTGTCCAGACCAAAGCGAAAAAAGGGCAAAATTTTTTTGCGGCACAGCCGCAAGGGACGGATGGAAGCCATCTGGCCGCCATCCGTTTTGGTTACAAAATCAGGCATCGGCGTCGATGTAACTGTACAGAGTATATTTGGAGATTCCATAGTATTTTGAAATTTTATCGCCCGATTTGGTGATAAGGAAGGCACCGGCTTTGTTTAAAAATTGAATGGCGCGGATTTTGTCTTCCTTTGTCATCAGTGCGACCGGCTTGCCGACCAATCGAGTCGATTGCTCAATCAGTTCGTCGAGCAGTTCCCCGACGCTCTGTACAATGCGTTCCGGCTCTTTTTCTTCGGCTTCGGCGGCGGTGGATAACAGCGGTTTTAAACTGCTGTCGAACATTAAAAGGCCGGTGATGTCGAAGTTAATCGCCAGAATAAAGCGTAGATGCCCGTCCTCATCGCGCAGATAGATGGTCGAGCTTTTGAGAATTTTGCCATCTTTGGTGCGGGTCAGATAGCCGAGATGGTCTTGGGCATTATCGCCGTGCTGAAGGGCGTCAAGCACGACGTGGGAAGGCCCGTCACCAAGCTGGCGGCCGGTGACATGTCCGTTTTCGATGGCAACGATGGAGTGCTCAATATCGCAGTCGGCCAGGGAGTGCACGACGACCTCACAGTTGGAGCCGAATTGAAGCGCCAGCCCGTGCGCAATACGGCGCAGGGCGTCCAAAGAGAGTTCTTGCATCATGGAGAATGTCCTGCCTTTCGTGAGAGAGTTTCCATCCCGATAGTAATGATTAAAAATTATAGCATATTCGACAGGGGAAAGCTACAAAAAGATTGGACTAAAAAATATTTTTTTGATTTGAGTGAATAAATCGCAAAAACAAAGCGAAACAACGCGCTTGATATGCTGAAAAAGTGCGCGCGGCAGGGCGGTTTGAGTGTGTGGTAAAAATGCACAAAAAGCGAGCTAAATATTTTTTATAAAACCAAAAAAATTTTTAGGAAAGTGCATTGACATTTGTCGTCAAGATGATAAGATGGAAGCAGGATAAGCGCTTGGAAATGCAGTGCACAATATGTGATTTATGGAAGGTTGGGATAAACATGGATTCGATTAAATGGGTCGGTAACAAGATGCCAAAAACCGAGGACAAGCAGCTTTCGGTTATGAGCCTTGAGAATGTCTCCAAGGCACGCGCATTCCACCAGAGTTTCCCGCAGTATGCGGTGACACCGCTGGCTGGACTGTCCGGCATGGCAAAGCATCTGGGACTCAAGGGCGTTTTCGTCAAGGACGAAAGCTACCGCTTCGGTCTGAATGCGTTTAAGGTGCTGGGCGGCTCGTTCGCAATGGCAAACTATATTGCCGAAGAACTGGGACGCGATGTATCTGAAATGACCTATGATTATCTGACCAGCCAGAAGCTGAAAGATGAGTTTGGTCAGGCAACATTCTTTACCGCTACCGATGGCAACCACGGCCGCGGCGTGGCTTGGGCGGCAAATAAGCTCGGTCAGAAGGCCGTTGTACTGATGCCCAAGGGCAGCGTAAAGTCGCGCTTTGACAACATCGCAAAGGAAGGCGCTAAGGTTACAATCGAGGAAGTCAACTACGACGAATGTGTACGCCGCGCAAATGCAATGGCAGAGCAGACCGAACACGGCGTTATGGTACAGGATACCGCGTGGGAGGGTTATGAAAAGATTCCGGCGTGGATTATGCAGGGCTATGGCACCATGGCAAGCGAAGCTGCCGAGCAGCTCAAGACCGCTGGTATTGACCGCCCAACCCATATTTTTGTACAAGCCGGTGTCGGTTCGCTGGCAGGTGCCGTACAGGGCTACTTTGCAAACCTGTTCCCCGACAACACCCCCACGACCGTGATTATGGAAGCACAGGCGGCTGACTGCCTCTATCAGGGCGCAAAGGCGGCTGACGGTGAAATCCGTTTTGTAGACGGCGATTTGCAGACCATCATGGCAGGTCTGGCGTGCGGCGAACCCAACACCATTTCCTGGGACATCTTGAAGAACCATTCGTCGTTCTTCGTATCCTGCCCAGACTGGGTATCGGCAAAGGGTATGCGTATGCTGGGCGCACCGGTCAAGGGTGACCCGCAGGTTGTTTCGGGCGAATCGGGTGCTGTTGGCATGGGTCTGCTGGCAACCCTGATGGAATCGGACGAATACAAGGAACTGCGCGATGCCATCGGCTTGGACGAAAACAGCGTGGTCTTGATGTTCTCGACAGAGGGCGATACCGACCCGGAAAATTATCAGGCAATCGTGTGGAATGGCGCACACGCAAGTGAAGAATAAGCAAACTCCAAAGATAAAAAATAACTTGGATTTTTTAGGAGGTTTTGACAATGGATTTACAAGCAATCAAGCAGGCGGCTCAGGGCTATCAGGCAGACATGACCGCATTCCTGCGCGCAATGATTTCTCACCCCAGTGAGAGCTGCCAGGAAAAGGAAGTTGTTATGTGCATCAAGGCCGAGATGGAAAAGCTGGGCTATGATAAAGTAGAGATTGACGGCCTGGGCAATGTCATCGGCTGGATGGGCGAGGGCGACAAGATTATCGCCATCGACTCCCACATTGATACCGTTGGTATCGGCAACATCAATAACTGGACGGCTGACCCGTACAAGGGCTATGAGGACGACGAAGTTATCTACGGCCGCGGCGGTTCCGACCAGGAAGGCGGCATGGCTTCGGCAACTTATGGCGCTAAGATTATGAAGGATATGGGTCTGATTCCGGACGGCTACAAGATTATGGTTGTTGGTTCGGTTCAGGAAGAGGACTGCGACGGCATGTGCTGGCAGTACATTGTCAATAAGTTCCTGCCGGAAAAGGGTATCAAGAAGGAGCAGATTGAGTTCGTTATTTCCACCGAGCCGACCGACGGCGGCATCTATCGCGGCCATCGCGGACGCATGGAGATTCGCGTAGACGTTAAGGGCGTTTCCTGCCACGGTTCTGCACCCGAACGCGGTGACAATGCGATTTACAAGATGGCAGATATCCTTCAGGATGTACGCGCACTCAACGAGAATCCGGCGGATGACACCGTTGAAATCAAGGGCCTTGTCAAGATGCTCGACCCCAAGTACAACCCCGACCACTATGAAGATGCACGCTTCCTCGGCCGTGGTACCTGCACCACTTCGGAGATTTTCTACACCTCGCCCAGCCGCTGCGCGGTTGCCGATTCGTGCTCGATTTCCATTGACCGCCGCATGACCGCAGGCGAAACTTGGGATTCCTGCTTGCAGGAAATCCGTGACCTGCCGCATGTAAAGCAGTACGGCGACGACGTTACCGTTTCGATGTACATGTATGACCGTCCGTCGTGGACAAGCGAAGTCTATGAGACCGAGTGCTATTTCCCGACTTGGATTAACAAGGAAACCGCTGCCCATGTACAGGCACTCATCGACGCGCACCACGCAATGTTCGGTGAAGAGCGCATCGGGCCGGAGGGCGCAATGCACCTGCGTCATCGTCCGCTGACCGACAAGTGGACATTCTCGACCAACGGTGTTGCCATTCAGGGCCGCTATGGTATCCCCTGTGTTGGCTTTGGCCCCGGCGCTGAGAGCCAGGCACACGCACCCAACGAGATTACCTGGAAGCAGGACCTTGTAACTTGCGCAGCTCTGTATGCGGCAGTACCTTCTTTCTATAAGGAAGAGAACAAGACCGACGACGTTGCACAGTTCCGCGCAACCCTGACCGATAACGATATCAAGTAAACCCCAACATAAAAAAACAACCATCATAAAGGAGATTTTGACTATGGACGCAAAGCTGCAGGCCTACATTGACAAGCTCAACGCACTCAACTTCAAGGAAATGTATGAGAACGACTTTTTCCTGACATGGGAAAAGACCGACGACGAAATCGAAGCCGTATTCACCATTGCAGACGCACTGCGTTACATGCGTGAAAACAACATTTCGACCAAGATTTTTGAATCCGGCCTGGGCATCAGCCTGTTCCGCGATAACTCCACCCGTACCCGCTTCTCCTTTGCTTCTGCCTGCAACCTGCTGGGCTTGGAAGTTCAGGACCTCGACGAGGGCAAGAGCCAGATTGCACACGGCGAAACCGTGCGCGAGACCGCAAACATGATTTCCTTTATGGCCGATGTCATCGGTATTCGTGATGACATGTACATCGGCAAGGGCAACGCTTACATGCACGAGGTTTCCAACGCAGTACGCGAAGGTCATAAGGACGGCGTTCTGGAGCAGATTCCGACTCTGGTTAACCTCCAGTGCGATATCGACCACCCGACCCAGTGCATGGCTGATATGCTGCACATCATCCATCATTTCGGTGGCGTAGAGAACCTCAAGGGCAAGAAGGTTGCAATGACTTGGGCTTACTCTCCCTCTTACGGCAAGCCGCTGTCGGTTCCGCAGGGCGTTATCGGCCTGATGACCCGTTTCGGCATGGACGTTGTACTGGCACATCCGGAAGGCTACGAAGTAATGCCTGAAGTTGAAGAAGTTGCAAAGAAGAACGCTGAGGCAACGGGCGGCACCTTCACCAAGACCAACTCGATGGCAGAGGCATTCAAGGATGCAGATATCGTTTATCCGAAGTCCTGGGCTCCGTTCGCTGCAATGGAAAAGCGCACCAACCTGTACGCAGAGGGCGACACCGACGGTATCAAGGCACTGGAGAAGGAACTGTTGGCACAGAATGCAGAGCATATGGACTGGTGCTGCACCGAAGAACTGATGAAGACCACCAAGGATGGCAAGGCACTCTATCTGCACTGCCTGCCCGCTGACATCAACGATGTATCCTGCGAGCATGGTGAGGTTGAGGCATCGGTATTCGACCGCTATCGCGTACCGCTCTACAAGGAAGCTTCCTTCAAGCCCTACATCATTGCGGCTATGATTTTCCTGTCCAAGTGCAAGGACCCGCAGGCAATGCTCAAGAAGCTGTATGAGCGCAGCGCAGAGCGCCAGCTTAAGACTGAGGACTAAGTGCGTCTTGTGGTCGCAAAGAACGGCAATCACCTTTCATAAATCATTCCATGCAAAACGGATGGCGGGGTACCAAAACCCCGCCGTTCGCCTTTCAAATTCAAAACAAAACCGAAATTCTTGCATTTCGGCACCTAAAAAGAGAACTTTGTAGAAGGAGATTCCTGTTATGGGAAAAAGAATTGTCATTGCACTCGGAGGCAATGCGCTGGGTAACACGCTCAGCGAACAGATGGCCGCCGTCAAGCACACGGCAAAAGCGATTGTAGACTTGATTGAAGAAGGCCATGAAGTCATTATTTCGCATGGTAACGGCCCGCAGGTCGGCATGATTCACCACGCAGTCAACGAGCTGACCCGCGCGGTAGAGCAGGACTTCCCGATTATTCCGCTGTCGGTCTGCGTTGCAATGAGCCAGAGCTATATTGGTTATGACCTGCAAAATGCACTGCGCGAAGAACTGCTCGACCGCGGTATCCCCAAGCCGTGCGCAACTGTGATTACACAGGTGGTCGTTGACCCGGATGACCCGGCATTCCAGAAGCCCAGCAAGCCCATTGGACGCTTTATGTCCAAGGAAGAAGCAGAGCAGCTGCGCGATGAAAAGGGTTATGAGATTATGGAAGATGCAGGACGCGGCTGGCGCCGTGTTGTTGCAAGCCCCAAGCCGCGCGATATTGTCGAAATCGATACCGTGCGCGCACTGTTTAACGCCGGTCAGGTCGTTATCGCAGGCGGCGGCGGCGGTATCCCGGTTCTCCGTCAGGGCAACCACCTCAAAGGCGCAAGTGCGGTTATCGACAAGGACTTCGCAAGCTGCCTGATTGCACAGCAGGTCGATGCAGATGTACTCATCATTCTGACCGCTGTGGAAAAGTGTGCGATTAACTTCGGCAAGCCCGACCAGCAGTGGCTGGACAACATCACCACCGAGCAGGCACGCCAGTATTGCAAGGAAGGTCAGTTTGCGCCCGGCTCGATGCTGCCTAAGGTCGAAGCGGCTATCAAGTTCGCAGAGTCTGCGCCCGGTCGTCGTGCGCTGATTACGCTGCTTGAAAAGGCGCGTGATGGCATCGACGGTAAGACCGGCACCGTTATCACCGTGTAATCCATACATAGTGAACGTTTCGGGGGAGGGTTGCGGATTCTCTGGGCAGCGCCTGGCACACGCAAATCCCCTATGAAAATGAATATAACGACAAACAGCCCTGCCATTTGGCAGGGCTGTTTTTTTTTGATAAATTTAGGGCAGGTTATCCGGCTCAAAGTCGAGTAAAATACGGTGGGACAGGTCAATTAAAAGTCGTTTGAGGTGTCCCAAATAGATTTCGGGCGGCGTGATTTCCGGACTGCTCAGCCAGCGCACAATAGATGCCAAAAATGCGTCACTGAGGAAAATTTTACAAAACTCTGAGTCCACTTCAGCACGAAATACCGTTTGTAAAAAAGATTGAATAAGCGGCTGCATCACTTCGACAAAATATTCCCGAAATGAGTTTTGACCGTGAATTTTCATGGCGTTGCGATAAAACACACGCTCACGGTAGAAATATGCGCAGATATCTTCTAAAAATTCCCATGCGCTATCATAGGTATCCGTTTGTACTTTGGTGATGAACTCAGTATAAAAAATCCAGTTTACCAAGTCATATTTGTCTTTAAAATGATAGTAAAAGCTCTTGCGGCTCATCCCGCAGGTGGAACAGATGTCTCCTACACTGATTTTGGAAAAGGGCTTTTGTTCCATTAACGTTTTAAGCGTCTGTGCAAGCGCACGTTTGGTGATGTTGGAGTCGGGCAAAATATCGCCTCCTTGCTGGTCGTGTTGCTCAATAGTACTATTATACGATAGCAAGGCAGGATTTTGCAATCACTGGTTGCACCAGTCAGCAAGTCGGTTCATTACACCCGACATCACCGCGACACCAGCAGCACCAGCGGCAAGGCAGTCTGGCATATTTTGTGGTGTAATACCGCCAATGGCATACACAGGCAGGTCAACCGCCTGACAAACTTCGCGCAAAAAGGTCAGACCGCGTGCAGGCACACCTTTTTTGCAGTCGGTGAGGAACACATGCCCGGCAGTCACATAACTGGCACCTAATTGTTGGGCGCAAATCGCTTCGGAAGCGCTATGGATAGACACCCCTATCACATCAAATTGCTGTGCCCATTCAGGGTGGGCTTGCAGCTTTGCAAGCGGTACATGCAGACGCGGGCAGCGCAGCGTGTGTGCTACGCCCGCAAAACTGTGCAACATACATGGTGTATTTGTAGCCGCGCAAATGTCCAATACACGGGCGGCAAGTGCCTGATAGTCCGATTCGGGCAAGTCTTTCTCACGCAAAATCAGTCCAGTGGGTTGCGCCGCTGCAATCTGTTCAATCTGACGCAAAAAATCACCAGCGCACAAGTTGCGGTTGGTCACCGCCAGCACATGATTAAACATAGACATAATCGGTAAAGACAGGCTGTAACCCACGGGCGCGAATCATATTGCGCACTTCGTCAACCGAACGCGGGTCGGAGATTTCAAATTGTTCGTCGCCCTTGGCTTGTTCTTCGTGACCGCCTACGCCCACTTTGACACCTGCTGAAATCTTGGTTGCCGCCATGCCAATGATGTGGTCGCGGAAACCGGCGCGTTCACGGGTAGAGATTGTGATGCTGGCACACGGTAAAAACAGGCGATATGCCAAAATAACCTGTAAAAGTTGGGTTTCATGTACGTCATGCGGGTTCACGGTCGCATCATTGATGATGGGGCGCAGACGTGGGCAGGAAAAGGAGATTTCTGCATGGGGATATCGGCGTTGGATGTGATAAGCGTGCAAACCAGTAGCAAGCGCATCTTTGCGGAAGTCGTCCAATCCCAACAGTGCACCAAATCCTACCCCTCGCATACCACCTAATAGTGCACGCTCCTGTGCATGAAAACGATAGGGGAAAGAGCGCTTGGGGCCGGAAAGGTGCTGTGTCTCATATTTATCTGGATTATAAGTCTCCTGATAGACCGACA
>OERG01000016.1_pt1 | contig 86097 bp, 102 predicted proteins | sample 1539951 | NCBI WGS metagenome assembly OERG01 (sample SAMEA3891870, study PRJEB23780) | metagenome | biome: terrestrial biome; feature: animal house; material: Caecal content | place: Italy | collected 2015-05-05
GACGAAGGAGAGCTGGAAATCGACCCGAAAGACCTCCGGATTGACACCTACCGCTCCAGCGGCGCCGGCGGCCAGCACGTCAACAAGACGGAGTCCGCCATCCGCATCACCCACATCCCCACCGGCGTGGTGGTCAGCTGTCAGACCGAGCGCAGCCAGCACCAGAACCGTGAGTACGCCATGCGTATGCTCCGCAGTAAGCTGGTGGAGATCAAGATGCAGCAGCACGCGGAGAAGATTGCCGACATCAAGGGCGTGCAGATGAAGATAGACTTCGGCAGCGCCATCCGCAGCTACGTCTTCATGCCCTACACCCTCGCCAAGGATACGCGCACCGCGTTTGAATCTTCCAACATCAATGCGGTGATGGACGGCGAGATTGACGGCTTTATCAACGCCTATCTGACCGCCGCTGCAACCGGCAACTGGGCAAGCAAGGTCTAAGGATATTCTTTTTCCCTCCGTACATACTATGCACGGAGGGATTTTTCATGTCCAAAAAATTTCGATTTCTCTGCACCGGCGCACTTGCCGGACTGACCAACGGTTTATTCGGTGCGGGCGGCGGTTTGTTTCTGGTGCCACTTTTGACCCGTTGGTGTAAATTGGAACAGCGCGCCGCGTTTGCCACTTCGGTTGCAATCATTTTCCCGCTGTCCATCTTGTCGGTTGTCCTGTACGCAATGAACGGTTCTCTTTCTTTCTCTACCGCACTCCCCTACCTCATCGGCGGCGCGGCTGGCGGTCTGATTGCTGGACGTATCTTTCAATCGGTCAAAACCATCTGGCTGCGCCGCGCCTTTGGTGCGCTGATTCTATACGGCGGTATCCGCGCGGTGTTCCTGTTATGATGCAGACCATCTTCGCCGTGGCAATCGGCCTTGCAACCGGTATCTTGTCCGGTTTTGGCATCGGCGGTGGTTCGCTGCTTATGTTGTGGCTCACCTGCATTATGGGAATTGACCAACGCAGCGCGGCGGGCATGAACCTGTTATATTTTCTGGCCTGCGCACCACCTGCCCTGTGGAGCCACTGGAAAAACCGACTGATTGACAAAAAAGCCTGCCTGTTCTGCATCCTAGCCGGTATCCCGTTTTCTATTATCGGCTGCCTACTTGCCGCTCAGCTAGAACTTTCTTTCATTCGGCGTGGTTTCGGTCTGTTGCTCCTATGGATTGGCGTGCGGGAATTGTTTGCAAAACAGTAAAAATGGGAACGCATATCATGCGTTCCCATTTTAATCACTTTTTTACTGCAAAATCGCACCTTGGTCGGCCGAAGAAACCAGACGTGCATATCGTCCCAGCCAACCGGTTTTAATTTTCGGTTCGGGCAATACAAACGAAGCGCGGCGTGCCGCCAGTTCTTCATCCGAAACCGCCAGATGTACGCGGCTGTTGGGGATATCAATTTCAATCGTGTCGCCTTCATGCACCAGTGCAATATTGCCGCCTGCTGCCGCTTCGGGCGATACATGACCGATGGATGCGCCACGCGATGCACCAGAGAAACGGCCATCGGTAATCAGCGCAACATCCTTATCCAGCTTCATGCCAGCCAGTGCCGAAGTCGGGTTGAGCATCTCGCGCATACCCGGCCCACCCTTGGGGCCTTCGTAACGGATGATGACAACATCACCCTTATGAATCTGACCGTTGTAAATGGCTTCAATCGCGGTATCTTCCGAATCAAAGACACGCGCCGGGCCGCTGTGCACCATCATTTCCGGTGCAACCGCAGAGCGCTTGACGACGCAGCCATTCTCGGCAATATTGCCCCACAGAACGGCAATACCGCCGGTTTCCGAATAGGGCTTATCAATCGGGCGAATGACTTCTGGATTGCGATTGGTCACACCTTGCAGATTTTCGCCTACGGTCTTGCCGGTCGCTGTTATCAATGTCAGGTCAAGCAGGTCACGGCGGGTCAACTCGTGCATTACAGCCGGAATACCGCCCGCCATGTACAATTCTTCGATGTGATGGGGGCCAGCCGGTGCCAGATGGCACAGGTTGGGCACCTTGGAGGACAATTCATTGAGCAATTTGAGGTCAAGCTCGACACCGGCTTCATGTGCAATCGCGAGCAGATGCAGTACGGTGTTGGTCGAGCAGCCCAGCGCCATTTCGCAGGTCAACGCATTGCGGAATGCCTTGGGAGTCAGGATATCACGCGGCTTGATGTCCTTTTCCAACAGTTCCATAATCTTCATACCGGCATGTTTTGCCAGATGAATACGCGCTGCATGAACGGCTGGAATGGTGCCATTTCCGGGCAGCGCCATGCCAATGGCTTCGGACAAGCAGTTCATGGAATTTGCCGTGTACATACCCGAACACGAACCGCAGCCCGGGCAAGAACCACATTCACATTCCAGCAGTTGTTCCTCTGTGACCAGACCGGCTTTGTATGCGCCAACCGTCTCAAAGGTCTTAGACAGCGAAATTTCTTCGCCACCGAAGTGACCTGCCAGCATGGGGCCACCCGAAATAATAATGGAAGGAATGTTCAGTCGTGCCGCTGCCATGAGCATACCGGGCACAATCTTATCACAATTTGGAATCAATACGAGTGCGTCAAGCTGATGTGCCTGTGCCAGTGTTTCGACCGAATCGGCAATCAGTTCACGGGACGGCAGAGAATACTTCATGCCGATATGACCCATTGCAATGCCGTCACACACACCGATTGCCGGAACGACGACCGGCGTGCCGCCAGCCATCGAAACGCCAGCCTTAACTGCATCTGCAATCTTATCCAAATTGATATGACCGGGAATAATTTCCGAATAAGCCGAAACCACACCAATAATGGGGCGCGACATTTCTTCTTCGGTCAATCCGCACGCGCGCAGCAAAGAACGGTTGGGCATACGCGCTGCACCAGCGGTAATGTTATCACTTCTCTTAGACAAAAGGGCTTCCTCCTTTTATGTTGATACCGATGAAAAAGGGACGGGCGGCACCGCCGTCCGTCCCTTTGGATTGCGTTCATTACTTCTTGAGCCAGCTCATCATGCCGCGCAGCTTCTTGCCGGTCTCCTCCAGCTGGGTTTCTGCTTCCAGCTGACGGGTTGCCAGGAACTTTGCACGACCGCCCGAACGGTTCTCCTGAATCCACTCGGAAGCAAAGGTACCGTCCTGAATCTCGCGCAGAATCTTCTTCATCTCCTTGCGGGTTTCCTCGGTGATGATGCGCTTACCGGTGCGGTAGTCGCCATACTCTGCGGTATCCGAAATGGAATAACGCATCTTTGCAAAGCCGCCCTCATTTACCAAGTCAATGATGAGCTTCATCTCATGCACACACTCAAAGTAAGCGTTCTCCGGTGCGTAACCTGCCTCGACCAGCGTTTCAAAACCAGCCTTCATAAGCTCGCAAACACCACCGCACAGAACAGCCTGTTCACCGAACAGGTCGGTTTCGGTCTCGGTGCGGAAGGTGGATTCCAGAATACCGGCACGGCCTGCGCCGATACCTGCTGCATAAGCCAGTGCAATATCCATTGCCTTGCCCGAAGCATCCTGATGTACACAAGCCAGAGCCGGAACGCCTGCGCCCTCTACATAGGTACGGCGAACGGTGTGACCGGGGCCCTTGGGGGCAATCATGATAACATCTACATCAGCCGGCGGGATAATCTGCTTGAAATGAATGTTAAAGCCGTGTGCGAATGCCAGAACATTGCCCGGCTTGAGGTTAGGCTCAACTACATCCTTATAGATATCTGCCTGCTTTTCATCGGGCACGAGCATCATAATGATGTCGCCTTCTGCCGCAGCTTCTGCCGGAGTCTTAACGGTCAGGCCAGCAGCTTCTGCCTTTGCAATGTGCTTGGAACCCGGGCGCAGACCAACAACGACCTTAACACCCGAATCATGCAGGTTCATTGCATGTGCATGACCCTGCGAGCCAAAGCCCAGAATGGCAACGGTCTTGCCGTCGAGCAGCGACAGATTGCAGTCGGCATCGTAGAACATCTTTACCATGGTAATCTCCTCCTAAAAAAGTCCATGTATATATGAAATAAATATAAAAAACGGGTTATTTCATCATTGCGGTGACACCAGAACGGCACATCTCAATGACGTCAAAATTCGCAATGACATCCAAGAATGCATCAATACGGCTGGGAACTTCGGTCAGTTCCACAATCATGGCATTGCCGACCGCTTCCACAACACTTGCGTTGTAGACCTCAGCCACTTCTCGAATGGCATCCCGGCTGAGTGCGTCGGGTGCGGAAAGCTTGACAAAAACCAATTCTTTGCAATAACTTTCCTCTTCCCAAAGCTGCTCGACCCAAAGCACTTCATACAGCTTGGAAACCTGCTTCATGACCTGTTCGAGTATCTTTTCATCAGCCGTAACAATAATCGACATACGCGAAATGGTGGGGTCTGTGGTGGCCGAAACGGTCAGCGAATCAATGTTGAACGCACGGCGGCCGAACAGACTGGCAACCCGTGCCAAAACGCCTGCATGGTTCTTTACCAGAACCGAAACAATATATTTTTGCATATTTTGCATGGTTCTGCCTCCTTAATCGGCCACAATGTTTCGGATATCATCGCCAGCTGCAATCATGGGCAGCACGCGCTCGTCACGGTCAATCACACAGTCAATTAGCGTCGGGCCGTGGTGTGCCAGTGCTTTTTTCAGTGCTTCCCGCAGTTCTGCCGGCGTGGTGCAGCGGAACCCTTGCGCGCCGAACGCCTCGGCCAGTTTAACATAATCGGTCTTGCGCTCCAGTGTCGTAGCTGAATAGCGTTTGTCATAGAACATAGTCTGCCATTGGCGCACCATGCCCAAAACCTGATTGTTCATAATGACTGTTACAATGGGCAAGTCATAGGTAACCGTCGTGCAAAGCTCATTGAGGTTCATGTGGAACGAACCATCACCAGTAATATGAATGACCGGTTTATCGGGCTTTGCAATCTTGGCGCCAATCGCTGCACCGTAGCCAAAGCCCATTGTTCCCAGTCCACCGGACGAAAGGAACTGACGCGAATGTTTGCGTCCGCAATACTGCGCCGCCCACATCTGATGCTGTCCGACATCGGTTGCAAAAATCAGGTCATCTCCGCCCAGCTCGGTGCAAATCTGCACAATCTGGTGCGGATGTAAACAATCCTCTGCATCTTGGGGATGATAGTCGAGACGTGTACGCCAATCTTCAATTTGGGTTTTCCAATCATCGTGCTTGGCTGGCTGCACATAGGGCAATACGCCCGACAGGAACGTTTTGGCATCGGTGACCAGAAAATCATCCGCCGGCATATTCTTATTGATTTCTGCCGCGTCAATATCAATATGGATGATACGCGCATCCGGAGCAAAGCGGTTGGTGTTGGTCGCTACGCGGTCGGAGAAGCGTGCGCCGATAGACAACAGCAGGTCGGCGCGGTCAACCGCCCAGCCAGCCGAAACCTTGCCGTGCATACCAATCATGCCCAGATACAGCGGGTCATCGGTCGGCACACAGCCCAAACTCATCATACTGCCGGTTGCCGGAATATCTGCCTTGTGCATCAGGGCAACCAAATCTTGACAAGCCTGTGAAGATACGATACCGCCGCCGTAATAAATCACCGGACGCTCTGCCGCATTGATTTCGGCGGCAATACGTTTTAAATCGGCTTCGGAAATCTCGTAGGTTTCCTCAATCGGCTCCACCGGTTTATTGGTAAATTCGCACACCGCCGCTGTGACATCCTTGGGAATATCAATCAGCACCGGCCCCGGTCTGCCGCTCTGCGCAATGCGGAACGCCTCACGCACGGTATCAGCCAATTCTTCTACATGATTGACCACAAAGTTGTGCTTGGTAATTGGCATGGTAATGCCAGCGATATAAACTTCCTGAAACGAGTCCTTACCAATCAGCGGAACACCGACGTTGCCGGTAATGGCAACCATCGGCACCGAATCCATGTACGCGGTCGCGATACCGGTTACCAGATTGGTCGCGCCCGGCCCAGAAGTTGCCAGCACGACACCGGTTTTGCCAGTCGCACGCGCGTAACCATCTGCCGCATGGGACGCGCCCTGCTCGTGAGCGGTCAGCACATGGCGAATGCGGTCACTATAATGATACAGCGCGTCATAGATATTCAGGACAGCGCCGCCCGGATAGCCGAAAATTGTGTCAACCCCCTGTTCAATCAGGGCTTCACACAAAATCTGTGAACCATTCAGTCTCATTTGCCGTCTCACCTTTCATTTGGATATAAAAACAGGGTCTTTGCCTCTTTTGCAAGAGACAAAGACCCGAAAACTGGCTCTCTGCGGTACCACTCTGCTTGCCGTCTCAACAGACGACCTCTCCGCGCATAGACAAATCTTCTATGCTATACCGGTAACGGCGGCACCGTCTCAGACTACTACCCGAAGGATTCCCCTGAGCCGCTCGCGGGCGACTGTTCGCGCACCATTCCTCTACCGTCTTGCACCAACCGACGATTCTCTGAAAGAGGTCCGGGGTTACTGTCCCGTTCATCGCGTTTACACTGTTTGCTTTCTCAATGTGTATGTTCCCATTATAAAATCCTTTTACACTTTTGTCAACGAAAATCTTTCTACAATATACATAATTTTCTTGTGTGCCGGAAAGAATAAATCAGAAATTCCAGACAAAAGGAGGCCCCTACATTTATGAGCGTTTCACTTGTGCGCACCCTGATTTTGTATGTTGCGGTTATCTGTGCCATGCGGCTCATGGGCAAGCGGCAGATAGGAGAACTGGAGCCATCGGAACTGGTCATCACCATTTTGATTTCCGAATTGGCCGCGATTCCGATGCAGGATTTGGGCGTACCGCTGACCGCCGGATTGATTCCGATTGGTGTGTTGGTGTCCATTGAAATTATTATTTCTTTCCTGTGTCTCAAAAGCCGCCGTCTGCGCCGGGTTGTAAACGGACGCGCTGCCGTGCTGATTTATAACGGAAAGGTGGATGAGGCCAAACTGCATGATTTACGCATCACAACCGATGAAATCATCGAAGCGCTGCGGCAAAACAACATTCAATCGGTGGCGGATGTCAAGTACGGCGTTCTGGAACCAAACGGTCAATTATCTTATGTACTCAAACCGGACGCTCAACCGGTCACGGCTGGATTGATGGGATTACAGCCGCCAGAAACCGGTGTTCCGTTTTTGGTTGTCACCGACGGCAAACCAGTATTGGGTAATCTGCGCCGACTCAATTTGACACTGGATGACCTGGAAAAACGCATCAAAAAAGCACACGTCAGCAGTATGAAAGACATCTTTTTGATGACGTTGGATGATTGTGGCAACCAGTTTATTCAGAGGAAGGAGAAGCCATGAAACGATTGTTGGTAGCCTGTGCTCTTCTGTTGGGGCTGATTATCGGCTGTTTTGTCGAATATACGGCGGTTTCACGGGCAACCGATGAACTGTCGGCCGCTGTATCCGGGCAGACCGATGCCGTTGTGTTACAAATGTGTTTTGCGCGTTGGAATACACACAAACCGGTGTTAGCTGCCTTGATTCGCCACAATGAGATTGACCAGATTGAAAACCTGTACCGCCGTGCCATTCAAGCCGCGCAAAACAACGACCTGAACGAAACACGCCTTCAAGTTGCCGAACTCACCGGTATGCTGCGGCATTTATCCGAATTAGAATTTCCTTCTTGGCACAATATCTTTTAAAGATATCAAACCGTTTTTGCACAAAAGTCCCAATTTATGACCCATTTTTTTGGTCGTTCTTCCCTTTTCTTTTGTATCCTCCTGTGCTATACTAATAAAAAAGATATTCATTCTCAATTATTCATCTTTTTACCGGGAGGTATCTTTATGAACCGTGCAATTCTCGACCAATTTGATTACGGCCTGTATCTGGCCTCCACCTGTGCGGACAACAAATTCTATGGCTGCATTGTCAATTCCCTGTCCCAAGTCACCTCCGCAAGTCCGGAAAAGTTCTCCCTCGCGCTCAATCAATCGAGCGCAACCAAGAAAGCGCTTGACAAAAGCGGAATTCTGTCCATCACGCTTATCGGCGCTTCCTGTCCGGATACCATCTTAAATGAATTCGGCTATAAATCTGGCCGTGCAATTGATAAATTCTCCAAGTTTGATACCCAGACAGATGCACAAGGTTGCCCCTATCTGAAAGAAGGCATGGTTGCCCGCATCTCGTTCCGCGTTGTTGACCATCTGGACGCAGGCACACACACCCTTTATCTGCTCGAAGTGGTCGATGCCGAGTCTTTGTCCTCTGATGCCGTTATGACCGTGCGGCAATGGAATGCGCGCGGCAATGAAGCGCCGTCCACTGCGCCAGTTTTCCGCACACTGGACAAAAAAATCGGCTGGAAATGCACGGTTTGTGGTTATATCTATCCCAAGGAAGAACTGCCTGAAGATTACCGCTGCCCGATTTGCCGCGCACCGGCAAGCAAATTTGAAAAGCTCTGATGATAAAAACGGTACAAACCGACAAAAAGGAGACACCTTGGGTGTCTCCTTTTGTTTGCAATTTTGTCATTTTATGAAAAAGGGCACGGCAAATGCCGCGCCCCTCTCCGTGCAGATTTCAGGCAAGCACATCGACCAGATTGCCCAATCCATTTGCATGGTTGACTCCCTGCAACATATCGTTGATTAGGGTCTGGGCCTGTGATTCAGCCGTATCCATCGCTTTTTTTGCGACCGACAAGCTAACCTGTTGTTGCAGCGCTGCGCCGCTGCTTGCCATGCTGTACTGTGCTACAGACGAACTGATTCCATCCATTCCAGACACACTTCCTTTCCTATGAAAACTTGCACGGAGAGGGTACCCAGATGCCTGAGTACCCTCTATTCGTTCAAATAAACGAATCGGAACTTATTTCTGGGCAATCCGAATACGGTTGATTGCCTTTTTCAGCTTAATCTGTGCGATATCCAGTTCCTTTTGACTTCTCTGCGCCTGCACACGCGCTTCCGCACGGCGCTTGGCTTCCTCTGCGCGATGCAGGTCGATTTCATCGGCCCACTCGCAGGTACGGGCAATAATCGTCATCTGATTGCCGCCCACCTCCAGAAAACCATGCGCCACGGCAGCCAGACGCGGCTTTCCATCCTGATAGATGGTCAGGCCGCCGATGCCAAGCGGTGCAAGATACGGCGTATGATTTGGCAGGATACCGACATCACCGGTGGCCGCACGCACAATGCAGCGGTCAACTTCGCCCTCAAAAAAGGACTTTTCGGCGGTCAATACCCGCAAATGAAAGGTAGCCATAACTTATGCTCCCTTCTTCGCCTTCTCCACAGCCTCCTCGATGGTGCCGACGAACAGGAACGCCGACTCCGGCAAGTCGTCGTGCTTGCCTTCCAGGATTTCCTTAAAGCCGCGGATTGTCTCCTTGACCGGAACATACTTACCAGCCATGCCGGTAAACTGCTCGGCAACATGGAACGGCTGCGACAGGAAGTTCTGAATCTTACGCGCACGGGCAACGGTCAGCTTGTCCTCATCGGACAGTTCGTCCATACCCAAAATTGCAATAATATCCTGAAGTTCCTTATAGCGCTGCAAGATAGACTGCACCGCGCGGGCAACCTCATAGTGTTCCTTGCCGACAATATCCGCTGTCAGAATACGCGAGGTCGAATCGAGCGGGTCAACCGCAGGATAAATACCAAGCGACGCAATCTGACGGGACAGAACGGTTTTTGCGTCCAGATGGGCGAACGTAGTCGCCGGAGCCGGGTCGGTCAGGTCATCGGCAGGCACATAAACGGCCTGAACCGAGGTAATCGAACCCTTCTTGGTCGAGGTAATACGCTCCTGAAGCGCGCCCATTTCGGTTGCCAGCGTCGGCTGATAACCAACGGCGGACGGCATACGACCGAGCAGCGCCGAAACCTCTGAACCCGCCTGGGTAAAGCGGAAAATGTTGTCGATAAACAGCAGTACGTCCTGACCTTCCACATCGCGGAAATATTCGGCCATAGTCAGACCGGACAGACCGACGCGCATACGCGCTCCGGGCGGCTCGTTCATCTGACCATAAACCAGAACGGTCTTATCAATAACGCCCGATTCCTGCATTTCGTTGTACAGGTCGTTGCCCTCACGGGTACGCTCACCAACACCAGTAAAGACCGAAATACCGCCGTGCTGCTTGGCGATGTTGTTGATAAGCTCCATGATGATAACGGTCTTGCCGACACCTGCGCCGCCGAACAGACCAATCTTACCACCCTTTGCATAGGGGGCAATCAGGTCAACGACCTTAATGCCGGTTTCCAAAATTTCGGTCTGCGGCTGCTGGTCTTCATAGGCGGGTGCCGGGCGATGAATCGGCCAGCGCTCCTCGGTGGAGACAGCGGGCTTGTTGTCAACCGGCTCACCGAGCAGGTTGAAGATGCGGCCGAGGTTTTCTCTGCCGACCGGCACGGTAATGGGCGCGCCAGTATTGACCGCGTCCATACCGCGTACCAGTCCGTCTGTGGACTGCATCGCAATGCAGCGAACGGTGTCCTGACCGATGTGCTGCGCGACCTCAACGGTCACAACATGGCCGTCCGGGGCGGCGATGGTAATTGCGTTCAGCAGTTTGGGCAGGGCGTCCGCAGGAAATTTGATATCCAGTACCGGTCCGATAATCTGGACAACGGTACCAATATTTTGCTCACTCATTGGCAAAACTCCCTAATATCTGTAAATGGGTTAACTGCCCACGGCGCCGGAGCCTGCGACGATTTCGGTAATTTCCTGCGTAATCGCCGCCTGACGGGCACGGTTGTAGGACAGATTGAGATTCTCTATCATCTCGCCCGCGTTGTCGGAAGCCGACTCCATCGCCATACGGCGGGCAGACTGCTCGGACGCATAGGACTCAACAACCGCACCATACAGCACGCCGCCCAGATATTCGGGGATAATGGCGCTGAGTACCGCCTCCGGGGAGGGGTCACACTCGGCCATTGCGCGCTTTTCACCGGGGCCAGCCTGTGCCGGGTCAACCGGCAGCAGCCGAACCATGCGCGGTTCCTGCGTCATAGGCGAGACAAACGCGGTATAACACAGACAAATCTCATCAATCTCGCCCGCGCGATAGCGCGCAAGCAAGTCATCGGTAATCGGATGGGTATCCGCAATATCTAAATGTTCGGCAATGCCCGGATAATCGGCCAGCACTTCATAGTCGCGCTTGCCGAAATATTCCTGCGCTTTTTTGCCGATGGTGATAACCGCCGCGTGCTTTCCTTCCATCTCGGCTGTCGCCAGTTTGAGCACGCCGGAGTTGTAGCCGCCTGCCAAACCGCGGTCGCCCGCAATGACAAGGAATAGGCTTTTTTTGACTGCACGGCGGTCGGTGTACACACTTGAGAAACGGTTTTCACGCAGGATGCGTGCAACCGTTTCTTGCAGCGCATAGAAGTACGGTCTTGCCTGCTCTACGCGCTCTTTGGCGCGGCGCAGCTTGCTCGATGCGACCAGCTCCATTGCCTTGGTAATCTGCATGGTCGATTCGACGCTTCGGATACGCCGCTTAATATCTTTCATGTTGCCGGAAGCCATTGCAAAACGCCTCCTTTAGTGCTCGCTGAGGAATTTCGTCTTAAACGCCTCAATCGCCTTGGGAAGCGTGTCCTGCACACCGTCGATGGTCTTGGTTTGACGGATAGAATCCAAAATATCGCCGTGATTGCTGTCAAGGTAAGCAAACAGTTCGGTTTCAAACTGTGCAATCAACTCAACCGGCACATCAAGCAGATACTTGTTGACAACGGCATAGATAATGACAACCTGCTTTTCAACCGGAACCGGGCTGTTCTGGGGCTGCTTGAGCACTTCTACGATGCGCTCGCCCTGTGCCAGACGTGCCTTGGTGTCGGCATCGAGGTCAGAACCGAACTGCGAGAATGCCTGCAACTCACGGTACTGAGAATATGCCAGCTTCAAGGTACCCGAAACCTTCTTCATTGCCTTAATCTGTGCATTACCACCAACACGGGAAACCGAAATACCGGGGTTAACCGCCGGACGTACACCCATGTTAAACAGCTCGGTTTCGAGGAAAATCTGACCGTCGGTAATCGAAATAACGTTGGTCGGGATATATGCCGAAACGTCGCCGGCCTGTGTCTCGATGATAGGCAGCGCGGTCAGCGAACCGCCCTGTGCCAGATTGGCGGCACGTTCGAGCAGACGGGAATGCAGATAGAATACATCGCCGGGGTATGCTTCACGTCCTGGCGGACGATGGAGCAGCAGAGAGAGTGCACGATAAGCGACTGCATGCTTGGACAAGTCATCATAGATAACCAGAACATCCTTGCCCTTGTGCATGAAGTATTCGCCAATCGAGCAGCCCGAATAGGGCGCGATATACTGAAGCGGTGCGGACTCGGATGCCGTTGCGGCAACGATGATGGTGTAATCCATCGCACCATTTGCAGCCAGTGTTTCTGCTACCTGTGCAACCGTCGAACGCTTCTGTCCGATGGCAACATAGATACAGATAACACCGGTTCCCTTTTGGTTGATAATGGTGTCCAGACCGATGGCTGTTTTACCGGTCTGACGGTCACCAATGATTAGCTCACGCTGTCCGCGGCCAATCGGAATCATGGAGTCAATCGCCTTAATACCGGTCTGGAGCGGTACATTAACCGGGCTGCGCTCGATGATACCGGGCGCCGGGCACTCAATCGGACGGTGTTCGGTCACGTCAATCGGGCCTTTGCCGTCAATCGGGCTGCCGAGCGCGTCCACGACGCGACCCAGCATCGCTTCACCGACCGGTACTTCTACGATACGGCCGGTACGTTTCACGGTGTCACCCTCGCGGATTTCCTGGTCTGAGCCAAGCAATACGGCGCCGACCAGGTCTTCCTCCAGGTTTTGCGCCATACCGTATACTCCGCCGTCAAATTCAAGCATCTCGCCGGACATACAGTCTTCCAAACCATGAATATGGCAGATACCGTCACCAACCGATACAACCGTACCAACATTTTGCAGTTTAATCTGCGATTGGTAATTGGTAATCTGCTGTTTGATTATCGTACTGATTTCATCAGGGCGTAAATCCATGAAGTCACCTTCTTCCTTACGCAATTATTTGACCCAGTTTGGTGGCAAGGTCATTCAGGCGTGTTTTGATGGTGTCGTCAATCTGCTTATTTTCGATGCGCACCAAAACACCGCCCAATACGCTGCCATCGACCTGATTTTTCAGGACGATTTGTTTGCCAGTCACCTGAGCCATTTTTTGTTTTAATTTTTCCATCTGTTCCGGGTCAAGCGCAACCGCTGTCACAGCGGTCACGGCACAAATACCGGCTTCCAGATAGTAAAGGTCACGATAGGCTTCCGCCATCTCATGAATCATCCCAATACGCCGCTTTTCGGTCAAAAGCAGTAAAAAGTTGAGCAGATAGGGATGCACACGACCTTCAAACACCGTTTCCACCGTTTTCCGCTTTTCAGGGAAACCGATAGACGGGGTGGTCAGCACCTTGAGATAATCGGGGTACTGCACGAAAAGTTCGGAAACTGCCGACAGTTCATCGCACATTTCCGAAGCGAGGTTTTCGGCTTTCGCCACCTCATAGAGGGAAAGCGCATAGCGCTCACTGACAACCGTTGCCACGCGCTCACCCTACCTTATCAATAAATTCGTCAATCAAACGCTTATGGTCGTCCTGCTTGACCTCACGCTCGACCACCTTGGATGCAATCAGCACAGACAAGTCGGCAATTTCATCCTTCATCTGATTCATTGCCTTCTTGCGTTCCTGCTCAATGTTCTCCTCGGCACGCCGCTTGGCTGCCGCAGCCTCCTGATTGGCCTGATGCACAATCTGTTCGGCACGCTGCTCGGCGCGCTTCTGCGCGCTCGAAACAATCTCAGCCGCTTCCTGCTTGGCGTTGGAGATGGACACCGTGTAGTCGCGCTTCATCGCTTCGGCTTCGCGGCGGTCATTCTCCGCATGGGCATACAAATCGCGCACTTCCTGTTCACGCGCCTCCAGCACCTTGCGCAGCGGCTTAAACAGAAAATGCTTGACAATCAGGAACGTAATGAGTGTATTGCAGATGGTGACGAACAGCGACCAAAGGTTCAAATCAACAAATGCCCGAGTCAATCCTTCCACTGGTTTTCCTCCTTCCGTGATGGAAGTTTTGGTCTTTCGCTGTCTGTGACCTGATTAGAACTGGCCAACGAGCGGGTTTGCAAAAATCAGAATCAGCGCGATAACCAGTGCGTAAATACCGGTGGACTCGGCCATTGCAATACCAAGAATCATGGTACGGGTAACGTCGGACTGTGCCTCAGGCTGACGTGCGATTGCCGAGCAGGCCTGACCTGCGACATAACCTTCACCAATACCAGGGCCAAGGCCGGCAATCATTGCCATACCAGCACCCAGCGCGGACATACCTGCTACAAATGCTTTCGGATCCATAAATTTCTTTCCTCCTAAACGGTTTTCTTTTATCATCACGCACACATTGCGCATGAGAAAAACTTGGTTTGTTTGCTTATGCCTCGCGTGCGGAGCCGACATAAGCCATAGTCAGCATACTGAAAATGAATGCCTGAATGCAGGCGGAGAACAAGTCGAAATACAGCGACAGCACGCCCGGAATACCAATCTGCAACAGCGGAATCGGCAAATGAATCGCCGTGGACAGTGCCGCCAATGCACCCATGAGCAAGGTCGAAATAACCATACCGCCGGCAATGTTACCGAAATGACGGAAGCTCATGGAAACCGGGGTTGCAATCTCGCTCAAAATGTTCAGCGGAAGCATGACGGGAATGGGTTCCAGGAATCCTTTCAGATAACCCTTCAGACCCTTATAGCGGATATTGGCGTAAAGAATCATAGCGAAGGTTATCAATGCCCAGCCAAGCGTCGTGTTGAGGTCGGCGGTAACCGAGCGCAGTCCAATCAGCGACACCAGCGAACCCAAAACCGATGACAGCATCAGCGTCACGATATAGGGTGCATAGCTCAGACAGCTCTTGCCCATATTCTGTTCAACCAGATTGTCCACCATCGTGATGGCCTTTTCAATGAGCGCCTGTTTTCCCTTGGGGATTTTTTGCAGATTGTGGGTAAAGAACAGGCACAGCGCAAGGATAATCAGCATGACAATCCAGGCATTGACCATGGTTTCGGTGATGGAGATATGCCCAAACAGCGGAAGCGAAAAATCAGACTCCCAATAGACGCGGGCACCAGTAATATCTGTGTTCACTTGTGGTTTTCCTCCTTTCTTCCAAAATAATTTGAAATCATCAAGGTGATTTTCGGGGAAAACAGTGGTAAAACCACGGCAGGCACACTCATCCAGCCCGTCCAAACAACAGCCAGAAGAAACAGAGCGGTCAAAGCATATCGCTTTGCGTATGAGCGCGAAACGATTTTGCTTGCGCGTGCTGGGTCTGTCTGGCAGGCCGCACGCACTGCGCTGCGTCCCATCAGATAAAAATTCCAGAGTGCGAAAGCCGTTCCGGCAAAAACACCCAAGGCGACCTGCCCGAGCGGCTGCCCAAGCAGCACGAGCAAGCCAAAGATAACCAACCCGACCGGAATCACCCGCACGGTCAGCCGATGCAGTTCGTCGGTCACAATGGCATAATCAGGCATCCTCATCCTCCTGTTTCTGTGCAGCCCGCTGCGCCAGGCGCACGACTTTGAGAAAGGACACCGCCGCACCGCCAAGCCCCACAAAAATGGCTGGGATAACCACCCAGCTTCCGAGTGCAAACCGTTGTGCCAGCCAATAGGCCGCCGCTGTGCACACAATAATGGGGGTGACAAGCGCAAATCCCAATTGACCTGCCAGCGCAAGCCATTGCCAAAGGGTACGGTTCTTTTGGGTACGCATGTGCGGTTGCCGCCTTTCTCGAACGCTCGATGCGCAGGACAAGCAGTCCCACTCACCTGATATTCATTATACCGAAGTTTGCCCAAAAACAAAAGCCCTTTACCTTATTTCACAAAAACTTTTTCGGTATTTATGCACCTTCCATCATACTTATATAAAAAAATTGACGCAATCTTGTCGATTACGTCAATTCTTGGTATACACCATTCGGTTTCATCTCCATACGCATTTCAAAAAGTACCCAGAATTGTGATACTTTTTTCCAAAATATGTAAGAGACTTTCTCATACAGTCGGCGCGTTATCAGAGATACTTTTTCATCACATCGGTAGCCGGAATGGTTTCTTCGCTCAGCGCGGTAACAAAATCTACGCTGTGCTTAGCCGAGAACGCATCCAATTCGAGCAGGAACTTTTCTGCCTCGCTTGCGTCCTTGGAATCGACAACCTTATACAGCGCATCAATGAATACCTTGGAGATATCATAGTTGCCTGCGTGCAGACCTGCGACAAAGCCCAGCAGAGTGGGGTAACTATTGACCGAATAATCACTGACGTTGATAAGACGTGCATCATGCGAGACATCGAACTTGAGCTTGTCGCCCTTTGCGATGCACACAACACTGCCCTTTTCTTCCTTAACCGCAGCGTTTACCAGTTCAATAATGGTCTTGGTCTTACCGGTACCGGCGCCGCCCATAATGAGTTTTACCATTGTAACTTCCTCCTAGCCTAGTTCAAATTCGTCCACAGGTTTTGCCTATGGTGCGAACCCAATGAGGTTGTATTTATGGTATCATACCTTATACAAAAAAACAACCGCTTCGCGCTGTTTTTTTAGCAAATTGCAAAAGTTTTTTCCTTGGTTTTTTATTCCATCCCATTGACCGAGCGGCAAAGCGCGCCAAACAAATCCCAGAACCCTTGTTTTTCCACGTCGGCTGCCGCACGCAGCGCAAGCTCACACATGACCTGCCCGTCGCCGTCCAAAACTCGAACAGCGCCTATCTGTTGCCCCTGTATCACGGGCGCCGCAATGCTTTTCGGGCGCTCATAGGTCACCGACATTTGACCGACTTTTTCCTTTTCCACCGTCAACGTGCTGGGCGCGTCACACATCACACCAACCGTTTCAGACTTACCCAAAATGACCGGCAAATCTCCACACGCGGCCGATACGTCGGGCGTATACGCCGCAAAATTGGCAAAGCCATAGTTTAATAGCTGGCTGGCATCTGCCGTGCGGGTATCTTTATCCGGTGCCGCCATGACCACGGCAATCAAGGTCAGCCCCTCCCGCTGGGCTGCCGCCGAAATGCAGAATCCTGCCTGTGAAATGTATCCGGTTTTCAAACCTATCATACCGTCGTACTTGCGCAGCATTTTATTGGTATTTGCCAGTCCAAACTGCCCGTTGCGAATGGTATCCATCCAGATACTGGTGTATTCAATGATTTTGGGGTGCTTGAGCAGTTCCACCGAGATAAGTGCCAAATCATGCGCGGTCGTCAGCGTCTTTTGTCCGTCTGCGTCCAACCCATTGGCATTGACAAAGGTTGTACCCGTACACCCCAATTCTTTGGCGCGCTGGTTCATCTGGTCAACAAAAGCCTGTTCACTGCCTGCCAAGTGCTCGGCAACCGCAACCGCACAGTCATTTGCCGAACCAACTGCGATAGCTTTTAGCATTTCATCCAGTGTGAGCTGTTCGCCTTCTTTGAGCCAAATCTGTGTACCGCCCATAGATGCCGCATACGCCGAACCGGTCACCATGTCACTTAATGCAACCTTGCCGCTGTCAATCGCCTCCATTGCCAGCAGCATGGTCATAATTTTGGTCACGGATGCCGGCTGCAACTGTTCATCGGCATGATATGCATACAATTCTGTCCCATCCGCGGCATACAGCGCCGCCGCCTTAGATTTCAGTGCCCCCATCTCAGGCAAAGCCGCTGCCTGCGAAAACAGCAGACCCACGCACAGCAAGGCACACAACATTCGTTTTCCACCAAACCTCATGGCTCCTGCCCCTCCTCTCTGGCGCTATCCTATGCACAGCGGGCAACTTTTAGACCGCTATCCAGCTTTTCATCTCAGTTTCATTTGCCGCGCCCCTGTGTCCATGCTATAATAAAAATAACTGCGATACCTTTATTTGGAACGGAGGAATTTTGATGAAAAAAATCCTGCTCATGCACGGCCCCAATCTGAATCTATTAGGGGAGCGCGAACCGGGCATTTACGGTCGTGATACTATGGCCTCTATTAACGCCGAAGTGGTCACAAAATGCCAGCAAAACGGCATGGAATGTGTTGTGTTCCAGTCCAATTCGGAGGGGGCACTGATTGACCGCATCCACGCGGCCCGCGAGGACTGTGACGCCATCATTCTAAACGCCGGTGCCTACACGCACTATTCGATTGCCATTCGTGATGCGATTGCCGCAGTACGCTTGCCGGTTATCGAAGTCCACCTGTCCAATGTACATGCGCGTGAAGAATTCCGTCATGTGTCGGTCATCGGCCCTGTGTGCGCTGGTGTCATTGCCGGGTTTGGCAAAAACAGTTATTTACTGGCAGTCGATGCGGTGAAGGAGCTTCTGGCATGAGCATAGAACGCATTCAGCAGGCTTTGACCACACACGGTCTGGACGCGATTGTATTAGTCGATGAAAAAAACCGGCGCTATGCCACCGGCTTCCACTCCACCGCCGGTGCAGTCTACATTTCACGTCATCAGGCGGTATTTTACACCGATTTTCGCTATATCGAAGCGGCAAAATCCAAAATCCAGCACATGGATGTGCGAGAAATCCCGTCCAGTCGTTCTTATGCCGGTGTCATCAACGAACATATCCGTGCAGATGGCGCAGTACGCGTCGCGCTGGAAGATGACTGCCTGACCCATGCCGATTATCTGCGCTGGTCGGAAAACCTGCGCGCACAGACCATGCCGCAAAATGACCTTATGAACGAACTGCGCGCAGTAAAGACACCGGAAGAACTGGAAAAAATCATTCAGGCACAGCGCATTGCAGAAAAAGCACTGACCGAGGTGCTCAACGATATCAAACAAGGTGTGGCCGAACGCGAAATTGCCGCGCGGTTGACCTATTTGATGCTGCACTACGGCGCTGAAAATATGTCTTTTGACCCCATCGTTGTATCTGGTGCCAATTCTTCCAAACCTCACGGGGTACCTTCAGAAAAAGCCATTGAGACTGGGGACTTTGTGACCATGGACTTTGGCTGTATTTACGATGGATACTGTTCTGATATGACGCGCACGGTTGCTGTGGGTTCGGTCACAGACCAAATGCGCACGGTGTATGACACCGTATTACGCGCCCAGCTTGCGGGCATTGCTGCGGCAAAAGCGGGCGTGACCGGCTGCACTGTGGACGGTGCTGCCCGTCAGTTGATTGCCGATGCCGGATATGGCGCATACTTTGGGCACGGGTTCGGACATGGTGTTGGCCTATTTATCCATGAATCGCCAACCGCTTCTTCGCGCAGTGACAAACCACTTCCCGCCGGTGCGGTGCTCACCGCAGAACCGGGCATTTATTTGCCCGGACAATTTGGGGTACGCATCGAGGACATGCTATATTTAACCCAAGACGGCAACCAAAATTTGACGCTCGCCCCCAAAGACCTTCTTGTTTTATAAAAACAATGCCCGAAGCAAACGCTTCGGGCATACTGTTATATTTTCTGATAGCCAATGGCATTGAACACCAATTCGACTCGCAAAGGTGTTACCTGCGTATCCTCCCAGTTGACAATGATGCCCGCCGACTGCGGCTCCATCACCCATGCGGTCACGCCATGCAGAGCAGCTATCTGCTCGCGCACCATCGTGTCATTGGGTACGCCCGTACAGCGAAACCTCGCTTGACGGATTGCCATTTTGCTTCACCTCATCTTTTTCACGCAACACAGCGCGGTGCATATCCGCTTCACATTGCGCTGCGCGCCAATCCTCATATGCACAGCCCACTGCAAACACCGCCTGTCCACCTTGTGCTTTTGCCGCCGCCATCAACCAAGGGGCAGCTTGGTCAATATTTGGCACGTTTGGGCGCTCCATGTGGTACATTATACAAGTCTGTATAGGTTTCGACCTCATCTAAGCCGGTTGGGTCCCAATGATTGGAACAACCTGCAAAGTCCAAATCGTTAAACTCCTCATATTCATAGTCTGTGCAGTTTTGCGGAACTGCGTGTTTGGGATAGATGCGTGCCATGTGAAAACCTCCTCCAACGGATTTTATCTTAGGTTTTCACAAACATCGCCAGATTATACAATTTAATTTGGTTTTTTATAAAGCTTAGATTTCGTTTCGGTCGCGCGCACCGATACCACATGCACCTAAAATCATGGCTGCCAAACTCAAAGCGGTCAGCATCACTCCCAGCACAAACACACCAATCGACAAACCCTTTTTCATTCGTTTTCACCTCTCGTCCAGTTTATTACTTGTATTCTACCATATTCCGCTCAAATTACCAATGTATTTTTGTATCTCCAACCTCTTTTCGCTGCGCAAAAAGCGTGATATAATACCATTTTAGGAGTTGATACAACATGGAAAAAACCAATGTGATGCGGATTTTGGAACAACATGGGATACCCTATACCCCGCACACCTATCCCCATGGAAAAGAAGCGGTGGACGGGGTTTCGGTTGCGCAAATGCTGGGACAAGACCCCGAATGTGTCTATAAAACACTGGTCGCACGCGGCAAAAGCGGCGGTTATTTTGTATTCGACATTCCGGTAGCCGAAGAACTCGACCTCAAAAAAGCCGCCAAAGCGGTGGGCGAAAAGGCGATTGAACTGGTTCATGTAAAAGAATTGCTCGGATTGACCGGTTATGTGCGCGGGGGCTGTTCACCGGTCGGCATGAAAAAACAATTCCCAACCGTTTTTCACGAGCTGGCTGAAATTTTGCCCACCATTATGGTTTCTGCGGGAAAAATCGGCTGGCAAATTGAATGTAATCCCGCCGATTTGCTGGAACTTGTGGGTGCAAAGACCGCCGATATCATCAAAGACTAACCCAAAAGTGCGCACACATCGGGATACCGCGCAAAAATTGGCGCCACGCCCAGAGATTCCAGACAACCGCATTTTTCGCGCAGCGTGTCGTCATCGTCAAACAGCACAAAATGTCCGTTTCCCGCTTCATCCATATAGGTAAAGTATCGCGCACACAGTTCACGCGAAAAAAAAGCCTGTGACCCTGCGCGCCGTCTGAGCGCTTCCCGCGCTTCTTTCTCCAGCGGGATACCGTCCGAATCGGGTGCCGGAAGCAAAAAGTCACGGGAAATCGGTCGCAAATCGGCTGCAATACGGCCGGGATATTGTTCGACCAATGCGCCAAACCGCTCCCATAAACTTCCACCTGACAGCGCCGTATCTACAATCAAGCTGGCGTGGGAGACAACTTTCGCCTGACTGAGCGGTACAAACAGCGGCACCCCTTTGTGCGAGCAGGCTTCATCCAGTGCTTGCATCAACGCTTGTATCGGTGGTGTGCTGCGCTCACAATCGACCACCAATCCCGCCGCGCCGACTCGCTCGGCTTCGGTCAAAAGCTGGTCACATACTGCCGGACAAAATCGGGTCATTCCCCGGTCACATACGCCCAGATAACATCCCGGATTTTGTGTGGCTGACAATGTCAGTCGATACAGACTGCCATCTGGTCGCAGTCCTAACCCCAAATGCAGCACCGGCAATCCGCTCGCTTGCGCTCGTTTGCTGTCCGCTCCGGCACACACCAAAATCATTCCCTGTGGCATCTGTTATCGCATCCTTCCCATTCCCGCCCACCACGCGGATATTCTGTCCTTGTTTTTATCCCTATATTTCTATGCACCTGCTTTGAATTTTACGACAGGAGAATCTCATGAAACATTTACTGACCCCTCGTTATGTGTTCGACGCCGTCACCGACATCACACCAGAATTTTTGACCACACATGGTATTCGCGGCTGCCTGATTGACCTGGACGGCACACTGGTTTCCCGCCATCAACCGACCGGCAATCCACGCCTTATCGAATGGCTGGACAGCTTGCGGGCGGCTGGTATCCGTCCGCTTCTGCTGTCCAACAACAACGGCAACCGCGTGCGCATCTTTGCCGAATCCATTGGCATTGAATGGCAGGGACGCGCACTCAAACCGCTCGCCCGTGGATTCCGCAAAGGGGCTGCACGTTTGGGGCTTCCCTTTAATCAAATTGCAGTGATTGGCGACCAAATTTACACCGATACGCTGGGCGGCAATCGCTTGGGCGCATTGACTTGTTATATTGAAACCATTGACCGCGGTGATTTCTGGATTGGTACACGCTACCGCTTACTGGAAAGCGCCTTCATTCGCCGCGCACGCAGGAGAAATCAAAATGGAAATTAAATTCGGCCCCGCCGGCAATTCTCAATCGTTCACCGATGCCGGTTTCAAAGCCACCGTAGACGCGCCACGCTGGCTGCACGAAATGGGATTGAACGCCTATGAATATCAGTGTGGACGCGGCGTGAATATTGGAGAGGACACCGCCCGCAAAATCGGTGCACAAGCCGCTCTGTACGATATTGCCCTGTCGCTGCACGCCCCCTACTATATCAATCTGTCCAGCCGTGAGGACGAACGCATTGAAAAAAATATCGGCTATGTGCTGGCTTCCTGCCGCGCTGCCAGTTGGCTGGGTGCTGACCGTATTGTGGTACACACAGGCGGCGTAGGCAAGCTGTCCCGCACGCGCGCGTTTGAAAACACAAAGGAAAACGTCCGCGCCATTTTAGATGCGGTTGAACGCGCAGGTTTTTCTACCACCATCTGTTTGGAAACGATGGGTAAACAAAGCGTCATCGGCTCGGCAGAGGAGATTTTTTCCTTGGTTGCACTGGATGACCGGCTTTTGCCGTGCATTGATTTTGGACACCTCAACGCCCGCGCGGGCGGCAACTGCTCAACGTTGGAACAATATGATGCCATCCTGACCATGATGGAAAACACCATCGGTACCGCTCGCGCCCGCATATTCCACAGTCATTTTTCCCATATTGAGTATGGCCCCAAGGGAGAAGTGCGCCATCTGACCTTTGCCGACGACCGGTATGGCCCTGAGTTCGCGCCACTTGCCCAGTGCATTGCCGCGCGCGGCTGGACACCTCGTTTTATCTGTGAATCGGCTGGTACACAGGCCGAAGATGCAAAGACCATGCAGCAATTATACAATTCCTATCTAAAATAAAGAACAGGCAGGAAAATTCCTGCCTTTTCTTTTTCCCTATCAAGCGTGTACTGCAAATGCCGCCAGCAATTTGGCAGCGCCTTCTACATCCCGCTCGCTGCACATCTCGCTTGGCGAATGAATGTATCGGGTCGGAATGGACACAGCACCCGCCAATGCGCCCAGCGCGGTTTTTTGCAGCATTGCCGTGTCGGTACCGCCAAACTGCAAAATCTCATGCTGGCTGTCTATGCCGAGCTGCTGCGCCAACGCATCCAGCTTGGCTGTAATTTCCGGACTGCAAATGACCGACGAATCCATAATCTTAATCGTCGGCCCCTTACCCATGTAACAAGCCATTGGGTATTTTTGTTCGGGCAGGTCGCCGGTATCGGTGACATCGACTGCAATGCCAATATCGGGCTGAATGGCAAATGCTGCCGGGCCTGCGCCGCGCAAGCCGACTTCTTCCTGCACCGTAAACACAAAATACAAATCGTTTTCTACGGTTTCGGGCAGTTGCTCCATTGCGAGCAGCAGCGCAACACAGCCAATCCGATTGTCCAGATAGGGGCCAACCAGCACACCATTTTGAATAAATGGTGTCGCTTCAAACACAGCGAAATCGCCTACACACACCATGCTTTCGGCTTCTTTCTTGTCCTTTGCGCCAATATCTAAAAACAAATGGCTCAGGCTCATTTCCCGCCACGGTGTTTTTTCTTCAAACGAGATAACGCCCCGTATTCCATTGGCAAACCGCACTGGAATATTGATAAGGTCACTCCATGACAGGCCGCCCACCTGCGAAAAACGAATAAATCCCTTTTCGTCAATGCAGGTTGCAACAATGCCTATCGAGTCCATGTGCGCGGCAAACAAAATCTTCTTTTTGTCCTGTGCCGTTCCCTTTTTGCGGCAAATCAGGTTGCCCAGTGCATCGGTCTGGATATCATCGCAAAAATCACCTGCCAATGCGCCAATCACTTCGCGCACGCCGTCCTCCCGTCCGGATGGGCCAAACGCCCCGCCGACTTGGGTATAATATTCAAAAACCTTAGACATGTTCGTCTCCTCCGATTTCCTCTAAAAATGCCTGTGCCGCACGATAGACCGCAAACAGGTCACACTCAGCCGCAACCGATACTGGCGAGTGAATATAGCGCAGCGGTGCGGCTACCCCGACCGTGCGCACACCCTGTGCAGTCTTGTGAATCCGTCCGGCATCAGTGCCACCTGCAACCATGCGTTTGGTCTGCCACGGAATCCCACGCGCTTCACAGGCATCGCGCAGCATTTCAAACAGTTCGGCATCATAAATCGTGCCGCGGTCCATAAACGGCAATACTGCGCCTTGACGTAGCGCACATACCTTCTTATGTTCGGGCACTTCTGCTAGGTCAGCCGCGGTTGTGCCCTCGACCACCAGACAGAACGCCGGTTCAATGGCAAATGCCGCTGTCGCCGCGCCGCGCAAGCCGACTTCTTCCTGCACATGAAAGGTAAACCAAGTATCCACCGGCGGCTGTTCGCGCATGAGCAGCAGCAAAACTGCACAGCCTAACCGGTCGTCCAGCGCCTTCGCTTTCAGAAAACCGTCCCCAAAAGAGACAATTTCCGGTGCAAACGTGCCGCAATCGCCCAAGGATAACTTGGCTTCCGCCTGCTTTTTGCTGGTGCAGCCGATGTCAATATACAGTTCCTTTGCCTTGGGTGCACGCTTGCGCTCGCTGGCGGTCGTCAAATGCACTGCTTTGATGCCGACAATGCCTTCCACAGTGTCGCCATCTTCGGTTCGGAACTGAATCCGCCGCCCAATCACAACCCGCGGGTCAACGCCACCGACAAATCCAAAACCTACCATACCATCTTCGGTGAACTTCTTGACAATCACGCCCACCTCATCCATATGTGCGCACAGCATAACCGGTCGTTCGGTGGGTTTCCGTCCCTTACGGAACACCATCAGATTGCCCATTGCATCGGTCTCCACGCAGTCAGCATACGGGAGTGCAGCTTGCAAGATGTACTCGCGCACCTCATCTTCCCAGCCGGACGGCCCGAATTTCGCGCAAAGTGTGCGCGTCAGGGTCAAGAGTTCCTGCTGTTTTTCCTGCATCACAAGCGCACCTCCCCATCAAACTGCCGCAAGAAATGATATAACAAATCGCCCACCGACTCAATATCGGACAATTTGACCGTTTCAATCGGTGTGTGCATGTACCGGAGCGGAATCGAAAGGATTGCCTGCGCTGTACCACGCGCTATAATCTGCATTTCCCACGCATTGGTACCGGTATTGCCTTCCATGACTTCAAGCTGATAGTCCATCCCCTCTGCCTTGGCCGTGCGAATCAAAGCGCGCGTCAAGGCGCGATTCATGTTCGGCCCCATGCCAATCATAACACCGCCGCCGTATTCAAATTCTCCGGGCGCGTCCGGTGTCTTAGCATGGCTAACATCGACCGCAATCGCGTAATCAGGGCGAATTTTGAATGTGCCAATTGTGGCACCGAGCGCGGTCACTTCTTCCTGTACCGACAGCAATATCGCAACATCAACAGACAAATCCACCTTGCGCAGCCGTTCCAGCGCATGTGCAATCGCGGCCACGCCTGCACGGTCATCCAAGCTGGGGCTTGTAATGGCATCTTTGGCCAATTGTGGCATATGGGCGCGGTCTGCCGGAAACCACATGGGTGTTCCCACCGGAATGACCGATTTTGCATCCAACAAACCGGTATCAATGCACATTTCGTGGATAGGTGCCGCTTGTTCTGCTTCGCCTGCACCCAACAAATGCGGCGGTTTACAGGATACAATGCCATATCGCAACCCATCGGGCGCACCGATGGTCACTTCTGCGCCCAGCAGCATACGCGGGTCAACCCCACCCACCGCGCGAAAGCGCAAAAAACCGCCGTCCAGCACTTCGGTGACCATAAATCCAATTTGGTCTAAATGCGCATCAAGCAAGACGGTTTTGGCATCGGGCTTGCCCGACCGAATCCGTCCAATCACATTGCCAAAGCGGTCAACTTCGATTTCATCGCAGAGCGGTGCAAACAAATCTCGCACCCGCTCGGACTGCGCGCGCTCGAACCCGGTGACCATAGGAATGGCCGTCAGACACTCGACCTTTGCGCGTGTGGATGCACCCAGCATCCCCTGTTCGATTTCCTGCAAGGTAAATTCTCCTTTAACGGTAAAATTTCTATCCTTATTATAGCCGGTTTGTGCTTGCGATACAATCCGAAATCTTGTAAGATGTATAGATATGGAACGAATTGTATTTTATGAATGGAATGAAACCGAATTTGGCACAACCGTCGAACGCTTTCTCAAACGGCGCGGTATCTCTCACCGCGTATTGGTTGACCTCAAAAATGCCCCCAATGGACTTTCGATTGATGGAGCACCTGTGCGCACGATTGACCGTTTGCCGCCATCGGGCAAACTGCGCCTGTGTCTGCCCGAAACCGACCAAAGCGATTCGATTTTAGCACAGCCCGATTTGCCCTTGGATATCGTGTACGAGGATGATGACCTGTTTGTTATCTGCAAACCGGCTGGCATGGCGGTGCATCCCTCACCCCGCAATCGAGAAAACACGGTTGCCAACGCGCTTGCTGCACGCTATGCCGCGCAAGGCGAACGGTTTGTGTTTCGTGCCATCGGGCGACTGGATAAAAACACCTCTGGTCTGCTGGTTGCGGCAAAAAATGCGCTGTCTGCCGGTATTCTGACCACCCAAGCCACGCAAAAAACCATGTACCATCACTATCTTGCTATTTGTGCGGGAGAGTTGCCGCCATCGGGCACGATTGATGCACCGATTGGACGTGCAGATGATTCAGTCATTCGGCGCGAAGTGCGCCCAGATGGCGACCGTGCTATCACGCACTATGAACGGCTTGCTGTAAAAGATGGATATTCTCTTGCCCGCGTATGGCTGGACACTGGAAGAACCCACCAGATTCGGGTACATTTCTCTTCTATTGGGCATCCGCTGCCCGGTGATTTTCTCTATGGGCCAGATTTTACCCGCATCACACGCCATGCCCTACACGCAGGTTTTTTACATCTGCATCAGCCCATCACGGGACAGCCGTTGCAATTTACCGCGCCCATGCCCGATGATATGCAGGCGTTTTTCCCTGATTTCTGTCTATGAACGCAAAAAGACCGCTCAAACTGAGCGGCCTTTTTATTCCAAACAAAAATTTATGCCTGTGCTACCACGCGGCGGAATACGGCGCACAACGCCTTGCCGATAACAGCCACCAGAATGGCAGCCGCAATCGCTTCCGGAATACCGGATGCTACAACCGTGCTCAAAATCAGGCCAAATACTGCGGTCATCGCCACATCACGCGCCTGTGCATACTGCTGAGCAAATAAGATGTAGATGCTGCCCATAACGCAGACCGTGTTGACCATCGAGCCGACAAAGCCAACCACGGGCAGTGCAGCCAAATCCGGAACATGTGCCTTTTGCAGCGCAATCCACAGCCAGCCAGACACGACACCAATCAAAATGCGGCAACCCAAGCAAACCCAAATCGCCTTAACCGCACCGGATAAACCAGTGGTCGAAAGGAACGGTGAAAAGGCAAACGAAGTGATGACCGGTGCCACGGTATTGCTGACCATAGAGCAAATGCCGAACACGCCGCCCAAAATCGCGCCAGCCATTGGGCCGAGCAAAATTGCGCCCAAAATAACCGGGATATGGATTGTGGTTGCCTTGATGATGGGAAGCTGAATCATGCCGAGCGGCGTATTTGCCAGTACGACAATGATTGCCGCCATGAGTGCAAGCTGCACCATCCATCGGGTGTCTTTTTTCTGTTGTACCATAAAAGTAACCTCCTGCTGCCGTCCCATTCATTTGGGTACAGCGCAATTTTTATTTGACTTCCCTGCTGTGGTTGCGTTTCCAAATCTCTGCCAGACCGCGCAGCGCCAAAACCGGTTCATGTATGGTGGTGGTGTGCACATAGGGACGCACCGCCTGTGCCATGCCGCCGGTCAACACCACCGTAGGCATTGCACCGAGTGCCTGTGCATACCGCTCCACCATGCCGTCAATCATGGCGGCTGTGCCGTAAATCGCGCCAATGCACAGCGCCTCAGCCGTGTTTTTCCCCAGCACATTGGACGGCACATCGGTCAATTCCACGGTCGGTAGCTGCGCGGTGTGCTCGTTGAGCGCAATCAAGGACAGCTTCACGCCCGGAATAATCGCCGACCCAACCAATGCACCGGTTTTATCGAGTGCTGTACATGTGGTTGCTGTGCCCAAGTCCACGATAACGCAGGGCATGGGATATGTACGGCTTGCATGGACTGCCGCCGCCACGCGGTCGGTGCCCAAGGTGCGCGGCTCGGCAATCTTCAAATTCAGGCCGGTTTTTGCGCCCGTTCCTACAATCAGGATTGGCCCACGCGTTAGAAAACGTAGGGCGCGCTCCATAGTATGCGCCATACCGGGCACAACCGAGCAGATAGACGCGCCGATAATCGGCTGGTCATCGACCTGATAGAGCGCCAGCACATTTTTCAAGATGCAGGCATACTCCTCCCCGGTTTGTTTGGGGGCGGTTGCAATCGCGGCGACAAATCGAATGTCGTCCCCGTCGAAACCGCCGACCGTGATATGGTTATTTCCAATATCGAGCGCAATCAGCATAAATTCCCTCACATCAGCAGGTTGTCTTGTCCATTATACCCCCTTGTCCCATCCTTTGCAAGCAAAAATCACGATTTATCATGCACTTGCGGCTGCTCCTTTCCCTTTCCAAGGTCGTTGGCAATATCGCGCAGCAAAGGATTTTTGGGCGGTTCATTGTGCAGCTCTTGCGGCTGTTCGGCATCGTTGATGCGCTCTACTACCCAGCCAATACCAGCTGTGACCCCAAAAGGCGCATACAATAACGTAAAAATCAATGCGCAAAAAGACAGCGCCTGCGCTGTCCCGCTGCTCACATGCGACTGAAGCAGCATAACCAGACCCTCTACGGCAATCTGCGGCAGTTCAATCACAAGAAGCATGGAAAACAAATCAATCGCCAGCCCTTCGGTGCGCGAAAAAGAATGACAGATGGCTTCCCAAGCGGTTTCTGCCTGCTCGCTGACAAACAGCACATCGGCCATATAAATACGGAGTATCAGCCAAAACGCAACACCAAGACCCACAATCAAACCCAGTATAATCAGTGCCGGATGAATCAACACAAGCGGTACTATAATGGGAATCACAGCGGCCAGCCCCTTCAAAATACGCAACAAAATCGCGCCGCCCCATCCGCTGCCGGTTCGATAACAAAACAGCAGGTCACGATACTGCGCTTGTCCTTGGGTTTTCCACATTTGCACCAAACACAAAACCGCACCCAGCGTCAACGGCGAAAGCAATAACAAGCTGATGACTTCGGGCACGATTTCATCCAAATCAAACCACTGAACCGCAATGAAGTTTATCACGCCCCCCAAGCCACAGTAACAAAATGCCAGAAAAAACAACGTCAAGCCCTGCTGCCGATACAATCGCCATGCTTTTTGTCGAATCTCATGGTTACTCATAACTTTCGCCTCCTTTTGTAAAAAAACAGACAGGAACACGCTATTGTTCCTGTCTGTCTCATAACTGCCGAATTACAGGCGCGCTTCGAGCGCTTCCTTCTCTTTTTCAAATCCCGGCTTGCCCAGCAGCGCAAACATATTCTTTTTGTATGCTTCTACGCCCGGCTGGTCAAACGGATTGATGCCAAGCAGGTAACCCGAAATGCCACATGCCTTCTCAAAGAAATAAATGAGATAGCCCAGGTGGTATTCATCATTGCGGTCGATTTCCAGTACAATATTGGGGGTACCGCCGTCGCAGTGTGCCAACAGAGTACCCGCATAGGCCTTGGAGTTGACAAACTGAATGTTCTTGCCCGCCAGATAGTTCAGGCCGTCCAAATCCTCGGCATCCGCCTCAATCTGGATATCCTGCTTTTGCTCACGCACCCATACAACGGTTTCAAACAGATTGCGTGTACCATCCTGAATGAACTGACCGATGGAATGCAGGTCGGTGGAGAAGTTTGCCGATACCGGGAAAATACCCTTGTGGTCTTTGCCCTCAGACTCTGCAAACAACTGCTTGAACCACTCGCCCAGCATGACCAGAGACGGCTCATAGTTGACCAAAATTTCGGTCTGCTTGCCCTTGCGGTACAGAATATTGCGCAGAGCGGCATACTGTGCACAGATATTATCCTTTTGCTGGAACGCTGCACGCGCTTCCTGTGCGCCCTTCATAACAGCATCCAAATCCAGTCCGGCAACTGCCATCGGCAGCAGACCAACCGCGGTCAGAACCGAGTAACGGCCGCCTACATCGTCCGGAACGACAAAGGTTTCATAACCTTCTGCATCTGCCAGACCCTTGAGCGCGCCGCGCGCCTTGTCTGTGGTTGCAAAAATGCGGTCTTTGGCACCTTCCTTGCCGTACTTGTCCTCGACCATTTTCTTGAAAATACGGAATGCGATAGCCGGTTCTGTGGTCTTGCCCGACTTGGAAATCACATTCACCGAGAAATCGCGGTCGCCGATGATTTTAATGATATCGGACAGATAGCCCGAAGAAATATTGTTGCCTACAAAATAAATTTCCGGAATCCCCTGCGGACGAACGCCATTGTAGAATTGTCCGTTTACAAACTCAATCGCAGCACGGGCACCCAGATACGAACCGCCGATACCAATAACAATCAGCACTTCGCTCGACTGCTGGATTTTCTTTGCCGCAGTCTGGATGCGGGCAAACTCTTCCTTATCATAGGTTTCCGGAAGGTCAACCCAGCCCAGAAAATCATTTCCGGCAGCCGTTTTGTTTTCCAGCATTTCCGTGCAGGTTTCGACCAGCGGCGCCATGCAGGAAACTTCCCACGGCTGAACAAAGCCCTGTAATCCAGTCAGTTTTAATTCCATAGACATTTGAAACACCTCATACGTTTGATACTTCTGGCATATTCAGGCAGTACAACCCTATCTGCCTTTAGTCATAGTTTACTACTATATCGCAACTCGTGCAATACCTTTTGTATAAAATACCAACATTTTACCAATTATTATGCAGAACGCCACAAATTCACAAGTTCTTGTCCATATCCTCGGGGCTTTCCCTAAAAGCGTCTTTGTATTTTACCAATCTTTTTGAAACAACAAAAAACAGCCTTGTCTGGAAACACCAGACAAGGCTGTTTACATAGATATCAAATTTCTTAGCTGCAATAAAGCGGGAACTGTGCCACCATTTCGCTGACGCTTCTGCGAATCTCGTCTGCCTTTGCGTCAAAGTCGGTTGCTGCCTGCCAGATAAACTGCGCAATGCGAACCATTTCCGGCTCACCAAAGCCGCGTGTTGTAACAGCAGGTGTACCCACGCGCATACCCGATGTGACGAACGGGCCTTCCGGGTCGTTCGGAATGGCGTTTTTATTAGCGGTGATATACACTTCATCCAGACGGCGCTGAAGCTCCTTACCTGTAACACCGGCTTTGCGCAGGTCAATCAAAGCCAGATGGTTGTCGGTACCGCCCGAAACCAAATCAAAGCCCTGCTTCTGGAGTGCATCCGCCAGCACACGCGCATTGTTCACGACCTTAATCTGATATGCTTTAAATTCGGGCTGGAGTGCTTCTCCGAAGCAAACAGCCTTTGCCGCAATGATGTGCATGAGCGGGCCGCCCTGTGTGCCGGGGAAAATCGCCTTGTTGATTTTCTTTGCAATCTCCTCGTCATTGGTCAGGATAACGCCGCCGCGCGGGCCGCGCAATGTTTTGTGCGTCGTCGTAGACACAACATCGGCATACGGCACCGGATTCTGATGCACACCGGCTGCAACCAGACCGGCAATGTGTGCCATATCGACAAACAGATAAGCGCCTACGCTGTGGGCAATCTCGGCAAACTTTTCAAAATCAATCGCACGCGGATACGCCGAAGCACCGGCAATAATCATGCGCGGCTTTTTCTCCTCCGCGAGCTTGCGCACACCTTCATAGTCAATGCGGCCATCGGCATCGACGCCATAAGGAATGATATTGTACAGCAGACCGGACTGATTGACCGGAGAACCATGTGTCAAGTGACCGCCGTTGTCCAAGCTCATGCCCAGAACGGTATCGCCGGGCTTGCACAGTGCCTGATAAACCGCCATGTTTGCCTGTGCACCCGAATGGGGCTGTACATTTGCAAACTTTGCGCCAAATAGCTGGCATACACGCGCAATCGCCAGATTTTCTACTTCATCGACACATTCGCAGCCGCCATAATAACGCTTACTCGGATATCCCTCTGCATACTTATTCGTTAAGACCGAACCCATTGCCGCCAAAACAGCTTCGCTTACAATATTTTCAGATGCGATTAGCTCGATGTTGCGGACCTGTCGGTCGTACTCCTTTTGAATCATCGCACCGACCTGAGGGTCAAATTTGCTCACCAATTTCATAGCGTCCTGCAGCACCATGCAATTTCCTCCTTAGATTATCTTTCCACTATCGGCTGGCGTATCACGCGCCCCCGCAGTAATCTTATATAATGATTATTGCATATTTCCTAAAAAATGCAACTATGTTTGCGGCCACTCAAACATTTTTGTCACTTTACACGTTTCTCCGATAACACAAGACATTTTTTTTGGAGATTTGGCCGATTCCATTTTTGTTTCTGTTATGCAATCGGATTTTGCTCTGTGGTTTTTGTGTGCTCAACATAAAAAGCACGGCAAAAAAGCCGTGCTTTTTGGTCATTCAATCAATTTTAATCCGCTCGGATGTTTCGTTCAAATCGGCAATTCGATTGATAATGACTTGCAAAACATCATAAATTTCTTCCAGTTTTTGCGGGTCTGTATTATGGGTCAAAAACAGCCGCTCAATCTGCCGGGATACTTCTGTGCCCGCCTCAAAGGTCTTGACAAACGCCGGAAAATTGGAGCTTTTGACCGCATTGCGGAACATTGCAATATCCTTGCGGATAAATTCTACAATTTCATCGGCTGTGCCAAATTTACCGTGTACAATCGCATACGGGCGCATACGCTGCAAGAAATACTTGTCGCCCTTGGTAATATTAAACACATACGAAACCTGCGTGCCGTCCTGCAATTCAAAATCCACAAAATACATATTGCTATGAATCATGCGGATATCCTTTGTTTGGAGCTGGCGCAGTTTCAGGGCAATAATATCGCCCGCCACCGTGTTCTGATTCATACTATTTCCTCCTTCTTAGATGGCCTTTTCCGGCCATGCTTATGCAAAACGGAGCAGCAGACAACCCATTGCAATAACGACCGATAAAATCATCATTGGAAAGCCAACCTTTAAGTAGCTCATAAATGTAATGGGGTATCCATTCTTATTGGAAATACCGGACAGAACGACGTTTGCCGAAGCGCCAATCAGCGTACCATTACCGCCCAAGCAAGCGCCCAGAGACAACGCCCACCAAAGCGGTGCAACGTCCATTCCGCCTTCACTCTGAATCGCCAGAATCATTGGAATCAACGTAGCAACAAACGGGATATTATCGAGGAACGCCGATACCACCGCCGATATCCATAGGATTATCAGCATCGTCAGTACCAGATTTCCGTTGGTCATGCCAATCAGCAGATTTGCAAGCTGGTCAATTACACCGGTTTCTTCCATACCGCCTACCACGATAAACAAACCGATAAAGAACAAAATCGTGGACCATTCAACGCCTAAAATGATTTCTTCCGTATCCTGCTTGCCAATCAGCAGCATAATCACCGCTGCTAACAGCGCAATCGTACACGATTCCATACCGAGCGAGGCATGGAACACAAATCCAATGACGACCAGAACAATCATCACAATGCTTTTAATCATTAAAGGCTTATTTTTAATCGCACGCCGTTCATCCAGCTCCATAACCGCTTTCATCGCGCTGTCTTCGACCTGCATTTTGCGCCCAAACATAAAATAAAAGCACAAAAGCGATACCGCTAAAATCACAACGACAACCGGAGCGGTATTGATAATAAAATCAGCGAAACTCAAGCCGGCTTCCGAACCAATCATAATATTCGGGGGGTCACCGATAAGCGTCGCCGTACCACCCATATTGCTCGCCAAAATCTGCGTCATCAGGAATGGAACCGGATTGACCTTCAAAATCGAGGTTATCGCAATGGTCATCGGGCCGACCAGCAAAACCGTGGTAACGTTGTCCAAAAACGCCGACAACACTGCGGTAATAATGGTAAAAACCGCCATGATTGCCCACGGTCGTCCATGGGTCAGCTTGGCCGATTTGATTGCAATGTACTCAAACAAACCGGAGTTTTTGACCACTGCCACAAAAAGCATCATGCCCACCAACACGCCGATAGTATTGACATCAACATGTTCCATTGCAGATTCTACCGTCAATACATGTGTAACCAGTAAAAGTACGGCACCTGCAATAGAAGCGGCCGCACGATGAACCTTTTCCGATATGATTGCAGCCATCACGGCCAAAAAAATCACAATAGAAATTATTTCATTGGGACTCATACGGATACTCTCCTATCTATGGTACTTTTTTTAACAGGGTACATATTAACACTTTGGGAAAAAAAAGTCAAAGACCGAGTGAACAAAAAAGCAACCGAGAAGCACCCATATTTTCTCCTATTTCACAATACAAGTTGGTGTACTCTCTTTTTACCGCTGCCTGCTCAAGCGTATAAAGCGCGATGTAAAGTTTATATGTTGTTTATGAAAAATCCATGTCACAGCATTTCGCTTTCTTCTGTCACCTCTATCGAACAATCGCCTTTTATCCTGCGATTTTCAAACACGCCCTGATTGTTCTCATAAATACGGCGCAAGCCTTCCATTGTCAGATTGGGGTCAACCTCGTCAATCAGCCCACAGTGCTCGGCCATCATGCGCCCCATGCCGCCAGTCGCGATGACGCGGGCATCCCCGTCCAGTTCTTTCTGCATATCCAGCAAAATCCCGGTCAGTGCACCCACATAACCACGCACGGCACCCGACTGCATGGATTGCACGGTTGTGCGTCCGATGGCGTGTTCGGTGTTTACAATATCCACGCGCGGCAACTTGGATGCCTTCATAAACAGTGCTTCCATAGCAATCTTGATACCCGGAAAAATTGCACCGCCCAGATAAGCGCCCGAACGGTCAATGCAGTCAAAGGTAATTGCCGTTCCGATATCGACAATAATCAGCGGCGTGCCATATTTTTCAATCGCTGAAACCGCATTGACCAAGCGGTCTACACCGACTTCACGCGGATTGGCATAATGATTGACTACACCGGTGTCCACATCTTGCCCGACAATGACCGGATTGAGTGCAAAATACTTGCGAATCGCATTGGTCAGCGAATACATCACCGGCGGGACGACCGAAGCGATAATCACTGCTGTCGTGTCTTGCGGCTTATATCCACGAAAATGATAATACTGCATGATTTTCATGCCGATTTCGTCCGAAGTCGAAATCGCATTGGTCGAAATGCGGAAAGAACCGCGCATTTTCTGTCCTTCATACAGTCCAAACACCATATTGGTGTTGCCCACGTCAATGGCTAACAACATCTTTTAAAACCATCCCATTCTTTTTTTCCGTCGTTTTTGCGGGTCCCACAGGTTGCCCTCTGTATCACGCAGCGTAATCTCTGGCGCTTTTCCTTTTTCCAGCGTCAGCACGGCATAAGAAGCGACACCGCTGCGCGGTAAACTGATAGAACCGGGATTGAGCACGGTCACCGAGTCGATTTCCTCCACATATACCACATGGGTGTGACCAAACAGCGCCATCTGGCAGCCCGCTGCCCGCGCATATTCGGGCACCTGCCCTGCCGAATGATACACGACCCCTTCGCGGTGCCCGTGTGTCAGATACATGCGCACGCCTTCCAACGTAATAATCGTCTTTAAGGGTGCCTCTCCGCCCCAGTCATTGTTTCCCCGCACGGCATACACCGGTACATCCGGATAACTCCGCCGCAGGTCACAGGCATCCTCATAACAGTCACCCAGATGAATCACAGCATCCGGACATTCGCGCTCAACCGCGTCATACACATCCAGCATACGCCCATGGGAATCGGAAAACACCAATACTTTCATCTTTTCCCCTCCTGCATCTGTCGGCAAAAAATCCCTGAAATCTACGCTACACTATACACGAATTTTAAGTTTATGTAAAGTCCTCGTGCACATTTTTACAGTCACCCGCATAGACTGTACCAAAGATTCTGCGCAGGGAGGAACCTACTATGAACGAGCTAGAACAGATGTTGAGCCGTCTCCATCTGCAAAATGACCCCCGCTTGGGAACACTCACCCAATTTCTCAAAACCGAACAAGGACAATCGCTCGCCCAGAGCGTCAGCCCCCAGACCGCTGCCCGCATTTCACAGGCCGCACAAGCTGCCGGACGCGGTGACACCGATGCGGCAAAGCAAGTGATGCAGGACATCCTGCGCACACCGGAAGGTGCGGCACTTGCCGCGCGACTGCGCTCGATGCTTGGAAAATAACCACTCAAAGGAGGAATGAAAATGGACGGAAACGCCATGCTGTCTGCACTGATGGATGACCCCAAAGCACTCGAACAGGCACTTTCAGCCGCAAGTGCTCTGTTGGGCGGCGACATGTCCAACGCCGTCCCAGCTTCTCCCCCGCCAACGGCACAATCTACTTTTTCGCCCTCTGGGGACGCACAATACGACCCGTCTGCCGACCTCATGCGCCGCGCCATGCCGGTTCTGGGCCGCATTGCCCAACGCGGTCAAATTGCGGTTGACCCACAAAAACGCGCACTGCTCAACGCAGTCAAACCCTTTGTTGGTGCCAGCATCGGCACCCAGATTGACCGCGGAATGCGTCTGGTTTCGCTGGCGTATATGGCGACTGCTATCTTAGGCCGCCCGGAGGAGGACACGCGGCATGTATAATGAATATTTACAGGATGCAGGGCAGCCAGATGCGTCGATTTCGTCGGAGGATTTCACACAAGAGCCGCGAACAGCGGCTTCTGGTTCCTCGTCGTCATCCGGCGGTCTGCTGCAACTGCTCACTGACCGGTTAGGCGGTGCCAAGCTGGATGCCGACACACTGGTTGCCATTGCGGTTATCTGGTTTTTGCTATCCGACGGCAAGGCACTTGACACCGACCTGCTGATTATTATCGGCGTGCTGCTGCTATTGGGTATCTAATCCTTATGCAAATCCATGCGCACGCATCAGGGCACAGGCGGCATTGGTCAATTTTGCATAGTCCTCTAAGGTCAATCGCTCACCGCGTACCCGTGCATCCAAACCACAATAAGTCACCAGTTCGGTGAGCTGCTCTTTTCCGAACTTGGAACCAAACACAGTGCCCATTGCATTGACCAGCGTTTTTCGGCGCTGGTTGAATGCTGCCCGCACAATCTGGAAAAATAAGGCTTCATTTTCCACTTGCACCGCTGGTGCGTCCAGTGGGGTCAGGCGAATGACCGCTGAATCGACCTTGGGCTGCGGAATAAAGCAATCTTTGGGCACATCAAATAAATATTCGGCTTTGGCATGGTACTGAATATAGATGGAGAATGCCGAAGAATCGCCTGTGCCCACTGGGGCGCAAATGCGTTCTGCAACCTCTTTTTGCACCATGACCGTGATAGCAGCGAACGCGCCGCTGTCCAATAGAGCCGAGATAGCCGGACTGGTGATATAATACGGCAAATTTGCACAGGCATATACGGTCTTTTGACCAAACTTCTGCTCACACAGTGCTTTCAAATCGGTTTTGAGCACATCGCCTTCCACCACTTCCACATTATCGCAACCCGCTAACGTTTCGTTTAACACCGGAAATAGTGCGCGGTCAATCTCAATGGATACCACCTGCTGTGCACGTTTGGACAGTTCTACGGTCAGGCATCCCATGCCCGGCCCGACTTCAACAACGCCTTCCGTCTCATCTACACCGCATTGTTCGCCGATGCGCTCAGGCACCCATGCTGCGGTTAAAAAATTCTGACCAAGCGACTTGGAAAACCGAAATCCATGCCGTGCCAAAATGGTTTTAATATCTTGAATATCACAAAGTCCCATGTATATCTCCTTTATCTATGAATGTAGACAATCCTCACGATTTAGACCGTTCTTTCACGCACCTACATTCGATTCACGAGTTTATTATATCACGACAGCTTTTAAAATTTAAGTACCAATCGGTCTGATACATTGCGTTTGTGTATTTTCCGGTATGTTTTGCACTGTGTTCGGACATACTAAGTTCAGAGGTGATACCGATGCAAATTGGATACGGAGAACTGAACAACGACCTTGGACGCTATTTCCGAACTCTTCCCAAAAACGTGCAGGAAAATATCATGCAGTCAGGTGTTGTATTCCACACTGCACAGGATATGAAGCGATGTGCCGAATTTCTCATGCAGGCAAAAGACTAAAAAATCCCCCAATGGCTTGTCCGTTGGGGGATTTCGTTTGTACTATCAATGAGAACCGTAACTGCTGGTTGTCGTGTAATTGACCTTTCCGTTTACCGTCCGGGTCAAGGTGTATACGCCGTTTTTCTGTGTTACCTTAATGCTTGGCTTGGCAATCTTGGCATCTGCCGGGCCTAAAATAGACATGGTAAGGGCGCCGCCCTTATCATAGTATGTACCAATCATAACCGGAAAATCATACGGATTTTTAAACTTAAATTCCGGGCCGCCCCATGATACGGTTGCATCGCGACCGCGCGGCAAATAGCTGACCGGCAAGCTGTGTGCGCGACGCGCCACAATGGTCATATTGGATTCCAGCGCGGCATTAAACAAGGTGGACGATACCTGACAAATACCGCCGCCGACACCGGTATCGGTCTGGCCATTGACATAAACGCCAGCTTCCTTATACCCGCGTGCCTTGGTGCGCTGTCCAACGACAGTATTAAACGAGAACGTTGCACCGGGCTGAAGTACATAGCCGTTGCACGCCTTGGTTGCAAGCTGAATATTGGTGTTTCGATTGGTGTTGCTTCGAGCAAATTTGGTGGTACAAGTACCCAAGGTCTGTCCATATGGATTGACCCACGGTTTGGTTTCGACCGGCTTGGTCGGCTTAGTCTCGGTTGGCTTGGAAGGGGTTTCGGGTACCGGGTCAGGCTCTACCACAGGCGCAACGTAGGGTACCAAATCTTCGGTGAACTGGTTGACCGTATCCACCACAGCGGTTTGACTATCAACCGGTGCGGCAGGTGCTGGATTGGTTCCAACGCTCAAGGCCAACAACAGGGCTGCGGTTTCCAGCATGGCATTCTCTCCTTTTTAGGCTGGCGCACAGATAGGCAAACCAGCATGATACTTCAAAAAAAAGCGGGCGGGCGGAAATCTTCTCCGCTCGCCCGCTATTATAACATGTTTTACCATGCCTTACAAGTGACAAGGCAGTGACAAATTCTATGGTTTAATCGCCCTCAATCAAGCCATATCCACCGTTTGCGCGTTTATACAACACCGCATACTTGTCGCCCTCATCTGCATTTTTGAAGAAGTAGAACTGATGGTCGAGCAGGTTCATCTGGAGGATGGCCTCATCGACGCTCATCGCCTCTACCTCAAAGTGCTTGCGGCGGACGATTTCATAAGGTTCTTCCATCTCTGCGGCATGTGCAGCAGCCTTTTCAAATGCGCCCTGACGCAGGCGTTTTTCGAGTCGGGTTTTATTTTTGCGGATTTGACGTTCGATGCGGTTGATGGCACCGTCCACCGAGGCAAACATGTCGGTCGTCGTTTCCTCCGCACGCACGACCAGTGCGCCCTGTTTGACGGTCAATTCTACGGTCTGACGGCCTTTCAATTCAGAAAATGTCAGAACCGATGCCGAGTCGGTGTTAAAGTACCGGTCCAGCTTTTCGACCTTTTTCATGGCGTAATCACGGAGGTCATCGGAAATCTTGGTTTTCCTTTCGACGATGGTGAACTTCATAACATCATCTCCTATCAGGGCTTACAAAAAATTTGCCCCAAAATCTTGTGCAACCTTTAAGGGAATTGCTTGTACATATTATACTGCGCACCACAAAAGATTACAAGAGTTTTTATGAAGTTTAAATAAAATTCATAATTCGGTCACGCATCTGACACACAGTTTACAGTGTGCCCTGTGCGTGGCGGGTGACGTGGCAGCCAATCGAAATCGCGCATGGCAGGCTTGCAATGTGGGTCGGGTAAGGTTCAATCGCACAGGCCAGCGCGGTCACAGTTCCGCCCAATCCCTGCGGGCCAACACCTGACCGGTTGACACGCTCCAAAATCTGCTGTTCCATCTGCTGGTAAAACGGGTCTTGATTGGACACATCAACCGGACGCAGCAGCGCAACTTTTGCCAGTTCGCACGCCTTGTCCGCTGTGCCGCCCAGACCAACGCCGATAATCACCGGCGGACAGGGATTGGAACCGGCTGCAATCACGGTATCTGCAATATATGTGGTTATCTGTTCCTGTGTTGCCGCAGGCGTAAACATCTTGAGTGCACTCATATTTTCACTTCCGCCGCCCTTGGGGGCAACGGTTATTGTGACCTGCTCGCCCGGAACCAGACGGGTGTGCAAGACCGCCGGGGTGTTGTCATTGGTATTGACGCGGCGCAGCGGGTCGGAAACAATGGATTTTCTCAAATACCCATCTGTATATCCCTGTCGCACGCCCTCTTGAATGGCATCTTCAAACGCACCGCCAACCAAATGCACGTCCTGTCCAATCTCGGCAAAAATAACAGCCGTTCCGGTGTCCTGACAAATGGGCACCTGCTGCTGACAGGCAAGTGTGCAGTTGCGAATCATTTCATCAAAAATGGTTTGTCCGAGCGGCGATGCTTCCTGCTCACGCCCAGCCACAAACGCTTGCTGGATATCCTGCGGCAAGTTATAATTGGCCTCCATGCACAGGCGACGCACCAGCGCAGTAATCTCCGCTACTTCAATCTGTCTCATTGCACATTCCTCCCTGTTGATATACAATCTCCCCATCGCAAACCGTAAGCTGTACTTGCGACTGATAAGCAAATGGGTGAGCAGAAAACAGTACCAAGTCTGCATCCATTCCGGCTTCCAATGCGCCCAGTCGCTGTCCAAGTCCCAAAATCTCCGCTGGATACTGCGTGATAGCGCGCAGGGCTTGCCCCTCATCCATGCCCTGCTCGGCTGCAACTGCCGCGCAGCGGCGCAAATATTTGAGTGGGGTTTCCGGATGGTCGGTCGTGATGGCTACTTTAACCCCCGCGCGTGACAACAGACCGGGGGAACGCTCGGTTAAATGACGCAGTTCTGGCTTGGAACGGTCGGTTAAAAACGGCCCGCTCAACACCGGAATGTCGAGTTCTGCCAAATCCTGCGCAATCCGATGCGCTTCCGTTCCATGTACAATGACCGGATGTATGCCAAATTCTCGGCTAATCCGCACAGCAGTAAAGATATCATCGGCGCGGTGTGCGTGAAAATGTGCCGGAATCTGTCCGCGCACCAGCGGCAACAGCGCATCATATTTGATTTCATAATCGGGTGCGTCCTCGTCGGAATCCTGTTGCGCCTTGCGGCAGCGCGTTTCATATTCCTGCGCTTTATGCAGCGTCTCGCGCAAAATTGCAGCCGTCGCCATGCGCGTGACCGGTGTTTCATCCTTATCGTGGTATACGGCTTTTGGGTTTTCGCCCAAAGCGCACTTTATGGCGGCCGGTTGCGTCAGCACCATCCGGTCAACCCAATGCCCCCACGTTTTGAGCACGGCAATTTGCCCGCCCATCGGGTTCGCCGACCCCGGACTGACCGCACAGCAAGTGACACCTGCGGCGCGCGCCTCCTCAAAAGCGTAGTCAAAGGGGTTAATCGCATCAATCACGCGCATTTGTGGGGTTGCCGGGTCGGTGTCCTCGTTGCCGTCTGCGCCCTCGAATCCCAAGCCGTCTTCGTATAATCCCAAGTGGGTGTGTGCGTCGATGAGTCCAGGCAGCAGCCATCCTCCCTGCGCGTCCAGGCAAAAATCGAAGTCTGACCGCTCTGGACAATCGCTCATTTCTCCGATTGCATCTATTTTTTTGCCATCGGTGCAGAGAAATCCACACGCAATATCGGGCGACCGCATTGGCATCAAATAGGCATTATAAATTAAAATTTTTTTCATACGAAACCTTTCAATAATCGACATTCTTCTGCGTTGACAAAACTTTATAAGCGTGGTACTATAATACCGGTGGTTGACAAAACCACCGTGCACCGTTCATATCTTTATCCCCACAATCCTAAATTTATGCGTCCTCGTTTGCAGGGCGCAATTTTTTTTGCCCTCTCTCAGAGAATATAAAAAATGCCAGGGCCGTAAGCCCTGGCAAATGCGCGGAAAACAGGGGTTCGCGGTCATTTGCGGCGGCGCGAACCGCTCTTTCGGTCGGTATTGTGGCGGATATCAGCCATTCGGCTTTCACTGTCCGCCATAAACAGTTTCAACTTATCCTCAAAGGATAACGTTGCCGGGTCACGCGGCTGTTTGCTCTGCTGCGCACGGCCACCGGAAAACTGGCTCGGACGCGGACGCGGGGCACGACGCTCGAAGCTGCCAGACCGAGGTGCAGCCGCTTCACGCGGTGCAGTCTCCTGCGCGCGCTTGATAGACAGATTGATACGACCCGCATCGTCAATGTTGATGACTTTCACGCGAACGCTATCGCCTTCTTTGAGAAACTCCTTAATGTCGCTGACAAAAGAATTCGCCACTTCGGAAATATGTACCATTCCGGATTTCCCTTCCGGCAGAGAGACAAACGCACCGAATCCGGTGATACCGGTCACTTTGCCCTCCAAAACTTCTCCTACGACCAAACCCATACCCTCTTGTTTTGTCCTCCGTGTTGAGAAATTACGCATATCCTGCGTTTGGATTACACCATCATTTGCTGGAAGAATCGGCAAAAACACGTTCAGAGGGCATAACATAGCCCTGTTCACGGGCCATTGCGGCGATTTGCTCATCGGACAAACCACCCTCTACCTGCTCACGCAGCGCATTATTTTTCTCGGTCTGTTCATCGATACGCGCCTGCACCTGTGCGACTTCTTCCTTTTTCTGCTGAATATTGCCTTGCAGCTGCACGATTGAGATAACACCATAAAAGGCCACACAGATAAGCGCAATGCGAAACATGACGCGGTTGCGTTTTTTGACCTGATGTTCTGAAGGCGGCTTCCGTTTGCTTTTCTTTTGCGGCACGGTTTTCCCCTCCTCGGCTTCTGTACACACAAACAACGATATACGTTGTAATTATAGCGTCTTTTTACCAGAAATGGAAGTCTTTTTCCAGATTTTTTTCAAGTTTTTTTGCAGCCACACCCATACCGTACCAAATGGGCGCAAGATTGTCCGCACAAGGCGGACACAGCCGCGAAGCAATACCGCTGCGATGTGGAACAAAAAAACCAGGACTGCGCGTACCATCCAGCCTATCAACTCATATTCCGCCAAAAAACCGAGCAACATACCGAGCAAAACAAAGCCCCGTACCTGTCCGCCTGCCAGTGTAACGGTAAACACAAAATAAGCCAGCAGCACCACCAGCCAAAAAAGTGCATCTGTGACCATGACCCAAATCCGTTTGGGGTGAAAAAAGGTGCTCGCAGCCTGTGTGCTGTCGTACAGCAATCCCAAACCGGTGCCAACCAGTATCGCCTGAAAAAAACATAGCGTTGTGGATGACAACGGTTGATAGAGCGCAATCAACCAAACAGACGGCTGAACAAGCCGCCGCGCTGGGATGCGGTATCATCATACTCCAGCGACTGAATCTCACCGGTCAGCGTCAATTCTCCTTGGTCAAGCGTCAATTTTTCTACATGTAAATTTTCTCCGCGAACGGTTAGCGTACCCATACTGGTATCCATTGCAATCGTGTTTTCATCAAAAGCCGAAACATCGGTCACCCCCGAAAGCGCCAGCGTCTGCCGGCCGGTCAGGGTGAGTGCATGTGGCAAAGTGCGTTCTTCATGGGGCATTGAAATTCCTCCTTTTGCTCTACTCTATGCGCCGTAACCGCCCGCTATGCGCACAAAAAGACCGACCCATCCAAACACCTTGGACAGACCGGCCTTTTGATACAAACAATTACAGGATTTCGCGATATAATGCGGCTGCATCGTCTTTCTTGACGTGCTCTGCCACGTTCAGCACTTCGACTTTCATAGTCCGCTGACCAAAAGCAATTTCAATCACATCGCCCACCTTTACCTGATAGGACGCCTTTGCCTGACGGCCGTTGACCGAAATTCGCTCGCCGTCACAGGCATCATTTGCCACGGTGCGCCGCTTTATCAGGCGCGAAACCTTTAAGAATTTGTCCAAACGCATGATTGGTCTACTCTCTCCTTTAACGTCTTTGCGGGTTTGAATACCGGCACCCGCGCCTCGGCTACGGCAATCGGTTCACCGGTATGAATGTTTCGACAGGTGCGCGCCGACCGGGTGCGCGTCTCGAATGCGCCGAATCCGGGCAGGTTGACCTTGTCCCCCTGCACCAGCAAATCGGAAAGTGTGCCGAATACGGCTTCCACCATTTTTTCCGCATCTTTTTTGGTCGTCCCCGAACGCTTGGCCACCTGTGCAATAAACTCTGCCTTATTCATCTCACTCAGACCCCGCGTTCCTTGGCCTTTGCCGCATCCCACAGGGCATCCATCTCTACAAGGCTCATTTCAGATAACTGCTTGCCCGCTTGGCTTGCCGCCTGCTCTACCTGTGCGAACCGACGAATAAATTTATCGGTCGTATGTGCAATCGCTTCTTCCGGGTCGGTCTTGAGAAACCGCGCGACATTGACCACAGCAAACAGCAAATCGCCCAGTTCTTCTGACGGGTCGCCCTGTCCTTGCAATGCGCGTGTGACCTCCTCGGTTTCTTCGCGCACTTTGTCCAATGCGCCCGAAATATCATCCCAGTCAAAGCCTACTTTGGCCGCCTTATGCTGCACCTTTTCCGCGCGAATCAAGCCGGGCAGACTGCGTGCCACACTGACCAGAGAATCGGTTGTCGTAGTCTGGTGCTTTTCTTTCTGCTTGAGTGCGTCCCAGCTCACCAGCACATCTTCCGAAGTTTCAACCTGTGCCGTGCCAAATACATGGGGATGGCGGTAAATCATTTTTTTACAGATACCGTCCGCCACATCATCCATCGTAAACCGTCCGGCTTCGGCCTCTATCTGTGCATGAAAAACGACTTGCAGCAGCACGTCGCCCAGTTCCTCCTGAAGCAGTGCAGTGTCTTCGTTGTCAATCGCCTCTACAACCTCATACGTTTCTTCAATAAAACTGCGGCGAATGGATTTGTGGTCTTGCTCCCTGTCCCATACACAGCCCTGTGGACTGCGCAGAATCCGCATAATTTCCAGCAGGTCGTCGTAAGTATATTTGTCTTTGAACGTAAAATCGACCATGATTTTTCCTCTTTCCCGGCTCGTCCAGCCGGATTTTTCTTTTTATTACCGCAAGCGCAGCAAGCGAACCAGCTTTTCACCCTTGGGCATCATCAAAATATCATCCTTTTCCAGTGCCTGAAGCGCGAGCAGCAACACCAGATACAGCACACCGGCAACACAAATGGACAAAATAACACCAATCGAATTGCCCAAAATGCCCGAAGTGACGCGGTAAGTCAAATAAGCACCTGCTCCCATGCCGATACAAGCCGCCATCGGACGGAAAAACAGCTTATCCAAGCCGGGCAGCCGAATTTGCTGGCGCAAAATAACCAGATTGGTAATGGCAATAAACGCATAGCACACCAGTGTGCCGAACGGCGCACCATAGATATTGACCTGCGGCATTCCAACCAGCGTATAATTCACTAGCACCTTGATAACGCCGCCAATCAGCATGGTAACGACTGGCACACGCACTTTTCCCGCCGCTTGCAGCACGGCATTGGTCAAGCTGACCAGTGCGACAAACGGAATGGCGAAGCACAACACGCGCAGACATGCCGCTGCAATGTCCATTTCACCGCGGAATAACATGCTTAAAATGGGCTTGGCCAGCACAAAATAGCCGGTTCCAGCCGGCAGCGCAATCAACATGGCAATGCGCATTGCCGACCCCAGATTTTTTGCGGTCAGTTCTCGGTTGCCCTGTGTGATAGCCCCGGCAATTGCAGGAACAATAGAGATTGCCAACGCCGCAATCAACGTTTGCGGCAAATTGTACATGGTGAATGCCTTGGTGTTATACATACCAAACAGTTCGTTGGCCTGCTCCAGATTGAATCCAACCGATTGCAAACGGGAAACGACCATGGTAGTATCCACAAGGGTGGTTAGGCTGGTAACCGAGTTGGTCAGCGTAATCGGGATAACCAGCCAAAGTAAGCTGTGTATCAGTTGACCAGTTGTGCGAGATTGATTTGTTGTCGAGCGGGCATGGCGCGCCGGGTCACGCAAATAGTATCCCCAAATGCCCAATGCGGCAACCGCTTCCCCAATCGTAATACCCAAAATCGCCAGTGCGGTACACACTTCAACCGGGAACCCGCGATACATGCCGACAGCGGCAAAGCCCAAACCCAAGAACAATTTTCCAATCGCTTCGATAAACTGGCTCATTGCTGTGGGCATCATGTTTGATTTTCCCTGATAGTAACCGCGCACGACCGAAATACACGCGACAAAGAACACCGATGGCGCAACCGCTTTCATCGGCAGCACTGCCGATGGATTTTGAATCACATCGCCAATCCAGTTGGCGCCAAAGAACAAAAACGCCGAACAGATGGCGCCCAAGGTGATAAATACCAGACCGGAAATGCGGATAATGGCGCGAATTTCCTTGTTCCGTCCAAGCGCCGCCGATTCCGACACCATTTTGGACAGTGCCACCGGAACACCGGCGGTGGAGATGACAAACATTGCCGTATAAAACTGATAGGCTACACTGAAAATGCCCATACCTTCATCCCCAAGCATCCATTGCAAGGGGATTTTGAACAGGGCACCAATGACCTTAACCATCATATTGGCAACCAGCAAAATGATAGCGCCCTGTAAAAAAGTTTGCTTTTTGTTATGTTGTTGCGGCAAGACTGCACGCCCTTTCTGTTAAATTTCGATATCGTTCGCCTTACAGCGCCGTACCGCATCCGGCACAGTACGCATCGTCACGGCTGCATTGTCTGCCGCAATGCGGACAGATGCACACGGTTTTGAGCGCAGCCAATTCACCACGCAAGCTGTCCAGTTCGCTATGCAGCGCATCCAACTGCACCAGTTTGTTTTCAATGGCATCTTCCTTGGTTTCTGCTCCCTGATGAATGTCATACAACAACTTTCCAATTTCCTTGTATAACACTTCACATTCGGTATTCCGGTCAAAAATTTGCAAATTCAAGCGGGTCGCCTGCGCCATTTCATTGGCTTTGCGCCCTGCCCGGTCTGCCGCCTTGACCGCACCTGTGCGCGTCTGTTCTGCAACTACCTTAATTTTTTCCAACAGCATCGAAACGTTGTACTCCATTTTTGACTTCTCCTTTCGCTGGCACAATAAGTGCCAGCCGTCAAAACCCGGCATCCAAAAATGCCTTATTCTTATCCAACAAACTCGTGCAGTACAGATGCTTCCGGCATATATGGCAAATAGTCGATTGGCTCAAACAGGTCAGCCGCACGGCGTGCCTGCTTTAAATCAGCTTTTTCCAACACATCCGCATGAGTGTCCAGTGCTTCCCGCAGAGCGGGGTACAAAATATTGCTCTCATAAGGCAAATAGGTGTCAATGGTAAATTCTGCATAGTGGCGATAAGGCGCAATATACAACCGTTCTCCTCGGCGGATAGACAGCCATTGCCGAATGGTTTCTTCTACCGATGCACTGCGGAACCGCGCATCGCGCAGTGCGCGACGTGCAAAGCGCAACACTTCGGGGGTAAACCGTCCGCCCTGTCCGTCGAGCACCTGTGCTTCCAGCGACAAATAGACCCGGCTCGACTGTTCTTCCAGACCGCCGGTGATAACATCATTGAGTGAATGAATCCCTTCAATGATGACGATTTCATCTTTGCGCAGGCGCATCGGGGTCACATTCAAGGTCTGTCGCCCAGTCACAAAGTCAAAAGACGGCACTAAAATCTGTTCCCCTCTGGCCAGCTTGTGCAGATGGTCACTCAAAAGCGGCAAATCCATGCACAGCGGTGATTCCAAGTCTACCACGTCGTTTTCTTCGTCGTAGGGCATGGAATAGGTGTGACGGCTTAAATAGTAATCATCCATCGAAATGCGTTGGCTATAGATGCCCCGCCGCTCAATGGCGCGACACAAGCGGTCAGCTGTTGTCGTTTTGCCCGCCGAGGACGGGCCATTCAGAAGCAAAATAGGCCGCTCAGTCAATCGTTCGGTTAAAAGTTCGGCTGTATCTTCAATCTGTGCGAGATAGGCCGCCTCACTCTCCTCAATAAAGCCTTTGGGGTCATTTTTCGCCCGCGAATTGAGCGTCGCAAGCTCATAGGTTTTCAACATGATTGGTCCTCACTTTCGCCGAGTAAACGTCGTTTTCCGGCATCAATGCGCGCACCTGCCTGCAAGTATTCTCGCGGATATTTGGGCGCATTATAGCGTGTAATCCGCCCGGTATCGCGCTCGACCCGCTTGGACACACCTCCTGCGCCGCAAGACAGAATCGTTTGAATTTCCTCCATCATGGCGATGTTGTAAAAACTCTCGGTATCCGGTTTGCACCATCCAACATTTTCAAATCCACCGGCCGAAAATTTCTGACGATACAGATAGTATGGCCCATATCCAGCCCGTGGCAGACAGTCCATTGCAAAATCTAGCATCTGTGCCACGGTGTCTTGTTGCGCGGCATTGCCCGCACGGTCGGACAGGTCGGCACCACGCTTGATAGCCAACGTGTGAACGGTGATGTTTTCCGGGTCGAGCTGCACCAACTGTTCAATCGTGTGCGCAAACCCTTCGGGTGTATCCCCGTCCAATCCGGCAATGGTATCCATATTGATGACCGGAAAACCGGCTGCCCGTGCCTGCTCATAGGCACGTACCACATCTTGTGCCGTGTGTTTGCGCCCAATGCGTTCCAGTACGGCATCTTCCATTGTTTGGGGGTTAATCGAAACACGGTCTGCACCGCCTGCACGGATTGCGCGCAGTTTTTCCGGGGTGATGGTGTCCGGACGTCCCGCTTCCACAGTATATTCACGCAGCGCAGAAAAATCCATTGCATTTGCAGTAACATCCATCAAACGCGCCAGTTGTTCGGCTGACAGCGTGGTCGGCGTGCCACCACCGATATAGACCGACGTGACCTTTTGACCGTGTTCCCGCAGCAATTGCCCGGTTTTGCGCACTTCTTCGCACAGTGCATCGACATAGGGTGCAATCAAATCGGCTGATTTTTCAATCGAACTGGACACAAACGAGCAGTATGCACAGCGCGACGGGCAAAACGGAATCCCCAAATACAGCGATACCGTGTTGTCCTCCATTTGTTCTAATGCCTGCTGAGCATAAGCGGCACAGCGCACCGCCAATGCCGTGCGCGCTGGTGAAACAAAATAGCGACTGCGAAACCGTTCGGCTACCTGCCCGCGTGTCAAACCGCGGTCAAGCAATGAGCGCACCAACTTTGCCGGTCGTACACCGGTCAGCGCGCCCCAATCGGGCGGTGTTTTCAGGCTGGGTGCCACCGTGTCATAAATGCCCAGCTTGACCAGCTCCGAAGCCGTGCGCTTGCGCGCCATCTCATCCTGTCCAGTTACATCCGCTTGCCGCTGACTGGTGCGCACGACACCGGACAATCGGGTTTGTGTGTCAACTACCATCATCCCTGCTTGTTCATGCAAGGCAGAATGACAAAAATCTTGTACACCGTCATCTGTATTTTGACGAAGTAACGCCGCTGGGAGCAGCTGTAAGAGCATCTCCTCAGCGGCGTGCTTGAGGTCATGTCCGGTCAGCGTATAATTCATTTGCCGACCGCCTGACGCATATACGGATTATAACGGCGTTCTTCATCCAACGTGGATGTGCCTTCATGTCCGGGCAGTACATGGAAATTCCCCTCTAAACGGCTCAGTCGTGCAAGTGATTGAAGCATCTGCGAAAAATCGCCGCCTTTGAGGTCACAGCGCCCACACTCATGTCGGAACAGCGTATCACCAGTAAACAGAACATCTCCAACTTGAATACAGCTGGAACCGGGGGTGTGTCCGGGCGTGTGCAGATAAACCGCAGTCAAGCCGCCAACAGCAATCTGTGTGCCATCTTCTGCTAAGATATCCGGTTTCAGTCCGGCATATGCACCCATAGGCAGACCAAACGAACGCATCGAACTTGCCAGCGCTTCGGGTGTCAACATCCACAGGTCGTCCTTGTGAATTGCCAGCTTTGCGCCGGTCTTTTCCAGCACTTCGGGTACGGCTAAAATATGGTCAAAATGCCCGTGCGTCAGCAGCACCCAAGTAATAGTAACCCCGTGTTCTTCGGCTGCTTTCAGAATAGAAGGTGCGCTGTCGCCGGGGTCAATGACCGCCCCTTCCATCGTATTTTCATCATAAAAAATATAGCAATTTGTGCCGACCATGCCGACACGCAGTTGTAAAATTTTCATTTGGTTCTCCTTCTTTGCTTTGACCGGTCAACCGCGCATCTCGGCGGTATCCATCCAAATGGTCACCGGGCCGTCATTGGTCAAGCCGACCTGCATATCCGCGCCAAATTCGCCGGTCTCTACTGGTAACCCGCTCGCACGACAACGTGCAATAAACCGTTCATACAGCGGAATCGCGGTTTCCGGTCGAGCTGCGCGCATAAAGTTTGGACGCTTTCCCTTGCGGCAATCTCCATACAAGGTAAACTGGGACACGACCAGCAAGCCCCCGCCCACATCGGCGCAGGATAGGTTCATTTTATCATTTTCATCGGTAAAAATGCGCAATCCCACGCATTTATCCGCCAGATAATCGGCTTCTGCCTCGGTATCGCCCTCACAGACCCCCAACAAAATCAGCAGACCATGTGTAATCTGCCCGTGTATTGTGCCGTCAATCGTAACAGATGCCTGTTTGGTGCGTTGAATCAGTGCTCGCATGATGGTTCTCCTCAGTGGTTGGTATCGGTCGCAATGCGTGCAACATCGACCACGCCTTTGGTACTCTTGAGACGGGTCATAATGTGTTTGAGCTGGCGCACTCCGGTCACGTCAATGACCGCGTTAATCACGCCATACCCATCTTCCAAATCGCGCGCATTCAGGTCACGCACATTGACTTTTGCCTGTGCCAGCAATACCGCAATATCGGCCAAAATACCGGTACGGCTGCGAATGGAAATTTGCAATGCAGTCGAAAACTTGTTGTTGCGCTCCAGCAGGTCTTCGTCCCACCAACAATTTACCCATCGGCTGCGGTCTTTATCTTCTTCATTGATGCGTACATTCACGCAATCACGGCGATGAATGGATACACCATATCCACGGGTAATGAAACCGATGATATCATCGCCCGGTATTGGCGTACAGCAGCGGGCAAATTTAATCAGACAATTGTCAATACCTTCAACAATGACACCCGATTGACTGTGTTTATTTTTCTTTTCAGCCGGATGGGGCTGGTTTGCCAGTTGCTCGGCTTTTTCTATGCGCTCAGCCGCACGGCGAACGCGCCCAACCTCGTCTTTGACCTTGTTAATTACTTTGGTTAGCGTAATGCCGCCATAGCCCAGCGCCGCATACATTTCATCTATATTTTGATAGCTGAACTTATTGAGCGTATTCTGAATGACTTCTTCATTCTCATAGAATCCATTATATAGCAGATTGGCGCGCAGTTCGCGGTCTAAATCTTCCTTGCCCTTGACGATATTTTCTTCTCGGCACTCTTTTTTGAACCATTGCTTGATTTTATTGCGCGCCTCGGTCGTCTTAACAATTTTCAGCCAATCTCGGCTGGGGCCGTGCGTTTCCTTGCTGGTCAAAATCTCAACGATATCGCCGTTTTTCAGTTGGCTGTCAATCTGCGCAATACGACCGTTGACCTTGGCGCCAACCATGCGGTTACCCACAGCAGAGTGAATGGCATATGCCATATCAATGGGGGTTGCGCCTGCCGGCATGTTAATCACATCGCCCTTGGGCGTAAAAACAAATACCTCATCGGCGAACAAATCCACCTTAATGGCTTTGATAAAATCTTCTGCTTCGGTATCCTGCTGCGCTTCCAAAAGCTGGCGAATCCAAGAGAACGCTTCCTCGTTGCCCACTTTATCCAGACCCTGTTTATATTTCCAGTGCGCCGCTACACCATATTCTGCCATCTTGTGCATCTCTTCGGTGCGAATCTGGATTTCAAACGGGATGCCGTCGCGCCCGATGACCGTGGTATGCAAGGACTGATACCCGTTGGGCTTGGGAGTGGAAATGTAATCCTTAAATCGTCCGGGAATGGGCTTATACAGGTCGTGTACATAGCCCAGCACATTGTAACAGTCCACCACATTTTCGACAATCACGCGCACCGCACAAATATCATAAATTTCATTCATGGTTTTGTGCTGCGAATACATCTTACGATAGATAGAATAGATGTGCTTGACACGCGCCGAAATGGTATGATGAATCCCCGATTCCTCTAACTTACTCGAAATACTGACCTTAATGTGGTCGAGAAAATCTTCATAACGCTCGGACTGCTTTTCCAGCCCCTCCACAATTTCCTCATATCCGATGGGGTCGAGCACGCGCAGACACAAATCTTCCAGTTCCCATTTGATACGGCTCATGCCCAGACGGTGGGCAATCGGCGCATAGATTTCCATGGTTTCCAGCGCCTTGTCACGCTGTTTGCGTTCGGGCAAGTATTGGAACGTGCGCGCATTGTGCAGGCGGTCGGCCAGCTTAATCAAAATTACGCGAATGTCCTTGGCCATCGCCATGAACATCTTGCGCAAATCCTCAAACTGTTCCTGTTCTTTGGAATAGCGCAACATGCCAAGGCGCGTTACACCGTCCACCAATTCGGCCACCGAAGTGCCAAATTTATTTTCAATCTCTCGGTATCCAAATTCAGTGTCCTCAATGCAGTCATGCAGCAAGCCTGCGCAGATGGAGTCCGTATCCAGTCCCATCTCGACGATGATTTCGGCTACGGCGACCGGATGAATGATGTAGGGTTCCCCATTGCGGCGCTTCTGCCCCTCGTGGGCAGCCGCTGCGCACTCGTAGGCGGCACGAATCTTCTTGACGTTAGCCGCTGGGTTTTGTTTCTGTACCCGCTCGATTAAAAAATCGATTTTATTTTTCATCGGAGCGCTCATAACGTTGTCACTTCCTTCTATTCTCAAATCACAGTGCCCTGCCGTCCACTGCACTCTTTGCTCATGGATTGCAGGGTTTTTAGAACAACCGACTTGGAAATGTCGGCTTTTCCCTCAATATGCTTTAATACGATATTCAATTGCCCTTCACGGAAATGATAGCTGAGCAACTGGCTCTCGCTGAACACATCCAAGCAGACAAACAATTTACCGATATTGATTTCCCGTCTGCTCTCCCACGAAACCCGCCGTGAAAGCGCATTGGATGGCACGGTCAGCCAACCGTCCTCGCTGCGGCTCAGAATGTGCCGCCAGACGGCGACCAAATCGCGGCGCTCAGGCAGCAAAACACGCGCTTCACGCGCCGTCAAGGCTCCGTCTGACATAAAACGGTTATATAAATTGAGCAGCTTCTGGTCTGCCAGCACCTCACAGGTGCTAAGCTGAATATCTTTTATCACCATCTGCACGCTTTTCTGTCCGCGGTATTCGTTGACCTCCAAACAGAATGCCGCGTCCACATAATTTCCCTGTGCAAATCCGCAGCCGCCTTGACCGGTGCCAAACAGCATCGCCGTATAGGGGATGCCATCCTTAGAAAGGGTCAAGCGTACATGCCGGTCGGACGAAATCGGGGTAATCTCCTCCACCAGCAAATCGTGCATGGAAAAAACCGGCTGTGCATTGTCCATTCCGAACGGCTCCAACACATCCAATCCCTCAATGGCTTCCAGTGTAATCAGTTCGGGCGAAATCGGGCAATCAATGTGCAATAGCGGCATCATCTCTTTTGGGTCAGCATGTTCCTTTGCCCATGCCATGATATTCTGCTTAAATGCCGGGATGTTCTCTTGCCGGATGGTCAAGCCGGCTGCCAATTCATGGCCGCCAAACCGTTCCAGCAAGTCGGCACTGTCTCGCAGGGCTTCATATAAATTGAACCCCTTAACCGAACGGCCGGAACCCTTGCCCACCCCTTCTTCCAGTGCAATCAGCACCGTCGGGCAGGAATAGCGGTCGCAAATACGGGAGGAGACAATACCAATAACACCGTGGTGCCAATCCTCTCCCGCCAGCACAATCACCTGGTCTTCCAGCGGGTCATATTCCCGACGCAGTTTTTGCAATGCCTGCAACAAAATCTCATTTTCAGTGGTCTGTCGCTGCTTATTCTGTTCACATAGCGCGGCAGCCAGTGTTTGTGCCCTATGCGGGTCATCGGTCAAAAACAGTTCTGCTGCCATGTCGGCATGACCCAATCGCCCAGCCGCATTGATGCGCGGTGCCAAAATAAAGCTGATGGTCGAAGCGGTCAGTTTTTTTCCATGCTGTCCAGATTCACGCAGCAGCATAGACAATCCAAGATTGCGCGTCTCTGCCATATGCCGCAAACCAGCCGCAACCAAAATACGATTCTCACCCACGAGCGGCATGACATCGGCAACCGTGCCCAATGCCACCAAATCGCCATAGGTTTCCAGCATTTCCTGCTGTCTTTCGGCTCCGGCGAGTGCGCACACCAACTTAAACGTCACGCCCACGCCAGCCAGTTCGGAAAATGGGTAGGTACTGTCCAATCGCTTGGGATTGACCACGGCATTGGCATCCGGCAATTCCTCACGACATTCGTGGTGGTCGGTCACTACCACATCCATTCCCAGCGCACGCGCATGTGCAATTTCCTCAAACGCTGAAACGCCAGAATCCACTGTGATAATCAGCTTGGTTCCCTGCGCGGCGAGTGTATCCATTGCAGACACACTCAAGCCATATCCTTCGCTCAAGCGGTCGGGAATATAGTGCCTTACCTTCGCGCCCAAGGTACGCAGCATACGGGTCAATACACAAGTAGACGTGACCCCATCTACATCATAGTCGCCAAACACGACGATTTGTTCTCCCTGCGCAATGGCATTCTGAACGGTTTGCACCGCCTGACGCATATCAGGCAGTGCAAACGGGTCGTGCAGCTTGGCAGGATTGGTTTGCAAAAAGGCCTGTGCTTGTTCGGGGGTATCAATACCACGCGCGCACAAAGCCGCCGCAGCCAGCGGTGTAAATCCACAGCTACGCGCCAGTGACCGCACCGTTTCCAAGTTGGGCTTTGCGGTCACCCATCGTTTCATTTTCATGGTTATCCCTCGAAGTATTTTTATTCAAACTTATCATAGCAGAAAACACTTGAAATCTCAACATATTTTGCTGTGTTTTCTTGCCCCATATCCCCCAAACGCACAAAAGGCGACCGATTGGTCGCCTTTTGTATTCTCCATGCCAAAGCACGCTTTCAAACCTACGATTTTTGTCTGTCGCGGTCGCGCTCCAACATTTTTTTCAGATATTTTCCTGTATAAGACTTCTTACACGCTGCAACCTCTTCCGGTGTACCCGAAACAACGACTTTTCCGCCGCCGTCACCGCCCTCTGGGCCAAGGTCAATAATATAATCGGCGGTTTTGATAACATCTAAGTTGTGCTCGATGACCACAACCGTGTTGCCGGTATCCACCAGTTTTTGCAGCACGTCAACCAAGCGGTGTACATCGGCAATGTGCAAACCTGTGGTCGGTTCATCCAAAATATAGATGGTTTTTCCGGTTGCACGCTTAGAAAGTTCGGTTGCCAGTTTTGCGCGCTGCGCTTCACCGCCCGAAAGCGTGGTGGAGGACTGCCCCAGCTTGATATACCCCAGCCCAACATCCTGCATGGTCTGCAACCGCCGCGCAATTTTGGGCACATTTTCAAAGAAAATCAACGCTTCGTCCACGGTCATATCCAACACTTCATAAATGTTCTTGCCCTTGTAGCGTACTTCCAGCGTTTCTTTATTATAGCGCTTACCCTTACACACATCGCAGGGCACATACACATCGGGCAAAAAGTGCATTTCAATTTTAAGAAGACCATCTCCGGTACACGCTTCACAGCGTCCTCCCTTGACGTTGAACGAAAAACGCCCCGGCCCATAGCCGCGCATTTTTGCATCCTGCGTGGATGCAAACAAATCGCGGATATCATTGAACACACCGGTATAAGTGGCGGGGTTAGAGCGTGGTGTACGCCCGATGGGCGACTGGTCAATATCAATGACCTTATCCAAATGCTCCATCCCCTCGATGGAATCAAAAGCACCCGGACGGGTCTTGGCGCCATTCAAATCGGCAGCCAGTTTCTTGTACAAAATCTCATTGATAAACGAAGATTTTCCTGAACCGGATACACCGGTCACGCAGGTGAGCGTACCCAGCGGAATAGAAAAATCGGTATGTTTGAGGTTGTTGACCGCCGCACCGCGCACGGTCAGCCACTTACCGCTGCCCTTGCGCCGCACATCGGGTACCGGAATAAACTTCCGTCCAGACAGATAGGCACCTGTGACCGAATGTTCATCTTGGAGCATCTGCTCCACAGTGCCCTGAAATACAATTTCACCGCCGTGAACACCTGCCCCCGGCCCAATATCCACAATATGGTCGGCGGCATACATGGTATCTTCATCGTGTTCAACCACAATCAGCGTATTGCCCAAATCGCGCAGCCGTTTGAGCGTGTCCAATAACTTATCATTGTCGCGCTGGTGCAAACCGATGGAGGGTTCATCCAGAATATACAGCACGCCCATCAAAGAAGAACCAATCTGGGTTGCCAATCGAATGCGCTGGCTTTCGCCGCCCGACAGCGTACCCGAAGCGCGAGAAAGCGTCAAATATTCCAGTCCAACCGACTGCAAAAAGCCCAGCCGGTCTAAAATCTCTTTAATCACGCGGTCGCCAATTTTGTGCTGCATCTCGGTCAGTTCCAGTTGCTGCATAAAAGTCAGCGCTTTGGTCACGGACAATTCGCAATACTGCGCAATGTTCATCCCGCCAACCGTGACCGCCAAAATTTCCTTTTTCAAGCGACGGCCATGACAGTCCGGACAGGGCACTTCACTCATGCAATCCTCGATTTCGGCGCGCATGTATTCGCTGTTTGTCTCATGGTATCGGCGTTCCAGATTGTTTACGATACCCTCAAAAGGCTGGCTCATGGTGCTTCCAGAAAACCGCTTGACTTTGAGTTCCAACGGCTCCCCTTTGGTGCCGTACAGCAGCGCGTCCATTGCCTCCTCTGAAAAGTCACTTAATGGCGTATCCATCGTAAATCCGAACCGCTTGCCCAGTGCATCGTAATACATGCGGGAAATCGAACCCGGTTCAGCGTTCGACCAGCCCGAAGCGCGAATCGCACCTTCTGCAATGGATAGACTGCGATTGGGAATGATGCGGTCGGGGTCTATCTTCATCTGAATTCCCAAGCCGGTACAGGTTGGGCACGCGCCATACGGATTATTAAACGAAAACATGCGCGGTGTGAGTTCTTCAATCGAAATGCCGCAATCCTCACAAGCATAATTTTGTGAAAAATACAGCGTTTCCCCGCCCACGACATCGGCAAGCACCAATCCGCCCGAAAGCGCACTGGCAGTTTCGACCGAATCGGTCAAACGGGAACGCGCATCGGCGCGAATCACTACGCGGTCAACCACAATTTCAATTGAGTGTTTTTTATTTTTCTCCAGCTTGATTTCTTCGGATAAGTCATACAGATTGCCGTCCACCCGCACGCGCACATAACCCGATTTTCGCGCGTCTGCCAACACTTTGACATGTTCACCCTTGCGCTGGCGCACAACAGGTGCCAAAATTTGTAGCTTAGTGCCCTCCGGCAATCCCATCAAGGCATCAATGATTTGGTCTATGGTCTGCTGGTGAATCTCTTTGCCGCATTTGGGACAGTGCGGGATGCCGATACGCGCCCAAAGCAAGCGCAGATAGTCATAAATCTCGGTCACCGTGCCCACGGTCGAGCGCGGGTTTTTGGATGTTGTTTTCTGGTCAATCGAAATGGCAGGCGACAGACCATCAATATAATCGACATCGGGCTTTTCCATCTGCCCCAAAAACTGCCGCGCATACGAGGACAGCGACTCCACATACCGGCGCTGTCCTTCGGCATAAATGGTGTCAAACGCAAGCGAGGACTTTCCCGAACCAGACAAGCCGGTAAACACCACCAGCTTATCACGGGGAATCGCGATATCCACATTTTTTAAATTGTGCTCACGCGCACCTTTAATAAAAATTTGGTCTTGCATACATGTTCCTTTCCGAAAAGATAGGGATTAAAGAAAGGTCTGGTTTTGTGCCCGTCGGGCATAGCCGCGTTCCAGTTCCTCTTTGTGATACAGATAACCGGCATCATCGTAATACTTCGCCCCCGTCGGGCATTTCTTGACACAGGCACAGCACTTAATACAAATACCGTTCACTTGTTCCGGATGCTCCGGGTCAATCGAACCCATTGGGCATACCCTAGCACACAGTCCGCACCCATCACACAGTTCCATGCGGGTTTTGGGCTTCACTTTCAAAATGTTAATGGGATTGCCCGCACGGTCACGCGGCGTATAATAGGGGCGCACTGGTGTTTGCCCGTTCACCTTGACTGGTGTTTTGTAGGACGCCGTTTGCAATTTATCCCATATGTTCTGTGCAAATGAGCTTGCCTGTGCCAAATCGTCTGCATCCGGACGACCTGCCGCCAGTGTGCGCGAAAATGCGTGCTCTCCGACAAACGCCGCACCTGCAATCGTATGAAATCCGTCTTCTTCGAGCAAATCGCGCAGTTCTATCAATCCATCATCATAATTGCGATTGCCAAACAACACGACCGGCACTGCCAATGCACCGCCGCCCTGTATCGTATGCAGATATTTCAGCAGTACATTGGGCACTCGTCCGGCATAGACCGGTGTGCCGAACACCACCAAATCTTCTTTTGTGAAAGTCTGCACCGCTGTACGCGCAGCCGGAAGCGTGAAATCTATCTCGTGTACTTGCGTGCCCGCACATTGTGCCAAGGTCTTGGCAATGGTACATACTACCGTTTGGGTCGTTCCGGTCGCGCTCCAGTACATCGCATATATCTTTTTCATATCTTCTTTCCCTCATTCACAATTCGGTGACACTTCCCGCTGACACATAGGCAATCTGTTCTCCCATGATTGCGCGCAGCACCTCATATGCGTGCTGACCGGTACAATGACCGGTCAAATACCGTGCCCCCGTTGCACGCAGGCGCATTCCAACCGCCTGTATCAGCTCGTCTGGTTCACTGCGTCTTTGACTGGGGCTGTATAAGTGCATCCCACCCACAACGATATCCGGCATTCGTCCGGCATGTTGGGCAGCGCATTGCACCAGATTGACCATACCGCGATGCGCACAGCCCGCAAACAAAAGTAATTTTCCTTGTGCATCAACCAGTAAACTTTGCTCGTGTGCAAAGGTGTCGGGCACATATTGCCCGTTCACCCGTTCCAATAAATTGGACGCTCCAGCCGACCGGCACGCCGTTCCGGTTACGTCGGCAAATAACAGTAAATTGGGCGACACTTCATAGACATCTGCCGTTTTGACCAGTTGCGGATGCTGTTTTAGGCTGATGTCTAAACCTATCTCGCGTATTCCCTCGGGTTTGCGTGAAAAATGCGGTTCAAACGCCCGCGGATGCACATAAACCGGTGCATGATTGTTTTGGTGCAAAAAGGCTTCCAATCCGCCTCCGTGGTCATAATGCCCATGTGAGAGAAAGGCGCGGTCAACCTGCGACAGGGCAACGCCCAATTTCTGCGCATTCCCGCCAAATGCTTCGGTCTGCCCAAAATCAAACAACAGTTTATCGGTTCCGGTATCCACATAAAAACTTAAACCGTGTTCGCTTGCAAATTGCGGTGAAACGGCTGTCTCCTCCATTAGTGTATATAGCCGCATGGGTTTTCCCCCTTTCTCTCTTTATGCGCCGCCCTCCAGCGCTTTTATCTGGTCACGCAGTTCTGCCGCCAGTTCAAATTCCAGCAACTTGGCGGCCTCTTTCATCTGTCGGGTCAAACGGGCAATTTCTGCCGTGCGCTCGGTCTTGCTCATGCGCTTTTTGCCTGGTGTCTTACTCTCCGAAGAAATCTCAATGATTTCGTGCACATTTTTCTGAATGGTCTTGGGCACGATTCCATGCGCCTCATTAAACGCCATCTGTTTTTCACGCCGTCGCGCAGTCTCGTCAATGGCACGGCGCATGGATGCGGTAATGGTATCGGCATACATGACCACACGCCCCTCTGCATTGCGCGCCGCGCGTCCAATGGTCTGAATGAGCGAAGTCTCCGAGCGCAGAAATCCCTCTTTATCTGCATCCAGAATGGCCACCAGTGACACTTCGGGCAAGTCCAATCCTTCGCGCAACAGGTTAATGCCCACCAGAACGTCATATAGTCCCAGGCGCAAATCGCGAATAAGTTCCATTCGCTCAATGGTCTTGACATCGTGGTGCAGATACCGCACACGCACGCCTGCATTTTCCAGATAGTCGGTCAAATCCTCAGCCATTTTCTTGGTTAAGGTGGTCACCAGCACGCGTTCTTTCTTGGCTGTCACCGCATGGATTTCACTCAACAGGTCATCAATCTGCCCATCGACTGGGCGCACCTCAATGACCGGGTCAAGCAAACCGGTCGGTCGAATAACCTGCTCTACGATTTGTCCGGAGCGTTCGCGCTCATAATCTCCCGGTGTTGCCGATACATAGATGACTTGATGAATCCGGTCATTAAACTCCTCAAAATTCAACGGGCGGTTGTCCAACGCGGACGGTAGCCGGAACCCATTGTCAATCAGGCTTTTTTTGCGCGCATAGTCGCCGTGATACATTGCCCGCACCTGCGGCAATGTGACATGACTTTCATCCACAATTAACAGAAAATCTTTGGGGAAATAGTCTATGAGGGTAAACGGTGCCGAACCGGGAGCACGTCCGGAAATGACACGCGAATAGTTTTCGATGCCGCTGCAAAACCCAATTTCCTGCATCATTTCGATATCATAGCGGGTGCGCTGGGCAATGCGCTGGGCTTCCACCAGTTTTCCGTTGTCCTCAAACCATTTGACCCGTTCTTCCAGTTCCTGTTCCAGCTCTGCAACCGCGCGTTCCATTTTTTCACGGGTTGTAACATAGTGACTTGCGGGATAAATGGCTATGTGTTGCACTTCACGGGTTGCCCCACCGGTCAGCGGATTGATTTCGCACAGGCGGTCAATCTCATCGCCAAAAAATTCCACACGGAACGCCATATTCTCGGCATAAGCCGGCCAGATTTCCACCACATCCCCGCGCACGCGGAAGCGATTGCGCTCAAATGCAATGTCGTTGCGTTCATACTGAATTTCAATCAGTTTGCGTAGTAGTGCATCCCGATTTTTTTCCATGCCGGGGCGCAGAGAAATGACCATGTTTTTGTAATCAATCGGGTCGCCCAACGAATAGATACATGAAACTGACGCGACAATAATCACGTCCTCCCGCTCGAACAATGCACTGGTCGCAGAATGGCGCAAGCGGTCAATTTCCTCGTTGATTGCGGAATCTTTTTCAATATAGGTGTCAGTCGAAGCAATATAGGCTTCGGGCTGATAGTAGTCATAGTACGACACAAAAAATTCAACCGCATTGTGCGGAAAAAATTCTCTCAATTCAGAACATAGTTGTGCCGCAAGCGTTTTGTTATGCGCCAATACCAAGGTAGGGCGTTGGGTACGCGCAATCAGATTGGCCATCGTAAAGGTTTTACCCGAACCGGTCACGCCCAGCAGCGTCTGTTCGGTCAGCCCATTTTCCACCCCATCTGCCAGCGCCTGCACTGCGGCAGGCTGGTCGCCCGCCATCTGGTAAGGGCTGACCACTTCAAACTTGGGCATAAAACGCACCCTCCTTATGGTTAATAATCAAAAAATCCACTCTCTGCCAGTGACACAAAATCCGATTCTCCAAAAATCAAGTGTTCGACCAGTTCCACGCCCACACCGCGCAGCAGCGCACGCAGTTGACGTGTGGTTTCGATATCCGCTTGGGAAGGGCGTGCCGAACCGCGCGGATGATTGTGTGCAAGCACCACTTGGTCGGCTTGATGCCGAACGGCCAATTCATTGATTTTCTGCACACTGACTTCACTGGCATTGACCGTTCCTGTGCCCAAAAAGTCACAGCTAATCGGCCTGCACTGATTGTCCAAACAGAGCAACACCGCAATTTCCTGACGCAATCCTTTAAACTGCGGGCGCAGATAATCCACCTTGGCTGCAATCGTGTCCAATTGTATCCGTTTGCTTTCCTGCGTCATCCGGCTGTGTTCACACCGGCGTTCGTGCTCTCCCAACAGATGGAGAAACAGTGCCACACCGTCATCTATGCCTTTTACCCCTTTGAGCTCATCCATAGAAGCCTCAAAAACGCGATGATAGCTGCCAAACGTGTGTATCAGTTCGTGTGCAATCGGATTGGTGTTTCTCATCGGTATCGCATAATACAACAACACTTCAAGCGCCTCATGTGGTTCCAAACTGTCAAACCCGCGTTCCCGTACCCGTTTGCGCATCCGTTCTCGATGTCCTTTGTGTATATTATCCTTTTTGACTTTTTCTGTTTTCTTTTTGGGTATGTTCTCTGGTGTTGGTTTGTTGTTGCCCGGTTCACCTGCCATCCGTTCTCATTCTCCCCTTTTTGTCCATCTATTCTATCATGAACACCAAAATACAAAATCAGTGTTGCGCAATCCGTACCGTTTCATCCACGCGAATGGTCTGCGCCTGCGCTTGCAAAATTGCCTGTGTCTGCGCTTCCTCTCGAATTTGCGGGAATGGTACGGTTGGAACGGGTGCCAACTCATGCAGCCGCAAGCTCTTTGCCATCCAAATCACATCACGCCATTGACCAAACTTGTACATACTATTTTGATAGGCGCCCGAAATCGTAAAGCCCATTGCGGTATGAAACTTAATGCTGCGCTCATTCGGGGAGGTAATACCGACAAAAATATTGTAATACCCCTGCCGCACCAAAAGGGAAAACAGTGCGCGATACAGCGCGGCGGCAACCCCCTGCCGATGAAAGTCGGGTGCAACATAAATAGACGTCTCAACCGACCACTGATATCCGGCGCGGCTGCGATGCGGAGAGGCATAGCCATAACCAGCCACACGCCCATTGATACGGCAAACCAGCCACGGTAATGTTTTGGTATATGTCTCAATGCGCTGGCAAAACGTTTGCAGGGTCGGCGCTTCATATTCACTGGAAACCGTAGTCTGTGTGACATATGGTGCATAAATTTCCAGCATTTCTGCCGCATCTTCACATGTTGCAGGTGTAATTGTTACTTCAACCATGGGTTTCTTTCTCCCTTTTGCGCCCAATGCGCAACCTATTCTATATTCTTCTATATCATAGCACAAACGAACGTGTGTTTGCAACCGTTTTTTTGACCTGTTCTTTTGTCATTCTGCCCGTTCCACTCACCGGCAAAACGTGGTATACTATAATTGTATGAATCGGCTTGCTCTTGCGTCCGCCGGTTCCCATTCTGTCTATCCCGCCCCGCAAGGAGGATTTTGTAATGCCCCGTTACGGATTTATTAAAACCAAAGAGGATGTCAAATTTCTCATTCTATACGCGCTGTGCTATCTGCCCGAAGCCGCCACCTTTGAAACCCTTTTGGACGTTTGTACCTGGTGCGATGACGGTTTCGGCTGGTTTGAGTTCAAGGAAGCGTTTGATGAACTGGTGGAAAGTGGGCATCTATCCATCGTAGACGATGGCCCAGATACCACCTACCGCATCAACGACAAAGGCCACGAAGCACTGACCGCGTTCCACAATCGCTTGCCCTATACCGTCCGCGAAGCCGCGCAGCGTTCGGCACTGCGTGTGGTGCGTCAGGCACATCGAGATGCGGTCATTTCGGCACACTCTCAAGCCATTCGCTCGCATGATTTTGTAGTGCATATGGAGATTGACGACGTATTTTCTTTGGAAATGCACGCAGTCAGCTCTGAACAAGCTGCACTGCTAGAAAAAACCTTCCGCGCCCATGCTGAGGAAATCTATCAAGTCCTCTTGCACGCGATGACAAAAGACTATGAAGCGGCAGACCAATCCAACAAATCATGAAACAATGCTACAAAAAGACCGTCCCCAAGGACGGTCTTTTTGATTTGCTCTCTGGCAATACACTTTCAGGCAAGATAGTATTCTGAGACAGAAACCACTTTTTCTTCCTATGCCCATTCTGATTGAATCAGCATATTGCCACCAAAAATTACAATTATTTATGCAGTTTTTTCATGCGCAACTGATTGGACAGAATCTTTTTGCGGATACGCAGATTGTTCGGCGTGACCTCCAGCAATTCATCATCCGCCAAAAATTCCAGCGCTGCCTCAATGGACATCTGGCGCGGCGGAATCAGACGCAGTGCATCATCCGAACCAGATGCACGGGTATTGGTGAGCTGCTTCTTTTTGCAGACGTTGACCGAAATATCCTCACTCTTGGGCGTGCAGCCTACGACCATGCCTTCATAAACCGGTGTGCCCGCACCGATAAACAGCGTACCGCGCTCCTGCGCATTGTACAGGCCATAAGTGATAGCTTCACCTGTTTCAAACGCAATCAGGCTGCCCATGCTGCGCTTCTGAATATCGCCCTTATACGGCTGATAGGAATGGAACACCGAGGACAGAACGCCTTCGCCCTTGGTATCGGTCAAAAACTCGTTGCGGTATCCAAACAGACCGCGCGCCGGAATCAAAAATTCTACGCGCATCCGGTCGCCCTTGGGGTTCATCGAAACCAATTCACCCTTACGCGCGCCCATTTTTTCCATGACCGAACCCAGTGCATCCTGCGGCACATCGGCAATCATGCGTTCAATCGGCTCGCACTTCACGCCGTCAATTTCCTTCATCAATGCCTTGGGCGCACCGACCTGAAATTCGTATCCCTCACGGCGCAGATTCTCAATCAAGATAGACAGGTGCATCTCGCCACGTCCGGAAACACGGAACGCATCGGTTGTGTCGGTTTCGCTGACGCGAAGCGAAACGTCCTTGAGCAACTCACGGAACAGACGCTCACGCAGATGGCGCGAGGTGACGAACTTGCCGTCCTTGCCGGCAAAGGGGCTGTCATTGACCATGAAGAACATCTCGACCGTGGGTTCGGAAATCTTGACGAACGGCAGCGGCTGCACATTGCCTTGCGCACACAGCGTTTCACCAATCGTAATATTTTCAATACCAGAGAAGCAAACGATGTCGCCTGCGCTGCAAGTGTCAACCGGCTTACGCGCCAGACCTTCGATAGTATAAAGCGTGACAATCTTACCGTTATAGGGCTTTACGCGCTCATGGTAATCGGCAACCGTGACCGGCTGACCCACTTTCATGCAGCCGCGCTCAATACGGCCGATACCGATACGACCGACATATTCATTATAGTCAATCGAGGAAACCAGCATCTGCAAATCGCCTTCGGTGTCCACTTCAGGTGCCGGAATGTGTTCCAGAATCTGCTCAAAGAGCGGTACCAAATCGGTGCCGGGTGTCGCCGGAGACATCGAAGCCGTTCCGTCACGACCGGAGCAGTAAATAATGGGGCTGTCCAACTGCTCGTCGTTTGCGTCCAGATTGAGCAGCAGTTCCAACACTTCGTCGCCCACTTCACCCAGACGCGCATCCGGGCGGTCAATTTTATTGATAACGATGATAATTTTATGACCAAATTCCAGCGCCTTCTGGAGCACGAAACGTGTCTGCGGCATAGGGCCTTCGGCCGCGTCAACCAACAGGATAACACCGTCAACCATCTTCAAGATACGCTCGACCTCGCCCGAAAAATCGGCGTGACCGGGAGTATCGACGATATTGATTTTGGTATCTTTATAATGCACCGATGTATTTTTTGCCAGAATCGTAATGCCGCGCTCGCGCTCGATGGCGTTGGAGTCCATAACGCGCTCCTCGACCACCTGATTTTCGCGGAACGTACCTGCCTGCTTAAGCATCTGGTCAACCAAAGTCGTTTTACCGTGGTCAACGTGTGCAATGATTGCGATATTTCTTAAATCATTTCTAACCATAATGCCTCCTGAAGATGGGAACAATCAAAGATTTTTTAACCGTTTCTATTATATCCACTCGACGCCTAGATTTCCAGCCGTGAAATGGTCAAATTTTGTAACGGGAAACGTCAGATTTTGGTGAAAAAGGAAAGACCACTGAGATTTCTCAGTGGTCTTTGGTGGCAGCCGGACAAGGATTCGAACCCAGACAAACAGAGTCAGAGTCTGTCGTGCTACCATTACACAATCCGGCTGTATGCTGTCAGCCGTAGCTGACAATATTTATTATATCCAATCGAAAGCGGAAAGTCAAGCAAATTTTTTGAAATATCTGTATTTTTTTGATACATAAAAAACAGGCTGGCATTACCTGTTTTGCAATGCCAGCCGCTTGACAATGTGTTATGCTTTATACACACCCGCCCGGTCATTGATGACCAACACTTTGAGTGTATCTTCGGTCAAATTCAGGACACCATCCCCTTCCCCTTTCAGGTATCCCTTTTTGACCAGCTTGGATACCGTAGGTTTGGCCCAATCGGGCATATCCTCATAATATTGATATCTCATCTGTGTTTCCTCCTTCAACAAATCCAAAAATGCGTTCCATCGCGCGATATTTTGCACCATAGGCGCCGGACAATCTTTTCCTGTTACATCATGGTGCCGCAGCACCCGCTCGACCGGAATCTGGTAGCGCTGCATCAGTTCCCGCACCAGTTCAGCGGCATGCGTGATACTGCCTTCGCGTACCCTGCCGTCGGCACCATTCATACAAATTTCAATCCCGATGCTGTTGGTATTACGACATTCCGGATGTACATAAGTTTTAGCGCCACAATGCCACGCCACACAATTTTCTGGTACACTCGCCCAGATTTCGGTTTCATCTACAAAATAATGCGCCGACGCAGGCGAAGCCAACGCTTCCCGCGCAAAATAATCGGCATTATTTTTGGCTGTGTCGCCGTTGTTGCTGGTGTAATGAATGACCAGATACCGTGTCTGCTTTCGGATACCGCCATAGTTGGCCGCATTGCAAGTTTTGGTCTGTATCTTCACTTGCTCCCATCATCCTTCCGTGTAAAGTAATAGGTTACGATTGCCGTAACCGTAGATGCCACAAATTCGGGCGGCATCTGCACATTCTGCCGGATTGCCTGTACGCACACAACGCCAATCAGCGCAAACGTCACAAGGGATTTCACATCCAGCAGTTTCATCAATTTTTCTTTCACCAGTCTCCCTCCTTTCGCTCAATTTTTTCTTCCAAATCGTGAATCCGCTGGCTGGCCGCCTGCATTTTCTCCTCCAGCACCGGCATTCGCCGTGCAAAGTTGTTGTGTTCCTGTACAGCCTGTTCCAAGCGCTCTAGTCGATAACTCACCAAGCGCTGTGACACTAAAATGCCGCCAAATGTGCCGACCAGCGTACCAACCAGGCTCATTACACCGAGTATCAGCTCTGTACCCATACCACTACACCTCCTCTTGAAAGCTGTCGCCATCTTTTACACCGCGGAAAAACATGTATTCACCTGCCGTAATGATGCCATATCCGACAAACTCAGCATTGCTGTCATTGGACTGCACCACACTGTTCAGCGTCTCAAACATAACAAATCCGTCGAGCGGCGCAACACCCTTATAAATCGGACAAGAGGTCGAATGCTGACTTGTATCATATAATGTACAGGTTCCTATCGTTTCGGCACCGCCGGTTCCGCTTCCTGCTCCCTTTCCGCCGAATAACACCGGATTTACAATCATAACGGTTGCACCTCCACTTGAAACGTCAGGTCAACCGCAGGTTTTTGAGCGTAAGCCGTAAACGTCAAGATATTTGCCCCCTGTCCGGTTGCCACAACCTGACCTTGTGCAACAGCTTCTAATTGTTCGCCATCCGTCCAATCGGGACAAACCGTCAACTTTGATTGACTGGTATCTGCTGTTGCACCCGTACAGGCAACCGTCTGATGGAACGGTGCCTCCTGTCCACTCCAACCGCTGACCGGCACCTGTACGGTGACAAACGCGGGACGCGATAATTTGTGTGGCGTCTCGCACAGTGCAGCATTAAATTCCTGCTCTGTGCCGACAAATCCCGCCTTACATGCCGCTTCATATGCGCTTACGCCATCCTTTCCGGGAGCACCCGTGCTTCCCGTCAAGCCAGTGTCACCCTTTTCCCCCTGTTCTCCTTTTTCGCCGGGGTCACCTTTCGGGCCTTTGAGCTGCCCCAAATCTTGCCAAGCCTCAAACTCGACCGACCAGTTATAGATTGTATTGCTCTCGGCTGTGCCGACCGCATATGCTTCCCCAGCTTCTCCGCTCGGATGTGCTTCCAACAGCGCTTCCAGCGTGTCATACCGCGCGCGAATGGTAAAAGAAGCGCCATCTGCCCCGTCCTTTCCCGGTTGTCCCGGCTCTCCTTGTTCGCCCTGCGGCCCAGCGGCACCATCTACCCCCCGCGGCCCCTGTGCCGCCACGCCGGTATCCAAATAATCGCCCGTTTCTTGGTCAAACACCCACCAAGTTCCCTCCCGGATTTCGGGCGTGTGAACGACCGCTTGTGCCACGATTTCTGCCGCCTGTTCGGCTTGCTGGGCTGCCGTTTCAGTCTGGGCGCTGAGTGCGCTTAATCGCTGTTCCATCTGTGAGAACTCACTCGGTTCCAACGGCTCAAACGCATCCAGCGCATTGATACTGGCTCCAATATCCAGATAAAAGATATTGCTGCGCCGTTCGCGGCTGCCGTCCAATCCGCGCACCTGCGCTTGACATAAACCACTGACCGCAACGTGTTCACGTGCCAAGTCTACGCTGACTCGGTCACCTGTGCGCGCCAAATCCAGTACATTGGCTTTACCGTCCACATTGCATAAATCCAGTTTATATTGCCAGTTTTCCAGTTCATCCACGGCAATTTCCAGCTTTCGCGACAGGTTTTCACCTTGATAGCCAATGCGGACATCCTGTGGATTCTGCACCCGCACCTGCCATTTTTTCATTTCCAGCATATCATTCCTCCATTTCTAAACGACCGTTCTAATTACATGATATGCAAAATGTTCCGGCCTTTCCACCCGGCATATTTCCGCTTGACATGACCGTTTACGATTTTTTCCTTGCCGATTCCTTCATTTTTCTGTAAAGCGCACTTGACACAAATATAAAGTGTGCTATACTATAAGTAAAGTAAACTTTACTTTCAAAAGGAGGTCTGCCCCTGTGAAAAACCGGATTCAAGAATTACGCACCATGCACCGTATCACACAACAAGAACTGGCAGATGCCGTATCTGTCACCCGTCAAACCATTATTTCCCTGGAAAACGGGCGCTATAACGCCTCTCTACTGCTGGCGCACAAAATCGCACGTTACTTTAACACCACCATTGAAAACATCTTTTTATTTGAGGAGGAATCAACATGAAACACCTTTCTTACCAATCGCGCAAACGCATCAACATGTATTTTGGTCTTATCGAAGGCTTTGTTGCACTGTGTATTCTGGTCACAACCGTCATTCTGTACAATACGCTGCAACTTGCGACTGACACGATTACCTTTCCTTCTATCATTGGTCTGTCAAGCGGCATGGCTGGTGCAGGGTTCGGCATCTTCTTCCGCACCCGCAAATTGCTGCACAACCCCGAACAACTAAAATCCAACCAAATCCGCGATATGGATGAGCGCAATCAATATATTGCCAGCCAAGCGGCACGGCTGGCCTTTTGGACAATGCTCATACTGACCTATCTGGCAGCCGTCGTTTCGGTCTTTTTCCAACCTGCGCTCTATTTCTTCCTGTGCGTTCAGATTGTCGTCATGCTGATACTCTACCTAATTTTTGCCCGCATTCTTGGACGCACCTGCTGCTAAAATAAAAAAAACAGGCCTACCCATCTGCATTACGCAGACCGGTAGGCCTGTTTCATCGTGCGTTCTTAGAATACACAATACTGTTCCATATAAGATTCCATCAACGGCAGGATTTCGCCATAAGTGCCCTGTTCCTTGAGATACTCATAGATATCCTGCACGGTAATCAGGGCATGAACGCGGATACCAAATTCTTCTCCGACTTCCATGACTGCTGTTTTGCCAGCCGTCTGGCCGACCTCGCAGCGGTTGACCGAGATAAACATATCGGTTACCTTAACATCGGCACAACCCTGAAGCACCGGCATGGTTTCGCGAATGGCAGTACCCGCTGTGATAACATCTTCAATGATGATAATGCGGTCACCGTCCTTGGGCTTATAGCCAACAATGCTGCCGCCCTCACCGTGGTCTTTGGCTTCCTTGCGATTGAAGAAGAACGGCTTATCAATACCATAGTTGCGCGCCAGCGCACCAGAAACCGAAGTGGCAAGCGGGATACCCTTATAAGCCGGGCCAAACATGGCATCAAAATCATCGCCTACGGTTTCCTTGACCAGTGCGGCATAAAACTCGCCCAGCTTGGAATTTTGCAGGCCGGTCTTATAGTTACCTGTGTTGACAAAGTACGGGGTATTGCGGCCGCTCTTGGTCACAAAGTTGCCAAAGCGCAGCACATCTGCTGCCATCATAAACTCAATAAACTCTTTTTTTGCCGGAGTAAGCATAATTCGATTTCCCTTTCTAACATTTGTTGGTTTTATTGTAACATATCGGCTGCACAGGGGCAAGAACAAATGCTGCCTGTGTCAATCTGCAAAAAAAGAGACAGGCAAAAGCCTGTCTCTTTTGTAAGCACATCTGATAGATTACTTGAGGGTAACCTTTGCGCCAGCCTCTTCCAGCTGAGCCTTGATGGACTCTGCATCTTCCTTGGAAGCAGCTTCCTTGATGATTGCCGGAGCGCCGTCAACCTTCTCCTTAGCTTCCTTCAGGCCCAGGCCAGTGATGGCACGAACAACCTTGATAACGTTAATCTTGGAAGAACCAGCGTCGGTCAGCTCAACGTCGAACTCGGTCTTCTCTTCAGCAGCCGGAGCAGCAGCGCCGCCAGCAGCACCTGCAACAGCTACGGGCATAGCGGATACGCCAAACTCTTCCTCCAGAGCCTTAACCAGCTCAGCCAGTTCCAGAACCTTCAGGCCCTTTACTGCTTCCATAATTTCTGCAACAGTCATGGTATAAACCTCCAAATTACAAATTTAAGTGAAAAAAATTGAATTTATGCCGGTAATAGATTACTCAGCAGCAGCTTCTTCCTTGGGTGCAACCAGAGTGGAGACCAGGGCTTCGCCGTCCTCGGTCTTCTTTGCGATGTTGTCAAGCGCAATAACCAGCTGCGTAATCGGGAAATTGAAGCCATACAGAACCTGAGCGATGAGGCCTTCCTTGGACGGCATCTCAGCCAACTTCATAACCTCAGCAACCGGGATTGCTTCGCCTTCCAGGTAACCAGCCTTAATCTTGAAGTTGTCATGCTTCTTGGCATACTCGTTCAAAATCTTAGCGGGTGCAACCACGTCGTCGGTGGTGCTAATCGCCAGAGCGGTCGTACCATTCAGATGCTCCTCAAATGCGTCGAAGCCCAGCTCCTTCGCGGCAAAGCGCAGCATGGTGTTCTTTACAACAGCGTATTCAACACCGGCAGCGCGCAGCTCACGGCGCAGCTTGGTATCGTCCTCAACGGTGATACCCTTGTAGTCAACCAGAACGCCTGCGGGGCTGTTCTTGATTTTCTCGACCAGAGAAGCGACCAGAGCCTTCTTTTCTTCCAGAATCTTTGCGTTAGGCATCTTGTTTCACCTCCATCAAAAATAAAGTACCCTCTTGTGCAAAGACACAAGAGGGTACACAAAACATCAATCGTTCGTGCTGACCTCGGCGGGCGGCGACGAAAAACGCCTTTCAAGCCTTGCGGCTGCCTGCTGTCTTTGACCAAGCTATTAAATTATAGCATGACAAAAATACCTTGTCAACACATTTTTTCAGATTTCTAAAAATTATTCAGAAACCTTTGCAGCGTTGACCTTGACGCCGGGGCCCATGGTGGAAGCCACAACGCAGGAACGCACATACTGACCCTTTGCAGCAGCCGGCTTTGCCTTGATGATAGCACCCATCAGAGCGTTGAAGTTGTCCTGCAACTTCTCTACGCCGAACGAAGCCTTGCCAATCGGGCAGTGGATGATGTTGGTCTTGTCCAGACGGTACTCAATCTTACCAGCCTTGGACTCCTTAACAGCCTTTGCAACGTCCATCGAAACGGTGCCAGCCTTGGGGTTCGGCATCAAGCCCTTGGGGCCGAGCACTTTACCCAGACGGCCAACAACGCCCATCATGTCAGGAGTTGCAATGACAACATCATAGTCGAAGAAGTTCTCGTTCTGAATCTTGGCAACCATATCTTCAGCGCCAACGTACTCTGCACCAGCGGCAACAGCCTCGTCAGCCTTGGGGCCCTTAGCGAATACCAGAACGCGAACCTGCTTACCGGTACCATGCGGCAGCACGATAGCGCCACGAACCTGCTGGTCAGCGTGACGGGAGTCAACGCCCAGCTTTACATGCAGTTCAACGGTCTCGTCGAACTTAGCCTTTGCAGTCGAAACAACGGTTGCAAGCGCGTCAGCGGGATCGTACAGCTTGGTACGGTCTACCAGCTTTGCGCTCTCTACATACTTTTTACCTTTGCGCACAATAATATCCTCCTTTAGTGGTACTGCGGGAATTTCCCTCCCACTTAGACGGCCGTGTCCGCCGTCAAAAAACGATTAAACTTCAGCAAAAATTACTCTTCTACGGTAATGCCCATCGAGCGGCAGGTGCCAGCAATCATGCTCATTGCGGCTTCAACCGAAGCGGCGTTGAGGTCGGGCATCTTCATCTCAGCGATTTTCTGAACGTCGGCCTTGGAAATCTTTGCAACCTTGGTCTTGTTCGGAACCGCAGAGCCAGACTCAATCTTGCAAGCCTTCTTAATCAGAACGGCTGCCGGAGGGGTCTTGGTAACGAAGCTGAAGGAACGGTCTGCATAAACGGTGATGACAACCGGGATGATAAGACCGGCATCATTCTTGGTGCGCTCGTTGAATTCCTTGGTGAAAGCCATGATGTTGACACCATGCTGACCCAGAGCCGGGCCAACCGGGGGCGCAGGGGTTGCCTTGCCCGCAGGAATCTGGAGCTTGATATAGCCTACTACTTTCTGTGCCATGTTGAGGTATCCTCCTTAAAAAATGTGGTGGCTGGCGAGTCGGACAAACGGTGCCCACTCTCCCACTTGCCACGGAATGTTTATCGGTACATTCCGAAATACTGCCTGTCCGCCGGGCGGTCAGACAGAACATTTAGTCACCCAGCGTCTCAACCTGGTCTAATTCCAGTTCGACGGGGGTTTCTCTGCCAAACATCGATACGACCACGCGTACCTTGTTCTTATCGGGTTCGAGTTCATCGACCACGCCGATGAATCCGGCAAGCGGCCCGTCAATGACGCGCACGCTGTCACCCAACTGATAATTGATTTCGATTTCTCGCTTCTCCACGCCCATCTTCAACACTTCCTCATCGGAAAGCGGAAGCGGTTTGTTGGAGTTCGGGCCGACAAATCCTGTGCAGCCGCGCGTATTGCGCACCAGATACCAGCTTTCATCGGTCAGTATCATCTTAACCAGCACATAGCCCGGAAACAGCTTGCGCTCAATTTCACGGGTTTTGCCGTCCTTTACTTCGGTCACACGCTCAACAGGGATGTTGACGGCGGTGATGAGGTCGTGGAGCTTGCGGTTTTCCACCGCTTTTTCGATGGACGAGGCTACTTTATTTTCGTAGCCCGAATATGTGTGTACCACATACCATTTTGCTGCATCTGACATCGTATCTGGCCCCTCTCATCCTTTAGGCGGCGAAGAAGCGGACGAGCGTCTGGAAGCCAAAGCCAAAAATGGCATCGAGAATCCAGATAAACACGCCGAGCACCAAACAGCAGCCCAAAACAACCAGTGTGTTGTTGACCGTCTGCTGACGGGTTGGCCAAACGATTTTTTTAATCTCAGCCTTGAGTTCGCGGAACCAGTTTTTGATACGCGCGAAAACCGAAGGCTTTTTGGCCTTTGCCGGCTTGTCAGCCTGCTTCTTTACAGCGGGAGTAGATTTTTCCTGCTCTGCCATAAAGCGTACTTCCTTTCTCGTCGATTACTTAGTCTCACGATGCAAAGTATGCTTTTTGCAGAAGCGGCAGTACTTGTTCATCTCAAGACGGTCGGGATCGTTCTTCTTGTTCTTCATCGTATCGTAGTTTCTTTGCTTGCACTCTGTGCAGGCCAGCGTTACCTTAACGCGCATAACGGCACCTCCTTGAATTGTGTTTATGTTCATCAGCCATGCCGATGAACCTTGATTGCCTCCCTTTGCAGGCTCAGCCAAAAAAACAGGCATAAAAAAAGAACCTACATAGGTGTAATTATTTTAGCACGTCCCACCCATGCAAGTCAAGCATCATTTTTTCAGTTTTATATACAAATTCCCTTGCTGCATGTTATAATGATTGCACAGAATGGATAATCCCAGCCAAATCAAGGAGGACAGCACATGAAAATTTTAGGTATAGACTACGGTGACGCACGCACAGGGCTTTCGGTTTCCGACCCCACTGGTTTGCTTGCCGGCTCGCCCTCGGTGATTGCCGAGTGGAACCGCGACAAGCTGCTGGACAAACTCACCGCCTACATCACCGAAAACAAAATCGAAACCATCGTGCTCGGCTACCCCAAGAACATGGACGGCACGGTCGGTGCGCGTGCGGAAAAATGCGCCCAACTCGCCGCCGACCTTGAAGCCCGCACTGGGCTTTCGGTCATCTTGTGGGATGAACGCCGCACCACGGTCGAAGCACACCAAATCCTGCACCAAGCAGGTAAAAAAGCCAAGCAGCACCGCAAAAATGTCGATGCTGTCGCCGCGACCTTAATTTTACAGGGCTACTTGGACGCACAGCGCCTGAAGTAATCCCACCATACTTTTTTCCCAAAAAAGTCCTGCCCAATGGCAGGACTTTTTCTCATGCTTACAACCGGTCTGCACCCTCCCAGATGAAATCATCCCGTTCTTCTTCGAGTGATTCCACCTTAATTTTCTTCACCATTTTATAGTGCATCCCTTCGGGCTTTTGCACTTCGCCCATGTTGCAAAATCCATACTTATCGTAAAAACCTCGCGCGCGCGCATTGTCTTTTGCCACATACGCACACAAAAAATCTTTGCCCATTGCGCGGTAAACCGAAATCGCCTGACCCAAAATCTGGCCGCTCATACCCGTGCCGCGATAATCAGCTTCCAGCACAAACGACCCAACCTTTCCGGTATCCGGCTCACTCTCATCGCATACATTGAGCCGCACCAAAGCAACCGGCTGTTCGTCAATCATGCCAATGGTCACCGCACAAGGATGCTTATGCACCATCGCGTCGGTCTGCTCCAACCAATCGTTCTCGTCCAACAGTTCGGTCGAGCCATACGCATTTTGATAAAACTCACGGGCAAAATGCAGCAATAACGCGCGGTCTTGGTCATTTTCCGGCTGATACGGCCGATACCATGCCTGTACCGATTTGGGAACACCACGGCTGTTTGTCCAGCCAATCTTGGCAAATGTAGATAACTCCTCCGGCAGATGGGATGCATCATTCCAGTAAACAGGATGCACGGTATCCCCATTAAATTCCAGTTTGGCCACACAAGTGTTATCTCCCCAGCCGACCATACCGATTTCTTCGGGCGCATAGCCCAATACCCGGCACAAAATGCCGCGAATGGCCGAGCCATGACTGACCACCGCCAGTTCTGCCCCATCCCATTCACGCGCCAGTTGCTTCAAGCCTTCCAGCACGCGGTCACCGGTCTGTATCACAGTTTCCCCGTTCGGTACTTGGCACGCCCAAGAGCGTGTTTGCCATTGGGCAAACCGTTCAGGGTCAATGCGCGGCAATAATGCCCACGTCTTGTCCTCCCAGTCGCCCATATTGATTTCCCGCAGCACCGGACGCACCCGCACTTTCATCCCTTTTGCATCGGCAATGGCTTTTGCCGTGTGACGCGCCCGATATAAGTCGGAAGCGTAAACCGCGTCTAGTGGCACGTCTGCAAAGCGCTGTGCCAGATAGGGTAACTGCTGGTACGCCCGCTCGGTCAGCAAACTGTCATATTGTCCATGACAGCGGCGATATACATTGCCCTCGGCTTCTGCATGGCGAATTAGATAGATGGTTGTCATACCTGAACCGCTCCGGTCAGCTCTGTCACTTTTTCAACTCCATGCGCGGTCATATAGCCTTTCAGTTCGTTCAGTGCCTTTATCGGTGCCATCGGGTCGGCAAACATCGACGTACCAATGGCAATCGCATCGGCACCGGCCAGCATCATTTCTACAATATCGCGCCCAGTGCGAATACCGCCCATACCGATAATCGGCACCTTGACCGCCTTGCGCACCTGATACACCATGCGCACCGCTACGGGGAATACAGCCGGGCCAGACAGACCGCCCATGATATTGGACAAGATGGGCTTGCGGGACTCTACATCAATGCGCATGCCCAGCAAGGTATTGATAAGGCTAAGCGCATCGGCACCCGCATCGACTGCCGCGCGGGCAATTTCGGTGATATCGGTCACATTGGGGCTTAATTTCACAATCAGTGGTTTTTTTGCATACTTCTTTGCCGCCGAAACCACTTCTTCTACCATTGCCGGCTGTGTGCCAAACGCCATGCCGCCACACTTAACATTGGGGCAGGAAATATTCATCTCAATCAGGTCAACATCGGCATCCGAAATCTTTTCAATCATACCGCAGTATTCTTCCACCGTATTACCAGACACATTTGCAATAATCTTGGTGTCATATTGCCGTAAAAACGGAATCTGTTCGGCAATAAACCGGTCAATTCCGGGGTTTTGCAGGCCAACACAGTTCAAAATACCCATTGGGGTTTCGGCAATGCGGGGCGCGGGATTGCCCAAACGCTCGGTCGGGGTCAAACCTTTCACACCAATGCCGCCCAGCTCGGACAGGTCAAAAAACTCTCCATATTCATGCCCGAATCCAAACGTGCCTGAGGCCGTTGTAATGGGGTTTTTCAGTTCCACTCCACAAATATTGACACGCAAATCCATTACCAAACAACCTCCTTACTGTCAAATACCGGGCCATCTTTGCAAACATGACCATACCGCACGCCTTGTTCTCCTTCGCGCAGTTTGAGTTCACAGGCGCATACCAAGCAAGCGCCGATACCGCAGCCCATGCGCTCCTCCATCGAAACCTGACAGGGGATACCCTGTTCCTCTGCAATCTGTGCAATCGCCTTTAGCATGGGTTTTGGCCCACAGGCACAGACAGAAGTTGCGGTTTGCATGTGCAGTTTAAGCACATCGGTCACAAATCCGGGCAACCCATAACTACCATCGTCGGTGCAAACATGAGTCTCACCCAACGCGCGGAAATCATCTTCCAAAATGACTGCATTTTTGTTGCGGAAGCCTAAAATTGCTTCGGGTTCTGCACCATTTTCCTTTGCCTTGCGCATGGTCATCAGCATGGGCGGCACACCGATACCGCCGCCGATAAAGACCGGATGGTCACCCAACTCTTCCATGCGGAATCCATGTCCCAGCGTGCCCAGTACATCCAATGTATCTCCGGTGCGGCGTTTGGACAGCCAAGCCGTGCCATCCCCTTTCACCTGAAACACAATCGTCATATTCTCCTGTGCAACGTTGCAGATAGAGATAGGACGGCGCAGCAGATTGCCCTCCCCACAGGTAATGTGGACAAACTGCCCCGGCTGTGCCTGTGCACACAGGACAGGGGCTTCCATTGTCAGCGCAAACAGGCCGCTTCCAACCTCTACATTGCTGACAACACGACAAAGTTCTTGAGTCGCCATGTTGTATCCTCCTTCATAACACATATTCCGATTCATCTATCTCATATTGTACCGGAAAACCCCAACGAACGCAAGCCGACAGCAAATAAAACACAAGGGTAAACCGTAACCGGTTCACCCTTGAAAACGTAGTTTTTAAATATCGTTAATATCAATCATGGTGCATCCAGAAATTTCCATGCCACTTTCCAGACATTCGAGCAGCGCATTTGCTGTGTCAATCGCAGTCAGGCAAGGAATAGCGTGTTCGGTCGCACTTCTGCGAATCTTCACGCTTGCCAATTCAGGATGACGCCCCTTGACAGAAGTAGAAATGACGTAATCCACTTCGCCATTCTCAATCATGTCCAGAATATTGGGATGCAGTTCTGGCTCGAACGCATTGTAAACCACGTTCGCGGCTACCATTGCATTGTTGAGCGTATTCGCGGTGCCGCGGGTTGCATACAGTTCATACCCCAGCTTTTCAAATTTTTCTGCAATCGGGATGGCTTCCTGCTTGTCTGCCGGACGAACCGACATGACCACATTGCCGGTCTTTTTGTGCATGGAGAAGCCTGCGCCCAACAGACCCTTGTACAATGCTTCCTTGAAGTCCTTGGAAACGCCCAACACTTCGCCGGTCGATTTCATCTCCGGCCCAAGTTGCGTATCCAAGTCACGCAGTTTTTGGAATGAGAATACCGGCACTTTGACCGCATAGTAATCGCGCTCCGGATACAGTCCAGTACCATATTCCATATCGCGCAGTTTTTCACCGAACATGCAGCGGGTTGCAAGGTCAATCATAGGCACGCCTGTAATTTTGGAAATATACGGTACCGTACGCGACGAACGCGGATTGACCTCAATGATATAAACTTGGTCATTATACAGCACAAACTGGATATTGACCAGACCCAAAACTTTGAGGCTCTTGGACAAAGCGCGGGTGTAGCGAATAATCGTGTCCTTGTGCTTGGACGAGATATGCAGAGAGGGATACATAGAGATAGAGTCACCAGAGTGTACACCCGCACGTTCAAAGTGCTCCATGATACCTGGAATCAAAATATCTTCGCCATCGCAAATGGCATCGACTTCGATTTCACGTCCCATCATATACTTATCGACCAAAACCGGATTCTCAACTTTATGACGGGTGATAACCTGCATATATTCGCGGATATCCTGTTCACTGTACGCGATTTCCATGCCCTGACCGCCCAATACATAGGACGGACGCACCAGTACCGGATAGCCCAAACGGTCAGCAACCTGTACCGCTTCTTCTTCGGTGAAAACAGTTTCTCCCTTGGGGCGCGGAATGTGACATTCTTCCAGAATTTCGTCGAACTTCTCACGGTCTTCTGCCGCATCAATCGACCATGCCTGTGTACCCAGAATGGGCACACCCAATTTCTCCAAATGCGCCGCCAGATTGATGGCGGTCTGGCCGCCAAACTGTACAATGGCTGCATCCGGCTTTTCGGCGTTGACCACGCCTTCGACATCTTCAGGGGTCAGCGGTTCAAAATACAGGCGGTCAGCCGTGTCGAAGTCAGTGGACACAGTTTCGGGGTTGTTGTTGATGATGATGGTTTCACAGCCCAGTTCTTTGAGTGCCCAAACCGAATGAACCGAGCAGTAATCGAACTCAATACCCTGACCGATACGAATGGGGCCGGAGCCAAGCACCAGCACTTTTTTCTTACCAGTAGACGGCTTGACCTCATTTTCATCGTCAAACGTCGAATAGTAGTAAGGGGTTTCGGCGTCGAACTCTGCCGCACAGGTATCAACCGTCTTGTAAACCGGCAGACGCTTGAGCGCACCAACCGGTTTGCCCGACAATTCGGTAATGGTTTGGTCTAAAAATCCCATCTTTTTGGCGCGCAGATACAGTTCTTCGGTCAGCTCTGGCGCGTTTTGCAGTTCGTGCTCCATGTCAATGATATTCTGGTAGCCATGCAGGAACCAGGTATCAATCTTGGTTATATCATGGATTTCGTCAATGGTCATAATGCCACGACGCAGCGCCTCACAGATGACAAACAGGCGCTCATCATTGACCACGCCCACACCGGCTTTGACCTCATCATCCGACCAGTTTTTCAGTTTGGGCATGATAAAGCTGGTCAGCTTCATTTCAATGCCGCGCACCGATTTCATCATTGCCTGCTCGAACGAAGGTGCAATCGCCATAACCTCACCGGTTGCCTTCATCTGCGTGCCCAGTGAATTGTCGGCATAAACAAACTTATCAAACGGCCAGCGCGGGAACTTGGCAACGATATAGTCAAGCGTCGGTTCAAAACAAGCATAGGTCTTACCCGTAACCGCGTTCAGAATCTCATCCAAACCGTAGCCAATCGCAATTTTTGCCGTTACCTTGGCAATCGGGAATCCGGTTGCCTTAGAAGCCAGTGCCGACGAGCGGGATACACGGGGGTTAACCTCAATAACCGCATATTCAAAGGAATCCGGATTGAGCGCATATTGCACATTACAGCCGCCCTCAATGCCTAATTCGGTGATGATGTTAAGCGCAGAGGTACGCAGCATCTGGTATTCCTTGTCAGACAAGGTCTGGCTGGGCGCAACGACAACCGAATCACCAGTATGCACACCAACCGGGTCAACGTTTTCCATGTTACAAATGGTAATGGCGTTGCCCTTGCTGTCGCGCATGACCTCATATTCGATTTCCTTCCAACCGGCAATACACTTTTCGACCAGAATTTCATCGACGCGCGAATACATGATACCGGTGGCCGCAATTTCGCGCAGTTGCTCCCAAGTGTAAGCAATGCCGCCGCCTGTGCCGCCCAAGGTATAAGCCGGACGAATGATGACCGGTAAGCCGATTTCTTCGGTGAATGCAACCGCATCTTCAACCGTATGCACAACCTTGGAAGCGATGCAGGGTTCGCCAATTTTTTCCATGGTGTCTTTAAACATCTGACGGTCTTCGGCTTTTGCAATCGTGGTCGGATTTGCACCGAGCAGCTTGACACCATATTCATCCAAGAAGCCATCCGCAGACAAGTCCATTGCCAGATTGAGTCCAGTCTGTCCGCCAAGGTTGGGGATAAGCGAATCCGGACGTTCTTTCTTGATGATTTCCTTGACAGCATCCAAGGTCATCGGCTCAATATACACCTTATCGGCCATCGCCTTATCGGTCATAATCGTAGCCGGATTGGAGTTGACCAGAACGACTTCCAAGCCTTCTTCGCGCAAAGCACGGCACGCCTGTGTGCCCGCGTAGTCGAATTCAGCCGCCTGTCCGATAACAATCGGGCCGGAGCCTAACACCATAACTTTGTGGATATCTTTTCTCAGCGGCATTAGAACTGGCCTCCCTTGTGCTTGTCAATATTTTCTAAGAACCGGTCAAACAGGTACGAGGTATCCTGCGGGCCGGGGCAAACTTCCGGATGGTACTGCACGGTAAAAATGGGGCGGCCGATGTGTTCCAGCCCTTCAACCGTTCCATCGTTGAGGTTTACAAAGCGCACGCGGGCAACCTTGGGGTCAACCGTGTCACCCACCACGGCATAGCCGTGGTTCTGGCTTGTGATATAGGTGCGGTCTTCGTCAACATCCTTGACCGGATGATTGACACCGCGATGACCAAAGCGCATTTTCTCGGTTTTGGCGTCAATGGCGAGCGCCATGAGCTGATGCCCCAAGCAGATACCAAAAATGGGCAGTCCAGCCGCAATCAGCTTTTTGAGTTCGGCGACAATCTCGATATTTTCAGCCGGGTCACCGGGGCCATTGGACAGCATAATCCCGTCGTATTTCTGCGACAAAATTTCATCTGCCGAAGTGCTGCCAGGCAGCACGGTCACTTCACAGCCGCGCTTGCACAGTTCGCGAACAATGTTGTATTTGACGCCGAAATCCATCAAACCAATTCGATATTTTGTCTCACCGTCTGCCGGATGCACTTCACGCTGGGACAATGTTACCGTTTTGACTGCATTCTTGACCACATACGCCTTCATCGCGTCAATCGTCGCTTGGTCAGGCTCATATCCTTCTGTGTAAATGACACCATTCATCACACCGCTATTGCGCAAAATGCGTGTCAGCTTGCGGGTGTCGATTCCCTGAAGCCCAACCACCTTTTGCTCTTTCAGGTATGCGTCCAACGTCATCTTGCAGCGGAAGTTAGACGGATATTCACACATCTCGCGCATGATATAACCCGAAACCCAGCTTTTCTTGGATTCGCCATCGTCAAAATTCACACCATAATTGCCAATCAGCGGATAGGTCATACAAACGGTCTGCCCATAATAGGAAGGGTCGGTTAAAACCTCCTGATATCCGGCCATACCGGTGTTAAATACAACCTCTCCGATGCTGCACCCCTCATAACCGGCAGCTTTGCCCTCGAACAGGGTGCCGTCCGCCAGCAGCAAATACGCTTTCTTCAAATCTATCTTCACTCCTTGCAACCTTGATGGAACTGTTTAGCGAATGGCAGACACAATATCATCACGCATTCGAATGGCTTCTGCGCGTGCAGCCTCCATGAAATCTGCTCCATCCTTTCCGGTTTTCTTCCACGCACACATAATGCCGCGCGAAGAATTGACAATCGCACCCAAACCGTCATCATTGAACGCATTGGCGATATCTTTTGCCGTTGCGCCCTGTGCGCCATAACCAGGCACTAAGAAATACGCCTTGGGGATAAGCGAACGGATAACCTTCTGTTCTTCGGGATAGGTTGCGCCAACAACTGCGCCAACCTGATTATAACCCGAAGCGGTGTCCAGACCCTCGCCCCAAGCGGCAAACTGTTCGGCTACACGCACATAGAGCGGCTTGCCTTCCATGTCTCGATTCTGGAACTCACCCGACGACGGGTTGGAGGTTTTGACCAAAACGTAAATCGACTTTTCGCGGGCGCGGCATTCCTTGAGGAACGGTTCAATGCCATCGGTACCCAGATAAGCGTTTACTGTGCAGGAATCGGCATCGTACACCGAAAGCTCCTTGTCTCCCACCTTGGTCTTGCCAAGGTATGCTTCTGCATAAGCCGAAGCGGTTGCGCCAATATCGTTGCGCTTAATGTCGGCAATGACATACATGCCCTTTTCGTGCGCATAATCAATCGTGCTCTTGAGCACCTCAGCACCCTTGGGGCCAAGCAGTTCATAATAAGCCGCCTGCGGCTTGATGGCGGGCACAATGTCGTGCAGCGCATCAATCAGGCTGACGTTAAACTGCTGCATAGCTGCCGCAGCAGCTTCCAGTGTTTCACCATAACGCTCAATGCACTGCGACACGATAAACGACGGGATATATTCCAGACGGGCATCCAAGCCTGCGACGGTCGGATTATTCTTGGCACGGATACATTCAACGAGTTTTTGTACGGACATAATGTGTCTCCTTTCACACTGACCGGATAATACCGGCATGAGTTGCTTGATATGGTGTTTTCTGCTAACATTGCAGCTGAATTTTACTGTTTTACGATTGTAACTTGGTCGCGTCCATCGGTTTCGCGCAAATGCACCTGCACGCGCTCATTCTGCGCGGTCGGCAGATTCTTGCCGACATAATCGGGTCGAATAGGTAATTCTCGATGACCGCGGTCAATGAGCACAGCGAGTTGAATCCGGGCGGCACGCCCCATGCGCGAGACTGCTTCAATGGCGGCGCGCACCGAACGGCCGGTGTAAAGTACATCATCCACTATCACGACCGTGCATCCCGCAAGGCCGGGGATATCGGGCATGACTGGCGCTTCCTGATGGGGTAAGTCATCTCGAAACGGGCCGATATCCAGCGCTATCACAGGCGGTCGAAATCCTTCGACTTCCCCTAATTTTTGCGCAATGCGTTCGGCCAATGGCACCCCCCGCGTATGGACACCAGCCAAAAGTAGGTTACGGCATCCATGATTTTTTTCAATAATCTCGAAAGCAATGCGCGTCAGCGCACGCCGGACGGCTTGTTCATCCATAATTTCAGCGGTCTGTTGCGTCATTGACTCACTCCTTCCGTATAACCAAGTAAGTTCCGGCATAAAAAAAGCTTCTTGCCCAAAGGCAAGAAGCCGCACGAAGCTACACCTTGGGCATACGACTGCCAAGGCAAATTTGCTTTTCTCGAACATTCAGGCACTTTGGGAACTCACAGGTTCCGATTAAAAGTCTGAGATTTTGTAACCAAACAAGCTGCTCGGTTTTCTTTTATTATATCCTAGATTGCCCCCTTCTGTAAACCGCCATTCCCACAAAACACGAATAAAATTGCTCGAAATTTTGTGAATTTTCGGCAACTAAAGAAATTTTGTCAGCCTCTTACAAAGTTTTTCTGATTTTCCATGGTGTAAAAGCGCGTATCCCTTTGCATACTAAAAACAAAAGGAGTGTGAATCAATATGAAAATCGCCCCCATTCTTTCCAGCATGGCCGCAGGTATCGCAGTCGGTGCCATTGCCTCCACAATGGCATCCAATGCCATGTCCAGCCCGTCGGTGAAACGCAGTGTCAAACAGGCTGCCAATCAGGTCGGCCACACTGCTAAGCAGGTCGGCAATCAGATGAATCACATGTTCTAAACGCAAACCGCACCCGTTTCCTTTCCAACCAAAAGGAAACGGGTGCGCGTTTTTTATTTCTCTCTCAGTTTGTCCCAGCCTGCCAGCAACCATGCACCGCAGGCATTTCCAAGTGTACATATCAACAAAAACATCACGGTTTTTGCCACGGTGTCTGCCGTCAGACCCAACGATAAGAAAAACATATCGGCTACAACGTGCTCAAAGCCCGCCAAAATAAAGGCTGGCACAGCCAACAGGATGCCAGCAAACCGGCTCAGGTCGCCTTGCCAACTGCGATAATGGTCAACCGCCAGATACATCAGCACGCCGCAAAAAACACCTAACACAAAGGTTTGCAGCGGTGCTTGTGACAATTTGAGCGTGGCAACTTCAATCGCCATTTCTCTGTAAGCGGGTTTGGCATAACACATCACCGCGCCAACTACTGCGCAGGCAACCAAATTTCCTACCCATATGACAATCAATTCTCGTATGCAGTTCGCTTTGTCGCTGCGGCTGACCAGATACCCCACGCGACCGGTAAACAGTGCCATTCCGCGCGTACAAATAGCGAACAGCCCCACAGCGAACAAAACGGCTCCAACAGGTGTCTTTCCGCTGCCTAAGTAAACGCATCCACTGATGCTGATAAACAAACCGGCCAGCATAGACGAAATCCATACATTCACATGCTTCATACTGCATTCCTCTTTCTTGGGATTACTTCTATCTATAATGCTACCGGTCTGAAATATCATTTGTCAATATACGGATATTCCAAGAAGTTGATATCCATATTCTATATTTTCTTTGTTTTTGTACACGAAATTTTGAAATTACAGCAAATTCTTATCATTCTTGTGCAGTGTCTTGGTCTGCATAAACCTCTTTTGCCATGTGAAAAGCGGCCCAAGCGTTCGGCCATCCTGCATAAAACGCCAGATGGGTCAACATTTCTGCCATTTCGTCTTTGGTAACACCATTTTTCTTTGCTGTCTCAATATGATAGCGCAGGGAACTATCCACAATCCCCTTGCTGATAAGTGCAGTAACCGTGATAATGGAACGCATTTTCAGTGAAAGTTTGTCTTCTCTCGACCAGACTTCCCCAAACAATACATCATCATTTAATTCCGCGAACTTGGGCGCAAACT
>OERG01000018.1_pt1 | contig 71193 bp, 58 predicted proteins | sample 1539951 | NCBI WGS metagenome assembly OERG01 (sample SAMEA3891870, study PRJEB23780) | metagenome | biome: terrestrial biome; feature: animal house; material: Caecal content | place: Italy | collected 2015-05-05
TAACGGTGACAATACTTGGCTGGCGACGGCCCGGAAAGATAACAAGGCGCGCACACAAAAGCAGAACCGAAATGGTTCTGCTTTTCTTTTATCTGAGTGTAAGGCGGATTTTTACATGATACCGATTGTCTGTGTAGATGAAAGAAATGGAATGTTGTTTTCAGGACGGCGGCAAAGTCAAGACCGCATCGTAAGAGAAGACATTTTGAAAGAAATACAAGGTCATACACTTTGGATGAATGCTTATTCGGCAAAACAATTTTCGCATTCTGATTGCCCGAATCTCCTGATTGCAGAGGATTTTTTACAACAAGCTGGAGAGCAGGATTTTTGTTTTGTAGAAAATCAATGTTTGACCCCATATTTAGACCGTATTTCGACATTATTCGTGTACCGTTGGGATAGGAAATACCCGGCCGATTTTTATTTGGATATTCCACTGGATACCTTTATATTACAATCTACTGCCGATTTTTCTGGATATTCCCATAAAAAAATACAAAAGGAACGATATAGACGATGAAAAAAAGATTTCTTTCCCTATTTTTTGTACTCATTTTCTTTTTAACCGGCTGTGCATCTAGTGCTCAAACACAAACTTCTTTTTCGCTTGCCGATATCCCTGCATTTTCAGATACGCCTTATGTGGTTTTAAACGATAATCAACCGGATTTTGAGGATTCAGATTTTACCAGTGAGGTGTTTGAAACTTATAGCCCATTGGATGAATTGGGGCGCTGTGGTGTCGCATTTGCCAATGTTGGACTAGAAACTATGCCGACCGAAGAACGGGGCAGTATCAGTCAAGTCAAGCCAACTGGATGGCAAAGTGTGAAGTATGATTTTGTAGACGGAAAGAATTTATATAATCGCTGTCATCTGATTGGATTCCAGTTGACGGCAGAAAATGCAAATAAGCAAAATTTAATCACTGGTACGCGCTATATGAATGTAGAAGGCATGTTACCGTTTGAAAATATGGTTGCCGACTATGTGAAAGAAACCGAAAATCATGTGTTGTATCGTGTCACTCCAATTTTTGAAGGAGAAAATCTAGTTGCAAATGGGGTGCAGATGGAAGCCGAATCGGTAGAAGATAAGGGCGAAGGCATTTGCTTCAATGTTTATGTGTACAACAATCAACCGGGTGTTGAAATTGATTATGCCACAGGGGAAAGCAGAGCAGCCGACAGTCAAACACAAGAACAGCAAACCTATATTTTGAACAGCAGTTCTAAAAAATTTCACACACCTGATTGTTCGAGCGTCGCGAAAATAGGGGAGTCCAATAAACAAACCTATACAGGAAGCCGTTCGGATTTATTGGCACAGGGATATCAGCCTTGTGGTATTTGTAAACCGGAATAAAATTCAAAAAAATGCCTTTGAAAATAGGATTTACCTATATTCAAGGGCATTTTAACTGTAAAATAATGAAAAATTAAAAATAATTGGAGGAGACACCATGCAAGCGATAGTGCAAAAACTGGCGCAAGAACTTGGACAGAAAGAAATATATGTTGAAAATGTAATCCGGCTTTTGGATGAGGGCAATACCGTTCCTTTTATTGCCCGATATCGCAAAGAAATGCACGGGACAATGGATGACCAAACGATTCGTCTACTATCTGAACGGTTGACGTATTTGCGCAATCTGCAAACGCGCCGTGATGAGGTTAAAGCTGCCATTGCGGCACAAGAAAAATTGACCGAGCCGCTTGCCCAATCTATTGACAGTGCACAGACATTGGCGGAAATTGAGGATTTATATAGACCTTATCGACCCAAACGCCGCACACGGGCTTCGATTGCGCGGGAAAAAGGGCTGGAACCTTTGGCGCAGCAACTGCGGGAGCAGAAAGGGAATGTAATCCCGATTTTGCAGCAGGCGGCGGCATTTATCAACGAGGAAAAAGGAGTTTGCACAGCCCAAGAAGCGCTGGATGGAGCACAGGATATTTTGGCAGAACAGTTAAGTGATGATGCAGAAGTACGCAGTAAATTGCGTGCGTTGCTGTTCCGCACGGGTATTTTGACAACGATAGGGGATGATGCGGACGACCGAACATATGAGATGTACCATACGTTTTCAGAACCGGTGCACCGCATACAAAGTCATCGTATTTTAGCCATCAACCGAGGAGAAAAAGAAGGGAAATTAAAGGTTTCTATTCAGGGGGACGAAAATCAGGCGCAAGTGATTTTGCGGCGTGCGCTGATTCACCCCAAAAGCGCACATCAGGAAGTATTGCGCGCGGTATGTATGGATAGCTACAACCGCTTGATTTTCCCTTCTTTGGAACGTGAAATCCGAAATGAACTAACCGACCGCGCCAATGAACAGGCCATTCATACATTTGCGTTGAATTTGCGTCCCTTGCTGATGCAGCCGCCAGTAAAAGGCAAGGTTGTGTTGGGGTTTGACCCGGCATACCGCACCGGATGTAAATTGGCGGTTGTAGATGAAATTGGGAAAGTGCTGAAAACGGCGGTGATTTATCCGACACCACCGCATAAAAAAATAGAAGAATCCAAAAAGATTTTGCAGCAGTTATGTCAAACATACGGTGTGCAATGTATTGCGATAGGAAATGGAACTGCTTCCAAGGAATCAGAAATCTTCGTGGCTGATTGTATCCGCACATTGGGTGGAAAAATACAATATATGGTCGTCTCAGAAGCTGGCGCTTCGGTTTATTCGGCATCCAAATTAGGGGCGGAAGAATTCCCAGAATATGATGTATCGTTACGTTCGGCGGTTTCCATCGCACGACGTTTACAAGACCCGTTGGCAGAGCTGGTCAAGATTGACCCCAAGGCCATCGGGGTAGGGCAGTATCAGCACGATATGCCGCAGATACGACTGGGAGAAGCACTTGACGGTGTGGTAGAAGACTGTGTTAGCTCGGTGGGCGTGGATTTGAATACCGCTTCAGCGGCCTTATTGGCACGGGTTGCTGGCGTATCCAAGGCGGCTTCTAAGAATATTATCACCTATCGAGAACAAAACGGAAGATTCCAGCAGCGTAAAGAATTATTGAAGGTGAAAGGTTTAGGGCCAAAGGCCTATGAACAGTGTGCCGGATTTTTGCGCGTACTGGATGGAAAAGAATTATTAGACCGCACGGCCGTTCATCCAGAATCGTACCAAGCTGCACGAACCGCATTGTTGTTGTGTGGTTACACAGAGGACGACGCAGCAAATGGAAACGTGTCCGAATTATCCAAACGTTTTGAATCCCTTAATGCACAAGATGTGGTACAGCGGTGTGGGGTAGGTGTGCCCACGCTGCACGATATTATAACTGAATTGCAAAAACCCGGACGTGACCCGCGTGAAGAGCTTCCGCCTCCGATGCTGCGCACCGATGTACTAGAACTTTCTGATTTAAAAACCGGAATGGAACTCACTGGAACGGTGCGAAATGTAACAGATTTTGGCGCATTTGTCGATATTGGCGTGCATCAAGATGGTTTGGTGCACATTTCGGAATTGTCCAATCGTTTTATTAAGCACCCATCAGAAGCGGTGCAAGTAGGAGATATTGTGCAGGTGCGTGTGTTATCAGTTGATGAAAAAACCAAAAGAATTGCCTTGTCTATGAAACAGGTAAGCAAATAAAATCACAAGGGTTTGCCGATACTTGACAGTTACATAAATGCGGGATTAAGATAAAAAGAAAAAAAGGGGAATAGGCATGAAAAAATCTTATGAGATTGATATGTGTAATGGGCCGCTACTCAGCAGAATTTTGTTGTTTGCATTTCCGCTGATTTGCTCGGGTGTCTTGCAACTGTTGTTCAATGCAGCCGATATTATCGTCGTCGGGCGTTTTGCGGGCAGTGATGCAATGGCGGCAGTAGGCTCGACTAGCTCATTGATTAGCTTATTGGTAAATTTCTTTATCGGTATTTCGGTTGGTGCAAATGTATTAGTGGCGCGGTTTTGCGGTGGCGGAGAATTGCGTGACGCACGAGAAACCGTGCAAACCGCACTGGTCACAGCCATTGCCGGTGGATTTGTGTTGGTTATTGTCGGTGTCCTGGCGGCACAACCGATGCTGAATCTAATGGCAACACCGGATGAAGTAATTGACCAGGCGACCTTGTACATGCGATTATATTTTATTGGTATGCCAGCGACGATGGTCTATAACTTTGGTGCAGCCATTTTGCGTGCCGTAGGCGATACGCGCCGCCCGCTGTATTTTTTGTTGTTATCGGGCGCGGTGAATGTAGTATGTAATCTATTTTTTGTGATTGTGCTGCATATGGGCGTAGCTGGTGTTGCGATTGCGACCGTGATTGCACAGTTTATATCGGCGGCACTGATTTTACAATGTTTGTCCAATATGGAAGGTGTGTGTCATGCGGATTTACGACACCTTCATTTTCATCTGGATAAGTTTAAACGTATGATGCAAGTGGGGTTACCGGCAGGACTGCAAAGCGTCATCTTCAATATGTCTAATGTATTGATTCAATCTTCTATTAACTCGTTTGGTGCCATTGCGGTTGCTGGAAATACCGCGGCAAGCAATATAGAAGGGTTTGTTTACACGTCAATGAATGCGCTATATCAGACCTCACTCAGTTTTACCAGTCAAAATCTTGGGGCGAAGAACTATAAGCGCATTGACCGGATTTTGCTTTGTTGTTTAGCGTTTGTTTTTGTGATTGGTTTTCTTTTGGGTAATGGTGCAAATATTTTTGGAAGGCAGCTGCTTGGCATCTATTCGCAGGAGCCAGAAGTAATTAACTATGGTATGATGCGATTGGGCGTAGTCAGCATTACTTATTTTTTGTGTGGTATGATGGAAGTCGTTGCGGGCAGTGTGCGCGGTATGGGCTATTCCGTTTTACCCATGCTAGTATCTTTTGTAGGCGCTTGTCTGTTCCGAATTATTTGGATTTTTACAATTTTTCGTTTACAGCATACCTTGTTCAACCTTTATATTTCGTATCCAATCTCATGGTTGTTGACTATCTGTGCGCATTTGGTTTGTTATCTTGTGATTCGTAAGAAAGTAAGGTCACAAGCAAAAGAAGTTTAAGCAGGAAAGAAGTGATTTTGACGGCAGTATTACATGAAATCCATGTGATACTGTCGTCATTTTAGCATGAAACTATTTTATACAAAATAAGAGTTTTGTTTAATTCAGTGCAAGGGACTAAAAGTACAAGAAAAAAACGCTCTGATTGAGCGGTTTTTCTTTTAATTGAGACGTGCAACCATAAAGTTGAGATACGCTGCAAATGTGACCCAAAGAAAATACGGGATTTGAAGCACTGCGGCAAGCTTGCTGGTACGATAAAATACGAAAATCATGCGCAGGATAAGCAGCCATAGAATGAGCAACCATACCCAAGCAAACCAAAATGCGCGCACATGGAAAAATACGATGCTCCATAGAAAATTAAAGAACAGTTGGATGGCATAAATTTGAATCGCGGCAGAGCGTTCTTGGGATGACGTGCTGTGCGATAAAACACGGCCAAGCCCCCACCCCATCAGCACATACAAAATATTCCATACAATTGGAAAAAGCCAGTCAGGCGGTGTGAAAGCGGGTTTGATGATGTTTGCGTTATAAAATGGGACATCGTTTCGGATAAGAAAGGCGGATAAGCCGCCTACGGCAAGCGTTACGACAATCGACCATATATAAGGACGGATAGACTTTTTCATTTAGATACCTCCTTTGATATCGGCTCAATGTCTAGTGTATAAAGTTTTGGCAAAAAAATTTGTGTTTATATCAATTTCAATATAAATTTTTGTTATGTAAAGATTAGAAGTTGTTAAAAAATAATTCGCAAGCTAACGATTTTTTGGTTGACATAAAAAATTTATCTTGCTATAATTGTAAGCAAGCTAACAATAAGAAAGAGGGATGAACGGTATGGAGCCGCGAGATTCGATTGGTTGCACCATTCGCACGTTATCCAATTTGCTGCGCAGAAAATTTATGAGCGCGCATCCACCACAAAAAGGTCCGCTTGGCTCAGAAACGGCGGGCATGATTATGGGATATCTATGCGACCATGCAGACAAACAGTTGTGCCAACATGATGTTGAACAAGTTTTTTGTATTCGTCGGTCAACCGCATCGCGGCTTTTTACCGCTTTAGAACGGGATGGCATGGTGGAGCGGCGCGGTATTCCAGGTGATGGGCGGCGTAAGCTATTGGTTCCCACTGCAAAGGCACTTGCAATTCATGCTGAATTTGTGGTATATCAGGATGCTTTAGAGTCGTGTATGGCAGAAGGCATTTCGCAAGAAGAATTGCAGGCATTTTTACAGACAGCGCGCAAAATCGAAGCCAACTTGTCACGCAAAAGCGTCTTCCCTATTTCGCAAAAGGAGTGAATTTTATGGTCAATCATATCACGGCTGCTATCCGTGACAACAAGAAAAATTCTATTTTAGCACCCATTTTTGTTGGCTTTGAGGTGCTGTTTGAAGTACTCATCCCCATCGTGATGGCAATACTCATTGATAAGGGCATTGATGCGGGCAATCAAACAGAAATCTTGCGTTATGGTGCCATTTTGATTGTGATGGCGCTGGCGGCGCTTGTGTTTGGTATCCTATCGGGTATTGCGGCGGCAAATGCGTCGGCAGGTCTGGCGCGCAATCTGCGCCATGATATTTATCATCATGTGCAGGATTTTTCCTTTGCAAACATTGATAAATTTTCAACTGCTGGTATTGTGACCCGTTTGACGACCGACGTAACCAATGTTCAGAATGCGTATCAAATGATTATTCGTGTTGCGGTACGCGCACCTGTCATGTTGATTTTTGCATTTATTGCGACGATTAAAATTAGCCCTCGCCTATCCACGATTTACTTGTGTGCGATTCCGATTTTAGGTATTGGGTTGGGATTGATTATTCACCGTGTACATGGGCTGTTTACGCAGGTATTTGATACTTATGATGAACTGAATAACGTGGTACAGGAAAATTTAAACGGCATTCGTGTCGTCAAATCGTTTGTGCGCGAAGAATTTGAGAAGAAAAAATTCGGAACCATTTCGCAAAAATTATTTAATGGCTTCTTAAAAGCCGAACGACTGATTATTCTCAATGCCCCACTGATGCAGTTTTGTGTATATAGCTGTCTGCTTTTGGTTTCGTGGATTGGTGCACGTTTGGTTGTCGGTGGCACCATCACAACCGGTGCACTTACCAGTATGTTTAACTACACCTTTCAGATTCTCATGAGCTTGATGATGCTGTCAATGGTCATGGTTATGGTCATTATGGCGCGTTCATCAGCCGAGCGTATTGAAGAAATTTTGGAAGAAACCAGTGATTTGACCGTCAAGCCCAATGCGGTACAACAAGTTCCAAACGGTTCGGTGGATTTTGAAAATGTATCGTTTAGTTATGTGGGCGACCCGAATAATACCAGCTTAAAAGATGTTGATTTGCATATTCGTTCGGGTGAAACGATTGGTATTTTAGGCGGTACGGGTACCTCTAAAAGTACATTGGTGCAGCTTATCCCGCGTCTGTATGATGCTACAGTAGGTTCGGTTAAGATTGGCGGCATTGATGTGCGCGATTACGATTTGGAAGTATTGCGCGACCAAGTCGCGATGGTATTGCAGAAAAATACGCTGTTTTCCGGAACCATCAAAGAGAATCTGCGCTGGGGTAACGCAAATGCCAGCGACGAAGAACTGGTGCGTGTGTGCAAACTGGCTCAGGCCGATGGATTCATTCAGGAAATGCCCCAAAAATACGATACTTACATTGAACAGGGCGGTACGAATGTATCTGGCGGACAAAAGCAACGTCTTTGTATTGCGCGTGCGCTGCTCAAAAAGCCTAAGATTTTGATTTTGGACGATTCCACTTCTGCGGTCGATACCAAAACAGATGCGCTCATTCGTCAGGCATTCCGTGAAGAAATTCCGGATACCACAAAATTTATCATTGCACAGCGTATTTCCTCGGTACAGGATGCAGACCACATTATTGTTTTGGATGATGGCCGCGTGAGTGCCTATGGTACGCACGAAGAATTGATGCGCACAAGTCAGATTTATCGAGAAGTCTATGAGTCACAGAATAAGGGAGGTGCGCAAGATGAATGAGAATAAGAAGGGCGCGCCACGCGCAGCCAAGGGAACGGCTGGGCGCTTGTTTCGATTGATTGTAGAGGGCAACACGTTACGGCTGGTGGTCGTGCTGGTGGCAATTTTAATCAGTGCTGCCGCATCGGTTGGCGCATCGGTGTTTTTGGAATCGCTGATTGACGATTATATCAAGCCTCTTTTGTTGCAAGATGTACCTGTGTTTACCGGATTGGTTCACGCCCTGATGGGAATGGCGGTGCTTTATCTTGCCGGGTTGCTGGCAACCTACCTATACAACCGTATTATGGTAACCGTGTCTCAACGCACCCTAAAAGGGATTCGTGATACCCTCTTTTCGCACATGCAGGCATTGCCCATTCGGTATTTTGACACCCATCCGCATGGCGATATTATGAGCGTGTACACAAACGATGTTGATACCCTGCGACAGATGATTTCGCAAAGTATTCCGCAGGCGATGTCGTCCGTGATTACAATTTTGGCTGTATTCTTCTCTATGCTGGTCATGAGCTGGCAATTAACCATTGTGGTATTGGTTTGCGTCGCGGTCATGCTGGTGATGGTGCGCGTGATTGCCCGTCGAAGTGGCACATTCTTTATTCAGCAGCAGGCCGACCTTGGTAAACTCAATGGATACATTGAGGAGATGATTGAAGGCCAAAAAGTCGTCAAAGTATTCTGCCATGAACAAAAGGCAAAGGAAGATTTTGATAAGCTGAACGATACATTGGCAGGTTCTGCGCGTAAGGCAAACCAATATGCAAATATTTTGATGCCAGCGATGAATAACGTTGGTAATCTGCAATATGTTGTCATTGCCATTATCGGCGGTGCGATTGCGCTTCATGGCGGCGGATTGACGCTTGGTGCGATTGCTGCATTTTTACAGTTGTCTAAGAGCTTTACCCAGCCTATCAGCCAGATTTCCCAGCAGATGAACGCCATTGTAATGGCACTTGCCGGTGCATCTCGTGTCTTTGAACTGATGGATGAAGAGCCGGAACAGGATGAAGGCTATGTAACACTGGTCAACGCAAAGTACTTGCCCGACGGCTCTTTGACCGAAACCAGCGAACGAACTGGTATTTGGGCATGGAAGCATCCGCATGAGGATGGCACAACAACCTATACCAAGCTGACCGGCGATGTACGCTTTTTTGATGTGGATTTTGCATATAATCCAGACAAACCGATTTTGCACGATATCACGCTATATGCAAAACCCGGTCAAAAATTGGCATTTGTCGGTTCAACGGGTGCAGGTAAAACCACGATTACCAACCTTATCAATCGTTTCTATGATATTGCAGATGGAAAGATTCGGTATGATGGTATCAACATCAACAAGATTAAAAAAAGCGATTTGCGCCATTCTTTGGGCATTGTTTTGCAGGACACCAACTTATTTACCGGAACCGTGCGCGAAAATATCCGGTATGGCCGTTTGGATGCCACGGATGAAGAAATTGAAGTAGCAGCACGTTTGGCCAATGCAGATGAATTTATTCGGCGTCTGCCGCAAGGCTATGATACCATGCTGACCGATAACGGTGCCAGCTTGTCACAAGGACAACGCCAGCTTATCGCCATCGCGCGCGCGGCTGTGGCTGACCCCCCGGTTATGATTTTGGACGAGGCAACCAGTTCGATTGATACGCGAACCGAGTCATTGGTGCAGCAAGGTATGGATGGTTTGATGTATGGACGCACGGTATTTGTCATTGCGCACCGTTTGTCCACCGTTCGCAACTCCAATGCGATTATGGTATTGGAGCATGGCCGCATCATTGAACGCGGCAGCCATGAAGAATTGATAGCCCAAAAAGGCGTTTATTATCAGCTCTATACCGGCGCGTTTGAAATGGAATAAAGACAATAAAAGGCTCGCAGAACATGTTCTGCGAGCCTTTTGCATGGTATCAAGTACAACTCTTTGCAGTAATCGTAAAAAATCGGGTCAATCTCCCATCGACAAGCCCAAATTGCGAGCAGCTTGTACAATATCGCTGTCCGGCGGAACGGTTTTGAGCTTACCAGCCACCTCAGACAACGGAACGGGCACAATCTTATTGTTCTGTACGGCAACCATATTGCCGAACTTTTTATCTCGAATGAGCTGTGCCGCAGCAACACCCAATCGAGTGGTCAGTAGGCGGTCAGCCGGACAAGGTGCGCCGCCGCGCTGGTAATGTCCCGGAATGGTCACGCGGATTTCTTGACCGGTCAATTCCTTCAGCTCGTCCGCAATGCGGTACGAAATCGACGGATACGGCATGTTTTTACGCGCTTCTTTGAACTCTTTTTTGCTCATGCGAGCTTCTTCCTGACTGATTGCGCCTTCTGCAACCGCCAAAATCGAAAAACGCTTTCCACTTTTGGAACGCTTTTCAATTGCAGATGCAATCGCTTTTGCGCTGTAAGGAATTTCCGGAATGACGATGACATCGGCACCTGAAGCGATACCGGCATAGAGCGTCAGCCAGCCAGCTTTGTGCCCCATCGTTTCCACGATAAATACACGGCTGTGGGAAAATGCGGTGGAGTGAATGGAATCAATGACACTCGTGGCAATATTGACTGCCGATTCAAACCCGAAAGTCATTTCGGTGCCCCAAAGGTCGTTGTCAATGGTTTTGGGAAGGGTTACGACGTGGATGCCATTTTCAGAAAGCAGATTTGCCGTTTTGTGCGTACCATTGCCGCCCAAAATAACCAAGCAGTCAAAACGCGCCTTTTTGCAAGTTTCCAGCATTTTTTGCAGCTTGGTCTCCTCGTTCTCATCAGCTTTCTGCATGGTTTTAAAGGGTTGACGAGAGGTGCCCAGAATGGTGCCGCCCAAGGTCAAGATGTCAGAAAAGGATTCGGGTTCCATCAGATGATAGTCACCCTCAATGAGACCACGATAGCCGTCTCGAATACCGTACAGTGTGACATCTTTTCCAAACTCATTATAAAGTGTTTTTGCAACGCCGCGCAGAGCGGAATTCAGTCCCTGGCAATCGCCGCCGCTTGTCAGCATACCAATTTTCATTGTACTTACCTCCTGCTTATAGTTATCATACGCGATTTTATTATATCTGCAAAGAGTTCTTGGAAAATTTTACCGAGATTTCACAAAATAGAAAATTGCGAGAATGCCGAAAACCAGTTTTGTTATTTGGCCGTTGGTATAGGTTTGGATAGAACGAGATATCATAAACAGCAGTGCGTTATTCCTGCCCCATCCAGCCCATTCCGCGCGCAATTTGGTCGCGGGTTTCAATCAAAGCGGGTTTGAGCTGGGCTAGATAGCTGTCACTCATGCGGATAAGCGGCGCACTGATGGACAATGCCCCGCAGACTTTGCCGGAATAATCGCGAATGGCGGCCGCGATGCACCGCACGCCCAATTCGTTTTCTTCATTGTCAAACGCGCAATCGCGTTTGCGCACGGCGTCAAGTACATTTTGCAGTCGTTCGCGCGTGACAATGGTATGGGGTGTGTACGCTTGAATGTTGCTGTTTTCCCAAATACGGTCTACTTCCTCATCGGACATACAAGCCATCATGGCTTTGCCGACGCCTGTGCAGTACATCGGGCGACGCATCCCGATGCGGGAAAACATGCGGATTGCCCCCTGTTCTGCGTCTACCTTATGCACATACACAATGTCCGTACCTTCTGGCACAACAAGGTGCACGGTTTCGTGTACACGATGACAAAGTGCTTCCATTGGACGGCGCGCGATTTGAACAAGGTCGAGATTTTCGACAACCTGACCAGATAGGGCGTAAAGTTTGGTTGTCATGCGATAACGGCCGCTTTCTTCATCTTTTCGCACATACCCGCGTGCAGCCATAGAGGACAGCAACCGATGTACCGTGCTTTTATGCAAACCGGTGCGCTCGGTCAACATGTGAATGGGCAAGCCGTCTTTTGCACGGCACAGTTCTTCCATGATATCAAAAGCACGGTCTAAAGACTGCACAGAGCCTTTCTCTGCCATTGCGCTCATCTCCGTTTCATATCGTAAAACTATGTTTTGATTTTAACAAATTTCCATAAAAAATGCAATCAATTTTTAGGATATCGCCCCCTTGTTTTTTGATAGAAAGGCTTTATAATAAAGATAGTTAAGTAATTAAAACGAAGTTTCATAATATAAAACATTTGGAGGTTGCATTATGGACAAGCTTCTGGAACAAATTGCACAAATTGGTGTTGTACCTGTTATCAAATTGAATCATCCGACCCGCGATGCCGCACCGCTGGCAAAGGCATTGTGTGAAGGCGGCGTTGCAGTTGCCGAAGTGACCTTCCGTGCAGCAGGCGCAGCCGATGCAATTCGTATCATGAAGGAAACCTGTCCGGATATGATTGTTGGTGCTGGCACCGTTCTGACCACTGCACAGGTCGATGAAGCACTGGCTGCTGGCGCACAGTTCATCGTAACCCCTGGTTTTGACCCCGAACTGGTGGCTTATTGCCAGGATAAGAAGGTTATCATCCTGCCCGGCTGCACCACTCCCACCGATTATCATGCGGCGCTCAAGTTTGGCTTGGATGTCCTCAAGTTCTTCCCTGCTGAGCAGTCCGGCGGCGTTGCAAAGATTAAGGCAATGTCTGCACCGTTCCCGATGTTCAAGATTATGCCGACTGGCGGCGTTTCGCTCAAGAATCTGGCTGATTATATCAAGTGCCCGGTTGTGGCAGCATGCGGCGGTTCTTACATGGTAACGGCTGACCTGATTGAAGGACAGAAATGGGCAGAGATTACCGACCTGTGCAAGCAGTCGGTTGCAATCGTCAAGGAGGCGCGCAATGGCTGAGTTTTCGCTCGCCCATGTCGGCATCAATGCGGCAAATGAGGATGAAGCGCGCAAAGCGGCTAACCTGTTTTGCACACTCTTTGGTTTTCCGGTTAAGGAAGGCAACAGCTCTATTTTTGCCGGTTCCGGCGTGGAAATCATGAAAGCGCCCTACTTGGGAAAAATGGGTCATATTGCAATCGGCACACCTGATGTTGCCGCTGCAAAAGCTGAATTGGAAGCGCGTGGTTTCCAGTTTGACCAATCGACGGCTAAGTTCAAGGACGATGGCCGTTTGAATGCGATTTATCTAGCCGATGAGATTTGCGGCTTTGCCGTGCATCTGGTCGGAAAGGCCTAAATATTTTGGCAAAATACGTTACCCTTAAATACCAATCCAGTTAAAAAATTACGTTACCACCATTTCAAAAAACAGAGAAGGAGTTTATTCCATGAAGGTTGTTACCTTTGGCGAACTGATGCTTCGTCTGGCCCCGAACGGCTATTATCGTTTCTTCCAGGATGACCAGCTTCAGGCAACATTTGGCGGCGGCGAAGCAAACGTTGCTGTTTCTCTGGCAAACTACGGCGTAGACGCTTCGTTTGTCACCAAGCTCCCCACCCATGCCATTGGTCAGGCAGCAGTCAATTCGCTGCGCAAGTATGGCGTTGATACCTCGAAAATCGTGCGCGGCGGCGACCGTGTCGGCATTTATTTCTTGGAAAAGGGCGCTTCTCAGCGCGGTTCAGTCTGCATCTATGACCGTGCACACTCTGCCATTCAGGAAGCTGCACCGTCTGATTTTGATTGGGACGCTATCTTTGAGGGCGTGGACTGGTTCCATTTTACCGGCATCACTCCGGCACTCGGTCAGAATCTGGTAGAAATCTGCCGACAGGCTTGTAAGGCTGCAAAGGCACATGGTGTTAAGATTTCCTGTGACCTGAACTACCGCGGCAAGCTGTGGACACGCGAAGAAGCACGCGCTGCAATGACCGATTTGTGTCAGTATGTAGATGTGTGCATCTCTAACGAAGAAGATGCAAAGGATGTATTTGGCATTGAGGCCGAAAATACCGATATCTATGGCGGCAAGCTCAACAAGGAAGGCTATAAGTCGGTTGCCAAGCAGCTGGCAGACAAGTTCGGCTTTGAAAAGGTTGCCATTACCCTGCGCACTTCGATTTCTGCAAGTGATAATGACTGGGCTGCTATGCTCTATGACGGCGAGAACTATTGCTTCTCCAAGGAATATCATCTGCACATCGTTGACCGCGTTGGCGGCGGCGATTCCTTCGGCGGCGGCCTGATTTATGCGTTGCTGTCCGGTAAGGATACGCAGGCAGCAGTTGAATTTGCAGTTGCTGCTTCTGCACTCAAGCACTCTATCGAGGGTGACTACAACTTAGTGACTGTTTCCGAAGTGGAAAAGCTGGCTGGTGGCGATGGCTCCGGTCGCGTACAGCGCTAACATTTGGGCTTTTTGGTACAAGCGCTCAAATTAACTTAACATCTCCTATTTCTATATTCAAGTATCAATCTCCTTTCACAAAAGTTCCCCGCAGGGTCATAACCCTGCGGGGAACTTTTTATATGTCTATGCACACTCGCTAATTTTTTGTGATAAAGTGATAAATAGATAATAGAATAAGATAAAGATTCTAGGCAAATCCGAAAATTTCATATCTATCTATAAACATTGCTTGACGAAATAAACTTTTTTACGATAAAATAAGACCGGACAAAGGTGTCCGCCCTAGTCGAGGATAACTTATGTATTCCTGACGATGGCGGATGCTTTTTATTTTTTGAATGGCTGAACCGTTTTTTCAAAGGAGGAAAGCACGATACACAATAGTCCCTATCATTTGGACGGTGGATTTTCTAGTGAAGGGATTTGTCTCAAATATGCAGACGATTGGGTAGCTACGATACGCAATCTATCTAATTCAGGATATCCGATTGGCAGGTCGGGCAAAATGTATGTGAATAAAATGTCGTGGCCTGACCAGATACGAAATTGCCGAAAAATTCTTGGGCTGCTCGGAAAGGAAATCTGTTATATGAATAAGTACATTTTTGTAACGGGTGGTGTGGTGTCCGGACTGGGAAAAGGCATCACCGCCGCCTCTCTTGGACGACTACTCAAAGCACGCGGTTTGAAAGTTGCTGCGCAAAAACTTGACCCTTATATCAATGTTGACCCCGGCACAATGAGCCCGTTTCAACATGGCGAAGTATTCGTAACCGAGGACGGCGCAGAAACTGACCTAGATTTAGGACATTATGAACGCTTTATTGACGAAGACTTAAATCAATTTTCTAATTTGACCACTGGAAAGGTTTACTGGAATGTACTCAATAAAGAACGTGCGGGCGCTTATCTTGGGCAAACCGTTCAAGTTATCCCCCATATTACCAATGAAATTAAGTCTTTTATTTATTCGGTTGGGCAAAAAACGGGGGCGGATGTTGTTATTACCGAAATCGGTGGCACGACTGGTGATATTGAATCCCAACCTTTTTTGGAAGCCATTCGGCAGGTTGCGTGTGAAGTTGGGCGACGTAACTGTTTATTTGTACATGTTACGTTAGTACCCTATATTTCGGGTTCGGATGAGCCAAAGTCCAAACCAACACAACATTCGGTCAAAGAGCTGCGTGGTATGGGCATTTCACCCGATTTGATTATTGCACGGGTAGACCGTGCACTAGACGAGGAAATTAAGCGCAAAATCTCCATGTTCTGCAATGTGCAGCAAGACTGTGTGATTGAAAACCGTACTCTTCCCATTCTCTATCAAGCACCGATGATGCTGGAAGAAAGCCATTTATCTGACATCGTTTGCCGAGAACTGGCACTCGACGCACCTCAAATTGATATGCGCGATTGGCGTGATATGCTGGAACGCATTGCCGCGCGCACCAAACATGTACGCATTGCACTTGTTGGAAAATATGTAAAATTGCACGATGCTTACTTGTCTGTTGCCGAAGCCCTGCAACATGGCGGATATGAAACCGGCTGTTTTGTAGACATTGATTGGATTGATGCGGAAGAAATCACCCCACAAACAGCGGATAAACTTCTGGGACAAGTGGACGGTATTATCTTGCCGGGTGGCTTTGGCTCACGCGGTATTGAAGGCATGGTCTGTGCTGCACACTATGCGTATACCCATAAAATTCCTTATTTCGGAATCTGTTTGGGAATGCAGATTGCCGTGATTCAATTTGCGCGGTATGTAGCCGGTTTGAGTGATGCCAATTCCAGCGAGTTTGCACCCAATTGCCCCCACCCAGTCATTGACTTGATGGAAAGCCAACATGGGGTTGAACAAAAAGGCGGTACTATGCGCCTTGGCGCCTATCCATGCAGCATAAAACCAGATACCATTATGTCGCGTGCATATGGTGCCACACAAATTTCAGAACGCCATCGACACCGGTATGAATTTCATAACGCATACCGTACACAGCTACAAGAACACGGTTTACTGATTTCTGGAACTTCTCCAAACGGGGAATTAGTGGAGACGGTTGAAGCCCCTTCCCATCCGTTTTATTTAGGCGTTCAATTTCATCCAGAATTTAAATCGCGTCCCAATCGTGCCCATCCACTCTTTCGCGCTTTTATAGATGCTTCATGTAAAAGGAGAAATCACCATGCAACTGAATCCACATTATCGTGATTTAAAACAAAGTTATCTGTTTTCTACGATTGCAAAGAAAGTAAATGCGTATTCCGCCGCACATCCGCAAGCTGACTTGATTCGACTTGGAATTGGCGATGTTACATTGCCGCTGGTTCCCGCAGTCATTGACGCGCTTCATGCTGCTGTTGAGGAACAAGCCCACCAGCAAACCTTTCACGGATATGGAGATGAGCAGGGGTACGGCTTTTTGCGGGATGCCATCGCGACCTATTATAAGACTCGCAATGTCAGCCTTGACCCATCTGAAATTTTTATTTCTGATGGCGCAAAAAGCGATTTGGGCAATATTCTTGACCTGTTTTCTCAGGACAATACCGTTTTAATCCCTGACCCGGTTTATCCAGTCTACGTTGATACCAATGTTATGGCGGGGCGGCGTATTCTATTTCTTGATGCAAATGAAAGTAATGGCTTCCTTCCCCTGCCCGACCCATCTGTATCGGCTGACCTAATTTACCTGTGCTCGCCAAACAATCCGACAGGTGCAGTATATAGCCGCGATGACTTGCAAAAATGGGTTGATTATGCCAACGACCAACAAGCCGTATTGCTTTTTGATGCCGCTTACGAATGTTTTATTACCGATGATTCTTTGCCGCACTCCATTTATGAACTGGATGGTGCTGAACGCTGTGCGATTGAATTTTGTTCGTTTTCCAAAATGGCTGGATTCACTGGCACGCGATGTGGCTGGACTGTGGTGCCGCACACTTTACAAAATGGGGTGCTGCACCAAATGTGGCTGCGTCGTCAAACCACCAAGTTCAATGGTGTACCGTACATTGTACAAAAGGGTGCAGCCGCCTGCTTTACAAATGAAGGTATGCGGCAGATTCGTGAGACACTGGCGTACTATCAGCAAAACGCACAGGTTTTGTCAAAGACATTAGATGCACTGGGTATTTGGTATACTGGCGGCACCAATAGCCCGTATGTATGGATGAAGTGTCCGCACGGTATGGACTCTTGGGCCTTCTTTGATTTCCTGCTCGCACAAGCTCAAGTTGTCGGTACTCCCGGTGCAGGATTTGGCCAAAATGGAAATGATTTCTTTCGGCTCACGGCATTCGGAGATTGTAACCAAACACGCGAAGCCTGTATTCGTTTACAGAACCTAATATAAGCTATTTTTTAAACAAAAAGACCGTTATAAATATATTTATAACGGTCTTTTTGTTTAGGAATGATTCACAAAAATAAAAAATAGCAAGTTGCTATTTCTCCTTTTTTTAAAAACTTACTTTTCATCTGGAACTTTTTGGTATAAAATAAATTTAACAAAGTTGGAGTAACCAAAAGGGAGGTGCATCTTATGAAACAAGCACTCAGTATGCTGGTATCGGCTGCATTGGTTTTACCATCCGGCTTATCTGCTGTGGCAGCTGACCCCATTGAACAGCGCTTAACACAAGTCGCCCAAACAGTCAAACAAATTCTTCAAATTGATAATACCTATACTTCGTTTTCCGGGGACTTGGAAGAAAGTACGTTTCGCGCATTATGGTCATTAAACTGGGAAAATACCGAAGTATCTTTGCACGTTACTGCCAGTGAAAATGGTACGATTTATCGCTACTCTTATCAAATCAATGACCGTACCGTTTCCAATTCATCAACGGCAATCCCTTCCTTTCCAAAATTGACCCAAGCACAGGCACAGCAAAAAGCTCAACAATTTTTAAATCAAATTTTAGCTGCACCAGAAAGTGCCGTGCTATCTTCAACCGATAATCGGTCAACAGTCAATGGCTCTGATTATCATTTCAATGCTTTTTTGTCCTTATATGGATTGCCGTCCCCCATTCGTATATCAATTACAGTGGACGCCGAAACAGGGGAAATTTTACGCTTTAATCGAGATGACCAGTATACAATCTATACCGGTGAAATTGTTGACCCAACCGTCTACGATTTTTCTTCTCATCCTGAAATTGAAGAATATGCGCGTACACAGCTCAAAAATACATTCCACCTGCGCTTGCAATACGTTCTGGATGACAGCGGAAAACGCGCTGTACTGCGATACGTTCCCGAGCCGCGAGATGAATTCTATGTAAATGCCGAAACCGGTGAGCTTGTTAATTTAACCGAGTTGACCAAACAACTCATTGGAGATGACAATTATTACGCTGCTGCCAGCGGCGCAGATATGGAGAGCATGGATAACGGATTATCCCCAGCAGAACAAAGTGGTATCGCGCAAATGGCAAATGTCCTTTCACAAGAAACCCTGGATAAAAAAGCGCGCGTATGGCCCGAACTGGGATTACAAAATTGTGTCCTCTCCTCCAGTTCTTATCGTCTGGACAGTGAAACGGGCGATGTGACGGCATATTTATATTATATCGGTGATACAGCGCTTGGAACTTTCCGCCGAACCATTATATTGGACGGCAAAACAGGTGCTTTACGCTCGGTTTCTGGTTCCACTTGGGTCGAACGTGATGGCCCGGCACAAATCAATCTGGAACAGGCACAACAAATTGCTCAAACATTTTTAAAGAAGCTGTGGCCAGAACAGGCAAGCACTTGTATGCTCTATCAGGCTACGGATGCCGAAAACGACTATAACGCATCCGCACACCGATTCCGGTTCGCCCAGCAAGTCAACGGCCACCCCTTCCCCACCAATTCTATCTCAATAGCGGTTGATGTCACAGACGGCACCATTTGTTCTTTGAGTAAAGACTATGAAGCCACCCCAACTTTTGATTCTGCAGATAACTTAATTTCGCCACAAGAAGCGCTGGATGCATGGTTCTCTACCTACGAAACCCAATTGGGTTATACGCCGGTTCCTGACGTTCTGTATGCACAGTCTTCTGATTTGACCATTTATCCAGGCGAAGCCTATCCCTATCTGTTAGAGTTGGGCTTTACCGCAGAACAAACCATTGATACCCGTGGCATTGACGCTAAGACAGCGCAACCAATCACTTGGGAAAATACGACCGCTGCATTGGTCTATCCCGATTTGGAACAAAGTTGGGCGAAAGAGCAGGCGCAGGCGTTGGCCTCGTATGGTATTGGTTGGCTTGGACAATCGCTCCAGCCGCAAAAACAGTTGACACAGCTTGACTTGCTGGCGCTGTTGGCAAGTACCAATGGTATTTTGGTTGACCTTAGCGAAGACGGCGCAGAAGAACAAGTATATGAACATGCGTACATGCTTGGACTGTTACAGCGCACCGAACGAGAGGATACACGCCTTGTGACACGCGCAGAGCTGGTCAAAATGTTGCTGGACAGTGGCGGTTATGGAAAAGCAGCACAGATTCCGGATATTTTCCGTTGTACCTTCGCTGATGCCGACCGTATTCCACAGGCTTATTATGGATATGCAGCGATTGCGCAAGGCTTGGGCATTGTGTCTGGCGACGAACACGGCAATTTTGCAGCTGGACAAGTTGCTACCCGTGAAGAAGCAATTGCAATTCTATATCAATTTATGTCAAGATAACATACATAACGTAAAATCCCAAAAATGCGGGCGCTGCTTTTTGCAGTACCCGCATTTTTTATCGGTTTATTCACTCTGTAAAATCGTCCAAACCCGGTCAAACCGGTGGGCGCGCAAGTCTTGCGTTGGAATATAAAAATAAAGTGCCCCTTCATCACCAAAGGTTAGGTCAAAGTCATCAAATGTAAAAGATTTGAGCTGAAACAACAGTCTCCAACCGTCAATCGACGGACATGCCAATTTTTCTGCCAACTCTTTTGGTCTGCAACTTCCATCTCCCAAATAATATCCGCGCGTGACCAGTTCACATTCTAATGTCATATTATCCTGCACAATATCCGGCCAGCCCAGCAATTTGGAACAATTTCCACTGCCACCTAATGCTTCATACGCTTCTACATAACCCTCAGATATTTCCGGGTTATTCTCTAGCATCGAAAAATCAGCCCAATCCGCAAAAGAAGCGGCCGATTGCACCTGTACCGGCAAGCGCGGTATTCGAAATTCTTCTTCTAATTCATCGGGGAAATCTGCTGGGGCAAGTGGCTCGCTACCATCAAACCAATAGACACGCGCACACCCCGCATCATTTGGGTCATACCCCCAACGAGCTGAATCCAGTTCATAAAAAAACGACAATATACCGGTACGCGGCAACAGACCATCGGTATCCTGAAAAGCCAGTGCACCACAATCAAACTGTGCCAAAAACGCCAATGGACGCGGACGCACAACTTCATCATAAAAAGTATCACATTCAAATGTTGGCCACACAAAATCAGCAGGTACATCTGGATGCCCACCAAAGCGCGTGCGCCCCCAAACAATGGAACTTGGTTTTCCAATCTCCAACTTTATCATATTTCGACGTGTTGCTTTTATCAAATTCAACAGTTGGTTCATTTGTAAACTCCTCATCCATACAATCCAAATACACAGATGTATTCCTATTCGGTCTTTTTTATCATACCGTATTCTTTGCGTTTGGGCAATCTTTTCTTCTGTTCCTCATTTACTTAAAAAATCCGGATATGGTACAACACCCTATCCGGATTTTAACGTATCTGTCTGTAATTTTTAGATATTATCGGACTGTGCACGAATTTGCTGCACAATTTTTTGCGCAAATCCGCCCAGTGTCCCCTTTTGATAGGACAAAACAACACCCGGAAAGGCACAGCCTAATGCGGCATCTATCAAAGGTTGCGGCATCTGGCAAGCGGTTAATTCTTCTTCGAGTGCAATTGCAGCACGCAGCGCGGCCTTGGTTGCCATTGTATTGGCTTTTGGCGCTAACGTTGGGTCAGCCAATAGGAAACAATCTGATAAACTGGGAAAACACTTCTGCACACGTTTTAATAATGTGGTATCGGTTGTTCCCAAAGCAATCGCACAGCGCATTCCATGTTCCATGCCAACCGCAGACCCTACCATTTTTGCTTCCAACCAATGTACATCTGGACGACTTTCTTGAATCGCATCCGGAATTGAAACGGCTGTCGCAAAATTCAGCACAAGCGCCCCAGACGGTACGTTCTTTGCAATTTCAAATAATACAGAACAGGTCTCCTCGGCAGGTACTGCAACCGCAATTACATCACCATCTACAACCTGTGCTTTGTCTGCTGTCCATATCGCCCCTGCTGCATGTGCCAATCGTTCGGCATCTTCTGCTATTTTTCCAATCACCAATCGTTCCCCGACTGCTGCTTGTAATAAATGCCGCCCTAGTTGTCCGGGGCCAATCAATACAAATTTCATCGTTTTCCCCTCTCTGAATGTATGGCATACTGTGCTGGTTCATTTTATGAAATGATAGTTTAAAATATGTGATAGCTCGTATCAATTATATCATGTTATCGGTTCAGATACAGTTATTTTTATGTCTTTCATGACGATTCTTTTTTAACAATTACTTGACACAGTCCTTAATTTCTTATCGTCAAATATGGTCAAATTTCTGTTATAATTGTGATTATTCTGGTTTTTAACAGTATTTTTATTTATATTTTACAAAAATAGTAGTCTTATACAACCTTTTGTTTTACTGGTTTCTTTGGTATAATAATAGCAAAAAGACGAAACCTTTTGAAAGATGGTGAAACGATTGGAACAGGTCAAACTTGTTGTCACTGGTATGGGGGCTGTCACTCCTATTGGTATCGGTGTTCGTGATTACTGGAATTCCTTATTGAACGGCATATGCGGTATCGGTCAAATCACCCGTTTTGACGCTTCCGCCTTGCCCGTCCAAATTGCCGCCGAGCTAAAAGATTTTGACCCCTGTGCATACATACCCAAAGCACTTGCACGCACACTTGACCCATTTATGCAGTATGCGTTTGTTGCGGCACAACAAGCCTTATCTGACAGTGATTTGCTCGCTGCCTGTGCACCTGACCGCGTTGGCATCGTCATGGGAACCGCGATGGATGGCATTACGACCATTGCACAAACGCAAGCCGCACTGGATGCTGGTCACCGTGTTGGCCCTCGCTTTGTGCCCACGGTCATTGGTAATATTGCGGCTGCACAAATCGCCATTGCACATGGTATCACGGGGCCAAGCCTAACCCTAAATACTGCCTGTTCTGCTGGCGGTGATGCCGTTATGACAGCAGCTATGCTGCTGCAATCGGGCGAAGCCAATGCCGTTCTAGCCGTTGGCGGTGAATCTATTCTATGTCCACTTGTTGTTTCTGGCCTTGCACAAGCCAAGGCACTTTCGCGCCGTAATGACCAACCTGAACAGGCTTGCCGCCCCTTTGACGCTGCGCGGGATGGTTTTGTCATTGGGGAAGGCGGCGGCGCATTGCTTCTCGAAACCGAAGCGCACGCACGCGCCCGTGGTGCAAAAATCTATGCTGTATTGGCTGGATATGCCAATACTTCTGACGCATATCATGTCACTGCCCCCCATCCAGAAGGCGCTGGAGCGGCGGCCTGTATGCGCCGTGCTCTTGCGCGGGCACATATGCAACCGCATGATATCGGCTATATCAATGCCCACGGTACTTCTACGCCTTTGGGCGATAAAGCCGAAACCCTTGCCGTCAAGGCAGTTTTTGGCGCACGCGACTGCGCTCCCCCGATTTCATCCACCAAATCTATGACCGGTCACTTGATGGGTGCAGGTGGATTGACCGAAGCCATCGCTTGTATTCTCGCCATTCGGGAGGGCATTTTACCACCTACCCTGCATCTGGATACACCAGACCCCGACTGTGATTTGGACTATATCCCCCACACAGCGCGGCGCGCTTCCATCACCTCTGCCATGAGCAATTCTCTTGGATTTGGCGGCCAAAATTCCAGCCTTATTTTCACAAAATACGCATGATAAGGAGTTTTTCTTTTGTCTAGTCCCTACTCCTATGATGTCTCCATGTTTCGAGAGACTTTTGAAACGCAATACACCTATTTGAACGGTTTTCTACGTAATGTCCGTCGTTTTGGCAACCGTCCTGCCCTGCATGACCCAAAATCAGGCTGTTGTTGGACGTATAAAGAATTAAATGCCGCTGCCAACCGTTTGGCACACGCACTGCGTGCGGATGGGGTCGGGAAAAATGACGTTGTCATGTTTGCCTTACTCAATTCGCCAGAATTTATATTTTTTTATCTCGCTGCACACAAAATCGGCGCTATCGCCTGCCCGGTCAATTACCGCCAAGGAGCAGGAGAAATTGCGCTGGTATTAGAGGACAGTTGCCCCAAAGTATTTGCATATGACGCGCAATTTTCTTCCCTTTGTCAACATGCACTCAAACTATCTTCCCATTCTCCCAGTCGAACGATTGTAACTCAGACCGATACCCCACAAACCAATGCCTGCCCCTATGAATCCTATGTGGCACAGCAGCCCGAAACCGACCCACCCATAGACTTTGAGCCGCATATTTATGATGAAACAACTCGATTGTATACGTCTGGCACGACCAGTCGTCCCAAAGGCGTACCCATCAACAATATCAATGAAATCTTATCGGCACACGATGTCATCATGCACTTTCCTCTTACACCGACTGACCGCACAATGAACATGACCCCCTGGTTCCATCGCGGTGGTATCCATTCTGGCGGCCCTTGTCCGACGCTTTATGTCGGCGGTGAAGTGGTTATTCTGCGCGATTTTCAGCCGCATACCTGTTTGCAATACGCCGAACAATATCAAGTTACGTTTCTGATTGGTGTGCCCACCATCTTAGCTATGTTAGCACGCACACAGGAACGCACACCAGTTGATTTATCCTCTTTGCGCGGTATTGTGACGATGGGTGCACCATTTGAAAAAGCTGCCTGTGAAAAATATCGTAAACTGCTCACACCCAATATTTTCAATGGATATGGTACCACAGAGACCTTTTGGAATACGTTTTTACGCCCCTACGACCTGCCAGACCGTTCGGGCAGCGCCGGACGCGCCTGCACAGATGATGACGTCCGTGTCGTTGCTGTTCATGCTGACGGCCATCACGCAGAACCCGAAGAAATTGTGCCGCATGATAACACAACTGCTGGCGAAGTTATCATTCGTTCCCCTGCAAAATCAGCTTTCTGCTATTATAACAACGCTGATTTGACTGCGCAGAAATTTTATAAAGGCTGGCTCTATACTGGCGACATGGCAACCTGGGACGAAAACGAATTTGTGACCATCTGCGGCCGGAAAGATGATATGATAGTTTCTGCCGGCGAAAATATCTATCCAACACAAATTGAAGCCGTTCTCAACCAGCACCCAAAAGTGCAAGAAAGTGCTGTGATTGGGATTCCAGACAAACTGCGTGGGGAATCGGTATCCGCTTATGTGATTCCATCCGACAATAGCCTTACAGTTGCAGAACTGAAAGACTATTGCAGCCATTCTCCTATGCTCTCTGCTTATAAATGCCCTCGTCTATACACGATAGTCTCAGAACTCCCCCACACTGCAACTGGAAAATTGATGCACTATCAACTGCGCCAACAAGTATTATCACAGCTGTAAGATATACAAACTGAAAAAGCACAGCGTACCTCGCTTTCTTGCAATCGTACGCTGTGCTTTTTCATTTATTGCAACGGTGACAAAAACATGGGCTGAATCTGTTTTCCGTTCAGTGCTGCCTGCACCGTTTGCGGAATGCGTTCCATATCTGCCACCAGAGAACGCGGTTTTGTGTCAGGCGCATCTTGACGCAGCGGTACAAAATAATAGTGTTTTCGATTGAACAACGTCCCCAAGTTAGAAGCACTTCCCGACAAGGCATCATTGGTAGATACCGCCAGCACAACCGGACGTTCCCCGCGCAGATGACTTTTTACCGCCATTGTAACCGGTGTGTCAGTGATACCATGCGCCAACTTTGCCACTGTATTCCCGGTGCAGGGCGCAACCACCAATATATCAAACAACGCTTTGGGGCCAATTGGCTCCGCACCTTCAATCGAATCAATCACAGTATTTCCGGTGACTTGCTCTAATTTCTTTCTCCATTCTGCCGCCGACCCAAATCGAGTATCCAAGCTACCTGCATGAAACGACAAAATCGGCGTGACCATTACGCCTTGTCCAACCAATGTGTGCAATACTGGCAATACTTTTTCAAATGTGCAAAAAGACCCAGTCAGTGCAAATCCCATCTTCATAACAGCAACCCTCATTTTCATCAAATTCAAACGATAACCGGCTGGAAACGTCCTTTTCCTTTCCATCCAGTCTATGCAGGGCTGCTGCACTGTGCAACAAAGTATCGTTCTATTTTTATTCGTAATCCAAATTTTTCACGTCGATTGATTCTTCATGTGAACTTCTAAAAACTGTAAAAAGGCTTGCTCTGCATCTGATAAATCATTTCGTTTACGACACAAATAACCAACACTGATTTTTTCATCACTGTGTACAATTGGAATTGCCCGCATATCGGGTTCAACCGTATCCATCCACGGGCATCCAATGCGGCACACAATACCATGTTTGGTCAAGCATTGCGACAGATAAATACTGTTCGTCTCGATACGATGCAAGCCGTCCGCTGTTGTGTCCTGTCCAAATACGGTTTGAAGATTGACCGGAAATAAATCTGGCGGCGTCTGTACCAAAGACACACTGTTTAACACGCTTGCATCTATTTTTGTTTCTTGAAATAATGGATGTTTTTGACCAACAAATAAATAGGGGGAAACTTGCTTCAGCTCCTCAAACCGTAATCTCTTTTTATCCATCAGTTGCCAAAATCCTTCCAGTTTCCGACGTGCAATAGAAATGATTGCCAAGTCAATTTCGTGTCGGTGAAGCTGTTGTAACATGTCCTCCATTCGACTTTCGCAATACATGACATCCAGCGGCACACCCTCCCACTGACTGCAAAACTGCGCAGTCAATGTAGCAATAAACGCACTTGGATAAGATGAAAGGCGCAGGGGCTGACCATTCCGTGTTTGTTCCAACTGCGCAAGTTTACCACACTTCAATAAAATATCACTTGCATCTGCATAAACCTGCTTTCCCACTTCGGTCAGTCGAACCCCTGTGGCATGACGTTCCAACAAACAAATTCCTAAATCTTCTTCCAACGCTTTGATGGTTTTACTAACGTGCGGCTGCGTGGTGTAAAGTGCATCTGCTGCTTTTTTAAAACTCCCCATATCTACACTGGTCACAAAATATTGCAGTTGTTTGAGTTCCATCCACGGCTATCCTTTCTTTTATTCCTCTCACTTCGTTATATGTTCAATTTGCTTCGGTTTTGTACGCCTGTAAAGGCTTTGGACTTTCGTTCTATTTTCTCCACTTTTATATGTAAAGTCATTTTACTTTACGTTTAATTAAGCCTTTATCTGACAAATTTTTGGCATATATGCTGCCGATTTCATCCTATATTTGCAAGTGCAATGTCGCTTGTAGCAGTGTTTTTGTGTAAGGGTGTTGCGCTTTCCACAGCATCTGTTTTGCGGATAACACTTCTACCATCTTGCCTTGATAGAGTACTGCTACCCGATTGGCCACCTGTTGCGCAAGCGCTAAATCATGGCAGATAAATAAGATACTTAATCCTTGGGTACGCTGGATTTCCAAGAGTTGCTGAATGACAGCACTCTGCGTACACACATCCAACGCGCTGGTTGCTTCATCACAAATCAATACTTTTGGCTGTAAAGACAATGCCCTGACCAGCGCTACCCGCTGGCGTTGCCCGCCTGATAGTTCATGTACAAAGCGTTCTCCTAATTCAGAGGATAGCGCCATCACCTGTAATAATGCGGCAGCCTTGGCACGACGTTCATGTCGTGGCAGTAAACCAAAATTATATAACGGCTCGGTCACCATTTCCCAAACGCGCTGACGAGGCGGCAATGCCGTAGCAGCATCTTGAAAAACCAGTTGGATATGCCGCCGCATTTGCCGCAATGCTTCTCCGCGTAAATGGGTTATCTCCTTCCCCTGAAACCAGACTTCCCCCTTTGTCGCTGGAATGAGATGCGTTAACATTTTTGCCAGTGTTGATTTCCCGCATCCAGATTCACCAACAATAGCGAGTGTCTCGCCTGAATACAAGGTCAAGGAAATATCGTCACAAGCAGTCAACCGTTCACCATTTGATAAAATAAACTCTTTTGTCAAGTTTTTTGTTTCTAGAATTACATCGTTTTGTTTCAAAATTTTCAACCTAGTTTCGGTATAGATTCCAATAACATGCGGGTATCGTCTGATTGTGGATGTTGTAACACTTCCATCGTCTTTCCTTGCTCTACGATATGGCCTTCTTTCATCACTATCAAGCGATTGGCCAATGCCTGCGCAACCCCAATATTGTGTGTCACCAAAAGAAGTGCTGTCCCCTTGCGCGCACACACATGACGCAATTGCGTTATTATATGCGACTGTGTTGTCACATCCAATGCGCTGGTTGGTTCATCAGCTAATAGTAATTCGGGGGCAAAGGTCAACGCCATCGCAATTCCAACGCGCTGCCGCTGGCCGCCTGACAGTTGATACGGGTATGCAGATAAAATACGTTTCGGCTCTGACAAACATAGCTGCTCCAACTGCTCTTTTGCTCGCTGTATGGCTGTTTGCTTGCTGAGAGAACGTTCATGCGCGCGAATATATTCCACAAATTGAGAACCAATTGTGCGAATTGGATTGAGCATGGCGCCATTGTCCTGAAAAATCATAGAAAGGCGTGTTCCGCGCAATGCCCGCCATTCAGTAGACGATAGTTCAGCCATATCTCTGCCAGACAACATAATCTTTCCGGACACAATCCGTCCCCCAGCAGGCAATGCACCGATGATTGCGCGTAATAATGTACTTTTTCCCGAACCAGATTGCCCCACAATCGCAACAATTTCACCTTTTGCCACAGTCAACGAGACTTCTTGTAAAACAGGCTGCGCATTTGCATATCCAATCGTAACACTTTGCATTTCTAACAACTGCTTCATGCCGGCCGCACATCCTCTGTCAACCAATAATAATCCATCGGGTACAACTTCAATCCTGCTACTTTGGTTGATGAAATCAAATAAGTCGTCTCGTAGCCAAAAAATATAGTCGCTGCATCGTTCAAAATTTCCTGTTGAATCTGTATCATCAAATCTCGCCGTGCAGTTTGGTCAAATGTGGAAGAAAGCGTTTTTAACATGGTATCTACTTTCGTGTTGGAATATCCGGCATAGTTATTATTGGGATTCTGCTCTGAATAGGTCATCCACGATTCTCTCAGATATGCTTCTGGGTCGCCCGTATTCGCCGCGAGCACATTCCAAATCAATAGGTCATATTGCCCCGCTTCCTGCATATCTAGCAGCGTTTCATAGCTGACCGTCTCAATTGTTAGCTGAATCCCGATTTCCTTGAGACTGGTCTGCGCTGCCTGTGCATAAATCCCCAATTCTGCCCGTGAATCGTAGACAACAAATTGCAAATTTAGTGGTGTGCCGTCCGGTCGTTCCACATAACCATCCCCGTTTTTATCTCGATATCCGCCCTGCTCCAAAAGTTGGCGCGCCCGTGTTGGGTCATAGGGATTTGGGTCGGTCAATTGGTCAAAACCATAGTCCAGAGAGGGTGGAACCGGTGCTTTTCCGGGTACTGCACCGCCCTGTAATAAAACATTGCAATACGTCTGCCGGTCTAATCCACACAAAATGGCTTGCCGCAGCAGCTTATCTGCCAGCACACCATGTTGATTCATAAACGCATGGCAAGAACGCAGAGATGCTAAACTTTGCACCTCAAAATCTGGATTTTCTTGAAATTCCATTACATTTTCAATTTTTAAGTTATAAGCAATCTCAATTTCTCCGGTTTCTAGCGCCATTGCGCGGGTTGCTTGGTCATCTATACAACGCAAGGTTACGGTATCATATGGAACGTCCCCATTCCAATAATAGGGATTCCGCGAAACAATACATACTTCGGTCGGCTGAAACGACTCGACCTGATAAGGGCCAGTACACACAGGGCCTTGCATTGCAAAGGATTGCGTGTCGGCTGTTGTATCTACAATCAAAAATAATGGGTCAGCCAAACTCCCTGGTACCGTTGCCGTCGGAGATTCGGTCGTAATGGTCAAGGTATTTCCCTGTGCAGTCATTTCTGTATATTGAAAATAAGAGGCTCTTGCGCGCGCATTTTTTTCAAATGTACGTTCTAAAGACGATTTGACGGCCTGTGCCGTCAATTCATTTCCGTTTGAAAACCGAACATCCGGCCGAATTTCAAATGTCCAAGTACATTTATCCTCACTCAAACTCCAAGATTGTGCCAGCCAAGGCTGTAATACCCCATTTTCATCAAAGCGGGTAAGCGCTTGACCAATCCCATACCGCATGACGACCCAACCAAAATACTGTTCGGTTGGCTCCAATGTATCGGCAAAACTGGTCACACCAATGGTCAACGTTGTCTTAGATGGTGTACTTTCCGATGTTTTGCCTGAACAGGCTGTAAAAATACTGCTCAAACAAACACAAGCTAACAGTCCAGCAATCATTTTTTTCCACATGGATATTGATTCCTCCATTTCCTTATTGATTATCCTTATCCAATGGCCTACGCGGTTCCAACCAGTCTCGAATACTATCCCCTAACAAATTAAAGACGACAACCACAATAAAAATAGCCAATCCCGGATAAATCATCAGCCAAGGCGCTTGTCTCATATAGGAACGCCCTTCGCTGAGCATGGCACCCCATTCTGGGATAGGCGGTTTTGCACCAAATCCCAAAAAAGACAATCCAGCTAATTCTAACATCATGGTTCCAATGTCCATCCCTACGGTGACTAACATCGTCGGCAACAGTTCGGGCAATACATATCGCCATAAAATGCGATATGTTGGGGTTCCCACAACACGCGCCCCTGCAATATAATCCGCATGTTTGATTTTTAGCGTTAAACTGCGCGATAGCCTGGCATATTTAGGCCATGTCACAGCAGCTAATGCAAAGACTGCATTGATACTGCTTGCCCCCAGTAGTCCGGCAATCGCAACCGCTAAAAGAATACCTGGAAATGCAAGCATGATATCGGCAATGCGCATCACAATCCCATCCACTAAGCCACCGCACCAGCCCGAAATGATACCCAAAGTCGTACCAAAGACAAATAAAAACCCAACAAGCGAAAATGTCATAGTCAAGGATGTACGCGCGCCAAATAACACACGGGAAAGCACATCTCTTCCCAATTTATCAGCGCCCCAAGGATATTGCTCACACGGCGGTTTGAGCGTATCTGACAGAATCGCTTGTAACGGGTCATGCGGCGCAAGTACAGGAGCCAATACAGCCACCAACACAATGGTCAAAGCTAAAATGAGAAAAATGCAAAAAGCCTTATGTGTTTTTATAAACCGCATCTGGGTCATACTCCTTTAAACGTGGATTCAGTCGGGTATAACAAACATCTACCACTTGATTAACAACCATATAGAACAAGGCAACCAGCAATACATACCCCTGTATCAAGGGATAATCATGCGCTGTAATGGCGCGAACAGCTAAGCTCCCCATCCCCGGCCAACCAAAAATGACTTCTACAACGACCGTTCCGCCCAACAAGCTGCCCACAGACAAACCCAATAATGTGATAAGTGGCAGCATAGCATTTGGCAACACATGCCTACACAAAATACGTCGTTCTGAAAGCCCTCTAACACGCGCACCAAGTACATAATCTTGACTATATTCATGCAGCACCGCCGCACGCACTTGGCGTGTATATTTTGCCGCCATCGCACACGCCAATGTTAGCGCAGGTAAAATCAAGCTACGCATATCATCACTTCCACCCGAAACAGGCACCCAATGCAGCACGACGCCAAACACGCGCAACAATATCAATCCCAACCAAAAACTAGGCATGGACACGCCCAAAAAGGTCAATACACGAATCATAATATCTATCCATTTGCCGTGATGGAGTGCCGCTGCGATGCCAGCCGGTATGGAAATCAACAACATCAAAATCAATGACATAATGGTTAATTTTAAGGTTGGCTCCATACATGCTATCAATTTTTGTAGAACCGGCACTTTTTGTGAATAGGAGATTCCCCAATCTCCCTGTAAGAGATTGCCCAACCAGTTTCCATATTGGATGAAAAACGGTTGGTCAAGTCCTAATTCTATGCGCGTCTGTGCGATAAGCTGCGCATTGGGCATTTGACCACCCGCCGAAAGCATGATTTCTGCCGGGTCGCCGGGTGCCAGATAGGTCAATAAGAATGTCAAAAAGCTGATACCCCACAGCACAAAAATTCGCTGTAAAATGCCTATCATCATATTTCTTGCTGTACCCAGCTTTGTCTGCAAGTTCCCTTGACTCACGATGTTCCTCCCTTCTAAACATAAAAAATGCAGCCATTCGGCTGCAAAAAGGCAAAAAAGTCCCTGTGTTCTCTTTCGCTTCGTTCTCCATCGGCCGTGCGAACGAAAAAATACCTTTGCAAGCAGGTCTCCTGACTTTGGCTCATTGCCGCACAACGTCTTCCCAAAAGACAATTCTTTCAGTGACTTTCATGTTGTACGGCTCCCCGTTCACAGTGGCGGCGACCGTGCCGGACTATAAACCGGCTTCCCTTTCACTTCTTCCAATGCTTATACCCACACCAGAAGAACTTGCAACTGTTTTCCTTTAGAATTTGATTATACCCTACTGTTCCTATTCCTGTCCAGCATTGACCTATTCTAAATTATTATAGCTTTCTTTGCTCTCGCTTTTCCATTGGCGAATCTTTCCGGATACCTTGACCTGTACTATGGTAACTGATACAATAATTAAGCATAGATTTCAAAAAATACTATCCTTTTGGGAAAGGACGTGACACAAACTCGTGATTGAGATTTTAAAAACGATATTATTTGGTATCGTAGAAGGTATCACTGAATGGCTTCCCATCAGTAGTACCGGGCATATGATTTTGCTCAACGAATTTGTAAAACTGGATGTACCAGAAGATTTCTGGGAACTTTTTCTCGTCGTCATTCAGCTCGGTGCTATTTTGGCTGTTGTTCTCATCTATTGGGATAAAATCTTTCCCTTCCGTGTTCGTGGGCACTGGGGCATTGATGGCCAAAAAATGAACATGTGGGGCAAGATTTTAGTGGCCTCCATTCCCGCTGGTGTCATTGGCATTTTGTTTGATGACGTGTTCAACGCCATGTTCTACAATTATCAAACGGTTGCTATTATGCTGATTTTGTTCGGTATTTTGTTTATTGTCATCGAAAGCCGAAATCAAAACAGTGTACCGCGCGTGCGTTCTATTTCCAAAATTTCTTATCTAACCGCTTTTATCATTGGTGTTTTCCAGCTTATCGCAGCCGTTTTCCCCGGTACTTCCCGTTCGGGCGCAACCATCATTGGTGCGCTGTTAATCGGCGTATCACGCACAACCGCCGCTGAATTTACCTTCTTTCTCGCGATTCCAGCCATGTTTGGTGGAAGTGCAATCAAGATTTTAAAGTTTGGACTAAATTTTACTGCAAGTCAAGTCGGCATTTTGCTGCTTGGTATGATAGTCGCATTTTTAGTCTCTATCTTTGCAATTAAATTCCTGATGAGTTATATTAAAAAACACGATTTTAAATTATTCGGTTGGTATCGTATCGTACTTGGTATCTTGGTACTTGTTTACTTTGGTCTTACCAAATCCAGCATATAACGATTTTTTAGCAGCGCTCTTTTGTGAGCGCTGCTTTTTTCGTTTTACAGAATGTTTTCTTTTTAATAGTTGATAAATGAAACTGTATTGTTTATAATAAGCCCATCCAAACATAAAGGAGCGTCCTACCCATGTATGATGTTTTATTTCAGCCAATTACCATCCACGGCTTAACTTTAAAAAATCGCATCGTATTTGCCCCAACTTCCATGGGGCTAAAACCTCCTGCTTTGTTAGAACACATTGCCCGTATTGCGCAGGGCGGTGCAGCATTGATAGTGATAGGCGATGTTCCTGTACTCCCATCCCCTTTCTTTTCTTTGTATGACCAAAAAGGGTTTGCCTTTTATCAACAAATCACCCAGACGGCACACCAATATGGTGCAAAAATCTCTGCACAGCTTCATATGAGCGACACGGACACCGAAGGACTAAAACCCTATTTCACAATGCTCAAATCGGGCACCATTTCGCCCGATGCGGTACGCAAAAAAATGTAATGAATTGACTGCCGACTATATTAGCTCCTTGCCCGTTGAAAAAATCGAAGCCATCATCCAAGGCTTTGGCACCGCTGCCGTATTAGCACAAAAAGCCGGCTTTGATATGATACAAGTCCACGGCGACCGTATGTGTGGCAGCTTCAGTTCCAGCATATATAATCATCGCTCGGATATCTATGGCGGTTCGCCCGAAAATCGTGCCCGCTTTGCCGTCTCCTGCGTCCAAGCTGTGCGAAATGCTCTGCCCGATTTCCCGATTGCATATAAACTTGCTGTCCGCCAAGAAAATCCACACTATGGCAATGCAGGTATTTTAACCGATGAACTTGGTATATTTCTTCCGTTGCTGGATGCAGCCGGTGTGGACTGCTATGAAGTTGCACTCGCCAATCATGGCGCACTATCTGACACCATTCCACCCAGCAACCACCCCTATTTTTCTGAACCGGGATGCTTCTTAAAATATTGCGATTTGGCTCGTACTTATACCGACCGCCCTCTTTGTGGGGTAGGTGGCTTGGGCAATCCTGACTTTGCTGCCGCACAAGTGGCAAGCGGCCGCATTCAAGCGGTGGCACTCAGCCGCCCACTGCTTGCCGACCCCGATTGGCCGCGCTTAGTCGCATCGGGACAAACTGATTCTATCTTTTCTTGTATTCGCTGTAATCGGGACTGCCTAGGTGGGATGCAGCGTCACGAAGGCACGCATTGTATCTTTGACGCCAAACGCGCTGCGCGTGTCTTGCCTTAAACTTTGTCCCCGATGCGGGACAAAGTTTAATCTATATTTTTCTGTCTCCAAATTCATAAAAATAGCCGTGCAAACTGCACGGCTATTTTTTTATCTTGTTCTACCATTCACCTCGTCCCGCATCGGGGACAAAGTGAATTATGCGGGAAGATAGAGGAATATCAACCCAATCACTGCCATGCAAATACACATCGGCATGGAATAAAACATGGATTTCAGTGGGTCAACTTTACGCCCAAACTGAGAAGCGACAATGCCAACTACAACAAACGTTGTCAAATCGGCTGGGGGAAGCCCTTGCCCTGCGGAAGCCAAATGCGCACCGGCTACGGCCGCATGAGTGGCATCTACGCCAAAAGCAACCAATGCAGGGCCAAAGAAAGAAAAGACCACATTCTGACTGGTGGACTGCGAACCAGTCAACATACCAATCAAAATCATTGCAGCCGCACCACCAATTTTCAGTACATTGCTGTTTAATCCCTGTGCAAAAGCCGACACGGCATCGACCGAACCTGCAATATAGAAACTGCCCAACATAAACGCACAACAAATTTGCAAAAGCACTGTCATCTTTACCTTTGAAAAACTCTCGCGCAAGATATTGCCCGCATTTTTATATACAACCGGAAAAAAGAATGAAACCGCAATCGCACAAACAATGGACAACACAATTCCATTTGTCAGACCGCTTAGAATTGTCGTACCGGTCAGCCAATCATATAAACTGGTAGATATGCCATCTGCATTGGTATAAACCAAATTTTTTAAAATCGTTGGCCCAAGGTCAAAAGAGATATACGGAACGGGCACTGTGCGCAGTAGAACAACCAAAATCAGGAAAAGTAAAGGAATTAGGGATTTCCAATTATTCCTTAAAATTTGACCAGCTGTTTGGTCACTAAATTTAATGACTACCGTATCATTTGCGCCGGGCACATTTTCTTTTCTAATCAGAAAAAATGCACAGTATATGGCGACCAAAACAAAGGTAATGGATACCGTCACATAACCAATGTTAATGACCGGGTCTGCCGGTGTATTGACCAGCGAGGATGCAAGCGCAAGTGCCTGCGTCATAGGTGGCATAATGGAGCCAACGCAAGCGCCCATTACAATAATGGCACTGATTTTTTCATAAGATAAATTCATTGAGACCAAAATACCAATGGTCAACATCCCGATAACCGTAGCCGCTGCAATCGCATCGCCCAGCAGAGAACCGGCAATCGTAAGCGCCAATAAAATACACACAATCAAAATCCTTGGATGTCGGCCAAACTTTGCGGTCATCGCACCGATAATGGTATCAATCGTGCCCAGACGCAAGGAAATTTCGGCAAACAAACTGCCCGCAATCGAAAGTGCAATAATCCATGATAAACGATTTAACCCGTCAAACCATGCAGCAATCCAAAGTTCAGGATTATACATGCCAGACAACAGCAGCGTCAATGCTCCCGTGATAACCAGTGCAAGGTTTATTTTTCCGCCTATCACTGGAATTTTTTTACACAATACCAAAACCAGTAATACTGCCATCGGGACAACCACTTGAAACATGCACGTTCCCTCCATGATAAGAATTTGCCTTTTCTGTTTTTTGAAAACCAATTTTTTACACAAATCGTACAAAGAAAGGCGCCTGAAATCGCAGACGCCTTGTTGCTTTTAGATAGCACCAGTATAACTTTTAAAGCGAACCTCCGTCAAGCCCGAATGTGCTACATTATCCCGTGCAACGGTTTGGGCAAAAGGCTTTCAAATCATACGACGGTTTGCCTTCAACAATCCATTCGGCAAGCAACTTTCCCGTAATAGGGGAAAGGGCAATGCCATCTCCTTCGTGCCCAGCCGCTATGTAAAAACCTTTGCAGCACTCCACCGGCCCCAAAAAAGGCAATCCATCCGGTGTATAGGGACGAAGCCCAGCAAAGCAGCGAATCACGCTGACATCGCGCAGCGCGGGAAAAAAACGTAATGCTCGACGCAATATTACTTCTATGGCTTCAAATGTGTTTTCTTTATCATATGCAGCAAATTCACGCGTTCCGCCGATGATGAGTCCACCATCGTCCATCTGTTCAATCGACAACGAAGCACCTAACCGAATTGCTGTTGGGTCGGTCACCGCTTCCGGTTTAAACTTCACCACGTTATAACGCGCACATTGCACCGTAGCCGTCAGGAAAGGGCCGATTGGCTCTGTGACCATCAACTGTCCTTTGCGCGGTAAAATAGGCAACTCTACGCCTACAAATCGAGCAATCGCCCCCGCCCAAGCGCCCGCCGCATTGACCACAACGGGTGCATCAAAGGTGCCGCCTGTTGTCTGTACGCCTGTCACTGCGCCGCCCTGTATTTGCAATCCAATTACTTCAGTCTGTGTTAAAATGACCGCTCCCAGACGCTTGGCTGCCCGCGCATATGCCATTGTCAATTTCAGTGGATTGACTTTTCCACCAGTAGGGGAATAGAGTGCGCCATAAATATCTTGAGTTAACTGTGGTTCTAATTGGCGTGCCTCCTGCGGCGAAATCATCCGGATATCTACGCCACTTTTTTTCTGGTTGTCCACAATTTCGGATAAAATCTCCCACTGCATCTTATCTTCTACAGGCTGCATTCCACCGCAGGACAGTCGATAAGCAATATCTTCTCCCAGTTCCTGCCCCAACGTCTCAAACATCGCGATTGACTGTATGGCAAGCTCCATCTGTGCCCCCGGTTTTTTTGTGTGATACCCCACTACGCCATCTGTCGCACCAGCTGAACCACTGGCAATATCATCGCGTTCGACCACCAATACCCGCTTATTCCGTTTGGCCAACTGCCAAGCGATTGAACAACCGATAATACCTGCTCCAATTACAATTACATCATATCGCTCCGCCATCGTCACTTCCTCCGAAAGAACCAATTTTAATCGGTCGTACCGGCATACGACTTGTCTGCGGCACGACATCTGCCGGATTACGGCCGCTCTCGCGGGCTACAATGCGTTCTACAAGCCTTCCGCATGTCTTTCCTTGGCAAAGCCCCATACAGGCCTTTGTACGGCGTTTCACGCCGTCTACGGTGCTTGCGCCATCCCGCACCGCTTGTACGATTTCTTCTTCGGTCACTTCTCGGCATCGACAAATGATAATATCCTGTCCATCCATTTTTATTCCCTCCTGTCCTGCTTGGGGAGCCGCTTCATACTACGCACTTCATTCAAATATTCTTGTGGTATCGCCATACAGATAACAGCAGTACCCTGATAAGATTCCGGCTTGAGAACGCGCAAAATACGTCCTTTACAAACCACTTCGCCTGCGCGGTTGACCGCATCGACCCAAGCCCCCACAGCAGGAAGCGGTAAATATTCAAATGGGAAATCAATCGTTGCTTCTCGTTTCGAATAAGAGCGGTCTAAAATCGTGATAGCCAATCCAGGACATCCCGCTACACACAATCCACAGCCCACGCAGTTATCTTCATGTAGCTTGGGTAAATTGGTTATCTCTTCACCAATGGTAATCGCTCCGAATTTGCACAGCCCTTCACAGGGATTGCAAGGAATTTGCTGCACACATTCGATACAAGCCACTCTCCCGTGCTGCATACGCATTTCGGTCGGTACACCTGGGCAATGTGCCAATTCATCTTGTGAAGGTACGCCAGTAAAAGCAACACCGAGATTAAAATATTCCTTGTGTAAATCCTGCTTATTCTTATCCATTGTGTGATGCACCTCCCATACTGACATCCATTGCATTCAGTTGCTGTTGCTTTGCCGTTCTTCTGCGCACGCCAAACAAACCAGACCGCAACACATCCAGCCGCGCTGCAATCTCTGCCTTACGGCTTTCCGCGTCACATACATCAAGCAATCCCAGTGCCTGCGCCGCGGCAATACCCGCCATATTTCCTTCTTCCATTGCCGAAGATGCTTCCTCTACGCCCGTCACATCCCCCGCCACATATAGCCCCTGTATGGTCGTTTCCATATCCCAGTTATGTAGCGGCACATGCCCGCCAAATGCGGGAATATAACAAAATTCACACCCTGCCATCCAAAGCAGCTCGGTCATGGGATTCAGTCCGACAGCAAGACAAACCGTATCCGCCTCCAAGCGCTGTTCGGTTCCCGGAACGGGTGTAAACTGTGCATCCACTGCCGCAATTTCTACCTGCTCTACATGATTTGTACCAAGCACTTGTGTTATGGTATGCCCCACATAAATCGGAACACCTGCGCGCCGAATTTTGGCTGCGTGTACGGCATATCCGCCAATTTTGGGCGCACCTTCAACCAGCGCTATAACATCAGCTCCCGCCTGCATGAGCTGATACGATACAATCAGCCCTACATTTCCTGACCCCAGCATCACAACACGCTGCCCCGGCAAAACACGATGGATATTCACCATTGTCTGTGCCGCGCCGGCTCCCATCACACCCGGCAGAGTAGAACCAGGAAAAGCCATATAGTTTTCTTTTGCCCCGGTTGCTACAATTACTTTTTGTGCTCGTACCGTATAGTGTGTTCCTTGATGAATGACCCCTAACGTTTTATCATGCGCCATTCCATACACCAATGTATCCAGCCAGACTTTTGCACCGCTGTCTTGCACACGTTCAAGCAATTGTTGTCCAATTTGATATCCGCGCGTCCCCGCATAATGCACCCGTGACCCAAAAAATTTATGTATCTGTTTAAATAGCTGCCCCCCTGGCAAATGATTTTCGTCAATCACCAGCACATCCGCACCCGCATGAGCAGCCTGATATGCCGCACACAATCCGGCCGAACCGGCACCAATGACCACCACATCGGCTGTTATCTGCTTCATTTGTTTTCCTCCTGCCCAAACGCAGCCAATCCATGTTGTGTTTGTACGTTCATACCATCCCGGACGGGTGTAATACAAGTGCGCGTATTGGGTACGCCATCCACAATCATCATACAGTCAGTACAGCGTCCAATGGCACAGAAAATGCCGCGCGGCTCCTTGCGTTTGGCCGTTGTCCGAAACGCATGAACCCCTGCATTGAGCAATGCTGCTGCAATCGGTTCTCCTTCTCGTGCGCAAATCGGCTGTCCATCAAAGTAAATCGTTACCGTCTCAACAGGCGATAAAGGGCCTAAAATTGGATGCTCCGTTACTCTCATACCGATTTCTCTCCTTTTTTCTATCAAAAAACGGGCGCGTTTGTAAAACCAAACGCGCCCGCCATTTCTCATGCGAATCCATCGCCATGCGCGCTTTGAAATGCTCATTGCTTCAAAACCGCATATTTTTTATTGATTCAAATAGCACAAACCATTTCAACGGGTTTGAAAATGCGAAACCATTTCTTTCATTGTTCGTGCTTGACCGGAAAGCTCTTCACTTGTTGCAGCCGCCTCTTCTGCTGTTGCCGAGTTGGTTTGCACTACGCTGGAAATTTCACTGATACCACTGGAAATCTGCTGCACCTCTTGTGCCTGCTTTTGAGAAAACGTGACAATCTCCTGAATTGTGCTGTATACTTCCTGCGCAGTATCCACAGCTTGAGAAAGTGCCGCCGCAGTTTGGTCTGCTATGGTCGTACCCTCTCCCACAAAACGAATCGAAGTCCCGATAAGTTGCGAGGTCGTTTTGGCTTCTTCTGCCGTCTTTCCAGCCAATGCCCGAACCTCATCGGCAACAACTGCAAATCCTTTACCCGCTTCTCCTGCTCTAGCAGCCTCAATTGCCGCATTGAGTGCCAAAATATTGGTCTGGAATGCAATATCTTCAATGGTTTTGATGACATTGTGAATTTGGTCGGACGAATCCTTGATACGGTGCATAGCTTCCAGCATTTCGTGCATTTTTTCCTTGCTTTGTGCCATCTGCTCCGACACTTCGCTTGTGATAGTTCCAGCTTGTTCACACTTCTGCGCATTCTCCGAAACATGTGCGGCTACGGTTTCACAGCTGCGAAGCAATTCATCGACCTGGCCAGCCTGTTCAACCGCACCTTGCGAAAGAATCTGTGCACTGTTTGCAACTTGGCTGGAACCGGCATCCACTTGTTCCGCAGCACTGCGCATTTCACCGATTACCTCGTTAAACGTATCTACAATATGCAAAATCGAATTTTGTATCTGCTTAAAATCACCATAGTATGCGCATTGTGTGGTGATATTCAAATCCCCAGATGCAATTTTTGTCAACACATCAGAGATTTCACCAATGACTTCCTGTAAATAGCCGGCTGTATTCTGGAAAGTCTGGCTGAGCATCCCGATTTCGTCCATGCTATCAACCGAAACCTGTACTGCAAGATTGCCCTGCTCTATCTGCTGTGCGCCATAGACAACTTTTTGAATGGGTTTTAGTTTCTTACGCGTGAACGAAATCAAAATAGACAAAGAAATCGCCAGTACAATCACAAAAATACCGACATTGATTGCACTTTGAATCAACAATCTTTTTTGAATAATAGATTCTGGATAAACCAGTCCTACTGTCCAATTGCTTAACGGCTCGGATTTCGTAATAATATATTTATTCAATCCATCGTAATCTCGTTGCAGCGATATCCCATTCTGCCCCGATAGCTCGTTTAAAAACGAAACATCGGTCAGACTCTGCGCATTGATTACCTGCGTTCCTGTGGGTTGATATTCCGGATTGGCATGACTTAAAATATTTTTCTCATTATCCAACAGGTACAGATAAGAACCGTCTGTCTCCTCATATGTATCTGCAATATTTTGAATATCTCCAATCAGCAAATCCCGTCCCAAAACGCCGTATAGACGGTCACCAATATAGGTCGGCATAGAAATCGTGACCACAAACTGCCCCGTAGTGGCGTCGATGTATGGTGTCGTTAAACTCAGTTCTCCAGAATTGACTGCATTTTGATAATACTCTTTTTGCGAAGCGTCGTATCCTGCGTCCGGAATCCATCCATCTCCGCTAATCATCTGGCCATTTGTAAAAACAAAATAATCCGCGATAACGCCAAAATCCTGACCGTACTGTGTAGAATTTACAAGCATCTCTCTCAACGTCTGTTCCGTACACATTTCATCTCTCATGTTTTCAATGGAAGCATTCAACACGTTTAACTGCTCGACGCGCACAGCAAGCCAACTTTCTACAACATCTTCATAATAGCTAACTCGTTCGTCTAACGTATCTTCTAAATCATTGAGAATAATCGTTCGCGTGACCACAAAATTACACACAAAAATAAGCAAAATCGAAAGACTGAAAATACCACTTACAACCAATGCCATTCGATTTGCCAGCGAATGCCGTTTACCCCTATCCTGTTTTTTCATAATCAATCTCCCTCACAAAATTTAGGATAACAACGCATAACTTTTATTACACCATTTCTTCTCATACCTAAACATTTCCACACGCTGTATCCTTGAATTTTCTGATTGTTATTCTATCACATTTTCACAGCAGATTACACTCATTTTTCTAAATAAAGTAAAAAAACACTTGACATGCAAAAACATACCGGACATGTCTGTCCAGCTTTACAAGCATCGATTGTCCCTGCTATAATAAAGCACAAGTTAAAACAGCCAATAACAGGAGGTTTTTTCTATGAAAGGCCTAATTATCTATATCCGCCGTGAAAAACTGGAAGCCGTTCAAAAAGTACTGCATCAGCGAAATGTGGCTGGTTTCAGCGTCGAAAATGTTGAAGGATGTGGATGCCAAAAATCACAAATTGACTTAGAAAACATACCTTTTTTCCCAACATTAGAGCCAGAATCCCAGCTTACGCCCAAATTACGCATATATACTGTTGTTCCAGACGAACAAGTCCATACACTGATTGATGATATCTGTAACGCTGCTGCAACTGCGCGGTTTGGAGATGGAAAAATTTTCGTTACCCCGGTTGAAGATGCCATCCGTATCCGAACCAAAGAACATGGCGATATTGCACTGTAAAAACCGCTAGAAAGGACATGTATGATACATGCCCTTTTGTCTTTCACGACAAATTTCTACTAACCCTTAAAAACCTAGATAACAACACCACGACAAAATCCTTCTTTTCCGATATAATAAGCATATATACATTCGCAATTTGGAGGCATATCAAAAAATGCTTAAATTTATCATTGGTGCAGTCCTCATCATACTGCTTGCCGCCATTGTCCTATCCCGCCGTAAACAACATACCAGCAATCGGCCTTGGTATCAAAAATTGATAGACTGGCTGCTGGCACGAGAACTGACAGAAACATCTTCTGCAAAGCATACGGCGCACACACATTCCGCATCCCGTCAACGTCCCATGAAAGCTAACCTCGAGCAAACACAGTGTATTCGCCCCACGACGGTAAAATCACTCTCTGAAATCTCACTCTCTTACACAACTAAAATCGGTGGGCGTTCCCAATCTATCACTGTATCGACGCTTCCTTTTCGTGTAGGTGCATATGGAGACTGCGACTGTGTCTTGAATAATCAGACTATCAGCCGTCATCATTTTGAAATTATCCGAAATAACTACGGTGAACTGTGTATACGCAACCTATCTCATACCAACGGAATTATTCCAATCTGTGAACCAAGTGGCCAAATGGCAGAACCTATTCGTGAACCGGGTAAAATCATTCCGATTAACCCCACCTATGGTATGTTAAGATTTTGGGCAGGAGAACTCTTTTTCACGCTTTCTCTGCAATCTGAAAAATGACAGTTCAAACAATAGCAATCAAAAAAACGCTTGGATTTATGATAGTAGTCATAAATCCAAGCGTTTTTCATACTTCAAAGACGTTTTTGTGCTGCAACCATTGTATCTGCGAAATAATCATGCGCCGCATAATAATCCAAACTACACGAAAACAAACCGCCATGTCTGGACTTTACACAAGAAAAATTTAATTTTCTCACTTTTTGTTCGCGAGAGCGTGCCAATAACATCTGCTTTTCTGCAATCTGACCTTCCTTTTGAAATACAGGAGATGAAAGAACCGAATAACTCAATCCCCATAAGCCATCTGCATAATACTCCACATTTCCCGATTCTTTAAACGATTCAAACGTAACAGGAAGCAGATACGACGAACGGTTAAAACTAGATACAACAATCAAAATCAAATCTAATCCAAACATTGTTTGAGAAAGAATCTGCAAAGCCTTATCGTTATTCCATCGAGGGTCTGAACCTGAACCTGGAATAAACTGCAAATAATCTATTATCACAATCGGCCGTTCTTTCTCACAAGCAAACTGACGAATACGTTCCGACAGTTGCTCAGCCGTATCACACACTTTGAGTACACATAAATCCAATGCTTGGTCTTGATACCAATCTGCCATCTCATACACACGAGCATCATACATGCCGCGCATCAATTCACTCGACAAAAAAGGATTTTTCTGCTTCAAATACGATTGCCGCGCCAAAGTTTTACACATAAACTCAAACGGAGACTGCTCATAAGACAAAAACAGAACAGAATACTGCTGCTGTGCAAAATTAACAGCCATCTGTCCTAAAAAAGTCGTTTTCCCAACCGAAGGAATACCACCCAAAATATACAACCCAGCAGTCAAGCCTTTTAAATTCTGGTCAATCCCAGAAAAACCTGTCATACACCGTGCTTGATGACTCCGTACATCCAAATCAGTAAAAAACTGATTTTTCAAATATACCCCTATGTCTGAAAACTGACTTTGACTCGAAATGAAATTCTCCTGTAAAACACGCTGAACTGCCAAACGCAATCCTTCTGCATCATGCATCAACCGTTCATTTGGGTCTTTATACGAGTCAACAATATCAACCAGATAAGATTGACCACCCATTGCCGCATAATCTTGCAAAAATTGATTCGCAGCCTGTTCACCACGTTCATCCTTGTCAAAAGACAATAAAAAAACCGGACGTAGTTCACCCAAAGCATCTAAAAGGTGACGATAACCAACCCCATTACAAGGAATTGCATAACCACCACATTGATACACAGATAAGGCACAAATATACGACTCAACCAAAAAAATAGGTTGTCCCGATATTAAAAATTCTGGAAAACAAATTGGTTCTACAACAGAGGGGGGCTTCCGAAAAAATTTACCAGATATCGTACGCAAAATTGCATAATCGCCCTGATGATATGGTAATCTCACAACACGACCTAGTGTAGAATCTACTTGTTCTATTGCACCAGACCATGCAATAATTTCATCCGTTAAACCACGAGATTTCAAATAATTAGAAGCCATTTTCTGACTTGACACAACACAATCGGGATAATATTCCAACAACCGAGGAATAATCTCAGCATCTGAAGTTAACGACCAATGTATACCTGCAACTGCAATAATATCGCCAAAAAAACCACATGAAAAACACTTTACATACTGCTTTTCGGGATAATAAACCATTGACGGATGTTTATCTTCATGAGAGGGACAAATACATCGAAATTTTTTTCGCAGAGAGGAGATTTTGCATTCACATAAAAGAAAATCTGGGAGCTTTTCTTTCAGCCGGCTAAGATTTGCTCCAAACATGTGGTGTACTCGATTTTCGTATGCCATAAATTTATCCCTCTCTGTGTGTGGCATAAGCATACCAGTAAAATATAATTCTGTCAAATACCAGAAATTTATAATTTTTTTGCAGTAAATCTGGATAAAAATAATTGATATCATGCAATACCATATACTTTTTTTATAATTTATTTCAGTAGGTACCATCAGAATTACCCTGCTAACCCATCAAAAATACCCGGCGGACATCAAAAATACCCGGCGATATTTAGTTGACAGGTACAACTTTTAATTTTTTCACTAGGGACTTATAAAGACTTATAAAGACTTATAAAGACTTACATGTTTTTTTATATAAAAAATTTTTGCTATTTTTTGGAATAAAATTTAGATATAAATAAACTTATTTTACAATTTATTTTGTTTTTTGTTATTTTTTATAGCGTTTTTGATTTGCTGTTTTGGCATCACTTTTACCCTGCTAACCCATCAAAATTACCCTGCTGACCCATCAAAATTACCCTGCTGACCCATCAAAATTACCCTGCGACCCATCAAAATTACCCTGCTTAAAACACGGTATTTCCCCTTTTTTGTGGGTTGATTTGGGAACCGGGTAATTTTGATGGGGGTAGCTGAAAAGAGAAAATGGGCATTAAAAATATTTTCACCTAAAGTGTTAGCTATCGCTAACTTTCTGATATAAAAAGTTATATAATCTATTACGTTCTGAAAGCAATCTTGTTTGTTATTTGCCGGTGAAGATTTTTTTAACAAGAATATAAAAATATATAGTTTTTTATAAAATAAAAAAGACCCAATTAAATCGGGTCTAAGGGTTCTTGGTCTAATTTTTCATCAGATAATATGATTAAGATTTTTTCAATCTCTCGATTGTTTGATAAAAATTCAAAACCGTCAATAAATTCCATCTCTGTCCAATATTTTAAAATTTCTGAGATAGAGTCGCGCAATCGACGTTTTTTGTTTTGCCGTACTTTTAGAGAAAAATCCTTGGAAATATTAGCCACTTTGTAGATAGTTTCCATCAAAATAGTGCGGTCAGAACGTTTGGTGCTTTGTCGCCGCCGACGCATTTGTTGTATGCGTCTTAAAAGATAGTCTTGAATTACGATAATATCTTCTTTTTTCGATACTGGGCTATTTAAAAGACGAGAGCTGAACGACATAATTTGTTTTTTGGAGAGAGAATAAGCAAATAGCATCGGTTTTGATAGGATTTTCCAACCTTCTACTGTTTTTCCGTTGATAACCATTGTCATACGACGCAGGTTTAAAAGATTTTCTGAAAAAGAAGCAGAAGCAGCAGGGCCACCGTTGATATGCTTGAGTTCGGGGTAGTAGGTTGATTCTTGAGAGAAGTCAACCGTTATATTACAATATCTACATTTTTCAATACTCTCAGATACAGCTTTTTTTTGTGATTCGGTTACTTTTGCGTCCGAGCCTTTGCCCGTCATTGTTTTAAATACAGTGGAAGCGGTAAAGTAAATTGTTCCGGAGTAAAACAAAGAACAGACCGCATCAAATACAGAGCGGTCAAATAAAGAAAAGCGTTGGTCTTCTGTCAGCATTTGCAAATCTTTGGAAATGCTTTGCAGACTTTCCCAAGACAATGTAACGCGAGTTGTAATTTCCACTGGACTATCGCGGCCTTCGATTCGCAAGTCCTGTGGCCCTTGTCCCATGAGATTGGGAAGGCTGTTGCTGATTTTGTCGTTTGTCTTATAAACTTTTGCAGGTAGAGCAGAGGTGATAGATACAATTTCAGGTTCTAGCTTGACAGTTTCAACGACTTGATTTTCAAAGTCGTCAAGTAGATGGTCAATTTCGGTCAGACGAATCAGGTCGAGGTCTTGTTCGTCTAGGTTTTTAGGGCGCGACAAATAAACACTCTCCTTTACCGCAAATCTTTGTTGTTAGTATAGTATTTTTTCATTATTTTGTCAATGAAATTGCATAAACCGTAAAAAATAATACAGATTATGGGAATAAAAGTGATAAAAATAAATGTGATATTAGAAACTTAGAGGGCTATGCCAACCTCGTCCCGCATCGGGGACAAAGTTCTAAAGATAACTTCGTCCCCGATGCGGGACGAAGTAAATCTGCGGAATCGAGCGAATGTGCCCGGCTTCGACTGGGGATGCGCTAGACATTATTTGGAAATCATGATAGAATATTTTCATCATTTGAGAAAAAATAAAATGGTATTCGAAAACAAAATCTAAGGAATCAAATCGGAGAAGGAGTACTGCGCGGAATGGAAGTATTGTTGTTCATCTTGCAAAAGGGAGGCGTTGGAAAGACCACATCAGCGGCTGCTTTGGCCTCCATTTTAACACAAGTCCATCATAAACGAGTGCTTCTGATTTCCATGGACCCACAGCGCAATTTAGATATTATTTGTGGGGCATCCACTCCGCGCGGCAGTGAACAACCAAGTATGTATCATGTACTGAAAGGAGAAAAGTCACTGGAAGAAGTACTGGTACAAACGCCCGTGGGTATGTTGGCGCCAGCCTCCAATTTGATGTATCAGTGGACAGGTACCCCGTTATTGTCTTTTGAAGAATATCACCGCTTGAAAGATGACCCAAAAGCATTGATGGAACAATTGAAAAATCGTTATGCACAGGTGACCAATCCACAACAAGATGACACCCATCGTTTGGAACGTGAGCTGAAACGCATTGCACAAAAAGACCTATTTGACTATGTAATTGTGGACTCTAATCCTGATTTGGGCTACTTAACAACATTATCCCTGCTCTGTTGGCCGGAATTAAAGGTCATCATTCCAGCTTTTGCCGAGGAAGCATCCAGAGAAGCAATTTTAGAACTTTATGATACCATTCGTGTGTTGGAACGCAAAGATTTCAACCGAAAAATTGACATATTAGGCTTTTTGCTTACTCGCTATGAAAATGTCCGGATTCACCGGCATTACGAAAAGTTTATGAATCGTATGGCAAAGAAGATGAACACACAGGTATTTCGCACTCATATTCGCAAATGTGTTGCGGTTCCTGAAGCAATGGCAAGTAAGCAGGATATCTGGTCCTATGCACCCACTTGTACCGCGGCGCAAGATTATGCAGCGTGGACAGATGAGATTTTAAAAATCCTTGGGGAGGGATAAGCACGGTGGCAAAAAAGAAATTTTTGTTAGACGAAGATGAGATGGATGCAATTTTAGATAATGATATCTTGGCCATTGATAACGGACAAGGAGAACAAAAAATTCTGGAAATTGTGCGTGGAACAGGCCAAGAACTAACAGCAGCCCAAGATTTTTACCAGATTCCATTGGAACAAATTGATTTGTTCTCGCTAAAGGGAGAATCTGATTTTTCCCATTGGTCGGAAGAAGAAGTGCAAAATGCTGTCCCCACATTCCAACAATATGGCGGCAGTTTTGAGCCGATTATTGTGCGGCAAAAACCGGATGGTGAACGGTTTGAAGTGATTGCCGGTGAGCAAAGATTGCGAGTAAGCAAGGCGGCAGGCGCTCAAACAATCACTGCACGCGTGATTCGGAATTGTTCGGACAGCGAAGCATTAGACATTTTTGCTTTGACCAACATTCAACGCCGCTCTACCACAATTCAAGACCAGATATATGGTTGGGGATTGGTCGTGGAAAATCACTCCAATCAAGGAGCGCGTTCGGATTTGGGTGCACAGGATACTTTGACCGCCTATATCAAAGGCGTGCAAACATCCCGTTCTCAGGTATATCGGTATTTGGCACTGCGTTCGCTTGTCCCGGAATTGTTGCCTTGCTTGGATAATGGTAAATTATCTATCCGAGCAGGGGAAAAACTGGCCGCACTTCAGCCAGAGCATCAGCGCGTGTTGCTTCCCTATGTTGCAATGATTTCAGAGGCAATGGGAGCGCAGCTTATCGAGTTAGAACAAGCTGGTTGGCAAGATACAGCGGCCATTGAATTGGTGACTGGAAAGCGAAAAACCAAACGGCAGAGCTATGACAGTAGCATGAGAACCGCAATGCTCCATGCAAGAAAGTATGTTGCAGGTCACTTTGATGAATCCTGTTATGAAGACCTCAGCACGATTATTGTAGATGCACTGGAAGCATGGTTAGAACAACATCCAGAAATGCGGCGCCCCAAATAAATATTTACATGAAGGTTAAAATGACTTGATTTAAAAATCCCGTCATATCCAAAACAGGATATGACGGGATTTTATTTTTGCATTATTGCATGTGATAATAGTGCGCATATACGCCATCCAGTGCGAGCAATTCTTCATGTGTGCCACGCTCTGTGATACCATTATCTGTGACGACTAAAATTTCATCCGCGCTGCGAATGGTAGATAGACGGTGCGCAATGGTAATCGTGGTTCGGTTTTGTGCAAGTGCTTCTAAGCTTTGCTGAATCCAGCGTTCACTTTCGTTATCCAATGCACTTGTAGCTTCATCCAAAATTAGAATCGGTGGATTTTTTAAGAAAACACGCGCGATAGAGATACGTTGCTTTTGACCGCCTGAAAGCCGGGTGCCACGTTCGCCTACAAAGGTATCATACCCATCGGGAAGGGTTTGAATAAAATCGTGAATGTTGGCTTTTTGGGCTGCTGCTATGATTTCCTCTAAAGTTGCATCGGGCTTTCCGTAAGCAATATTTTCGCGAATGGTGCCACAGAACAAATAAACATCCTGTTGCACAATGCCGATTTGACTGCGCAGGCTTTCCAATGTCAGGTCGCGTACATCTTGTCCATCAATCGTAATCTGACCGCCGGTGACGTCGTAGAAACGAGGGAGCAAAGAACAGATAGTCGTTTTGCCACTGCCAGAAGGCCCAACCAGTGCAATGGATTTGCCAGCCGCAATATCAAATGATACATGAGATAAGACCAAAGTATCATCATCACTGTAATGGAAAGATACATCGTTGTAGCGAACTGCACCGCGCACATTGGTCAGCGGTTTTGCATTGGGTGTATTTTGAATGTCGGGTACAGTCTCCATGACAGAAATAAAGCGTTGAAAACCGGATAATCCTTTTTGCATCATTTCGGTCAACTCTACCAAAATTTGAATCGGGCTGATGAAAATACCAATATACAGCGCATACATTGCCAAATCGGCCGCCTGCATTTGTCCATTGGCAATCAAGTAACCGCCAAACACCAGCGTTACCAGATACATCATACCTTGAAAGAATAGGTTGCAGCCCATAAAGCTGCCCATGCACTTGTAATTTGCATCTTTCGAGCGCAAAAAAGCATGATTTCGCTCTTTAAATTTGTCGTGTTCAATTGCTTCATTGGCAAAAGACTGAACCACTCGAATACCGGCCAAGGTATCCTGAAGGCTGGCATTGATATCACCTATTTTGCGGCGATTGTCCAAAAATGTTGCCTGCATACGACGATTTTGGTGCATAGAAAATGCAAACATACAGATAACCAAAATCGCAAGCGGAATGGCAAGCTGCCAGTTGATAAAGAAAAGAAATGCAAAAGAACCGATAATCTTTACCAGTGAAATAAAGAGATTCTCTGGCCCGTGATGCGCAAATTCAGAAATATCGAATAAGTCGGATACCAGCTTGCTCATCATTTGACCGGAATTATTTTGGTCATAATAGGAAAAAGATAAGCGTTCATAATGGTCAAACAGTTGTTGACGCATATCGCGTTCCATACGAGCGCCCATCATATGGCCTTGATAGCTAACGTAATATTTGCAAAGGCTTTGTACGAGATACATGACAAGAAGCCCGATGGCGATGGGCAGCAAGGCATTTAAAATCACCGTGCTGGATTTTGTAAAAAGTGTCTGGGTCAGTGTGCGGAGAATTTGTGGGTAAGCAAGGTCAACTAGACTGATGATGGTTGCACAGAACAAATCAAACCAGAACACCGCCCAATACGGTCGATAATAACCGATAAACTTTTTTAATGTGTGCATAAAATGTCTCTCTTTCCTGAAAATGTGTCGTTCCAGATAATAGTATCATAAATCAGTCAATGGGACAAGATATCGCATAGATACGCACGGGAAACGGCTGCTTTTGTTTTATAAGTCACCATGATATAATAAAACTATCTAAGATATCGGGGGTGATTCGGTGCAAGATACCAATTCTTTGGGAATGAAAGCGTGTGCGCGTGTGCATTTGGTCAATTCGGTTTTGGCGGATTGTTTGCGGCAGTTTGTAGCGTTGTTTCAATATGCAGGGATAGAGCCAGACTTTTCTGCACAAGATTGTTACTTTGAACTCAAAAATGACTTGATTGCTGTGCCACATCAGCTTTCTGAAGTTGTGCCCCATCTGATACATTTTTTATCCGAATATAATGATTGCATGGAAATGGAACGCTTACGCACGATATTAAGGCAACAAGATACTGCTATTCATCAGGCGTATCATGCAGTTGAGATAGAGCAGCAAGCTATCTTTTGGGGAGCGCGTGCAGCAAAGTGGAACGTGCGGCAGACAAACTATAATCCGGTCTATCTGGCAGCACTTAAACGATATTTGGCAGGGGAGATGCAACAGTTAAGCAAAGAACAATTTGAACAAGCGGTATCTCAAATGCCGACGCAAATAAAAGCTTGTTTTTCTTTTGAGCACAGACAGTCCGATTATGTACGGTTTTATCGCTTACACAATATTCCGATTTCAGAAGAAACCTTAGTACAACGCATACATATCGTTTATGATGAAGAAAATGAACCGCGTCAGGCGACTACTTATGATGCGCGAGAATATCGCCCAGCACAGGTATCTGGGCATCCGGATTTTGCAAGGCAAATTAGCGAGACACCAAAGAATTTGTTATTTGAGCATAAAAACTTTGTTTTAACGGGCGGAAATAAAGAAAAATTGTCCGCTTATATTTTAGCGCATGGCGGACAGATTCGGAAGAGTACGGTACGGCAGACCGATTATTTGATTATTGGGGATGATATCTGGCGCGAGACGAATAAAATTACACGAGCCAAACAGCTCAATACCCAGCAGCACAAAACCATACAAGCACTTTGGGAGCATGAGTTTTGGAGACTGGTAGAGCCCCATTAAAAAACGACCAATTCTTTAGAGAAAAGGTCGTTTTTTGTTATTCATTTATTATCTCACAGGGAAAATCAAAATCCATTTGAGAAGAAGGAAATCCTACCGAAAGAGAAGTGCCCATTGCAATAAATGCTTCGTGCTGTAACGGATGATTTTGTGCAGCATATGCGCCAGCGGTACCATCATGCAGAAATTCAATGTTGAATCTCTGACCGGTTGATTCAAACAGTGCATCGGATAAAAAATCCGAGTAAGGCATGTAGACAAGATTCAATTTGCCGTATCCTGCGCGCGAAGCAAAAAGTCCGTTATTTACATAGTTCGCAATGCTAATGATAATGGTATTGCATACGGGCAGGCCTTGCGCTGTAACCGTTTGAAAGAGATTTACAATCGTTTGAATGATAAAATCAGATAGTTTTTTTGCGGCTTGTCGTTCGGCTTGGGAAGTATCGTATTCGTATTGTGTATAAAGAGCAGGGACTGGGCAAAAAGTGTGCAGTTTCAAGTTACCATCGCATTGACTAAAATAACCCTGTTTGATATAACTGTGCCCAAAATCAAAAATGAGCGCGCGCTCACACAAGCAACTGGCATATTTTGCTGCGCCAAGCAGAGAAATGATGGCCGGATAGCGCACTAAAGAAAGATGTATTTGTGGAAGAGCTGAGGCACGCAGTTTGGTTTGTAAAATAGGAAGCAGAGCCGTACCCAATGTACCATTGAGCAGACCACCTGCCAAGTGGATACAGTCAATAGAAGCCCAATAGGCCCAGTGTTCGGAATGCCAGTTGGGATATCTGTTTTGAATGGATGGATGATTGATACCTTGTTTGAGTGTCCAAAGAAGTTGGCATAGATTTTGCGCAATATGTTCGACAACTGCGGTAGCCTGCGCAGATGTAGCGGGCATTTTGAGCGATTTTGCAAAGTGAAGGGGCCAATCCGTGGCGGAAATATCTTTTGGTAGATGCAAATAATCTGCGATTTGATGCAAAACCGCATTTGTAGAACAAACATCTTTTGCTGTCATGCCAGTGGGTGCAATAGGCAGATTATTGAGTGAAGCAAGTGGTAGTAAATATCCCTGTTCTTCAAAAGGATTTATCATAAAATATCACCGTTGGATTATTAGAAACATATGGTTTGAAATACGGTTTATGAAAAACTATATGGATATTATACGCATAAAGAAAGAAAAAGGCAATGAAATTGTAAGGTCAAAGAAAAGGGGCGTGCTTGGACACGGGCGGATATATGAATTTGGCTAAATGACCAAAATAAAAACAAAATATTTGGGATAAAATTGAGCATATTATACAATTTTTGTTGATTTTTATATTTTTTTCCGGTATGATAAAAAAGTAAGGATGTAAAATTGTCAACAAGAAAGAGGGGATATCAGGTGAAGCCGAAAATCACTTATTTGATGCGTGGGATTGCCTGTCTTTTGGTTAGTATTATGTGCATAACATTTCTGGTTCCGACTGCCAGTGCGTTGGATATTCGCGCCGCTTCTGCATTTGTCATGGACGCACAAACCGGAGAATGTCTCTATGAATATAACGGTGATGTTGCGCGCGTCCCTGCCAGTATGACAAAGGTGTTAACAGCCTATATTGTCTATCAAGAATTGGAAAAAGGAACGTTATCTTGGGATACACCCATTTCTATTAGCCATAATGTTGCCGTAAAATCGCGGGATAGCAGCTATCCAATGGCAGTTCCGCTGACAGAAGGAAAGACCTACACCGTAGATACTTTGATGCACTTGATTATGATTCCTTCAGCGAGTGCATCTTGTATTGCGATGGCAGAACATATCAGCGGCAGTGAAAGTGCATTTGTTGAGCGCATGAATCAAACTGCCAAGACGCTTGGATTAAGTGCAACGTATTATAATTGTCATGGCGCACGGGTGAATTATATTACACCGCGTTCACAGGCCATGTTGACTCGCCGTTTTTTGGAAGATTATCCCGATATCTTGCGAATCACTTCTAAAAGTGGTGTTTCTTTTAATGGAAAATGGTATAACAATACCAACCATTTGTTGAATACAATGGAGCCATATGAAGGTTTGGATGGTTTCAAAACCGGTACGATTTCACAGGCGGGATATTGTGTTACAACAACAGCCGAGCGCAATGGACGCAGAGTAATTTCAGTTGTTATGAAATCTACCAGTGACGCACAGAGATTTCAAGATTCTCGACAGTTGTTGGATTATGGCTTTGCAGAAATTGCAAAGCGTGATGCTTCACGACAGACCACCGCGCTTGCAATTATAGCTCAGCCCAATGAAGTACGACCGTTTGAACCATTTCAAGTGACTGCGCAGTTGACAGGGGTATCAGCACCCTATATTACGAACGCCCAATGGTATGTAAATGATGAACCAGTTGCCGGATATGGAAACAGTTATTTTCAGGTCACAAATGGAAAAACAACTACATTAGAATATACATTGGATACACTTGAGACGACGACCGCACAAATTCGATTGTCGCTGACCATGCCGGATGGAACAACACGTTCGGTACAGACAGAATTACAGGTTGCACCAGTAGAATTAAATTTGGATGCTTCCTTGAACTTGGAACGGGCTGACATTTATCCCGGCAAAGTTGTGACGATTCGCGCAGATGTTACAAGTACAGCCAATTTACCAGAGATTACAGTACCTGTACAGTGGGAATTAAACGGAGATATGGTTTTGGATGCTCCGCAGAGCGTGACGTTACAAAACGGTTATGGAACCGTGGATTTTGACTGGATTGCGCCGCAAGATGGACGCTATGAATTAACCGTGTATATTGGAAATGAACAGATAAGCGAAACACAGCTCAAGGCTGATTTACGAGTTGCGTAAAAAACAAATCGGAGCCGCAATAGAAAAGCGGCTCTATTTGTTTTCGGAAAAATAGAGCAAAAAAAGATATAATTGGTTGAAAAGATACAAATATTATTCATTTTTTGCAAAAAATGTCTATATTTATCGGTCGTATTATGGTATGATAAATATATCAACGAAAGAAGAGGAAACCAATGAAAACGATAAAAAGTAAAATACTACTAGGTATGGTAGCAACGATTGTAATCAGCATGTTTGTACTGGGTAGTGTCAGCATTTTTATGAACTTTACCAGTTCAATTGACATGGTTCAGACCTCCATGGAAGGCACTGCGCAGGTTACAGCAGACCGAATTCAATCAGAATTGAAGTCATATGAAGAAGTCGCACAAGCGACCGGAACCATGGTACAGTTGAGTAATCCTGCGACGACAGTTGCCGAGAAAGAGCAACTGATTAATGTATATGCTGAAGAATATGGCATGACACGAGGCAACTTGTTGGATGTGTCTGGTAATAGCCTGTTTGATGGCAATAATTATGCAGACCGAGATTACTTTCAATATGCAATGCAGGGAGAATGTTATGTCTCTACGCCGGTTCGAAGTGCAGTAACCAATGAGTTAACTGTGATTGTGGCAGGCCCTCTTTGGCAGGACGGTATTCCCGATACCACTGTGGTTGGAGTCGTTTATTTCGTTCCGGACGAAAATTTCCTCAATGATATCATGGCCAGTGTACATATTACAAAAAATAGCGTGCCATATATTATTGATAAGGATGGCAACACAATCGCAGACCCGAACGCTGAACGAGTATGCAACGAAAATATTGAAGAAGAAGCGAAAAGCGATGCTTCTCTGCAAAAGCTGGCAAGCTATCATGAAAAAATGCGTGCGGGAGAAAGTGGTATCGGTGAATATGCTATTGATGGAGTAGACAAACTGTTTGCCTATGCACCAATTTCCGGAACCGATGGTTGGAGCTTGGGATTAAGTGTTCCAAAATCTGATTTAATGGGGCCGGTATACCGTGGAGCCATTGCAACCATTGCTTTGATTGTGGTTTCCATTATAATTGGTCTTTTTATCTCTATCCGTCTGGCGGTTTCGATTGGTAATCCGATTGAATTGTGTGTACGCCGCATTTCGCTGTTGGCGCAGGGCGATTTAAACACCCCGACTCCACAAATTAAGACAAAGGATGAAACCGGACATTTGGTGCGCGAAACATCCCATATCATGAGAACCTTGCAAGGTCTGATTGGTGATATTCAGTATTTGCTCAATAAGATGTCAGAAGGCAACTTTAATGTACGTTCGAAAAACATCCAATATTATATCGGCGATTATCAGCAGCTCCTGCCTGCGATTAACAAGATTACACATGGTTTAAGTGAAATTTTATCCCAAATTCATGTTGCAGCCGAGCAGGTAGCAGCTGGCTCCAATCAGGTTGCAATGGGGTCGCAAGCATTGGCGCAGGGGGCGACCGAACAAGCAAGTGCAGTCCAAGAATTGTCTGCAACGGTCAATGAAATCGCTGCATACAGCCAAAAGACTGCCGAAATGGCATTGTCTACAAAGAGAGAAGTCGATAAAGCTGGAGCTGAGTTGCAGGAAAGTGACGAATGTATTCTGACTTTGAACAATATTATGCATAATATTTCCGATTCTTCAAAGGAAATTAGCAAGATTATTTCTACGATTGAAGATATTGCATTCCAGACAAACATTTTGGCTTTGAATGCAGCGGTAGAGGCGGCGCGAGCTGGCGAAGCCGGTAAGGGCTTTGCCGTTGTTGCAGATGAAGTGCGCAATCTGGCCTCTAAGTCTGACCAAGCGGCTAAGGCGACGAAGGAACTGATTGAAAAATCGGTTGTTGCCGTGCAAGATGGTGCAAAGATGATGGAAAAGGTCACTTCGACGGTCGAAAACGTGTTGACTTCGGCCGAACAAGCGGTTTCCAGTATGGATAAAGTTTCGGAAGCCGTACAGCAACAGCGAGATTCTATCTCTCAGATTACACAGGGTATCGACCAAATTTCCAGCGTTGTGCAGACCAACTCTGCGACAGCAGAACAGTCGGCTGCCGCAAGTGAAGAATTGTCTGGTCAGGCAGATATGCTTAAATCGCTGGTTCAGAATTTTACCTTGTATCGCGAAGATGATACAACACAAGAGTAAAATATAATATATTTTGAGGTTTAAAGAATAACGAAACTACTAAAACAGGCACATTGTGCGATTATTGCGCAATGTGCCTGTTTTACATATCGACAAAAAATGATTTTGTTATGCTAAATTTATCAAATAATACTTGACAAGAGAAGCAAGAGGGGCGTATACTGACCTCAATAAATCAATATTGCATCTTCAGGGCAGGGTGAAATTCCCTACCGGTGGTATAGCCCACGAGCCGAAAGGCATGATTCGGTGTAACTCCGAAGCCGACCGTATAGTCTGGATGAAAGAAGATGAATACCATACGGAATGTTATGTCCGTTTCTTTTGTGATTGTTTTGCCCTGGAATTTTATATTCCAGGGCATTTTTCGTGATAAGAAATATGGTTTTGGAAAATTGCCCTGAACAAATGTTCTGGGCAATTTTTTTGAAATGGGGTACGCTTTATGCAAATCTGTGAGGATAATCAGTTTATGCGATTGGCGCTGCAACTCGCACAACGCGGTGCAGGACAAGTCAATCCTAATCCAATGGTAGGCGCGGTTATTGTCAAAGAAGGGCGCGTCATTGGGCAAGGCTGGCATGAAAAATTTGGCGGGCTTCATGCCGAACGTAATGCACTGGCACAGTGCAAGGAGTCACCCGAACACGCCACCCTTTATGTCACGTTAGAGCCTTGTTGTCACCATGGCAAAACACCGCCTTGTACCGATGCAATTTTACAAGCTGGGATATCCAAAGTGGTCATTGGTTCATCTGACCCGAATCCATTGGTTGCAGGCAAAGGAGTAGAAATTTTACGCGAACATGGAATTTCTGTGATAGAAGGGGTTGAAAAGCAAGCGTGTGACCAGTTAAACGCCCCATTTTTTCATTTTATTCAACATAAAACGCCATATGGAATTTTAAAGTATGCTATGACGCTGGATGGCAAAATTGCAACCCATACAGGTGCATCGCAATGGATTACAGGTGAAGCTGCAAGAGAGCAAGTGCATCGTGACCGCAACCGCTATGCTGCTATTATGGTCGGTGTCGGCACGGTTTGCACAGATGACCCGCTTTTGACCTGCCGCTTGCAAGGTGGACGCAATCCAATTCGGATTATCTGTGATAGTAAGCTGCGCACACCGTTGACGGCGCGTGTTGTCCAAACTGCGCAAGAGATACCGACCATTCTGGCAACCTGCGTGGAGCAGGGAACGCACACACAACCTTATCAGGCAGCGGGCTGTGAAGTGTTGACCATTCCAGCGAAAAACGGGCATGTTGATTTACAGATTTTGATGCAGCAGTTGGGACAACGTGGCATTGATAGTGTATTGGTTGAAGGAGGGGCAACATTGAATTGGTCGGCATTGCAAGCCGGCGTGATTCATCGCGTACAGGCGTATATTGCACCCAAATTATTTGGTGGTGAGCAGGCAAAAAGCCCCATTGGGGGATTGGGCGTAGACCATCCCAATCAAGCCTTTCGATTGACTGAGCCACATATTACCGCATTTGGAGACGATTTTCTGTTTGAAAGCGAGGTTATTTCATGTTCACCGGAATCATAGAGGAAGTCGGACGAGTGCAGCGGATTGTGCACGGAGCGCGCACAGCCGTTTTGACGATTGAAGCAAAACAAGTGCTGGAGGATGTGAAAGTCGGAGATAGTATTGCAGTATGCGGCGTGTGCTTGACTGTAACTAGCTTTTCCTCCCAGTCTTTTACGGCAGATGTGATGCCAGAAACGCTGAAACGCTCGGCGCTTGGACAGTTAAAATCGGGAAGTCCGGTGAATTTAGAGCGTGCAATGTCGGCCAATGGGCGTTTTGGCGGTCATATTGTATCGGGGCATATTGACGGAACCGGAACCATCACGCGCATTCGGCCGGAAGGAAATGCGGTGTGGTACACCATTGCACCGCCACCAGCGTTATTGCGTTATATTGTGGAAAAAGGGTCGATTGCCATAGATGGCATTAGTTTAACCGTGGCAGATGTGACAGCACATGACTTTTCGGTGTCCATTATTCCGCATACGCAAGCGGAAACAACGCTTATGTACCGAAAAGAAGGGCAAACGGTAAATTTGGAAACCGATTGTATTGGAAAATATGTCGAAAAATTGCTTGGAGCGCATCAAACAGGCGTGACAGCCGAATTTCTAACCCGTTGCGGGTTTTAAGAGGAGTGTTTTTTATGGCTCATACCATTGAGCAGGCGTTGGAAGACCTGCGACAGGGAAAAATTATTTTTGTGACCGACGACGAGACGCGAGAAAATGAAGGCGATATGATTTGTTCGGCACGATTTGCAACGACAGAAAATGTCAATTTCATGGCAACTTATGCAAAGGGTTTAATTTGCACGCCGATGAGTGAAGAAATTGCCCGCCGGTTGGGGCTTGACCCTATGGTTGCCGTGAACACTGACAACCATCAGACCGCGTTTACTGTTTCGATTGACCATGTGAAAACAACAACCGGTATTTCAGCCGAAGAACGCGGATATACCTGCCGTATGTGCGTGGACATTGACAGCAAGCCCGAAGATTTCAGGCGACCGGGACATGTATTTCCGCTGATTGCCCGTCGTGGTGGTGTGCTCACCCGTCCCGGTCATACCGAAGCAACCGTGGATTTGATGCGGCTGGCAGGTTTGCCCGAATGTGGTTTGTGCTGTGAGATTATGCGGGAAGATGGCACGATGATGCGCGGCGAAGAACTGCGTAAGCTGGCGCAAACATGGGGAATCACCTTTATTACCATTCGGGACTTGCAGGACTATTGCCGGCGGCATGACAAGCATGTCGTGCGGGAAGCGTGTGCAGATATGCCGACAAAGTTCGGAACCTTTCAGATATATGGATATATTAACGACTTGACCGGAGAACATCATGTAGCATTGGTCAAAGGAGAGATTGGGGACGGAAAGAATTTATTGTGCCGTGTCCATTCAGAATGTCTGACTGGTGATGTTTTTGGTTCTGCGCGGTGTGATTGTGGGCAGCAGTTGGCGGCAGCTCTAACGCAGATTGAGCGCGAAGGGCGTGGCATTTTGCTTTACATGCGTCAGGAAGGGCGCGGCATTGGCTTGATTAACAAGTTGAAAGCCTATGAATTGCAGCAAAAAGGGTTTGATACAGTAGAAGCCAATGTAAAGCTGGGATTTGCACCGGATTTACGGGAATATTGGATTGGCGCTCAGATTTTGCAAGACCTTGGCGCAAAGGAATTGCGGCTTTTAACCAATAATCCGGAAAAAGTATATGGGCTAGATGGATTTGGCGTGGAAATCGTGGAGCGTGTGCCCATTCAGGTAGCGGCAACCGCGCATGACCTGTTCTATCTCAAGACCAAACAGCAACGCATGGGACATATTTTAAATTATTGATTTTATATAATACAGGAAAGGATGCACAGCAATGAACACATTTGAAGGAAAACTGACCGCAAAAGGCATAAAAGTCGGCATTGTAGCCGCAAGATTTAACGAGTTCATCACCGGAAAGCTATTGGAAGGTGCTTTGGACGGTTTGACCCGTCACGACGTTTTACAAGATGATATTTCGGTTGCATGGGTGCCGGGAGCATTTGAAATTCCGTTGATTGCGTCCAAGATGGCGAACAGCGGCAAATACGACGCTGTAATTTGTCTGGGTGCGGTCATTCGTGGCAGCACCAGCCACTATGACTATGTTTGTGCAGAGGTTTCCAAGGGAATTGCACAAGTTTCGCTGGCTTCTGGCATTCCGGTATTGTTTGGTGTTCTGACCACCGATACGATTGAACAGGCGATTGAGCGAGCAGGCACGAAGGCAGGCAATAAAGGATTTGACTGTGCATGCAGCGCGATTGAGATGGTCAATCTGGTTCGTGAATTGTCCAAGTAAAGCCGATTGACACAAGAAAAAAGTCCTGCTGTTATCATAACAGCAGGACTTTTTGTTTATGAAGTGAAGCAGTAGGTTTACAGAGATTCTTGCATTTTTCCATACGATTGTTTTCTGCGCTGAGATAGCTCAGCAACAGCCGTATAGAGCACATCGGTAGAAGAATTGATAGCGGTTTCGCAAGAATCTTGAATTACGCCAACGATAAAGCCAACGCCGACAACCTGCATGGCGATGTCGTTGGGGATACCGAATAAGCTACATGCCAGCGGAACAAGCAACAGAGAGCCACCGGCAACGCCCGATGCACCGCAGGCAGAAACAGCAGAAAGCAGACTGAGCACGACTGCGGAAGCAAAATCGACCTGAATCCCCAGTGTATGAGCGGCAGCCAATGCCAAAATAGAAATCGTGACCGCAGCGCCACCCATGTTGATGGTAGAGCCTAGGGGGATGGATACCGCATAGGTGTCTTTGTTCAGGCCAAGTTCGGCGCAGAGACGCATGTTCACTGGGATATTTGCTGCCGAAGAACGGGTGAAGAAAGCGGTAATACCACTGTCTTTCAGGCATTTCAGTACAAGCGGATAAGGGTTTTTGCGGATACCAATGAAAACGATAATGGGATTGACCACAAAAGCGACAAACGCCATTGTGCCAACCAACAAGCAGATAAGTTTACCATAGCTAAGCAACGAGTCAATGCCCTGTTTTGAGATGGTGGTAAAGACTAGACCCATAACGCCGAAGGGGGCACAACTGATAATCCAGCGGACAATCTGGGAAAATGCCTCGGCAACAGCGTCAATTGCAGTTTTCACGCCATTTGGTGCCTTGCGCAGTGCGATACCAAGCAGAACCGCCCATGCAAGAATACCAATATAGTTGGCATTGGCCAGTGCGTCGATGGGATTGGCGACTAGGTTCATCATCAGTGTATGAAGAACTTCACCAATTCCGCCCGGCGGTGTAATGTCAGAGGTTGATTCTGCCAGAGTAAGTGTCAGCGGGAACAAAAAGCTGGCAATGACGGCAATAAAACCGGCCAGAAAGGTTCCCAAGAGATATAAACCAATAATATGTTTCATATTGGTTTGTTTGCCTTCCTGATGCTTGGATAGCGCTGCCATGACAAGGAATAATACAAGCAATGGGGCGACAGCTTTGAGTGCGCCAACAAAAAGGTCACCTAAAATAGACAGTGCGGACGCCTGAGGGACGGTAAGGCCTAGCAGGATGCCAACAATCAGGCCGCATATGATGCGCTTAACTAGACTAATGTCGTTCCAGCGCTTTGCGAGGTTCTTCATACTCTTTCATTCAACTCCCTTTGAAATTCCAGTGAAAATCATTATATCATACTTTTTTACCTTTGAAAACCGGATATTTCGCCAAAAATATTCGATTTCGCGCACAAAATAGAAAAGTGTGCGTGACAGACGGACAGATTCCGTGGAAAATGGAGGATGGGAAAATTTAGTATCAATTGCTTGTGAAAAGAACAAAATACCTCAAAATTTTACAAAGGCTTTGTCAAGGAACGATTGTATTTTTGCGTGCTTCGGACTATGATAAAACAGGAATAAGTTTTTTAAGACAACCCTGTGCACGGATTGCCTACAATTTAACAGAAGCAGCAATTTCAGAAAGGGGCATGTGCCATGATTCCTTGCAAAAACACCTGTCTGATGTATGAAGAAGGCTGTCACAAGACCTGTCCAATTTGGCGGGAGCAGCAGAAAAAGCGCAGTGAGGATTATCGCCAGCGTATGGCGTACTTGAAAGCACATAATGAAGTATGCAGCACAGTGGTCAGTCAGCTCAAACGCATGAGTTGTCATAGAACTTATTTTTGACCCAAACGGAGGGCGTTCGGATTCGCCTCCGTAGATAGAAAGAAGGAGGCGGGGGAACCGCAATGCCAGATATCCGATTTACACAAAACCGTGAGCTGTCTTGGCTGCGCTTTAATGAGCGCGTTTTATTGGAAGCGACCGATGAAACCGTGCCACTTTTGGAAAGGCTCAAGTTTATTGCAATTTTTACAAGCAATCTGGACGAATTTTTTATGATTCGCGTGGGTAGCTTGTTTGATTTATCCCATTTAAAAGAACATTCTGTCGATAAAAAAAGTGGCTGGACACCAGCCGAACAATTGACGCACATTTATGAAGCCGTTCGCGTGCTCTATGCGCGTCGTCAGGAAATCTACTGTGAGGTAGAGCGGCAGTTGAGAGTGCATGGCATTTGCCGTCTGAATTATGCCGAATTGGAACAGAATGAAATTAAATTCGTAAAACAATATTTTAAAACGTCGATTGCGCCTATTTTGTCGCCGCAGATTGTTGACCCCCATCATCCCTTTCCGCACTTACAAAATAAAACCTTGCATATCGGCGCATGGTTGAAATACAAAAATCGCAGTGTGTTTGCGGTTATTCCAGTACCAGCAGCTCTGCCGGAAGTTATTTTTTTGCCGGGCAGCGAAACTCGTTATATTTTGACGGCCGATGTGATTTTAGAGCATGTCGGTCAAATATTCCATTATGATACCATTTTGGAAAAAGTTGTATTTTGCGTCACGAGAAATGCCGATATCAATGCGGACGATGAAGCATTTGATTTCGATTCGGATGATGATTTTCGTGGAAAAATGAAAAAGCTGTTGCGGCAGCGGCAACGGCTTGCGCCCGTGCGCCTAGAGTTGTCTAACCAAATCAGTCAGGCATTTTTGGCATATTTGGAAGAACATCTTCCGGTCAGCTCGGAACAGGTGTATGTAACAGATGCGCCGTTAAAAATGGGGTATGCGTTTGCCCTGCCAGCGCGTCTAAACGACACCAAACGGCAAGCCTTGACCGACCCTGCCTTTACACCGGGTATTCCGCATGGTGTGCGACTAGATAAACCAATGATACCGCAAGTGCAGGCGCACGATATTTTGTTGTCTTATCCATTTGAAGGAATGGACGCATTTTTGCACTTGATTCGGGAATCGGCAAACGACCCTGATGTCATTTCCATTAAAATTACCATTTATCGACTGGCGCGCAAAGCAAAATTGGTCGAGTATCTATGCGCGGCGGCAGACAATGGAAAAGATGTGACCGTGTTTATTGAACTGCGGGCACGGTTTGATGAACAGAACAATATTGACTGGTCGGAGCGGTTGGAAGATGCGGGATGCACGGTTATTTATGGGGTCGAAAATTACAAGGTTCACTCTAAACTGTGTCTGATTACCCGGCGCAGTCAAGAAAATGTAGAGTATATTACCCAGGTCGGCACCGGAAATTACAATGAAAAAACTGCATTGCAATATACTGATTTATCGTTGATTACCGCAAATCCAGGTATTGGACGCGATGCCAATCGATTTTTTCAAAATCTGGCGATGGGAAATATTACCGAAACCTATGAACATTTACTTGCTGCGCCAACTTCACTCAAACCCGAATTGATTCGCCAGATTGACCGGGAGATTGCGAAGCGCGGTCAAGGGCGCATTATGCTAAAACTCAATGCAATTACAGATATTGACCTGATTGAAAAACTCAAGCAAGCTTCCTGCGCAGGGGTGCGCGTGCGCATGATTGTGCGTGGTATTTGCTGTATCTTGCCGGGCGTACCCGATAAAACCGAGAATATTGAAGTCATTTCCATTGTCGGGCGCTTTTTGGAACATTCGCGTGTATATTGTTTTGGGCAGGGATTGGATGAGCGCATGTTTATTGCATCGGCCGACTTTATGACGCGAAACACCGAAAAACGTGTGGAAGTAGCCTGTCCGATTTATGATACGGCAGTACGCGAAAAAATCCACTATATTATGGATACCTGTTGGGCAGACAATGTCAAAGCGCGCGCATTGCAGACAGATGGAAGCTACATTCGGCGCCCAGTCCATGAAATTCCGGTAGATAGTCAGCAGCTTTTATTAGCACATGCACAGGAAGTGGAAGAAGTAGCGCCCGTACAGGAAGCAAAGGAAACGTTTTGGAGCAAATTGCGCCGTCGTTTTCATTCGTCTTAATCGGTGAACTATCTCGCAAAAAGTAGTAAAAAACGGCTCTTTTCTATTTGGAAAGAGCCGTTTTTTGTTGAGATACGGATAAGGATGGATGTGCGAAGCAACAGAAATAAAACGGGTAAATAGATACGCCAAATTGACCTTGAGAGTGCTTTAAAGGTTTGATATACTGAGTTTAACGATACCGCTTGCGGGAAAGGGGAAAGAGAGATGACAGGTCGAATCAAACGAGTGGTTTGTGCATTGTGTGCGGGCGCACTTTTGAGTGCTTCGGTAGGGGCAACCGATTGGGGGTTATGGTATGGAAAGGGAGCCAATCAGCCGCCACAGGGAGAGGACAGCGTGCAAACCTTGGCGCAGTATGGGGCGTACTTTATGGGGGATACCACCCAGAAAAATCTATATTTAACCTTTGATTGTGGTTATGAGAATGGATACACAGCAAAAATTTTGGATGTGCTCAAAAAACATCATGCGCCAGCGGCATTTTTTATGGTAGGAGATTACTTGGATACAGCCCCAGAGTTATCCAAGCGCATGGCAGAAGAAGGTCATATTTTGGGGAACCACTCAAACAAACACCCTAACATGACCAAGGTATCCAAAACACGTTTTGAACAGGAACTTCGTACACTTTCTCAGAAATATAAAAATCTAACAGGACAACAAATTGCACCGTTTTACCGTCCGCCAGAGGGTTCCTATACCTATGAAAATTTAAAGTGGGCGCAGGCAATGGGATACCATACCATTCTTTGGAGTGTCGCGTATGCGGATTGGGATACCAGTAAGCAGCCTTCGCGGGAATCGGCACTAAAAACACTCAACAGTCGGGTGCATCCGGGAGCAATTGTACTATTACATACGGTTTCGGCAACCAATGCGGCGATTTTGGATGAACTTTTGACCCAATGGGAACAGCAGGGTTATACATTTTCTTATTTATCTGCCTTACCGGGGTTATCCAATCCACCCAAAACCGCCGTGCCGAGTGATTGTACGTTTATGTTGAATGGAACGGTCAAGCAGATTGGTGCATATCAAATCGACGGCGCAAATTATGTCAATTTACGCGATATGGCAGCGGTGATGAATGATACGGCACATACTTTTGGGGTGTCTTATGATACACAGACTAATACGGTTTCCATACAGTGTGGACAGGTGTACCAGCCCACAGGGGTAGAAGGACAGGGCCAAGCAGATGTTGCAGCAATGCAGGCCTATGCAGGTACACAGCCTATTTTGGTTGATGGAGTGCCGAAAACGCTTGATGTCTATGTCATTGGTGGAGCCAATTATATTAAATTGCGCGATTTTAGCCCGTGGTTGATTACGGATATTGCATATAATGATACCCTTCAGCAAGTGGAGATACAAATATAAAAATAAAATGCACGGCAAATGCCGTGCATTTTATGCGTTAATAATGATACAAAACGTAGGAATCAAAAGATATGTGCCCTTTTTTGCACATTTTGTCGTTTGCTTGACAAAATGTGCAAAAACGTGAGAAAATAAGCAATAGAATACCGGATAAACACAGAGAATCGAGCAAAATATTCCACAGAAAGCCGGGGGAACGATGGATTTTACAATACAAGATTTCGTGCCGGAATTGAAGTTTTTTTTAGAAGCAGTTGCGGACAGCATGACCGGCTATTTATATGCAATGGATATTGCAGCAGACCGCTTATATGTTTCACATAACACACAGGTAGAATTTGAGTTTTCCGAAACAATATTAGAGTCTGGATATAAAACGTGGATGGAACACATTCATCCAAGTGACCGCGCCCGTGTGGCGCGGTCGAGAGAACAAATTTTTCGGCAGAATAAAAGAACATTTGATGACGAATATCAAATGCACACTTTATCTGGACGGTATTTTTGGATTCGTGCGCGTGGGCGTATTTATTCAGATGATAAAACGGGCAAGCCACTTTACCTTGTTGGTGTATTGGAAAATCTGGAGCAACAGGGCACAGTAGACCGTGTAACAGGGCTGCGTTTTTATGAACAGTGCAGTCAGGCGGCAGAACGCTTACTCGCACAAAAACCACGTCCGCGCGGAGGAATTTTGTTGTTTGATATGGATGATTTTACCCGTATCAATACGTTACACTCCCATACATTCGGTGATATGGTGATGCGTACAACGTTGCAGGATATGCAGGCACAATTGCCGGAACTTGCCACGCTCTATCGTTTTAATGGCGACCAATTTCTAATTTTATATCCGCAAGCAACGATGGAAGACATGCGAAAATTATTTTTCCGCTTGCAGGAATACACCCGTCAGCCACATAAGTTGGACGGGGTCGGATACCAGTTTAGCATTTCGGCTGGAATTGCAATGCTGGATAGCAGTATCTATGATTGGAGCGACTGGCTGCGCAATGCTGTTGTTGCAATGCGTTTGGCAAAGGAAAGTGGAAAGAACAGGGTCGAGATTTTCCGGCATGAAATGTTAGCGGACAAGCTGCGAGAACAACATTTGGTGCAGGAAATGGCAAGCAATATTTTGCGCGGCTGTCATGGTTTTTCTTTGGTATATCAGCCTATTTGTGCGGTGGATTCGCTCAAACTGGTCGGAGCAGAAGCGCTTTTGCGGTATGAAAGTGCGATGTATGGCAACATTCGGCCATCAGAGTTTATCCCATTGTTGGAAAAAGAAGGGCTTATGACCGAAGTGGGAATGTGGACATTACGCGCTGCCGTTGCAGCCTGTAAACAATGGACAGAAAAAGAGCCTGACTTCAAAATCAATGTCAATGTGTCGTTGCATCAATCGCTAGGAGAGAGTTTTGACCGATTTGTCATGGATACGCTGAAATCGGCTGGATTGGACGCGCATCATTTGGTTTTGGAATTGACCGAAAGTTACTTTATAGATGAGGGAAGATTGAGCAAGTGGCTGAATTATTTGCGTAAACAGGGCGTTCAGTTTGCAATCGACGATTTTGGAACGGGTTATTCTTCGTTGGGGCGTTTGCAGCAGCTGCCAAGCGATATTGTAAAAATCGACCGGTCTTTTATTACCGATATCCACAATGATTCGTATAAATATAATTTTGTCAAAGCCGTGATTGCACTATGTCATAATGCAGGGTTGCGGGTGTGCGCCGAAGGAATAGAAGATGAAGATGAATTGCGGGCGGTCAACCACTTGTATGCAGATACCTGTCAAGGGTACTATACGGCAAAACCCATGAATTTCGATGATTTTACGAGAGAAATGATTGAAAACCCATGCCGTTTTCAAGGATGTACCCTGCCAAACCGCACGGAAAACCATAGAGATAGCTTGCTATCTGACAATGATTTGTTGCGCCGTGTATTGAATACGGCTCCCATCTGCGTGAACTTATGGAATGAACAGCGGGAACATATTGCTTGTAATACAGCGGCGGTCGAACTGTTTGATCTGCGGGATGAGGGCGAATATCTGGAACGTTTTTTTGAGTTATCGCCCAAATATCAGCCAGATGGTAAACTGTCAACGATTGCAGCCTTTGAAAAAATGAATGAGGCGATTAAAAAGGGAAAGGTCGTTTTTCCGTGGATGCACTGTAAATTAGACGGAACACCAATTCCGGCTGAAATCACGCTGATTAATATGAAATACAATAGAAATAATTTTATTGTATGTTATACAAAAGACCTGCGGCATGAGGGATGAAAAAGAAATATTGAAAATATTTGCAAAGATATGTATAATTATTAAGAAACGGTTTTCATTTTAAGGGGGAATGATGTATGAGTTATACACGCATTTGGATTACAGGGTCTAGCGGACGTTTGGGCGCAGCCCTGTGCCGGTTGTTGACTAATATTCAATATCGGATTTTGCCAAGTGATTTGGATGTACCCATTGGGGATAGCCAAGCGGTCAATCAGTTTGCAGATGTCAACCATCCGGATGTAATTATCAACTGTGCGGGTCTGACCGATGTTCAAAAATGTGAGGCTTGCCCGGAAGAAGCATACAAAGCCAATGCGTTAGGGGCGCGTAATCTGGCGATTGCCGCACGGCGATTGGATGCAAAGTTGATACAGATTTCAACAGATGACGTGTTCGGTGGGGGTGGCAGCAAGCCGCTGCATGAATTTCTGGAACCGCATCCGGTTACGATTTATGGAAAAAGTAAATATGCAGGAGAGCGTTTGGTGCGTGAACTGACCGATAAACACGTCATTGTGCGTTCTTCTTGGATTTACGGTGCAGGCGCAAATGACTTTTTACATTCGGTACTCAAAGCAGGAGAACAAGGGCAAACAATTTCGGTACCAGAGAATACCATTTCTTCGCCCACCAGTGCTGATGTTTTGGCTGGGTTTATCCATAAATTGATTGAGTCAAGAGAGTACGGCGTGTATCATGCGTCCTGTACGGGGGCTTGCACCCGTGCAGAATTTGCACGAGAGATTTTGCGGCATAAGGGGTATGATGAAAATTTAGTCGTTGAAACGGCGGCACAAAGTGATATGCGGCCACGCTTTACACTGTTAGATAATATGATGATGCGCATGACCGGATTATATGAAATGCCCGAATGGAAGCAGGCATTGTCTGATTACTTTAACAAGGAGGGGGTAAAGTAATGGAGAAGAAGGAGAAAAAGCCCATTGGCCTGACAACACGCATTTTTATTGCGCTGCTGTTGGGCGCAATTTTAGGTGTTGTGCTCCATTATTTTGCACCGCACAATTACTTTTTTGATACCGTATTGATTGACGGCGTTTTTTATGTTGTTGGACAAGGTTTTTTACGTCTGATGCAAATGCTGGTTGTACCGCTGGTGCTGTGTTCCTTGATTTGCGGTGCTTCTGCGATTGGTGATACCAAAACATTGGGCAAAGTTGGCGTGCGTACGGTCGGTTTTTATATTGTAACGACTGCACTGGCGGTCGCTGTTGCGTTGACGGTTGCAAAAATCATCAATCCCGGTATGGGAATGGATTTAAATACACTGGAAACGACAGAAACCGGTATTTCAGCTTCTCAACAAACTTCTATGGTGGATACTTTGCTGGATATCATACCGAAAAATCCGCTGGAATCGCTGGCAACGGGCAATATGCTTCAGATTATTGTGTTTGCAATCATTGTCGGCATTATCTTGGCGAAGCTGGGAGATAGAACACAGACCATACATAATTTATTCCAGCAGGGTAACGACATTATGATGGAAATGACCATGATGGTTATGTCGTTGGCGCCGATTGGTGTTTTCTGCCTGATTGCACGCACTTTTTCAGGTATGGGCTTTGATGCGTTCCAGCCGCTCATTAAATATATGTTGGCTGTTATGCTTGCGTTGGTGGTACAATGTCTGGGTGTCTATCAGATATTGCTCAAAGTGTTTACCGGATTGAATCCCATTCGGTTTATTAAAAAATTCTTGCCTGTTATGGGATTTGCTTTTTCTACGGCAACATCAAATGCAACCATTCCGCTTTCTATTGATACATTGGAGCGCAAAATGGGGGTATCCCGCCGCATTTCATCGTTTACGATTCCGCTGGGTGCGACGATAAACATGGATGGCACTTCTATTATGCAGGGTGTTGCGGTCGTGTTTATCGCACAGGCTTACGGAATTGCCTTGACCCCGATGGATTATATTACGGTTATCGCAACCGCGACACTGGCTTCAATTGGTACGGCTGGTGTACCGTCGGTCGGCTTGGTTACCCTGTCAATGGTGCTTACATCGGTAGGTTTGCCGATTGAAGGTATTGGATTTATTATGGGTATCGACCGTATTTTGGATATGTCGCGTACAGCGGTTAATATCACAGGTGATGCGGTTTGTACGACTATTGTGGCACATCAGAATAAAGCATTGGATAAAACTGTGTTTGCACAGCAAAATGATTAAAGAAATAAAAACAGTCTGCTTTTGCAGGCTGTTTTTTTATCATATCAACTGATGTTGTCGAAAAAAGTCGTTGACAGTTTGCGGCTCAGATGCTATCCTATATAAGCTATCCGCAAGGATGGCGGCCAGATTGGTTTTCAGTCGATGGGTTTAAAAAAGTTTTTTGAATAAAATTTGAAAAAACGGAAAAAACTTGTTGACAGAGGCAAATCAATATGGTATTATAAATAAGCTGACCGCAAGGAAAGCGAAACCGGAAGAAAAGTTAAGAAAAGGGTCGAAAACGCGGAGAAA